>Ga0056909_1001681_pt1 | contig 12836 bp, 14 predicted proteins | sample EBPBio102011_DNA_FD_62115 | JGI IMG/M metagenome (GOLD analysis project Ga0056909, IMG submission 62115) | Wastewater treatment Type I Accumulibacter community from EBPR Bioreactor in Madison, WI, USA - Reactor 1_1/10/2011_ DNA | ecosystem: Engineered > Bioreactor > EBPR > Anaerobic-Aerobic >...
TTAGCGGAAATACTACGAGAGAAAGTCCGAAAAGCACTGTCCATATTGGGCTCGGCTTTGTGTTCAAGGTGTTGCTTTCCATGATTTCCTCGATCGACTGTCTCGAAAGGCCTAACGCCTAGTAGCTCCCGGAACGGGAGGTATGGACGAGATAGTGTCTGTACGCTGACCCTTGGTCAAGTGGAATTCTGACGTTAAAACAATCACTTCTGTCATATGAAGTGATTGTTGTTCGCTACAAAATCTTGTTCATACTGTCCAAGGAGGGATGATATGAAATATCCACCAGAATGCGAGGCAATTGCAGAGCAAGCACCACGCTTGGTGGCCAAGCGAACAGGCCTGATTGCGGAGACGAAACGCCGACTTCGACTCAAACACTATAGTCTTCGCACAGAACAGGCCTATCTAGGCTGGATTCGGCGGTTTATTGAAGCTCATGACAGACGTCATCCTCGTCTAATGGGAGGCAAAGAAGTCGAAAGCTTCCTTACCCAACTTGCTGTTAGCGGACGCGTATCTCCCAGCACCCAGAATCAGGCGCTTTCAGCGTTGTTATTTCTTTATCGCGAAGTCCTAGAGATCGATCTTCCATGGATGGAGAGCGTCGTCAGGGCTAAGCGGGCCAGGAAGGTCCCGGTTGTCTTGTCGCGTACAGAGACCCAGAGATTGCTCGCTCAAATTGAAGGGCGCCCGTGGCTTATGGCAAGTCTTCTCTACGGATCAGGCCTTAGGCTCATGGAATTGTTGCGGCTGCGTGTGAAAGACGTCGACTTTGAACGCTTAGAAGTCACTATTCGTGATGGAAAGGGTGCTAAGGACCGGCGGACGATGCTACCGAAGGCTTTGCTACAACCATTGAGTCTGGAAATCGAGCGAGCCCGAGCTTTGCATGCGATTGATCTGGCGGCAGGCTTTGGAGCAGTGTGGCTTCCCAATGCGCTATCCAAGAAGTACCGCAATGCCGAAAGAGAGTTCGGATGGCAGTTCGTATTTCCGGCACTCAAGAGGTCGATTGACCCCCGAGACGATGCAGAGAGGCGACATCATATTGACGATTCAGTGCTTTCTAGGTCGCTTAAGCGAGCGTCGAAGCTGGCGGGGATCGACAAGCCAGTTACTGCGCACACACTACGACACTCATTTGCCACGCACTTGCTTGAGTCCGGTCAGGACATCAGAACTATTCAGGAACTCTTGGGGCACAAGGACGTGGCGACCACTCAGATATACACACACGTACTCAACCGGGGTGGGCATGGCGTCATCAGCCCCCTGGATAGATAGGGCATGCCCACATTGCCGTTAGGATGCTGCCTTTTGCAGTGCCACAACAGGAGCGAGCCTAATGGGGTAGTAACAACGACAATTTCGACACGAGCAAAGATGCGCAAATTTTAGAGGACGTAACCTTGGCTTGTCGTCGCAGGCAGCTCAGCGTGCGAACCGAAGAAGCCTACCGATTCTGGGTTCGACACTATCTTGCTGCGCAAAGGCGAAATTCTCCACCAAGACTGGATCAGCAATCGGTTGTTGCCTTTCTAAATCACTTAGTAGGTGTGCGCCGCGTTTCAGCAAGCACACAGGTACAGGCTCTCAGCGCGCTGCAATTCTTATACCGGGAAGTTTTGGGTGGAGAGATTGGTGAGCTGTCCGGACTACGACGAATACAACGCTTAAAGCGGATGCCTGTCGTATTGTCGCAAGACGAAGTGCGCAAAACGCTTAATGCAATGTCTGGAATGAGCCGACTTGTGGCGGCTTTGCTATATGGCACAGGACTCAGAGTTACTGAGTGCATCACCATGCGATTCAAGGATATAGATTTGGCGCAAGGGTTCATCACTATCCGCGCGGGTAAAGGTGGCAAAGATCGTCGGACGATGATTCCCAAAAGGCTCATGGGGATGCTTAAGAATCAACAGCTGCGAGTAGCTGTTCAGCACAAGTCTGATTTGTCAAAAGGGAGTGGGTTTGCACCTCTACCTGCGGCGCTAGAAAGGAAGTACGCCAGTGCGTCGCGCAGCCTTGCTTGGCAGTTTATGTTCCCCTCAGCTGCGGTCCGCACCTGCAATGAGACCGGTAGACGGCTTCGCTGGCATATTTCTGATTCGACAATTCAATCTGCCTTCCATCGTGCTATTCAGCACGTAGGCATTCATAAGCACGCAGTGCTACACAGCTTGCGACATTCGTTTGCTACCCACTTGTTAGAGCAAGGGACTGACATTCGAACAATCCAGCAATTGATGGGCCACAATGATTTGAATACGACGATGATATATACCCATTTGCAACGTAACGCACACGAGGCACGAAGCCCGCTCGACACTTTTAGTTAATTTCTTAGAGTCGCGTAGCCGTTGCAAGTATTTGGAGGCTAATAGGAGGCTGCCGTAGAAAAGGCAGCTTCCGACCGTAGGTTCAATTGATCGATAAGCATGTTGAAAGCCGCCTGGAACGGCCGGAGTATTGCATCGATTAATTGATTGGCGGCCGAATGCAGACACTAGAGAGCCTAGTACGGCGGGTTCGAAATCACGGCGTCAACCCCCGCTGTTAAGTCGGCCCAATAGGGTTGCCAAGCAGTCTGGCGTTTGCCGGACGCTCCGGAACCTGGGCTGGTGTGAGATGCGTGTACCGCTTCAAGGTTGCCCAGGATTCGTGCAGAGTGAATTGAGCAACCTCGTGGATTTCGTAGCCGCGTTCGAATAGGCGGGACGTTGCTTCATGGCGCAAGTCATGAAGATGCAAGTCTTTAATCCCGAGGACCTTCATTCCACGAGTGAAAGCGGAACTGATGGATTTCGAGTTGTATGGAAAGATCCGTGGGTCTTCGGTGGTAGTTCCATCCGCGTGATGTATCAGCGTGACCGGGGTGCGATCAATGATCGCCCAAGCTTCTTCGGTCATTCGGAAGGTCTTGTTGTTGCCCTTCTTCTTTCGCGGGTGTTTGACGTCCCTTAGAAGTGCCGTGCGATTCGCCCGATCGAGATCGGACCAAAGTAATCGGGTGATCTCGTCATCTCGGCGTGCAGTAGCGATAGCGAATCGAGTGATCTCACCCATCGGGATCGGGCCGCGCCGATCATCCATATATTCAAGAATGATGACTTCCTCGCCTTTGAAGTCCCCATGCGGAAGCTTGAGTCTGCGTTCGCGCTTCTTGGGTTTTCCGACGGTGCCTTCCTGCCAAAGATATGCAGAGGCCTCCTCGAGCTGTGGCAGTGGGGCAGGGACACGCAGGTTGATCGTGATTGCTTTGAAGACTTGCCGTAGCCAAATGATGTCGTTTCCTGCGGTAGAAGGCCCTGCGCCTTGATCGCGGCGACCATCGATGTAAGCGATGAAATCCGCAGCAGTCAGGCGATCTGCGCGCTTGTCTGCCAAAATGCCTAGCTTCAGTCGCGCGAGATCGGCTCGCTTGGTTCGTCCCCAGGGCTCATCTTTGCGTTCCCTGCTTTCGTACCAGGCGACCATCTCGCCGACGGTCATGCGCTTTCCGACTGCCTCACCGCGAGAGCGCTGGCCATCGAGTTCCGCTTCGCGGCGGCGAAGCCATTCCTTTGCTGCCGCAGCCGAGCCGAATGTCTGCGATTCGGTGTGCGTTATCTGACCGTCTCGCTTGAGCCGGATTTGCGCCGTATGCCGCATGGCGCCAGACTTGCTTCGTCTTGAGGTGATGGTTCCCATGAGTGCTACATAGGCATTTGTGTAGCACCTAGTGTAGCACTCGGGGTTCGAGAACCCCCGAAAACTCCCGGAAATACGTTTGCAATGAATCACCCGCAAGCAGCTGAAAAATCAGTAATAAACACCATGAAATCAGCGACATCGAGCGATTTTGTGCTGTCCGTCGCCCCGATGATGGATTGGACCGATACCCACTGCCGGGTCTTCCATCGCATCCTCGCGCCGGATGCGCGGCTTTATACCGAGATGGTCCACGCCAACGCGGTGATCCACGGCGACCGTCGGCAGTTGTTGGCAATGGATCCGGTCGAGCATCCGGTCGCCCTGCAGTTGGGCGGCAGCGATCCGGTGCATCTGGCCGAGGCCACGCGCATCGCCGTCGATCATGGCTTTGACGAGATCAACCTCAATTGCGGCTGTCCGTCCGACCGCGTGCAGGCCGGGCGTTTCGGTGCCTGCCTGATGCGCGAACCGGCCCTGGTGGCCGCCTGCGTCGAGGCGATGGTCGCGGCGGCGGGTGACGTGCCGGTGACGGTGAAATGCCGCCTCGGCGTGGACGAGGATGATGAATACGGCAAATTCCGAAGCTTCATCGACCAAGTGGCGGATGCCGGCTGCGGTCATTTCGTCGTGCATGCCCGCAATGCGTGGCTGAAGGGGCTTTCGCCCAAGGAAAACCGCGAGGTGCCGCCGCTGCGTTACGACTGGGCCTACCGGCTGAAGGAGGAGCGCCCCGATCTGTGGATCGAGTTGAACGGCGGCATCCGGGATGTCCAGACTGCCGAGGCGCCGCGGGGCCGGCTTGATGGCGTGATGCTGGGCCGCGCGGCCTACCACGACCCCTATCTACTGCACCGGCTGGACAGCCAATGGGCCGGACGTCCGGAGCAGCCGCGCGAGCATCTGCTCCGCCGCCTTCGCCCCTACGTGGAGGCGAGGCTGGCGGAAGGCCTGGCGCTCAAGCACATCACCCGTCACCTGCTCGGGCTTTGGCACGGCGAGCCCGGAGGACGGGCGTTCCGGCAGGTGCTGAGCGAGCGGGCGCACCTGCCCGGCGCGGGCTGGTCGCTGGTCGAGGACGCCATGGCCGCGCAGGCGCTGGTGCAATCCCAGGTAAACCAAGGTGTTACCGCCTAACGTTTCCTTAACCAGTTAAGGTGAAGTTCAATGGCCGCTGCCGACACTGGCTTCCCCCGGACGGCGCCGCCGTCATCCCCCTGTGTCGGAGTTTGACCGTGCGCCTCAAGCTGGCTGCCCCCATCCTCGTGCTGATGCTGCTACCCATCGCAGCGACGGCGCAAAACCGCCCGGAGCCGGACAACAAGCGTCTGCCGCCGCGCGCGCCGGCGTTCGCGCCGCCGAGCGGCCAGGGCATGCCCGCCGCCGTGCGCCGGGTGGAGCGCGAGACCGGCGGCCAGGTGCTCAACGTGGAGAGCATGCGTTTCCAGGGGCGCGAGATTCATCGCGTTAAGGTGCTGGAGCCGGGTGGCCGGATTCGGATCGTCGTGGACGACCCTGGCCGCGGCGCTGCTGGGCCTGCATTCAGGTCTACACGCGATGATGACAAGGGCAAGCCCAAGCTGTAAGTCTCGGCCCCTTGTGGCCATCCCGAAATTCTGGAGTACCCGATGCGAATCTTGCTGGTCGAAGATGAAGCCCCGTTGCGCGAAACCCTGGCTGCGCGCCTGAAGCGCGAAGGCTATGCGGTGGATGCCGCGCAGGACGGCGAAGAAGGCCTCTACATGGGCAAGGAAGTCCCGTTCGACATCGGCATCATCGATCTGGGGCTGCCGAAGATGAGCGGCATGGAGCTGATCAAGGCCTTGCGCGAGGAAGGCAAGCAGTTCCCGATCCTGATCCTGACCGCGCGTTCAAGCTGGCAGGACAAGGTCGATGGCCTGAAGCAGGGCGCCGACGATTACCTGGTCAAGCCCTTCCACGTGGAAGAACTGCTCGCGCGCATCAACGCGCTGGTCCGCCGCGCCGCGGGCTGGAGCAAGCCGTCGCTGGAATGCGGCCCGGTGGTGCTGGACCTGGCCGCGCAGACGGTCACCGTGCACGGCCAGAACGTGGATCTGACCAGCTACGAATACAAAGTGCTGGAATACCTGATGATGCATGCGGGCGAGCTGGTCTCGAAGGCCGATCTCACCGAGCACATCTACCAGCAGGACTTCGACCGCGATTCCAACGTGCTGGAAGTCTTCATCGGCCGCCTGCGCCGCAAGCTGGATCCGGACGGCAGCCTGAAGCCGATCGAGACCGTGCGTGGTCGCGGCTATCGCTTCGCCATCCCGCGCAACAACGAAGCCTGAGCCGCCCGTGATGACGGTGGTCGCACGCCCGGCCACCGCGAACCGATTCGATGGCTGATTTCTTCTGGCGCCCCCGCTCGATCGCCACCCGCCAGCTGCTCGCGGCGGGCTTGGGTCTGGTCGCGTTCCTGGCGCTGGTCGGGGTCGCGCTGGACCGCGCCTTCATCGACACCGCCGAGAACAACCTCAGGGTGCGCCTGGAGAGCTTCGCGCTCGCCTACGCGGCAGGCAACGAGTTCGACATTGACGGCTATCTGGTTCCCCCGTACCGCGCCCCCGATCCGCGCCTGGAGCGGCCCGGCAGCGGGCTGTACGCGCAGATGGTGGTGCCGAGCGGGCATTGGGCGTCGATGTCGGCGCAAGGCCCGGAGCTGCCCAATGCCACCATGCTGCCGCAGGACGCCGACCGTTTCGAAGGGCCGCTGCCGATGCACAACATCGACGGCAGCCAGGGGCAGGTCTATCGCTACGCGCGCAGCTTCACCTGGACCGATGGCCGCGGCGAGGAGATCCCGTACACGATCTACGTGATGGAAGACACGCGCCCGCTGGCCGCGCAGATCAACGTGTTCCGCGGCGCGCTGTGGGTGTACCTGGGCAGCGCGGCGATCGTCCTGCTGTTCCTGCAGCTGCTGGCGCTGCGCTGGAGCCTGTCGCCGCTGCGACAAGTGGTGACCGAGCTCGACCGGGTCAAGGATGGCCGCGCCGCGCGCATGAGCGATTACCACCCGCGTGAGCTGGAGCCGCTGACCGAGAGCATCAACGCGCTGATCGAGAGCGAGCGCAAGAACCTGGATCGCCAGCGCAACACGCTGGCCGATCTCGCCCACAGCCTCAAGACGCCGCTGGCCGTGCTGCGCGCGCGGGTGGACAGCGATGCCTCGCTGCCGGAATTGCGCGAGGAACTCGACATCCAGCTGCAGCGCATGAACAGTCTGGTGTCCTATCAGCTCTCGCGCGCCGCCTCGGGCGGCCACAAGCTGTTCGCGACGCCGGTGCCGATCCTGCCGCAGGCCGAGCAGATCGTGGTGGGGCTGGAGAAGATCTATGCCAGCAAGGGCGTGCTGTGCGAATTCGAGATCGACGACGAGGCGCGCTTCTTCGGTGAAACCGGCGACCTGCAGGAAGTGCTCGGCAACCTGCTGGAGAACGCCTTCAAGTGGGCGAAGTCGCGCGTGCTGCTGACCGTCGCGCGCGAGCCGGCGACCAAGGCTGGCGGACGCGGGCGGTTGCTGCTGGCGGTCGATGACGATGGCCCGGGCATCCCGGCCGACAAGGTGGCGGGCGTGTTGCAGCGTGGCGTACGCGGCGACGAGCGCGTCCAGGGCCATGGCATCGGCCTATCGATCGTGCAGGACATCACCCGCGGCTACGGCGGGGAATTGCGGGTGGATCGCTCCGAGGAACTCGGTGGCGCGCGCTTTGAAGTGCGGCTGCCGTTGCCGCGCTGATCGCCCGCGGGTGAACCGGTTGGCCGCGCAGGCCGATGCCGGGCGCTGTTAGCGGAACATCCCCGGCAGGAAGCTGTGCCAGCGCGGATTGTTGCTGCGCGGGGTATCGCTGCGGGCCGGGCCCTTGCGGGTTTCCGGGGTCGTGACCGGCGTCGTGCGCTTGGGCGCGGGCGCGCTGTCGTCATCGCTGGTCGTGGTGGTCCCCGTCTCGTTGCCGACGCTGCTGGTCTGTGCGTAGGCGCTGCCGCACGCGGCGACCAGGATCAGGGCGATCAATAAACGCTTGCGCATGGAAAGCCGTCCGTGGAGGGCAGGAGAACCGTGACTATAGCCTGATTCGGCCCTACCGGCACGATGGCCGGGCAGTTTGGGGATAATCCGGGGTATGTTGTCCTCCCGTCGCCCCACCGAAACCGAGCCCGCGCGCGCCGAAGCCGAACGCGCGCTGCTGCTGCGCCTGGCCGAAGGCCCGGTCTCCGGCGACCAGTTGGCCCGTGAGCTCGGCCTGACCCGCGCGGCGGTTTGGAAACGCATCGATGCCCTGCGCCAGGCCGGCGTCGAGATCGATGCCCAACCCGGTCGGGGTTATGCCCTGCCGCGCCCGCCGGACTTGCTGCAGGAGGCGCGCATCCGCGCCGGCATGGCGCCGGCCGCGCAAGCCCAGCTGGAATCCTTGTCGGTGCGCTGGACGCTGGACTCCACCAACACTGCGTTGCTGACCGACACCCCACCGGCGAGTGGCGTGCGCGTGCTGCTGGCCGAGCGCCAGTTGGGCGGGCGGGGGCGCCTCGGCCGTGCGTGGGCTTCACCGTTGGCGGCCAATCTCTATCTCTCGCTCGATCGCCAGTTCGATGGCGGCCTGGCGCGGCTTGCAGGCCTCAGCCTGGTCGCGGGCATCGCCGCGGCCGAAGCCCTGCGCGAGGCGACCGGCCTCGACATCCGCCTCAAATGGCCCAACGACCTGTGGCTGGATGGCCGCAAGCTGGGCGGCCTGCTGGTCGAAGGCGGCGGCGAGCACGGCGGCCCGGCGCGTGCGGTGATCGGGCTGGGGCTGAATGTGCGCATGCCCGAGGCCTTCGCCCGCGACATCGATCAGGCCTGGATCGATCTGGCTGAGCGATGCGAACCGCCATCGCGCAACCATCTGGCGGCGGCGTTGCTGTCCGCGTGGCTGCCGGCGCTGGCGACATTCGACCGCGAGGGCCTGCCCGCCTTCCTGCCGCGTTGGCAGGCGCTCGATGCGCTGGCCGGCCGGCGCGTGCGCCTGCTGAGCGGCCAGCAGGCATGCGATGTCGAAGCCTTGGGCCTGGCCGATGACGGCGGCCTACGCGTGCGCGATGCCAAGGGCGAGCGCGTGGTGTATTCCGGCGAAGTCAGCGTGAGGCCCGCGGCATGAGCACGTGGCTGTTCGACCTCGGCAACACGCGGCTCAAGTACGCACACCGGGATGCGGGCGGGGAACTCGGCGCGATGGACAGCCTGGGCCATCATGCCGGCGCCGATTTCAGCGAACTGCCACAGGCGGTGCGCGGCGAGCATGCGTGGATATCGGCCGTGGCTTCGCCTGCCATACGGGCCGCCTTGTTGGCCGAGTTGGGGCCGCGTTTTGCGCGCATCAGCTTTGCCCGCACGGCCGCGCGCTGCGATGGGCTGCGCATCGCCTACGCCGCGCCTGCGCGGCTGGGAGTCGATCGCTTCCTGTCGATGCTGGCTGCGCGGCCCGCCGGGGAGTCGGTGCTGATCTGCGGCATCGGTACCGCGCTGACGCTCGACCTGCTGGATGGCCAAGGACGACACCATGGCGGCCGCATCGCGCCATCGCCCACGTTGATGCGGGAAAGCCTGAGCGCCCGCGCCCGGCAGTTGCCGGCCACCGGCGGCGATTACGTGGAATTCGCAGGCGATACGGTCGATGCGCTCGCCTCGGGTTGCGAGGGCGCGGCATTGGCGCTCATCGACCACAGCCGCCAGGCGGCGGCGCGCTGGCTGGGGACGCCGCCGCGCCTGTGGCTGCACGGCGGCGGCGCGGCGGCGCTTCTGTCGCGCATCCACGATGCCGAAAGCCGCCCGCGGCTGGTGCTTGAAGGGTTGGCACGTTACGCCACGCTGGGCGATGCCATCCCGCCGCCGCATGACCGTTAGAATCCGGCCATGATCGCGCGCATGCTGCTGGTGTTGTTGCTGGTGATGAACCTAGGCGTGGGGGCCTGGTGGGTCTGGCATCGTCCAGCGCCCCCACCTGCGCCACCACCGCTGGACGCCTCCTTGCCCGTGCTGGAATTGATGCGCGGGCCGGATGTGGCTGCCGCCGCGGTCGTGCCAACGGCGACGAACGTGCCCGAACCAACGGCCATCGCCGCCCCTGAGTCTGCCAAGCCAGAGACCGCCGCGATGGTGTGCGCCAGCTTCGGGCCCTACACCGATGAAGCGAGCGCGCAGGCTGCGCGCGGACGCATCGCCATGCCGGGCGCGCAGGCAAGCGTGCGTGCGACGTCTGGTACCGGCGCGCGCGGCTACAACGTCGTCATGCCGCCGCTGGCCAACCGCGAAGCCGCGTTGGCGATGGCCGAGCGCCTGCGCGCGGCTGGCTTCAACGATTTGATCGTGCTGGGCGAGGGCGAGGGCGCGAACGGCATCGCGCTGGGCCGTTTCGGCGCCGAGGAAAATGCACGTCGCCACCAGGCCGCGCTGCAGGCCAAGGGTTTCAGCGTGCAGGTCGCGCCGGTGGGCGATGGCGCTGCCCGCTATTGGCTGGACGTGCGAGCGCCCGCAGGTCTGGATGCCAATGCGTTGCGCGCGCGCCTGGGCGCCACGCAGGTGCAGGCGCGTGGGTGCCCGGCCTGATCGGCCGCGTCGGCTAGAATAGGCAGCTTCGCCGGCTTAGCTCAGTTGGTAGAGCAACCGCCTTGTAAGCGGTAGGTCGTCAGTTCGACTCTGACAGCCGGCACCAACCGGATATGCCGATGCGCCCCGATTACCCTGCCGTTTCCTTGTTTGGCGTGCCCACCGATGTCGGCGCCGCCCACCGCGGTGCATCGATGGGCCCGGAAGCCTTGCGGGTGGCGAACCTGGCCGAGGCCATCACCCGGCGCGGCGTGGAAGTGCGCGATCTCGGCGATGTTGCCGGCCCGCGCAATCCGCTGGCCGGCCCCGTCGATGGTTACCGTCATCTTGATGAAGTGGTGGCCTGGAACCAGGCCGTGTTCGACACGAGCACGCGCGAGCTTGCCGCCGGACGCATGCCGATCATGTTGGGCGGCGATCATTGCCTGGCCATCGGCGCCATCGCCGCCGTCGCCGCGCATGCGCGCGCGCAGGGCAAGAAGCTGCGCGTGTTGTGGCTGGATGCCCATGCCGATTTCAACACGTCCGACATCACGCCTTCCGGCAACATCCACGGCATGCCGGTGGCCTGCCTGTGCGGCCTCGGTCCCGATGTGCTGGTGAACCTCGGCGCGCCGGGCCCGGCATTGAAGCCCGACGAAATCCGCCAGATCGGCATCCGCTCGGTGGATCGCGGCGAAAAGCGATTGGTGAAGGAATACGGACTCGACATCTACGACATGCGCTACATCGACGAGATCGGGATGCGTAGGGTGATGGAGGAAGCGCTCGATGGCGTGGATGCCGACACCCACCTGCATGTCAGCTTCGATGTCGACATGCTGGACCCGTCCATCGCGCCGGGCACCGGTACGCGCGTGCCGGGCGGAGTGAATTACCGCGAAGCGCAGTTGATGATGGAGATGATCGCCGATACCGGGCGCATGGCGTCGCTGGATCTGGTCGAGGTCAATCCCGCGCTGGACAAGCGCAACGCCACGGCCAAGCTCGCGGTGGAACTGGTCGAGAGCTTGTTCGGCAAATCCACGCTGATGCGGGATTGAGTCTGCAACGAAACTGAATGCTCCTGCCTTGTTCAGGGCAGGTTTCCGGCTGGTGCACACACTCGGAGGCGGTTCTACGCTGGCTTCACGCCGCGCTGCGTTTCATGGACGCGTGCCGACCGACGTGTTGCCGGACGAACTTCCCCCACCTCAAGGAGATTCCCATGAAGCGATTGATGGCCATGGTGATGCTTGCGATGTTCTCGATGGCCACCCTCAGCGCATGCAACACCATCGCAGGCGCGGGCAAGGACATCGAGAAGGCAGGCGAAAAGATCGAAGACAAGGCCGTGGACTGCAAGGACGGCAAGTGCTGATTCGCGTCGCCACGATCGATTGAGGAAAGGCCGGGATGTCCCGGCCTTTTCATTGGTGCCGCCATCGCGGCGGACAAAAGAAAAGGGCCGCGTTTTCGCGGCCCTTTCGTGTGTTGCAGCCTGGATCAGCTGTCTTTTTCCAGCGTGCGCTCGAACTGCTTCACCTCTTTGTCGGCGCGTTCGCGATCCCAGCCGTACTGTTCCTGCAGCTTGCCGCTGAGGTATTCCGCGCTGCCGTCGGCGACGTCGAACACGTCGTTGCTGAGGTTGCCCCAGTGCGCCTGTGCGCTGCCTTTGATCTGGCTCCACTTGCCCGCGATGATGTCTTTGTTCATGTCTAAACTCCTGTGGGGGATGCGCGCGATCCCGCGGCGCGTACGGTGTTCTACCGTGGCGTCATCCTGCTCCATGGGCCGTCAAAGGCGAGTGCAGAATTTGTATAGCGCAGGTGAATCCGCAGCTGCCGTTCATCCAGCGGTGTTCAACGCGCCATCAATGAACAGGCGGATCCGGCACGAAACCGCCGGGAAACGCGTTAGGCCGCCACGGCTGGCGCAGCAGCACGCCCGCGGCGCGCAGGCCGCCTTCATCGTCATAGCGCAGCTCGGTCACCTGGATCGGGCGACGACTCGCGCGCACGAAATCGGTTTGCGATACCGGTGACCAGTTGCGCGGGCCATGTCTGGTGCCGATGCGTTGGGACGGCATCGACTCGGGCGCCGCCACGGCATCGGCTTCGGCCGCTTGCCGCGCCGCCGCGCCCGGCATCGGTGGCGACACGGTGACCGGATAGACGGGGCGCGTCACCCGCTCGGCGAATACCGCGATGCCGATCACCCCGACATTGTCCGGGCGGGAAGTGCGCGCGGCGTAACTGTCGGGCAGGTCTGTGAATACGAAGCGCGCAGCCTCGTCCATCGACTTGCGCCAGCCGTCGATCTCGGCCGTTTGCCACGGCGCCAGCACATAGCCGGTCTGGTCGGGCGCGGCAGTCTGGCCGGTGACGGCATTGATGCCGTCGACGGACAGCACCACCAGCAAGCGCTCATCGCTCTGGTTGGACAGGCGCACCTGATAGCCGCGGCCCGGCTCTCCCGCCACCCAGCGCTGGCCGCGATGGCCGTACACGGGCAGTTCGGTGCCGGCCTCGTCCACCAAGGTCAGCGTCACCGG
>Ga0056909_1001683_pt1 | contig 12814 bp, 13 predicted proteins | sample EBPBio102011_DNA_FD_62115 | JGI IMG/M metagenome (GOLD analysis project Ga0056909, IMG submission 62115) | Wastewater treatment Type I Accumulibacter community from EBPR Bioreactor in Madison, WI, USA - Reactor 1_1/10/2011_ DNA | ecosystem: Engineered > Bioreactor > EBPR > Anaerobic-Aerobic >...
GACGAATTCCAGCGAGAGTGCTTGCGCCAGCCGCTTGCCGATCGAGGATTTTCCTGCGCCCATCGGCCCGACCAGCACCAGGTTGGCGGCGGTATCCATGCACGCATCGTACATGGATTTAACGCCCCGGCTGCCATGCTGCGGGCGCGGCAACGAGCCGCCAAACACAAGAGGACATCCGGATGTCAGTCGCGAAAATCATCGAAGTCAACGCCGCATCGCCCACCAACATGGAAGACGCGGTGAAAAAGGGGCTCGCCAAGACCGCCGAGACCGTCAAGGGCATCCAGGGCGCCTGGGTCAACGAGATCAAGGTCGTCTGCAACCCGGACGGCAGCGTCAAGGAGTGGCGGGTCAACCTCAAGATCACCTTCCTGGTCCAGTAAGCGCCGGAAATTTGATCTGCGTGGGTGCGCCGGGGCCCGGCGCACGCCACAATGGCGGCATGAATACCAATCCGCTGTTGCTTGAAGCGCTGGATGCATTCGGCCGCTTGTTCGAGGAAGCCAAGGGCTGCGAGGCCGATGCCACCGGCATGACCCTTGCCACCGCCGATGCGGCTGGCCGTCCGGCCGCGCGCATCGTCCTGCTCAAGGATTTCGATGCCCGAGGCTTCGTCTTCTACAGCCATACCGATGGCCGCAAGGGCGCCGAGCTCGCGGCCAATCCGCAGGCCGCGCTCCTGTTCTGGTGGCCGCACCTGGGCGAGGCGGGCGTGGAGGTGCGGATCGAGGGTACGACCGAGCCGGTATCCGAGGCGGAGGCGGATGCCTACTTCGCCCAGCGCCCGCGCATGAGCCAGATCGGCGCGTGGGCGTCGGAGCAATCGCGCACGCTGGAAGATCGCGAGGACTTCGAGCGCCGCATCGACGGCTTCGAGCGCGAGTTCGAAGGCCGCCCGGTCCCGCGGCCCGGCGACTGGTCGGGCACCCGCGTGGTGCCGCGCGCCATCGAGTTCTGGCATGGCGCCAAATTCCGCCTGCACGAGCGCTGGCTGTACGAGCGCGATGTCGAGGGGGGCTGGCGCAAGCGGATGCTCTATCCGTGACTGAAGTGTTTCGTGTTCGTCAGGCACTCTTGCCGGGTGACGCAGAAGCTTGGGGCCGAATGCGCCAGGCATTGTGGCCGGACGAAGACAATGTGGCCGATGTCGAATCCTTGCGCGCTGCGCTCGAGCCGGCGGCCGAGTCCTGCGTTCGCTTGGCAACAACGCCAGAGGGAGAAGCGATTGGCTTTGCCGAAGCCAAATTGCGCCGCGATTACGTGAATGGCACCGAGTCCAGCCCGGTCGGGTTTCTGGAGGGTTGGTACGTCTCGCCGGCGTGGCGTGCCCAGGGGGTGGGGCGGAGCATGGTCATGGCCGTCGAAGCCTGGACGAAAAAATGTGGCTGCAGCGAACTTGCATCGGATGCCTTGCTCGAGCATCAGGCCTCGCATGCTGCACACCTGGGTTGCGGCTTCGAGCAGACCGATCGCGTGGTGTATTTCCGCAAGCGGTTGCGACCATGATCGGCCCGCGCCGCATCGTCTGCCTCACCGAGGAACCGACCGAGACGCTGTATGCGCTCGGCGAGCAAGACCGCATCGTCGGCATCAGCGGCTTCACCGTCCGGCCCGCGCGGGCGCGCAAGGACAAGCCCAAGGTCAGCGCGTTCACCTCGGCCAAGATCGAGGAAATCCTCAAGCTCCGGCCGGACTTCGCCATCGGGTTTTCCGACATCCAGGCCGACATCGCCGCCGAGCTGGTGCGCCGCGGGGTGGAGGTGTGGATCAGCAATCATCGCAGCGTCGAGGGCATCCTCGATTACATCCGTCGCCTCGGTGCGCTGGTTGGCGTGAGTGAACGGGCCAATGCTTATGCGCATGGTTTGCAGCAGGGGCTGGATCAGATTGCCGCGCGCGCGGCCACCCTCGCGCATCGCCCCAAGGTCTATTTCGAGGAATGGGATGATCCGCTGATCACCGGCATCCGCTGGGTCAGCGAGTTGATCGAGATCGCTGGCGGGGTGGAGGCGTTTCCCGAGCGTGCGATCGAGCCGCTGGCCAAGCAACGCATCCTGGCCGATCAGGATGAAGTGATCCGCCGCGCGCCCGACATCATCATCGGCAGTTGGTGCGGCAAGAAATTCCGGCCCGAGCGGGTCGCGGCGCGTCCGGGCTGGCAGGCGATACCGGCGGTGCGCGATGGCGAGCTGCACGAGGTCAAGTCGCCACTGATCCTGCAGCCCGGGCCGGCGGCGCTGACCGATGGCGTGCAGGCGTTGTCGCGCATCGTGCAGGACTGGGCGGCCCGGCGCAGCTGATCGCGCGTGCCCGTGCGATCAGGGCTTGGGCAGGTCGCGGGTGAAACGCATCTCGGCGCGCGCGCCATCGTGCAGGGCATCGATCTCGATCCGTACCGTGCCCGGCGCCTTGGCTTCGATGACGCCGACCAGATCGTTCAGGCCGTTCACGCTGATCGTGCGCAGCGCAACCGGGGTCAGCGCATCGGTCAATCCGCCGGCGCGGGCCTCGACGCTAACCGCATCGGCCGGCACGCCATTACCCTCTGCATCGCGCAAGGTGACCAGCAGCAGCCAATGGCCATCGGTGCGTGGGATGCCATATTGCCTGGCCATCGGTGCGCCGAGGGTCATCGCATCGATCAAACGGGCCTCCAGCGCGATGTCAGCAACGCTCGCGCGCGCGACGTTGATCGGGGCATTGGCGCCGGGGGCTTGGGCCGGCACGGAGGCGGGCTCGCCCATGCAGCCGGCCAGGACGAGCGCGAGTAGCAAGGCCAGGGGTTTCGTCTTCATCGCGTCCTCAGTCGTTGGCGGCGGCCAGTTCCGCGCCGCGCACGCGCGCGGCATGCACGGCGCGCGCGACGATGTCGCGGAAGCCATCGCGCTCGAAACTTTCAATCGCGGCCTGGGTGGTGCCGTTGGGCGAGGTCACCCGACGGCGCAGTTCGGCCGCAGGCGTGTCATCGGCGGCCAGCATGCGGGATGCGCCAAGCAGCGTCTCGATGGTGAGCGTGCGCGCGGCGGCAGGCGACAGGCCCTGGGCCTCGCCTGCGGCCTGCAACGCCTCGGCCAGCAGGAACACATAGGCCGGGCCGCTGCCGGACACGGCGGTCACCGCGTCCATCAACGCCTCGTCGTCGATCCACACCGTCTCGCCGGCGCTGGAGAGCAAGGTTTGGGCGATGTCGCGCTGGGCCGGATTGACCGCGGCGTTCGCGTACAGGCCGGTCACCCCCGCGCCCAGCAACGCGGGCGTGTTGGGCATGCAGCGCACGACCGCGATGCCGCCCCCCAGCCAATGGTCGATCTGCGCGCTGGTGATGCCGGCGGCGATGGATACGGCGAGAGGCTGCTGCCCTTGCGCGATGGGCGCGAGGGTGGCGCAGACATCGCGCATCACCTGCGGCTTGACTGCCAACACCCAGACATCGGCGCCGGTGGCCGCGGTGGCCGCATCGGGGAACACTTGCACGCCGAAATCACTGGCCAAGGCCTCGCGCAACGCGGGGACCGGCTCGGCCACGCGCACCTGGGCGGGCGAGGCGCCGGCCTGCAGCAAGCCGCCGATCAGGCTGCGCGCCATGTTGCCGCCGCCAATGAAGGCGACGATGGGAAGCGATGGGGAAGCGTTGTGAGGGCTCATGGCGAATGGCGATGCGGGTAAGCCATCAGGATAGCCCCTCGCCGTTTTTCGGCGGCCGCGGACCGAACAAGGCCGTGCCGATGCGCACCATCGTGCTGCCTTCGGAAACCGCGAGCGCGGCATCGTCGCTCATCCCCATCGACAAGGTGTCCATCGACGGGAAGCGCTGGCGTAATTGGTCGAAGAGCTCGCGCATCGCGCGAAAGGCGTCGCGTCGCACGGCCAGGTCGTCCGCCGGGGCCGGGATCGCCATCAGGCCGCGCAAGGCAAGCAAGGGTCGTGCCGAGATGGCGTCGCAGATCGCTTCGGCATCACGCGGCGCGCACCCATGCTTGCTGGCCTCATCGTCGATGTTGACCTGCACCAGCAGGTTGAGCGCGCCGCGCTCCGACGCGCGGTGACGCGCCAGCGCTTCGACCAGCTTGATCCGATCCACCGACTGCACCCAATCGAAATGCATCGCCGCCTCCTTGGCCTTGTTGGATTGCAGGTGGCCGATCAGGTGCCATTCGATGTCGATGCCGGCCAGTTCACGCATCTTCACCAAGGCTTCCTGCACGTAATTCTCGCCAAATGCACGTTGTCCGGCGGCCTGCAGCGCGGCGATTTCGCCCGAGCCACGCGTCTTGCTGACGGCCAGCAGCGCGGGATCCGGCCGTCCGGATCGCGTCGCGATCGAGTGCAGATCGGCCTGGATTCGGGCAAGTCGTTCGGCCACTTGGGGCATGACAGGTGCCAAATGTGCTGGGATGTGGTTATTCTGCCGTTTGCGGCGGCCGCGCGTGGGGGCGGGCCGCGAATCGGGGAAAGCACATGGATATTGCAGAACTGCTGGCGTTTTCCGTCAAGAACAAGGCATCCGACCTACACCTGTCGGCAGGATTGCCGCCGATGATCCGCGTGGATGGCGACGTGCGACGCATCAACATCCCGCCGCTCGACCACAAGACCGTGCACGGGCTGATCTACGACATCATGTCGGACAAGCAGCGCCGCGATTACGAAGAATTCCTGGAAACCGATTTTTCGTTCGAAATCCCGGGCCTGGCGCGTTTCCGCGTCAATGCGTTCAACCACAACCGCGGCGCCGGCGCGGTGTTCCGCACGATTCCCTCCGAAGTCCTGACCTTGGATCAGCTGGGTTGCCCGCCGATCTTCCGCGAGCTGATCAACCAGCCGCAGGGCCTGATCCTGGTGACCGGGCCGACCGGCTCGGGCAAGTCCACCACGCTTGCGGCGATGCTCGATCACATCAACAAGAACGAATACGGCCACATCCTCTCGGCCGAGGACCCGATCGAATTCGTCCACACCTCGCAGAAGTGCCTGATCAACCAGCGCGAGGTGCACCGTGACACGCACGGCTTCAACGAAGCGCTGCGCTCGGCGCTGCGCGAAGACCCGGACTACATCCTGGTCGGCGAGTTGCGCGACTTGGAGACGATTCGCCTGGCGCTGACCGCAGCGGAAACCGGGCACCTCGTGTTCGGCACGCTGCACACCTCGTCGGCGGCCAAGACCATCGATCGCATCATCGACGTGTTCCCGGCGGGCGAGAAGCCGATGGTGCGTTCGATGCTGTCCGAGTCGCTGCGCGCGGTGATCGCGCAGGCGCTGCTGAAGAAGATCGGCGGCGGGCGCACGGCGGCGTGGGAAATCATGGTCGGCATCCCCGCCATCCGCAACCTGATCCGCGAGGACAAGGTGGCGCAGATGTATTCGGCGATCCAGACCGGCCAGCAACACGGGATGATGACGCTCGACCAGCATCTGCAGGATCTGGTCGCGCGCAGCCAGATCACCAAGCAGCAGGCACGCGATTACGCGAAGGACAAGCGCCTGTTCGATTGATTAGGGCGGGCCATGCGCCGCCCCAGGGAGTACCGCGATGACCACGCCAACCGAATTCACCTCGCTCCTCAAGCTGATGGCCGCGCAACGCGCCTCGGATTTGTTCATCACCGCCGGCATGCCGCCTTCGCTGAAGGTCGATGGCAAGCTCTCGCCGGTCACCGACGTGCCGCTCACGCCCCAGCAAAGCCGCGACCTGGTCATCTCCGTGATGACGCCGCCGCAGCGCGAGGAGTTTGAAAAAACCCACGAATGCAACTTCGCCATCGGCCTGGCCGGGGTGGGGCGCTTCCGCGTCTCCGCCTTCTACCAGCGCAACCAGGTGGGCATGGTGCTGCGCCGGATCGAAACCAAGATCCCGACGGTGGAGGAGCTGAGCCTGCCGCCGATCATCAAGCAGCTGGCGATGACCAAGCGCGGCATCATCATCTTCGTCGGCGCCACCGGCACCGGCAAGACGACGTCGCTCGCGTCGATGATCGGCCATCGCAACAGGAACTCGACCGGCCACATCATCACCATCGAGGACCCGATCGAATTCGTGCATCGCCACGAGGGCTGCATCATCACCCAGCGCGAGGTCGGCATCGACACCGACAGCTGGGAGAACGCGCTCAAGAACACCCTGCGCCAGGCGCCGGACGTGATCATGATCGGCGAGGTCCGCACCCGCGAGGGCATGGACCACGCCATCGCCTTTGCCGAAACCGGCCATTTGGTGTTGTGCACGCTGCACGCCAACAACGCCAACCAGGCGATGGACCGCATCATCAACTTCTTCCCCGAGGATCGCCGCGACCAGTTGCTGATGGACTTGTCGCTGAACCTCAAGGGCGTGGTCGCGCAGCAGCTGGTGCCGCGCATCGATGGCAAGGGGCGTCGCGTCGCGATGGAGATCTTGCTCGGCACGCCGCTGGTGCAGGACTACATCCGCGATGGCGAGATCCACAAGCTGAAGGAGGTCATGAAGGATTCGACCCAGCTCGGCATGAAGACCTTCGACCAGAGCCTGTTCGAGCTCTACCAGGCGGGCGAGATCAGCTATGACGACGCCCTGCGCTACGCCGACTCGCAAAACGAGGTGCGCCTGAAGATCAAGCTGGCGCAGAGTGGCGATGCCCGCACCCTGGCCCAGGGGCTGGATGGCGTCGAGGTGGCGGAGGTCAAGTGACCCGGACGCGGGCAGGGCGCTAAACTGGCGCCATGTCCGATTCCGCTTCCGCCCTGTCGCAGCAGCTGCTGATCGCGCTGCCCGGTCTAGTCGATCCCAATTTCTCCCGCAGCGTCGTGATGGTCTGCCAGCACGATGCCGACGGCGCGATGGGCATTGTGGTGAACCGCGCCTCGGAATTCACCCTGGGCGAGTTGTTCGACCAGCTCAACATCGCCGGCGGCGACCCGGCATTGCGCGCGCGGCAGGTGGTCGCGGGCGGCCCGGTGCACGCCGAGCGCGGCTTCGTCCTGCACGATGGCGACCACGCGTGGGATTCGAGCATCCGCCTGCCGGGCGGCCTGTCGCTCACCACCTCGCGGGATGTCCTGCAGGCGCTGGCCGATGGCCAGGGCCCCGCGCAGGCGCTGGTGGCGCTGGGCTGCGCCGGCTGGGGCGCGGGGCAGCTGGAGCAGGAGATCGCCGAGAACAGCTGGATGACCGCGCCCGCCGATGCGGACCTGTTGTTCCGCGCACCGCTGGAGCAGCGCTGGCAGGCGGCTGCGGGCCTGGTCGGCGTCAATTTCGAGCGCATGACGCATTACAGCGGCCGCGCATGAGGCTGGACGGCACGATGCTGGCTTTCGATGTCGGCGCCCGGCGGATTGGCGTCGCGGTCGGCAGCCGGCTGGGCGCCGGCGCGCGCGGCATCGCGGTGGTGGACATGCGCGATGAAAAGGCCGATTGGGCGGCGGTGGACAAGCTCAAGCGCGAGTGGATGCCGGCGGGGTTCATCGTCGGGGATCCGTTGACGCTCGATGGCAGCGACCAGCCCTCCCGCGTGCGCGCCCGGCGCTTCGCCCGGGGACTGCAGGAACGCTTCAAGCTGCCGGTGGTGATGATCGATGAACGCAGCAGCAGCATCGAGGCCGCGCAACGATTCGCCGCCGGACGCGCCGAGGGCCAGCGCCGCCGCCGCGATGCCGAACTGCTCGATGCGGTGGCCGCAGCCGTCATCCTCGACCGCTGGATCGCCGCACCCGATACCGCCGTGCCGCTCACCGACGCCCCGGAGTCCTGAGATGTCGAAACACTTGTTGTCGCTGCGCGATCTGGATCGCGAGGAGATCGTGGCGCTGCTGGATCGCGCCGCCGCCTATGCCGATACCGACGACCTGCGCCAGCGCCTGGCCGGCATCGGCGTGTGCACGTTGTTCTTCGAGCCCTCCACCCGCACTCGGCTCAGCTTCCAGCGCGCAGCGCAGCGCCTGGGCGCCGACGTGCTGGGCTTCGAGGCCGCGACATCGTCCACCACCAAGGGCGAGACGGCGCTCGACACGTTCAAGAACATCGAGGCGATGGGCGTGCGCGGCTTCATCGTCCGCCATCGCGAGAACGGCGCAGTCGCCGCATTGGCCGAGGCTGCCGAACCCGGCACGGCCTTGGTCAATGCCGGCGATGGCCGCCACCAGCACCCGACGCAGGGCTTGCTGGACATGCTCACCATCCGCCAGGCCAAGGGTAAGGATTTTGGCCGCTTGCGCGTGGCGATCATCGGCGACATCCGTCATTCGCGCGTGGCGCGCAGCGACCTCGTTGCGCTGGAGAAGCTCGGCGTGACCGACATCCGCGCCTGCGCGCCGGCCGGCCTCTTGCCCGATGACGACACGCTGGCCGCCTGCGCGATGGTCACCGACGATTTGGCGGCCGCACTCCGCGATGCCGACGTGGTGATGACGCTGCGCCTGCAGCGCGAGCGCATGGAGGATGGCCTGGTGGATTCGCTGGACGGGTATCACCGCGACTTCGGCATCACCACCGAGCGCCTGCGCCTGGCCCAACCAGATGCCATCGTGATGCATCCGGGGCCGATGAATCGCGGCGTGGAAATCAGCGATGAAGTCGCCGACGGGCCGCAATCGATGATCCTGCGGCAGGTCGCCAACGGCGTGAAGGTGCGGATGGCGGTGCTGGAGCGTGCGTTGGGCTGAACGCGTGCGTGTCACTGCACGGCGGCCGGTTGAACGGCGCGGCCGCGACCGCCACATCCAAGGCTGGCCGATGCAAAGCTCCGATTGATCCTCAGGCATGTCCATCCAATCCCCGTCCCCCGCAGAAATCGCCACGACGCCGGCGCAAGCCCGGCGCATGATTGATGCCGCATCGACGCGCGATCGTGGGCGACTGCTGGGTCTGTGGTCGAAGTGGAAGGCCAAACCTGCCGATGGCGCCCTGCGCGATGCCTTCGCGGCGAAGCTGCAGGCATCCATCGCCGAGCGTGAGCGCCGCGCCGCGCAATTGCCGGTGGCGACGATCAACCCTGACCTGCCCATCGCCGCGCATGCCGATGAACTGGTCGAATTGATTCGCAAGCACCAGGTCGTCGTCGTGGCCGGCGAGACCGGCAGCGGCAAGACCACCCAGCTGCCCAAGCTGTGCCTGCTGGCCGGGCGCGGGCAGGCCGGCATGATCGGTTGCACCCAGCCCCGGCGCATCGCGGCGCGATCGGTCGCGCGGCGCGTTGCCGAGGAATTGCAGGTGCCGATGGGAGGCGCGGTCGGCTTCCAGGTCCGCTTCAACGACCAGGTCGGCGACGCCACCGCAATCAAGTTCATGACCGACGGCATCCTGCTGGCCGAGATCCAGAACGATCGCTGGCTGTCGCGCTACGACACCATCATCATCGACGAGGCGCACGAGCGCAGCCTCAACATCGACTTCCTGCTCGGCTATCTCAAGCAGCTCCTGCCGAAGCGCCCGGACCTGAAGCTGATCGTGACCTCGGCCACCATCGACACCGCGCGCTTCGCCGCGCACTTCGAGCAGGCGCCGGTAGTGGAAGTGGAGGGGCGCACCTTTCCGGTGGAGCTTCGTTACCGCCCGCTGGAAGGCGAGGGGGAGGACGATGGCGAACGCAGCGTGCTTGACGGCATCGTGGCCGCCTGCGATGAAATCACCCGCGAAAACCCGCTGGGCGACACGCTGATCTTCCTGCCGGGCGAGCGCGAGATCCGCGACGCGCACCTGGCGCTGGAGCGACGCAAATACCGCTCGACCGAAGTGGTTCCGCTGTATGCACGGCTATCCGCGCGTGACCAGGACAAGGTGTTCCAGCCCGGGGTGAAGCGCCGCATCGTGCTGGCGACCAACGTGGCCGAGACCTCGCTGACCGTGCCGCGCATCCGCTACGTTGTCGATCCCGGTTATGCGCGGGTGAAGCGCTACAGCCCGCGCCAGAAACTGGACCGCCTGCACATCGAGCCCGTGTCCCAGGCCAGCGCCAACCAGCGGGCGGGGCGATGCGGCCGCGTGGCCGACGGCGTGTGCATCCGCCTGTATTCCGAGATGGATTTCGCCTCGCGCGCCGAGTTCACCGACCCCGAAATCCGCCGCGCCGCGCTGGCCGGCGTGATCCTGCGCATGTTGTCGATTGGCCTCGGCGATATCGAGACCTTTCCCTTCATCGAGCCGCCCGATCCGCGCGCGGTCGCCGATGGCTGGCAGCAGTTGGCGGAGCTCGGTGCGGTGGATGCGCATCGCAAGCTGACCGCCATCGGCAAGCAGATGGCCCGGCTGCCGGTGGACGTGAAGCTCTCGCGGATGCTGATCGCCGCGCAGAAACACGGCGTGCTGCACGAGATGCTGGCCATCGCCAGTTTCCTCGGCATCCAGGACCCGCGCGAGCGTCCGGCCGATGCACGGGCGGCGGCCGACAACGCGCACGCCGAATTTGCCGATGCGAAATCGGAGTTCATCGGCATCTGGAACCTGTGGGAAGCCTTCCGCATCGCCCATGAAGACCTCAGCCAATCCCAGTTGCGCAAATGGGCCGAGAAACGCTTCCTCGGCTTCCTGCGCCTGCGCGAATGGCGCGAGCTGCATCGCCAACTGAAATTGCAATGCGAAGAGATGGGATGGGCGACCGGCCGCGCATCGGCATCGCCCGCCAACGCGCCCAAACGCGGTGGAAAAGGCAGGGGCGCGAAGCTTGAGGCGGCGAGTCCCGCCCCCCATCAAGACGCGGCGCAGGAAGCCGCGCGCGTGGATTACGCCAAGCTCCACCGCGCGTTGATCGCGGGCTTGCCGACCCAGATCGGTCATCTGGGCGATCGCGGCGTGTACGAAGGCCCGCGCGGCCGGCGCTTCCAGCTTTTCCCGGGCTCAACGCTCGCCCGCAAGCCGCCGCCGTGGGTGCTTTCGGCGACGTTGCTGGATACGGAGAAAGTCTGGGCCATCACCAATGCCGCGATCGAGCCGGACTGGGTGATCGCGGAGTTGCCGCATTTGTTGGCGCGGCGTCACCACGATCCCCACTGGTCGCGCTCGCAGGGGCGCGTGGTGGGCAGCGAGCAGATCAGCCTGTTCGGGCTGGTGCTCGCACCGAAGAAGCCCGTGCATTACGGCGCGCTCTATCCCGAGGAGTCGCGGGCGATCTTCGTGCGCGATGCCTTGGTGACCGGCGAGATCAATACCCGCAGCGCCTTCCTGCCGCGCAACCTGCGGGTGCTGGCCGATGCGCGGGAGGAGGAAGCCAAGCAGCGTCGCGCGGGGCTGGTGGTCGATGAGGACTGGCAGGCGCGCTGGTATCTGGACCGCTTGCCGGCGCACGTGCATGGCGCGCAAGCGATGGATGCCTGGTTCAAGGGCCTGAGCAGTGAGGAGCAGGCCGCGCTGGAGTGGACGCGTGACGATTTGCTGGTGGCCGATGAAACCGATGCCGCGCGCTTCCCGCCCTACATCGCACTGGGCGATGCGCGCCTGGCGGTGCGATACCGATTCGAGCCGGGCGCCATCGATGACGGCATGACGCTGGTCGTGCCCCTGCATCTGCTGGGCGCCTTGGACGACGTGCAACTGTCCTGGCTGGCACCGGGTTTCGTGGAGGACAAGGCGGCGGCGCTGATCAAATCCTTGCCGAAGGCGCTTCGCCGCAACTTCGTGCCGGCGCCGGATTTCGCCCGCGCCTTTGCCCAGGCGCATCGGGAACCGGAGTCGGATGCGATGGTGGGCGTGCTGGCGCGCTTCCTCCACAAGCTGACGGGCGTGGCGGTGTCGGCAATGGATTTCGACGAGGCCGGCATCGACCCGCACCTGCGCATGAACCTGCAGTTGCAGGATGAATCGGGCAAGCAGGTGCTGGCACAGTCGCGTGACCTCGACGAGCTCCGCGCCACTTACGGCGACCGCGCGCAGCGTGCGTTCGCATCGCGCGCCGCCAAGGACCTGGCGCGCGGGGGATTGCTGGCGTTCCCCGAGGCGCCGATCCCGGCGCAGGTGATCGGCGATGGCGGCATCCCGGCCTATCCCGCATTGCAGGACGATGGCGAGGCCGCATCGCTGCACGTGCATGCGCAGCGCAAGACCGCCGAGCGCTTGCATCCTGCGGGGGTGCGCCGCCTGCTGCGCATCGCGCTGGCCGACAAGGCCAGGCAGGCGCGACGACAGCTGCCGATTCCGCCGAAGGTCGGCCTGTTGTATGCCGCGCTGGAGCGTGCGCCGTCCAGGTTGGACAGCTTGCGCAAGCCGGTGGCGCGCGATGCCGAACAGTTGCGGGAAGACCTGGTGGTAGGTGCATTCGATGCGCTGGCCAGCGACGAGCGCTTGGCACCGATCCGCGATCGCCAGACGTTTGACGCGGAGACTGCGGCCATCGGCAAGGCGCTCTTTGGCGAGGCGATGCGGCGCCTGCAGCAGGCCGAGACGATCCTGGCGACGGTGGCGGAGGTGCGCACGCGGCTGGAATCCAAGCTGATGGGCTGGGCCAGTGGCAACCTCGATGACATGCAGGCGCATCTGGACCTGCTCGCCGCGCCCGGATTCTTGCGCGAAACGCCAGATGCACTGCTGGCGGAGTTGCCGCGTTACCTCAAGGCGCTGTCGCTGCGGGCCGAGCGCGCGCAACGCGATCCTCAGAAAGACCAGCAACGCATGTTGGAGCTGAAACCGTTCGTGGATGCCCTGGCGCAAGGCGATGCAACGGATCCCGAGATCCGCGCGTTCCGCCAGGAGCTGGAGGAATTGCGCGTGGCGACCTATGCGCAGGAGTTGGGCGCGAAGGGCGGCGTCTCAGTCAAGAAGCTCGTCGCCCGGCTGGCGCGGATGCGGGCGGAGTAAGCCCGCCCGCCATCGGGCTTACTTGATGCGCTTGACCTTGGCGTTGACCGC
>Ga0056909_1001689_pt1 | contig 12785 bp, 9 predicted proteins | sample EBPBio102011_DNA_FD_62115 | JGI IMG/M metagenome (GOLD analysis project Ga0056909, IMG submission 62115) | Wastewater treatment Type I Accumulibacter community from EBPR Bioreactor in Madison, WI, USA - Reactor 1_1/10/2011_ DNA | ecosystem: Engineered > Bioreactor > EBPR > Anaerobic-Aerobic >...
GAGGTTCGGCCTGAACGGGGGCTATTCTTTCCGTGGACTGGAGCCCGGCGGCCTGATCTTCGGTGATCAGCTGCTGGATAACGGGCAGACACGACCTACAGGTGACCCCATCGCCCACTCCCGCAGGCAGTCGGTTAATACCCTGGATGTGGGTGCCGGAGTACTGTATTTTAACCCGCAGTATTACCTGGGAATCTCCATGAACCATCTTACCGAGCCCAAGCTCAGCTTTTTTAAAGAGCCGGCAGGGGAGGTTCCGGCCCTGCCCCGGCAGCTGATCGTGCATGGCGGATACAATGTGGACCTCAGCTACCTCATTACCGACAGCTACTCCGAGCGGGAATTTACGCTTACTCCCACGTTTTTGTATAAGAAGCAGGGGAAGTACTCGCAGCTGGATGTGGGCGGGTATGTGACGTATTCGCCGTTTACGCTGGGACTGCAGTACAGAGGCATCCCGCTGACCAAGGTGTTTAATAATTTTCCGAACCAGGATGCCATTTCCGGGATCATCGGTATAAGGTATGAGAACTTCTCTTTTGGCTATAGTTATGACCTGACCATTTCGGGCCTGGGCGCGCGGTCAGGAGGCTCACACGAGGTGTCTATTGCCTACCAGCTGCCGCAGGTGGAGATGGAGCGCACGCCCCGTCATAAAGTGCGGCGAAAGGCCCTGGCCTGCCCTAAGTTTTAAGCGAATCTTTTTTTCTGAAGCACTGTTATATAAATCATGTACTCCATAAAAGCAATGAGACTTTTCATTTTCCTTTTTTTCGCCTCTTTAGTTACTTTCGGACAGTCGGGCCCCGGCGGTTTGGCGAAACCCACCACCTGGACCGTTACGGTAAAACCTTCTACGGCTAAGGTGGGAGAGGAAGTAGAGATCATTTTTTCGGCGAAGATAGATCCGGGCTGGAAGGTTTATGCAGCGGAATCTGATCCCGATGCGGGCCCTATGGTGCTGGAATTTAGTTACAAAGGCCTGAAAGACCTGCAGCTGACCGGGAAGCCCAAGCCCGCCAAGCCGGCCAAGAAGTTTTATGAGGAAGTATGGGAGGCTGATGTGCTGGTGTATTATAATGAAGCTAAGTATACCCAGAAAGCCCGGGTAACCGGCCCTAACCCCGGCGGTAAAGTAAGCCTGAATTACCAGACCTGCCAGGATGACGGTGTGTGTGTGCCCGGCAATGACGACTTTGATATTTCCCTGAAGGTCAGCCAGGACGGTAAACCGGGTGGTGATGAGCCGGCCTCCGCTGATCATCCGGCAGCTGGTGGTGACACCGCGGGCACACCGGGAGTGGAACCGGGCGGGCAGGATACCGTGGCTTCTCCGGCTCCGGGTGTTACCGATACCGCTGCGGAAACACAGGCCGCCGGAACCTCTCTTCCGTTACAAAAGGACGGGGGCATGTGGAAATTTCTCCTGGTGGCTTTCGGAGCGGGTTTTGCCTCCATATTTATGCCCTGTATTTACCCTATCATGCCCATGACGGTAAGTTATTTTACCAAACAGAAGGACGGTAAGTTCAAAGCCATTTTTTACGGAATCAGCATCATGCTGATTTTTGCCGTTATGGGGCTTATCACCATGGCGTTAGGGGCTTCTTTCCTGAACGCATTGAGCACGCACTGGCTGCCTAACCTTATTTTCTTTGTTCTTTTTATAGTCTTCGGGTTTGCCCTGCTGGGGGCGTTTGAGATCGTGCTGCCGCACGGGGCGGTAAATAAGATAGACCGGCTGGGTGATAAAGGCGGCCTGATCGGGATTTTCTTTATGGCGCTGACGTTGGTGGTGGTGTCGTTCAGCTGTACGGTGCCGTTTGTGGGTTCGCTGCTGATCGGTGCTGCGGGCGGAGAGGTGCTGAAACCGGTGTATGGTATGCTGGCCTTCGGCCTGCCGTTTGCGCTGGTGTTTGGCGGCCTGGCCATGTTTCCCCAGTACCTGAAGAGCCTGCCTAAGTCCGGCGGCTGGCTGAATGAACTGAAGGCCGTATTCGGTTTCCTGGAGTTTGCCCTGGCCCTGAAGTTCCTTAGTAATATAGACCTGGCCTATCACTGGAACCTGATCCACCGGAATGTTTTCCTGGTGATCTGGATTGTGGTGGCGGTGGTTACCGGCCTGTATATTCTGGGCTTTATGCGTATGCCGAAGGATGAGAAGGTTACCCGTTACAGTGCGGCGCGGATCGGGTTTGCAGTCCTTTTCTTTGGCATGGCGGCCTATATGGTTCCCGGGGTGACTAATAAGCCCCTAAGTGCGCTGTCAGGAATCCTGCCTCCCCTGCCTACGCAGTCGGTGGCTTCAGCGGCGCCCAAGCCGGAGGTGATGCGGCCCCTGCCGCACGGGCTCTGGGGTTTTAACGAAATGGATGACGCCCTGGTGCATTCCAAAGAAACCGGTAAGCCGGTGCTGATTGATTTTACCGGCTATGCCTGCGCCAACTGCCGCAAGATGGAAGAAAATGTATGGTCAAAGCCAGATGTGCTGCAAAGCCTGAAGGAAGATTTTGTGATTGCGTCGCTGTATGTAGACGATAAGAAGGAACTGCCGGAGGAGAGGCATTACATCTCCGCGTTTGATAATAAACTGAAGGCGACCATCGGTGCCAAGAACCTGGATTACCAGATCAGTAAGTATAACAGCAATGCCCAGCCGTATTACATCATTGTGGATGAGAAAGGGGAAAAGGTGACGGAACCGGTAGCCTATACGTCGCATGAGGAGTTCAAGGCCTTCCTGGAAAAGGGTAAAGCGGCGTTCAGCCGGTAGAATTAAGTTATTTTTAAGGCAGGATTAGCTTTCGGCCGGTAAAATAACAATATTTTTGCAGCGAATTTTTACAGCTGTGCTGCACAGAGCCAATAAACATATCCTGTCGTTTGATTTTTTCAAATCGGCCGTACTATGCCTCATCCTGGGCGGGACACTGCTATGGGGCTATTATGTACATAATTACAAGGCTGTTTTTCCCCTGACTATCGGGGCTTTGCTGGCTTATTTCCCGAATATTGAAGGAAGTCAGCGGCACCGCATCATCGGTATTGTGATAGGCTTTGCCTGGAGTTTCCTGATGCTGGCCGTGCAGATCTCCCTGTTTGATACGCCGAAATGGTTTCACTTTTCGGTGATGCTGACTTTTGTTTTCATCACTTCCATGGTGGCGGTGTACGGCTTGCGGGGCGGGAGCATCTCGTTTGGGGGGTTGTTTGCCATAGTGTCCAGCTACGGGATCCATGCCATGGGCCTGAAGCATGCCGAAAGCCTGGAGCTGGTACTGGCGGGGGGAGTTACCTACATTATCCTGTCAGGGATCAGCCAGTTTTTCTACCAGGGGCATCATATCCGGAGTATGCTGGCCGATTGCGTGGAACTGACGGCCGAGTACTACCGGAAGCTGGAACAGCAGGTGTGGGATAACCAGGACCTGGAATCGGATATCCTGCATATTGAAAGCCGGCTGAATACGTTCCATGAGGTGCTGCGGTCGGCTCTGCTGAATAAGGAAGGGCGCCTGCTTTCCTCCAATAAAACCCGGCGCCTGTACCTGATCTTTAAGGAGATCATTGACCTGTATGAAATGGCGCTGGCCGCCCATCACGACCTGGAGCAGGCCCGGGAGCATTTTAACGGTACCGAGCCCCTGGTGAAGCCCTACCGCGAGTTTACCCTGATGATAGTGGAAGAGCTGGATCGTTTCGGTGAGCTGCTGCGGCTGAACCGGAATTTTGCCGTTAAACCTCAGCTGCAGACCAAACTGCTGGAAGCGGAAGAGAACCTGAAACCCCTGCTGAGAAGCCGATCACGGGAGGCGCATGAGCGCCTGCTGATCCTGCGGAGTCTCATAGACCTGAAAACCAAGCAGCTGAACCGTCTGAATGTGATCAGCAAGCATTACGAGAACCTCTTTTTCACGGAAAAAATACGAGCCCAGGGCGATGCCCGCTTTATTACTCCCCAGGATTATTCTTTTAAGATCCTGCTGAGTAACCTGAACTTTGAATCTTCCATTTTCCGGCATTCGGTACGGCTGTGTGTGGCCATTGCCATCTGTTTCCTGCTCCAGGATGTGATCAGCGCCGAGAATACCTCCTGGATCATTGCCACATGTATAGTGGTGCTCCGGCCTAACTACGGGCTGACCCGCTCGCGGGCGTTTAACCGGATAGGGGGCACCCTGCTGGGCGGTGTAATCACCCTGGCTATCCTGTACCTGACGGATTATAAGCCGCTACTGCTGGGGATAGCCGGTGTAAGCCTTACCCTGGGTTTTTCTTACGTGGCCACCCGGTATCTTCTGGCGTCTACGTATATTACCCTGGCCATTATGATGCTGTATGTGGCGTTTACGGGGCGCTCTTTTGACCTGGTGGTGTACCGGGTATTTTATACGTTTATCGGCTCGGCCATCGGGCTGTTTACCATCTATTTTATTTTCCCGGTATGGGAGAAGGAAAGCATTTTTACGGCCATTGAAAAAGCTATAGATGCTAACCGGCGCTACCTGGATGCCGTGAATGTCCTGTATGAAACCAAAGAGCCGGTAGATACGGAGTTTAAGCTGGTGCGGAAGGAGGCTTTTGTGAAGAACGGTAACCTGTACGAGGCTTTCCAGCGCATGAAAGATGATCCCAAATCAAAGCGAAGCCAGCTCAGTAACAGCTATGCGGTGGTGCTGCTCAGCCATTCCCTGGTGAAAGGCATAGCGGCTTATTCCACCTACATTCAGGGCCATCAGACCACGGGAATCTCTAATGATTTCAGGGCGGTGATGGGCTATATCCGGGATCAGCTGCAGGTGGCCGCTGACCTTATGGAAGGGCTGCCGGATGCAAAACCTATGGTAGATGAGCCGCTGACTGCCCTGGAAAGCCTGGATAAGTACTATTACGGGCTGTCGCAGCTGCGTGAGCTGGAACTGGAGTCAGGTGTGGCGCAGATGAGTTATGAAACCAGTGTAAAACTCCAGGAAGGCCGCATGATCCTGGACCAGGTGAAGGCTATTAAGAGCCTGGCAGAGAATACGCTCCAGATGTGCAGGGTGCTGAAGCGGGGGTAGTGCATTACCACCCCAGCGTATCTTTCAGCAGCTTATACCCGCTCTTACTTACCCCCAGTTTTTCGCCGTTCTGCAGCAGGAGGAGGTAGCTGTTTTTTTCGTAGAGCTCCAGCTTTTGGATGCAGAGGGTATTGACCAGGAAGGAGCGGTGGATCCGCAGGAAATCAGCCCCCAGTGAATCTTCCAGTTCTTTCATGGTTTTTTGTTTGAGGAATTTTCCCTGGGCCGCGTGGATACGCACGTAGTCGCCGTAGGACTCAATGTAATAAATCTCCTCGTAGGGGATCATTTCTATTTTTGAGCCGTTTTTGATCACTATCCGCCGCTGGTTCTTGTCTTTCAGGCCGGAGGAGGCGCTGAGGGCCTTGATGTCGCGGGAAGAGTCCTGGTGGGCCTGGAATTTTTCCTTCACTTTCTCCAGGGTTTTCAGCAGGCGCTCACGGGAAAAGGGCTTCAGGAGGTAGTCTATCGCATTTTTTTCAAAGGCGTCAATGGCATACTGGTCGTAGGCGGTAGAGAATACGATCAGCGGCGGCTCCTGCAGCAGATCCAGCATTTCCAGGCCGGTGAGCCTGGGCATCTGGATATCGAGGAAGACCAGGTCAGGTTTCAGGCTTTGGATGAGTTTGATGCCTTCAAAGCCGTCGGCGGCTTCGCCGATGATCTCCAGGTCAGTTTCCGCTTCCAGGAACTTCTTTACCAGCTCCCGGGCCAGTTCCTCGTCATCGATCAGCAGGGTTCTTATTTTCATGATGCTTTTTAATTTAAGGTGTTCATTCCTCCGCCGGTGATACGGAAGGTAAATTCAGCGTAGCCGTAAAGCGGTTCTCCTGCACATCAGTGGAGAGCAGCGCGGCGCGGTCATAGACCAGGTCCAGGCGGTTTCGTACATTTCTCAGGCCGGTGCCGGTACCCACTTTGGGCTGGGAAGCCGGGTCAAAGCTGTTTTCAATGCACAGGATGAGCCGGTCTTTTTCCAGGCGCGACTCAAAATGAATGCTTTCTTTTCCCAGCGAGTTATAGACGCCGTGCTTAATGGCATTTTCAAAGAGGGTCTGCAGGATCATGCCCGGCACCTTCAGGGGCAGGGATTCCGGATCCACACTGAAGGTAAAGTGGATCTTGCTTCCGAAACGTACCTTTTCAATGTCAAGATAGGCCTGGCACATATCGATCTCCTTTTCCAGGGTCACCAGCTGATCTTTGGAAGCGGTGACGGTATAGCGCAGGAAGTCAGACAGCCGGATGATCATCTCCTGGGCCCGTACGGGATCCAGCATGGTCAGCGAGCTGATGGAGTTCAGGCTGTTAAAGATAAAATGCGGGTTCATCTGCGATTTCAGCAGGTTCAACTCCGACTCCTTCAGGATCTCGTACAACTTTCTTTCCGTTTCTATCTTTTCCATATACGAGGTGTAATAGGCATCCAGGTAAATGTAAGAAATCAGCAGCAGGTAGGAGAAGATCCCCAGCATGCTTTTAAGGGGCCCGGTTCTGAGGCGGTAATCCGGCAGGATACCGCGGAGCAGGAGCTGGTCAAAGAAGTTACTCATACTCAGCCACAGCAGGGTGATCACAATCAGGTAGATCACGTGGTTTGTCACAAACTGCAGGGTTTTCTGGGTTTCCAGGTTAATGTAGCGCAGTCCGAACCATGCCCCGATATACATGATGGCCAACAGAAAGTTCTGGATCAGGATGGCGGCGAGTACGCGGATAAAATGACCGGGGAATCCGCGGTAGACAAAAATATACTGAAAGAGTGAAACCATCACCCACAGGAAGAAGTAGGTCAGGATCCGGTTTCTGTCTCTCAGTATAGGATGTTTCATGGCAGGTCAGACCCTTTTGATTTCAATACCCCCCATGATCACATAGCCACTGATGATCAGCACTTTGTTTTTGTCCACTACGTTTTCCGGGAACTTGGTGATCTTATCTTCCACCCCACCCATGATGGGCAAGACATCCAGTTTCACGTTCCACTCTTTAGGGATTCGCATTTCCATTCCGCCCATCATGATGAAAACGCGCAGGTTAGCATTATTCCGGAGGTCAGCCTCGGTGAGGTTCAGCTCGGAGCCGCCCATGATACAGTTTACTTTGCCGCCGGTGAAGTCTTTGGTGACAAACTTGGAGGAGGAGCCGGCCATGATGTTACTCTCACTGACATAGTTCCGGTCTTCCGTCAGTTCCCGGTTCGTGAAGGTGTCAAACTGCCGGGGAAACATATATTTAGCCAGTATGGTCAGGCCTACGCCCACCAGGAGGAGGGGCCAGAGCTTATAGTACTGGGTTCTTTCCGCCGCGGTCAGAAAATCAGGAATGTAGAAGACCACCGCTACGGTTATGGCTATGATCCCGTTAATATAGTCTCTCCGGAGCAGGGCATTGATCCCGATGATCAGGGGGATAAGCCGCCAGCTGATGAGCTTAACGGGGATGTTAAAATCCAGCATCCCGAAGTTCCGCATGAGGAAGATCCCGCCACCGGCAATGAAGATCAGCGCCCAGAAGAAGGTTTTATTCTGATTATTTTTCATCTGATTTGTTTTTTCTTCAAAATTATCCCTTTCGATTCCCTAAAATAAATGGAAAATCGGCAAATAGGGAGGAAATTTCCGATAAGCGGGCGAAAATTACCGATAAATGAGAATGGATTTTTTTACCACATAGATACATAGTCATACTGGACGTATTTAACTATGTATCTATGTGGTAAAAAAACGGCCTTAAGTGTGTCACCCGGCTCATAGCTAAATCACACACCCGTATAACTAAAAGGCGTGATCTGCTTCAGCTCATATTTGGTTTTTTCGGAAATCTTCAGGTCTTCAATGAAGGCCTTGATGGAGCTTTCGGTGATCTTTTCGTTTTTGCGGGTAAGGTCTTTGAGGGCTTCGTAGGGTTTGGGGTAGCCTTCGCGTCTCAGCACGGTCTGGATGGCTTCGGCCACCACGGCCCAGTTCTCTTCCAGGTCATGCTGAAGAGCCGCCGGGTTCAGTTCCAGCTTATTCATTCCCTTGATGAGTGATTTCAGGGCAATGAGCGTGTGGGCCAGCGGAACGCCCACGTTTCTGAGCACGGTGGAGTCGGTGAGGTCGCGCTGCAGGCGTGAAACGGGTAATTTAGCGGAAAAGTGCTCAAACAGGGCGTTAGCGATACCCAGGTTACCTTCCGCATTCTCAAAGTCGATGGGGTTTACCTTATGCGGCATGGCCGATGAGCCCACTTCCCCGGCTTTGATCTTTTGTTTGAAGTAGTTCATGGAAACATACTGCCATACATCGCGGGCAAAATCCAGCAGGACGGTATTAATCCGCTTCAGGTTATCAAAATAGGCCGCCAGGTAGTCGTAATGTTCGATCTGCGTGGTGGTCTGGCTCCGGCTCAGGCCCAGGGTTTCGTTCACAAAATGGTTCCCGAAAGCCACCCAGTCGGTTTTAGGGTACGCCACATGATGAGCGTTAAAATTACCGGTAGCCCCTCCGAATTTAGCGGCGTAGCGCACCTGTCCCAGCATGCCCAACTGGTTTTCCAGCCGCTCGGCAAACACCCTCATTTCCTTACCCAGGCGGGTAGGAGAAGCGGGCTGGCCGTGGGTTTTGGCCAGCATGGGCACATCGGCCCACGCAGAGGCGAAGTCGTTCAGTTTATCCAGTACCCCGGTATAGGCGGCCGCCATTACATTTTCATGAGCCTCCTTCATGGAGAGCGGAATAGCGGTGTTATTGATATCCTGGGAGGTGAGTCCAAAGTGGATAAATTCTGAAAACGGGGTAATATCCAGGGCGTCAAAGCGGGCTTTGATGAAGTATTCCACGGCTTTGACGTCATGATTAGTGGTCTTTTCAATGTCCTTGATGGCGGTGGCGTCTTCTTCTGTAAAATCCGTATAGAGCTTCCGGAGGGCCGGGTATAGCGCTTTGTCAAAGTCTTTCAGCTGCTCCAGGGGCAGTTCACAGAGGGCAATAAAGTACTCGATCTCTACCCTTACACGGTATTTGATAAGTCCGAATTCTGAGAAGTATTCTGCGAGGTCGGCCGACTGGCTGCTGTATCGTCCGTCTACGGGAGAAACGGCTTTTAACGATTTTGAAGACATAAATTGGATATTAAGATGCAAAATTACTAAATTGCTCCATAATACAACCTTAAAATTACGATTACCTTTATGCAGCCTTCTCCTTTCCTGGGTGAGTTTCTGGGCACCTTTTTCCTGATTTTTCTGGGCGAGTCCGTCGTAGCCAATGTGCTGCTGAAAGGAACCAAAGGAAATAATTCCGGTCTTATTGTGATCACCACGGCCTGGGGCCTGGCGGTGATGACGGGCGTTTTTGTAGCGCAAAAATTCGGCAGTCCCTCCCCCCATCTGAACCCCGCGCTGACGGTAGGGTTTGCGGTGCAGTCGGGCGACTGGTCATCTGTGCCCTCCTTCGTGCTGGCCCAGTTCTGCGGGGCTTTCCTGGGGGCCGTAGCCACTTACCTCTTTTATTACCCGCATTGGGCCGTCACGGAAGACCAGGGCGATAAACTGGCGGTATTTGCCACCGGCCCGGCCATTAAGCATGCGCCCTCCAACTTCTTCGCCGAGATGAGCGGCACATTCGTGCTGATGGTGGGGGCTTCGTCCATTTATTCCATGGAAGGCTCAGGCCTGGGGCCCTTCCTGGTAGGGATGCTGGTATTTGTGATCGGCAATGCCCTGGGCGGCACCACGGGTTATGCCATTAACCCCGCCCGGGACCTGGCGCCGAGGCTGGCGCATTTTCTTCTTCCTATCAAAGGGAAAGGTGATAGTCACTGGGAATATGCCTGGATACCGCTGGTGGCACCGGTGGTGGGGGCAGTGGTGGGGATTTTGTTGTTTTAGAATACCTGGTAACCGTATTATACGCATACAGACCCTAAAACAGGAATTTTACGTAACATTGCAAATTAAGAGCTACTCAATATACTAAAAAAATGAAACTCTGGACACCCACAGCAGACTATATAGAAAAGTCTGAAATGACTGCTTTTAAAGAATTTACGGAAGAGCGTTTCGGGATCAGCATAAAAGATTATGAACAGTTCCGGGAATGGTCTGTTACGCACCTGGAAGACTTCTGGGAAAGTATTTTTTTATATTTCCGGGTGATGTCAGATACGCCGTATTCTCAGGTGCTGAGCCCTTCTGAGCATGGCTTCATCGGTTCCAAGTGGTTTGAAGGTGCTACCCTGAGCTATTCCGAGCATATTTTCAGGAATTATACGGATGAGCGGCCGGCCGTGGTTTATAAGGATGAGAACCAGGCGGTTAGGGAGGTCAGCTGGAAGGAGCTGCGGGAAAAAACAGCGGCGCTGAGGCAGTACCTGATTAAATGCGGGGTGGAGAAGGGTGACCGCGTGGCGGGAGTGCTGAATAATACGCCGGAGACGCTGGCCATTTTCCTGGCGGTAAATTCGCTGGGGGCTATCTGGACGTGCTGCTCACCGGATTTTGGCAGTGAGAGTGTGGTGGAACGCTTTCAGCAGAGCTCGCCGAAGATCCTTTTTGCTGATAAAGTATATCATTATAACGGGAAGGCGTACCGGAAGAAGCAGCTGATCAATGAGCTGGCGGAGAAGATAGCGTCTATAGAAGATGTGGTGGTGGTGAATGACCTGAAGTGGCGGTCTATCCTGGCCCTGGCCAGGAAGAACCAGCCGCTGGCGTTTGAGCGGGTGGCGTTTGATCATCCCATCTGGATCCTGTATTCTTCCGGCACCACCGGGAAGCCCAAGGCCATTACGCACGGTACGGGCGGGAACCTGCTGGAACATTTTAAGGCGCTGGCCCTTCACCAGAACGTGCAGGCCGGCGAGCGCTTCTTCTGGTACAGCACTACCGGCTGGATGATGTGGAATTATTCGGTGGGTGCGCTGCTGACCGGGGCTACCCTTTGCATTTATGATGGCTCGCTTTCTTATCCGGCGCTGAGCGTGGGCTGGAAGTTTGCCATTGACCATAAGATCGATCATTTCGGAGCGGGGGCGGCGTATTATATTGCCTGTGCCAAGCGGAACCCCGTATTGCCGAATATTCCTTTTAAAACCCTGGGCTCTACGGGCTCGCCGCTGCCGCCGGAAACCTTTGAGTGGCTGCAGTCTAAATTCCCGGATGTACAAATCATCTCGCTGAGTGGGGGAACCGACGTGTGCTCGGCCTTTCTGACGGGCTGCCCCTGGCTGCCGGTGTATGCCGGGGAGATTCAGTGCATAGCCCTGGGGGCGGCGATAGAGGCACTGAACGAGAAAGGGGAGCCGGTAAAAAATGAGCTGGGGGAACTGGTGATTAACCGCCCCATGCCTTCCATGCCTGTCTTTTTCTGGAACGATGAGGGAGATAAGCGCTACCGGGAGAGCTATTTTGAGAAGTACCCGGGGCGGTGGCACCATGGCGACTGGATCCGGATCACGGAGCATGACGGTATCATCATATACGGCCGGTCAGACGCCACGCTGAACCGCGGCGGGGTGAGGATAGGTACGGCGGAGATTTATAACGCTATTGAGAAACTGGTGCAGGACAGCCTGGTGGTGTGCCTGGATCACCCGGACGGATCGTCAGAGATGCATCTGTATGTGCGGTTAAACGAGCCGCTTTCCCCGAAGACCGAGAAGGCGATCACCGAAAAGCTCAGAAACAGCTGCAGCCCGCGGCACGTGCCGGATAAGATCTTCCAGGTACCGGATATCCCCTATACCCTGAGCGGGAAGAAGCTGGAACTGCCCGTTAAACGCCTGCTGATGGGCTATCCTCCCGAAAAGGCGGTGAGCATGGATGCGGTGAAAAACCCGGCGGCGCTGGACTACTGGTTGAAAAAACGGGGGTAAATATCGGGAGTGAATGTTTTTGGAACGATTTTGGTTGTTGTATTGGCAGGAGTTAGTGGTTAGAAATTAGCTGGCTAATGGCTTAAATCTTAAGAAAAAATTATGCAGAAGGTACTTTACGGATTTTTAGCGGCCCTGGTACTGGTGGCCTGTAATAAAGAAGAAGAGAAGGGAGAAGCGGCCCAGTCACCGGCTCCCAGCGCCATAGAGGCGGCTACCGCCAGCGGAGCAGCGTCCGCTCCGGTGACTTATACTACTTCGCCCGCCCAGCAGGTGCCAGCCGCAGGGACGCCTGCCGCAGGAACGCCTGTCGGAGTGAAGTTGAATCCGCCGCACGGTGAACCCGGTCATCTTTGCGAGATAGCCGTAGGGGCGCCTTTGCCCCCGCAGGGTGTTCTTCCTGCTCCCGTGGAAATGGGGCCGGAGCGGCCTACGCCTATTGATCCCGGACCTACTTCCATTATTAACCGGCCGCTGAACACGGTAGTATTTAATGGCCCTAAGCCTAAGTTTAACCCGGCTCACGGGCAGCCCTGGCATACCTGTGACCTGGAGGTGGGAGCTCCACTCAATTAAAGTATCTTTAAATTTCGGTGGAAAATTTCGTAAAATTGCCGTAACTTTTGGGGTTTTTCAGGACCTACTTCTGTATTATGGGCAAAATACTTTATTTTCTGTTGGTTTTATCCGGGATGGGCGTTTACGCACAGTCACCCGTAGATTATGTGAACCCCTACATGGGAAACATCAGCCACCTGCTGGTGCCTACTTTCCCTACCGTACACCTGCCTAACAGCCTGCTCCGGGTCTACCCGGAAAGAGGTGATCTTACCGGCGATGAGCTCCGGGGCCTGCCCCTGATGATCA
>Ga0056909_1001696_pt1 | contig 12702 bp, 11 predicted proteins | sample EBPBio102011_DNA_FD_62115 | JGI IMG/M metagenome (GOLD analysis project Ga0056909, IMG submission 62115) | Wastewater treatment Type I Accumulibacter community from EBPR Bioreactor in Madison, WI, USA - Reactor 1_1/10/2011_ DNA | ecosystem: Engineered > Bioreactor > EBPR > Anaerobic-Aerobic >...
CGAAGCGATGCGCTCGGCGAGGGAGTGCTCCTGCAGGCGGAAGACGTCGACATCATGCTCCAGACGCTGCAGGCGCTGCTCGAAGTCCGCGCGCGGCACCGTCGGCTTGGCCGCTATCGTTCTGGAGTTCACATCGGCTTGGCCTTCGGGCGTCGTGATCGGCGCGGCGGGGCGCGGGAATTGAGTGCCGGTCCAGGGTTCACGCAGAAGCGCATCGATCGTTTCCGGCGGCGCCCCCGAAAGCTGCAGCTGTCGAACCCGCTCGAGTCGTTCCTGCCGGCGCAGCAACTCGGATCGCACCAACTCCAACTGACGGGACGTCTCAGCGGTCAGCTCACCCGCTGCAGCGTCCGCACTTGGCGTTCCGTGCGCCGAGACGTGCGCTCGGAGCGCCTCGTCCGCGGCTTCGAGTTCGGCCTGCGATTGGATCAGGCGATTATCGAGCCATGTCCGAAGCGCGTCCGCCTGCTGCTGCATCCTATCCGTCAAGCGCTCGACATGCGTCTGCACGGCCTGATTGACGATGATCGATGCTCTTTCGGGATCGGTGTCGTTGTAGCTGATGGTGATCACATTGGAGCGCCGTTCCTGCCGCACAAGCAGGGAGCCCTTCATCTTGTCCAGGCTTGGCAGCCCGTTGGGAGCCTGCGCGGGCTCCGGAGGATTTGAACTCGGAAGAACGACGTTCTTGAGGCCTTTCCCGATCGCGACAAGCGAGCCCCGTAGCCGATCCCCCAGCGTCGGGTGCGTCATCTCGAACAAGGCACGCGCTGACACCGCGTTGTACTGCGGCAGGTCAGGCAATGCCTTCAGTACGTCGCGCAGGCGGGCGTCCGACGTGATCGTCGCGATGTGCGTGTCCACGACGGAATCGAGCAGGCCGGCCGCCATCTGAGCTTGGGTGGGCTCAAACATGAACTGCGCGGTGGCCGTATAAACAGGGGGAACAACGAAGGCAGCGACGCCGGTCAGAAGCGTGCCGGCCAAAACAAACTTCGCGATGAAAAGCCTGCGTCGACGAACGAGATTGATGATCTCGTAGACCATCTGCTCTGGCTGTGGAGACGGCTCCGGGTCGGCCCTGAGGGCTGCGCGACTGGACAATCTCGCGATCGGGATGAACTCGCCTGGGTTCTGGCTCATGCTGATCGACTCTGCTTTCGTTCATCGAACTGGCGCCGCAAAGCGGGCCAGCTGTCGACCGAAGGCTATTGCGGCACCGTCATTTGCAAGTTGACCGAAATCAAGACGAGTTGTGGCAGCGCGCTTAGCCTTCATGCAGCATCGAAGGAGGCTGGCATGAAGGCAGTCATTCAGGCAGGTGGCAAGGGCACGCGCTTGATGCCCTACACATCCGTTCTTCCGAAGCCGCTGATGCCGATCGGGGCGCGGCCGGTTCTCGAGCTCCTGCTTCGGTGGCTTCGCCGCAACAACATCGAGGACGTCTACATCACGACGGGCTACCTCGGTCACCTGATCCGCAGCTTCTGCGGCGACGGTCAGCAGTGGGGCCTCAAGATCACCTACTCACAAGAGGTCGAACCGCTGGGCACCGTCGGGTCGCTGACGCTGCTGCGGGAGCATCTGGACGGCACCTTTCTGATGTTGAACGGTGACGTGCTGACTGACCTCAACCTTCCAGCCTTCGGGTTGGCGCACCGCAAGCATGGCGGCCCGCTGACGATCGCCACGACGGTCCGATCCACCCGCATGGATTTCGGAATCATCGAAGACCGGGACAACCGCATCACGAGCTTCACGGAGAAGCCTACGCTCTCCAACAGCGTGAGCATGGGCGTCTATTGCATGGAGCCCGATGTCATCAAGTACATCCCGGCCGGCATCCCCTTCGGCCTCGATGATCTGGCGCTTTGCTTGCTCGAGAAAGACGTTCCCATCCACGTCTTCAAGCATCAGGGACTTTGGCTCGACATCGGACGCGTCGAGGACTTCCACAACGCGCAGGACATCAAGTGGGAAGAGCGCGCGCCTTCGCTGCTCGCAGTGGCCGGCTAGCACCCCACCTCCGTACGACGCCCGAAACACTCGTCAGGAAAGCAGAGGACATGAAAGCTGAGCCCATGCTTCTCGTCTCGGAGCCTATCCTCGGACCGCAAGAAAAGGCGGCTCTCGCCGATGTCATCGACAGCGGCTGGATCACAATGGGTGAGCGGGTGAGCAGCTTCGAGCGCGCTTTCGCCGAGGCGCACGCAGCCGACGATGCTGTTTCAGTGAGTTCCTGCACAGCCGGGCTGCATCTCATCCTGCATGCTCTTGGGATCGGCCCGGGCGACGAGGTCCTGGTGCCGGCCCTCTCCTTCGTGGCGACGGCGAATTGCGTGCTCTATGTCGGTGGTACGCCGATTTTCGTGGACATCGAGTCTTCGGCGCAGCCGCTGATGTCCATCCAGGACGCTGCCGCCAAATGCACCTCCCGGACGAAAGCCGTCATCCTCGTTCATTTCGCAGGTTACATGGTCGATCCCGAGCCGTGGCAGGCCTTCGCACGTGAGCGGGGCCTGATGCTGATCGAGGACGCAGCTCATGCCTCCGGGCTTCCGGGCGCAGGCGCAATCGGCGACGCCGCGGCGTTCAGCTTCTACGGAAACAAGAACATGACGACGGCGGAAGGTGGCGTGGTCCTCGCCCGCGATGCCTCCCTGCTCGACACCATCCGGCGTGCGCGCGGTCATGGGCTGACGAGCGGCACCTTCCAGCGGCGCTCCAGCCGGACGCCGATCTACGATGTGACGATGCTCGGCTTCAACTACCGGCTCGACGAGTTGAGGGCCGCCATCGGCCTCGTTCAGCTCGGCCATCTTAAAGAGTGGAATGCGAAACGGAAGGTCCTGGCGGAGCTCTATCGGCGTCGCATTGGTGAGCATTGCCCGAGCGTCGTCGTTCCTTTCGAAACGCGGCGACCTTCCGTCCATCACATCATGCCAGTGGTGCTGCCGGCTTCTTCCGACCGTCAGGACGTGATCGATCACTTACGTGGGAAGGGCATCCAGACCACGATCCACTATCCGCCGATCCATCGTCTTTCCTTCTATCGCGGCCTCTATCCGGACGTAGATCTTCCCCAGACCGAGGCCTTCACCGATCACGAGCTGACGCTGCCGTTGCATCCGCGCATGGGGCTCGATGATGTCGAAAGAGTTGTATCGGAACTTGCCGACGCGCTTGGCGAGCGCGTTCCGCCCGCGGCGTTCGTAATGCGAGACGAAAGCAAGCACGCCAACCTCGCAAGTGGCTGAGGAGTTCCTTCACATGAACGGACGAGGCTTCCTGGGACTGCCAGTATCCGAAGCGGCGCAAACCAGGCTCAGACGAGCCGCCGATATTCTGATCGCCGGCACTGCCCTGTTTTTGCTGACCCCGCTGATGCTGCTCATATCGATCGCCATATGGCTGGAATCCGGGCAGCCGACGCTCTTCTGTCAAACGCGACTTGGACAGGATGGCAGGCGTTTTCGCATGTACAAATTCAGGAAGTTCCATGTCGACGCGGGCCAGGCGGGCTGCCCATTGACGCTCGAACAGGACCCCCGGATGACCCGGGTCGGGCGCCTGCTGATGAAGACGAAGCTCGACGAGTTGCCGCAGTTCTGGAACGTGATCAAAGGCGACATGGCGATCGTCGGGCCACGGCCGGAGAGCCTTGCTTTTGCGGATTGCTTCCATAACGGCTGGGAAGAGTTGCTCAGATACAAGCCCGGCCTAGTCGGCCCGTGCCAAATCATCTTCCGGAACGAGGCCGCCGCCTTCCCGAAAGGCGTCGATGTCGACGAGTTCTATCGCGCCGTCGTGTTTCCGCTGAAGGCGCGCATCGACCTTGATTACTTCCGCAGCAGAAGCCTCGCATCGGATGTCGTGATCATGATCAGGAGCTTCCTGGCGATCTGCGGCTGGGCTTCAGCCGCGAGCGCGGGCCTCAGGCAAGTCGAACGCCGCGCCTGAGCCGGTGCACGCCTGCAATGTCTAGTCCAGGAGGTCATGCCATGTCCTATGATGGTGCAAAGGTGCTTGTGACTGGCGCCGACGGCTTCATCGGCTCGCATCTCACCGAGGCGCTCGTCAATGCTGGCGCCAGGGTCACAGCTTTAACCCTCTACAACTCCTTCGACAGCCATGGCTGGCTGGACGAAATCCCGGAGGCGACCAAAGGCCGGCTCGATCTCGTCCGCGGCGATGTCCGCGACGCGGCCTTCATCTCGCGCGTCGTGCCGGGTCAGGACATCATCCTCCACCTCGCAGCGCTGATCGCGATCCCGCACTCCTACGCGGCCGCGCAGACTTATGTCGAAACGAATATTCTCGGAACCCTGAACATCCTCGAGGCTGCCCGTCAGAGCGGGACGGATCGGATCGTCCACACCTCGACGAGCGAGGTGTACGGAACGGCGTTGAAGATGCCGATCTCGGAAGAGCACCCGTTGCAGGGCCAATCTCCCTATTCGGCGTCCAAAATCGGCGCCGACATGATGGCGGAAGCTTTTGCCCGGTCCTTCGGGTTGCCTGTCGTGACGCTCCGTCCCTTCAATACATTTGGTCCCAGGCAGAGCGAGCGGGCGATCATTCCGACGCTCATCCGACAGGCTCTGGATCCGAACTGCGACGCCATACGGGTCGGCGACACGACGCCGGTGCGCGACCTCACCTTCGTGGAAGACACCGTAGCTGCCTTTATGATGGCAGGGTCGTGCCCGGATCTGGAGTTCGGCCGCGCTTACAATGCTGGCAGTCAGCAGGGCGTGACAGTGGCCGACCTGATCGACCTGGTGCTCGAGCTCTCCGGCACTTCCAAACCGGTGGTCCAAGAGGTCGTCCGGATGCGACCCGCCAACTCGGAAGTGCGTGCGCTTCTGGCCGACTGCAGCCGTTTCGCGGCAGTTACGGGCTGGCGGCCGCGGACCGGCCTCCGCGAGGGCATCGGGCGCACAACCGAATGGTGGCGAGCTCGCCTTGCGATGGGCAGGGTGCGCTCGCAGAGCAATTTCATGACCTGATCTCACCGCCCTGCCCGGACCGTCGCGTGGCGCCGGCTCCAGAACCGATACGAGGCTCTCGATGGGACATCCATCTGCGCGCAGGAGCTGGGCAGCGACACTGCTCATGGCCGGCATGACCTTGCTCTGGGCGCATGGAGCTTGTCGAGCCGAATATCAGCTCGCTCCCGGCGACGTGGTCGAAATCGCTGTCGTGCCAATGCCGGAGCTGCGGCAGCGCATACCGGTGCAGCCCGATGGGACCATCATCATCCCAATGCTAGGGGCAGTGATGGCGGCAGGATCGACCCCACTGGCGCTGCAGGACCGGGTCGAGACAGCCTTCGCAGCGAAAATCCTCCGCCAGCGCATGCCCGACGGGCGCGAGCGGGTCGTGTTGATTCAGCCTGGCGATGTCACCACGGCCGTCGTCGAGTACCGGCCCATCTATGTGAGCGGCGACGTACTCAATCCGGGGCAGTACGCCTACCGGCCACAGATGACGGCGCGCCACGCCATTGCCCTCTCGGGTGGCCCGAGCACGGTACGGGGCCGTCCCGGGCAGTCAGGTGTCGACACCGCGGAGGCGGAGCGCGAATACCGAACGGCCACAAGCGCGCTGGCCAAAGAACATGTCGTCTCCTGGCGGCTTGCCGCGGAACTCGATGGATCCGAAACGATCAAGGAACAGCCCCTCGCATACCTGTCCATATCGGCCGCTTCGCTCGCCGACTTTCTGCGCGTCGAGACCCGTTACCTGCAGGTTCGCCTGAAGGAAGCCAAGAGCGAGCGGGCCTATTTGGAGAGCATGGTGCGACAGGCCGGCGAGCAGATCGCGACTCTTACCCTTCAAGTGCAGGGGGAGCAAAGCGGCCTCCAGGCCGACATGGAAGAGCTTGATCGCGTGAACAAGCTCTTCGGCACCGGCAGCTTGCCGAGCCCGCGCGTCACGGACAGTCGCCGAGCCGTCCTGCTTTCGTCGACGCGGCGCCTTCAGACGATTGCCAACCTAACCCTGGTCAAACAACAGCGGGATGAATTCCTTTGGCGCCTGGACAAGGTCGACACCCAGAGGCGCCTCGACGCGCTACGCGAAAGCAGAGAATCTCAGCTGCGCATGACCGAACTGAGAGCGCGACTCGACGGCGCGACAGAGAAGCTTCGTGTGCTTGGGCAGATGGTCGTCCTCGAGTCGAGCGGCAACGCCGTGCGGCCGGGCGTCACGATCATCCGCAAAGCTCAAGCGAACTGGGATCGTATTCCCGCGTCGGAGGACACAGAGCTGATGCCGGGCGACACCGTCGAAGTCGTATTCCGGCGTGAAGATGCTTCGACGGCAGCGGTGCAGTGAGCCCACTCCGGAGACCCAGCGATATGGCCTGAGCCGCACCGATCCATTGGTGCGGCAAGGCAAAGCCGGAGCCAGTCGCAGTCGGGGACGGCCATCGGCGCATTGTCAGCGAGCTTGAGCACGAAATCGCCGGCGCACTCGGCCGGCTGAACACGATACCCCCGGCCGTCCTGGGACGCCGCCCGAGGAGTGTCAGTCGTCAGGTGATCTGAGACTGATCGCGGGTCTCAGGAACGGGGCTTTGCCGCATCCGGGTTTGAGGCCAAGCAACTGTGCGGCGGCTGCAGATTGCCCGCCTCAGCCGGCAGCTTGTTCACCAGCGGCTGGCTGAACGCGACGATCCCCTGCCAGAGGTATGCGTGGCTGGACCGGCGGCACGCATATGGGCGTCTGCCTTTACTGGATCGGGCGTTCCCTGGCGTGGGCCTCGTTCGCCATGGCAAGCATTGCCTCAAGCTGGGCGAGCGTCGCTGGCGAGAAGATCAAATTCATGATCTGGCCGCCGGCCATCTCAAGGCTGACCATCGTCTCGCCTTCAGGGGTGGCCGTTATCGCGACCGCCTGGACATCGACGACGTCAAGGTCAATCTCGGGCAACAATATCGGCTTCTTCGCCATTGGTCCCGTACCGTCGTGGGGCGCCACATTGCGTCAGAGATGGGCTTTCCGGTCTCGTGCTCTTCAGCAATGCGGTCGGCTTCGATCTGTGTTTCGATGCGGGCATTTCCAGGAAGTAGGCCAGCGCGCCAAAGCCACGCGCTTCAGCATCCGCCTTCAACGCGACGATACGCTCGACCAAGTCATCTGCTCGGGGCAATGGGACGCGCGGCACGCCTGATCCGAGTTTGATGACCTCCCCCCGAATGCCTCCGCTGTCCCCCGATTGGGGTATGCAGCTGGGAGGCGACTGCCCACGGCGTTCCCGAGCTTCGCCCCCCTGACGAACGAAAGCCCGGCCCCACACCCGGACATTATTGGCAGAACGTTTCGACGAATTGACCCTCATCAAGACCGCCAGGCCCGACCGACGTAGGGTTCCGATCGCAGCAAGAGGAGGCCGGCGATGAAAGCTGTCATCCAAGCAGGTGCCCGGCATAAGCGGCCGATTCCCATCAGCGCCAAGCCTGTGCTGGAGTTCCTGCTGCGCTGGCTACGACGATGCAACGTCGAGAATGTCTCCATCACGGCCTGCGATCTCGATCATCTCATTCGCAGCTTCGGCAGCGACGGCCGCCTATGGGGTATCACCAGCACCCATGCGCAGGAGCTGAAACCACTTCGCATCCCGGTCCGCTGTCACTCCCGTGCGACCAGATCGAAGGCACGCTTCTAATGCTGAACCGCGACGTCCTGACTGATCTCCGCCGATCGGACGACGCGTCAGCGATGTTCCGTGGCGACGAGATCCTGGTCAAAAGCTCGGATACGGAAGGCCTTCCGACCTCTATGCTCGAAGCCTGGAGTGTCGGTGTGCCTGTCGCATCGCTGACGGTCGACCCCGGCGGCGTGATCGAGCGGCATGGGCTGGACCTCGCAAATGGCTCTGAAGCACGGCTGGCATGCGACCTGCGAGCACTTGCCGGGAACGCCATGAGCCGGAAAGCGGACAAGCGCGCGCTCGCTCTTGTGACCCGCCACCATGACTTGGCGGTTCCCCTCGACAGCCTGCCCGTCGCCATGGACATGCCCCGCCGTCGGACACCGCGCGGAACCAGCGAGCCGCCTCGGGAGGTTGCGCCATGACGGCCCGCGCGGCGCGGCAATCGCTCGTGCATGCCGCGCTCTGGATCGGCGGTGCCGGTCTCCTGTTGCTCGTTGCCCTCGCGCTCCTGATCCTGAAGAACCCATCCGCGCCCGTAATGCTCATAGGCTTGGCCGTCGTAGCCCCGATCGGCCTGCTGCTGCTGCGAAACCCGCTCACCGCAACCCTGCTCGCCGTGTTCGTGCTCCTGCTGCCACCGGGGGACCTTCAGGTGGCGGGGATCTACATGGCCGCCAGCAACGGCGCGATCGTGGCCGCTCTTGGGGTCTGGCTCGTCCGGGTGCTGAGCGGGAACGAAACGATCAAATGGAACCCCACCTGCCTTCTCTTCGCGCTCTACATCGCATGGGGGGTCGTGACGCTGCTCTGGGCGCCAGATCTGGTCGAAGGACGCCGTAAGCTGATCGCCTGGACCTTCAGCTTTATCCTGCTGTTCTTGATCTGCAATCAGGTGAGGTCGCTGCCGGCCGTCGACCGCTTCATGCGGATGCTGGGCTTGATGGGCTGGCTCATGATCTTGTGCGGGACCTACACGCTCCTCTTCACCGGTTTCGTGTTTGGAACCCGCCTGAAGAGTTTCGGCATGAATGAGAACACTCTGGGCGTCATGCTGATTGTGGCGCTTCCCGGGGTCGTTTGGCCGATCATGCGGAGCGTCGGGCCTCGCCGGAGATCCATGCTCATCCTGGCGATAACCTACATGCTGTGCGCCGTGGCGTTGATCGCGCTCAGCGGATCGCGAGGAGGCGCCATTTCCGTCGGTCTGCTGTTGCTGATGCTGCTGTTCTTCAGACCCGCGCGGAAATGGGCCGTCGGCGGCGTCGCGGTCATTCTTTGCCTGTTCCTCTTCGCCCCGTTCCTCTTCGACACACTCATTCAAAGGGCCATCGAAGGAGAGGGGGGCGAGCTCGGCGGACGTCCCATCCTGTGGGAAGCGAGCCTTCTGTTCATGCGCGACCACCTGCTGGGCGCCGGCATCGGAAACGGCCCCTTCAGGCTGCACCCCTATATCGCGTCGCTGACGAGCGCGACCAACCATCGAATGGATCTGCCCAGCCACCAGCCTTTTCTCGAAGTCGGCGTGGATACAGGTCTGGTCGGATTGATCATCTACGTCTGCGTGATCGGATCAGCGATATGGAGTTTCGTGCAATCCCGCTCCCGCTGGCTGCTCTCTCCTTCCTGTCCGGACGGGTACTATCTGACCGTGATTGGAGTGGCGGCCGCGTACGGGGCCACATGGATCAAGGGGGGAGGGTTGGAAAACCATACCAGCCTCATCGTGATGTTCGCCCTGCTCCTGATCCCGTCTTTGGTGCAGGAGGCCGACGATCGAAGCGCACGGGAGGGCGGCCCCTGGCCGTCGAAGCATCGTCATGACCGCGGCTAGCGAGGGGACGATGAACGCGCATGCAGCCGCCCTGCCGCGTAACGAGGCCAGCGGGCGGTTCGTCGTCAATGTCGGCAGCAGCCTCGTTTACGTCGTGCTGAATACCGGCATCATGTTCTGGTACATCCCCTTCCTGCTGAAGCATCTCGGGGTGGCGGCCTACGGGATGGTCCCCCTGTCGGCCTCCTTGGTCATGTTCGCGATGATCGTCTGCGAGGGCGTGAACGGTGCGATCTACCGCAACCTGGCGATCGATCTGAACCGTGGAGAGCTCTTCGCCGCGCAAAGAACGTTCAACAGTGCCGTGATGCTGACGGTCGCGGTCAGTTGCTTCCTGCTGGTTCCGATGGCCCCGGCGGTCTGGCTCTTTCCCCAGCTCTTCGCGGTGCCGCCGGATCTCGAGGGCGCGGCGCGGTTCCTGCTCGCGGGCTCCTTCTTCACCGCCCTGACATTCCTCGTCGGCAGCCCTTTCGACGCATCGAGCCTGATCACTCACCGGTTCGATATCCGCAACGCCATTCGGTCCGCGGTCGCCCTGAGCAGGGTCGGGATCGTGGCCCTGTGCTTCTATTTCTGGCCGGCGAGCCTCATGCACGTCGGACTCGGCCTGATCGCTTCCGCCCTCCTTGGCCTGGGCGGGTGCGTGATCGCGTGGCGGCGGCTGACGCCGCAGTTGCGCCTACGCCTCACGGATGCGGATTCCCACCACTTCCGGCCGCTCTTGAATATCGGCGCCTGGTCGGCGGTGAACACGGCCGGGATGCTGCTGCTCATGCAGGTCGACCTGATCATCGTGAACGCATTGTTCGGCTCGACCATGACCGGTCGTTACGGCGCATTGCTGGCTTTCGCAGTGCTCATGCACACGCTGGCCGAGGTGGTCATACCGATTTTCAGCCCGATGATCATGGCCCGCTACGCCACCGGCGATTCCACGGGTCTGCGCGGACTGCTGGAATCCGCCGTCGGGTTTCTCGCCTTCGGGCTGGCCCTGCCGGTCGGGCTCCTCTGCGGACTCGGTCGGCCGCTCCTGTCGTTGTGGCTCGGGCCGGACTTCGCCGAACTTGACACGCTCCTCATCGTCCTCGTGGCTCACCTCGCGGTGAATCTGGCGGGCCGCCCGATCGGTTACCTCCTCACCGCGCATAACAAAGTGAAGCAGCAGGGTTTGGTGACACTGGTGCTCGGCGTCGTGAACATTGTGCTGGCGGTCGCGCTCGCCCTCTGGGCCAACTGGGGCGTGCTCGGCATCGCGGCGGCGGCGGCGATCGTTTGGACCTTGAAGAACACGCTCATCCTTCCGGTATACGCCGCACGCGTGCTCGGATTGGATTGGTGGGCGTTCCTGCCCCGGCTCGCGGGAGGAGCCGCGGCGGTGCTCGGGATAGCGCTGGCTGGCAGGGCGCTTGCCGCCCTATGGCCACCGCACGATTGGATCGGCCTCGCGGCAATGGCTGGCGCGATATCGGCACTATACCTGATCATACTCATAGGCCTCATCATCCGCCCCGACGATCGCAGGCTGATCTCGCGGCTCATACTTCGGAGGGCACATGATTAATTGGCGTCAACCCGTGCTGAAGTTCTACGACGAGCGCGTCATGAACCGCCCGATCCCGCGATGCCGCACCCTGATCTCGGAGTTTTATGCCCTGCCGGGTGAGGCGCGGCGAAACCTGCGGGATCAGCGTCTGACGCAACTGCTCAGGCACGCCGCGCGACACGTGCCGCACTACCGAAAGCTGCTGGTCGATCAAGAGATCGTGCGTGGTGACGCCATCGATCTCACGAAATTCGGGAAGGTCCCGCCTCTCACCAGGAGCTTCCTGCAGAACTCCCCTGAGAGTTTGAAGAGCGACGACTTGAGTTCGCGGGATTGGTACAAGAACAGTTCCGGGGGAAGTTCGGGAGAGCCCGTCGCCGTGATCCAGGACCAGGATTACAACGCGATGGGTATCGCCATGACCGAGACGTATCACGGCTGGACCGGAAGGGACGCCGGCGAGTCGCTGGTCAGGCTTTGGGGGTCCGATCGGGACGTGCTGACCGGTACTTTGGGGTGGCGCAACAAGATCAGCGGCTTCGTTCGCAATCAGAAATGGGCGAACTCTTTCAAGATGAGCCAGACGGCGATGTTGCGTTATCTGGATTGGATTCGGCAATATCGTCCCGTTCTCATCGAGGCCTACGCGGACAGCGCCTTCGAGCTTGCTCGCTTCGCGAATGCTCGCGAGACCCGGGTCTCCGGCGTGAGACACGTCATCACCAGCGCGGGCACGCTGCACCCGTTCATGAGGGAGGAGATTTCGCGCGCGTTCGGCTGTCCGACGCTCAACAGATACGGGTGCCGCGAAGTTGGCGACATTGCCGGTGAGCGAACAGTGAACGGTGGCCTGGAGGTGTTTGACTACTGCAACCTCGTCGAGGTCGTGAAGGCAGACGGCCAGCCCTGCGAGGAAGGAGAAGAGGGTGAGGTCCTCGTCACCAATCTCACGAATTTCGCGATGCCGCTCATCAGGTACAGGCTTGGGGATCGCGCCGTGGTCGGCAAGTCCGCGGACGGTCCCTTGCCGTTTGTCGAACGATTGCAGACGGTGTCGGGACGCCAGACGGACGCGTTTATCTTGAGGGATGGAACGGCCGTATCGGGAGTCTTCTTCGTCTATTTTCTCACAGTCGTTCACGAGGCCGGTTGGCTTCTCAAGACGCAGATCGTCCAGCGCGACTATGACGACGTCGTCGTCAAGATGGTCGTGAAGACGGCCCCGACACAATCCGCTTTGGACGAGATCGCCGTCTCGCTCCGGATTTTGCTGGGCCAGTCATGCAACATCAGTTTCGAGACGCTGCCGGAAATTCCCCCTCTGAAATCCGGAAAGCACAGCTACGTCGTTTCACTCGTAAAGCGACCATAGAAGGTGATCGCCCGGACAACCCAGATCATGCAGATCTGCATCTGGAGCCGTTGAAAAAGACTGTCTTCGCGCGGTTCTCTTGATCCTGATCGCGATTGGGGGTCGGCCAGCTGGACACCGGCAAGAACCGACCGCCGTTTCACTCGCCCGGCAGCGCACTGAGCAGGCGGACTCATGGAACAGCGGCCGGTTTTTTGGGATGCCACAGCACAGGTGACGCCCTGATGCCCTTACGCGACAGCCCCCTGCAAAGGAGACTGCGCTCGCCAAGGCTGAGTTGGAGCTGCCGCATAATG
>Ga0056909_1001698_pt1 | contig 12701 bp, 20 predicted proteins | sample EBPBio102011_DNA_FD_62115 | JGI IMG/M metagenome (GOLD analysis project Ga0056909, IMG submission 62115) | Wastewater treatment Type I Accumulibacter community from EBPR Bioreactor in Madison, WI, USA - Reactor 1_1/10/2011_ DNA | ecosystem: Engineered > Bioreactor > EBPR > Anaerobic-Aerobic >...
GGCCTCAAAGGCCTTTCGGGAGGACCACATTCTTGGCCTATAACCCCAATCCCGCTCCGACATTCCGTCAAAGTCAAAACGCTGCTCCTGCCATCCTTCTCCGACAGTGACCCACTTGCGACCGACCTTTGTAATGACGCTGTCCTCTGTTTTGATTTCGCCGTTGTGACGCGCCTCTACAATCACAACGTCTTGTCCTACTTTCCATTCATTGCTCACGGCTGTTTCTCCTGCTGTAGGGCGGCGAGGGCTTCTTTCAGGCCAGCAATGCGGCCTCGGTCCCACGCGCCATGCGTGTGAGGGGCGCATTTATCTTGGCATTGAACGCCTCGACCGCGATCCGCACCCTGTCGGCATCGGCGGCGGGGTGGGTGTCACCTTCAAGAATGAACGCCGCAATGTGACGCCCAGTCCCTTTTCCTTGAGAGCCGTCTTCGGTCGCAAGCCAACGCACGTCGCCAAGGTTTTCGACCTTCGCGCCGGCCCCGAGCAACATCAGAACCCATTTGTCTATGGGATAGACCAAAACGACCCGCTTGCCCTTCTCGGCCTCTGCAATGGCCTTGCGCGCCCAGGCCGTTGGTCCTTTCTTTTTGCCCATATGCATGATCGACCCGAAAGGCGGATTGACGTAGCTGCGGGCGCCCCAATCGTCGGTCAGGCCATCGAAATCGTCCGGCTTCGGATACGGGCAAGGATCGAAGTCAAAAGGTCCGTATCGGGCCGTCAACGAGACAAAAGCAGGATCCGACCACGGTGTTAGCCAATAGTGTTTTCCGTCCTCGCCGTTGCCGACGTGAAACTTATTGTCGCGTGGGTCCATCTGACTTTGGTGTCTGACCTCAGTGCGTCCAAACAAATCGGTCATTTCGCCGCCCCTTCGTCCTGGGCCTCGGCTCGGGCACGATCGGGATTCAGCGCATCTCGCAGTTTCCCTCTCGCATTGACCTCTCTAGCCGAAAACGGAGGGTTGCCTGATCGCAAGATTTCATGGGCCTGTCGAACAAGATCCCGCGCGGCTTGAACGACTACAGGCGCTTCGACCAAAACCTTGATGCGCTCAAAGTCAGTGCGCCGGATCAGAACATGGTCGGGGTGGTGCGCGTCGCTGGTCTGGTAATCGTCCAGCACGGCCTGACAGGCTGTGCGGAGATCATCGGACTGGGCCTCGGCTCGGGCGGGGGTTGTGTCCCGATAGATAGATCGGGCGTAGGCTTTGCCCTTCTTGGTCAGGTCAGTGGCGGAAGAACCGGCACGAGGTTTCGTCACCAGACCGTGATCCCTGAGGATATGAAGCTGGGTGCTTCCGCAATGATAGCCGACAGCTGTCTTTCGAACGCCGTCGTTGACCACTTCGCGCGGGTCCATCGCGCCAAAGTTGGCGTTGCCGTGGACGTGGGCGATCTCTTCGTCGCTAATGATTTCTTGCGGTGTCATTGGCTTTCCTCCCCGCCGCTGTGCTGGCCGCCCAAGGCGAGGGGGCGGGCGGATAGGAGGGCAAGGATGGAAGGAACATCCTTAGCCGTTGCAGGCGTAAAGTCGTATTGCGACGTGCTGGCGGACCAGCCCTCGTTTCCGACGCGCGGGTATTGACCCGGCGCATAGGGCGTCGGCTTTTCTGCGTTCCAAACGAAGACGACCTCGCCCTCGGTCGTGGTGTCCTTCCAGCCGTCGCCGTTGATCTTACCGACGCCCTTTAGAACCGCCTCCCGCAGTTGGGGACTGTCTTCCGATCCGCAGTAGCAATGCGCCATTTCGTCAGATGCTGAGGTCTTTCCCCAGCACTTCGGACCATGCTCCCGCGTCTCTCCGCTCGGTTGGGGGTGGAGGGCGGCCGGAAGGTCCGCGATCAGGACTTCTGCGTGGCAATGAGCGGTGAGCAGATTATCGTTCATCAGCCAGTCCGGCACACGCTCAATCGCTATGGCTAGGGCCTGAGCGGTCTGCACCAAATCATGCGCCTCGCCATCGAAGACGGTCTCGCTCTCCGACCCGCTCAGCGGGCCGGGTGTGGGGGCTTGGGTCGCGGTCATGCGCGTGAATCCTGGGGCTGGCTGTTTGCGGGGCTGTCTTCTCCGGTGGCGCGGGCCTCCGATTGGGCGCGGAGAATGGCACGACGCAGGTTCTCTTCGGCGATGATGAAGTCGATCTCGGTCTTGGACAGGAAAGCCCAGCCGAGACCCGGCCGCCAAGCAATCGGGTCATCCCGATAGTCGAGTGACGGACCGTACTGCTCGTTCTCAGTGCCGGCGTATTCAACGGCCTGATCAACGGCCCGAGCGATGTCGTAGTTGTGGTTGACCGCGCTGATGAAATAGCGGCCGCCCACCTCAAACGGGACGGAGAAATGGATCTTTCCGTCGCTGTAGCCGACCCCACCCGATCCGTTTTTGGTTCGAAGATCGGTGATCGCGCCGAGGTGTTCCATTGCGGCGCGGCGGCGCGGGAAGGCCGGCAGGGCTTCAATCTCGGCCTTCAGTTTTTTACCGGCCGGGCGTTTCGTCAGATACATGGCGACATAGCCCGAACGAGCGACATAGCTACGCCCGGCCAAGCCCCACGCGCCGCCTTGCGCCGGCGCCGACCCCTTTTTGAATGAAAAGGCGATAGGGTGTCCGCCGTCGCGCGGCGGATAGAACCCCTCCGCGCCCTGGCGCTTGGCCCAAACCTGCGCTTCGGCCTCAGCTTCGGCCTCAGCGAGGAAGTACTCGACCAGCGGGACCTTTGTCTCGTCGGAGACGGCTTCGACATAGAAGCGACGGTTGTGCGCCTGAAGATGATCGGGAAGCGCTCGCAAGCACTCCATGATTTCTGCGGGCGATGTGATGGTCTGGTCAGACATCAAAGCTTTCCTTCCAACTTCATTGTGGTGGCGCGGGAATCGTACTTGCTCCGCGCAATGCCGACCTCAGCGCATGCGTCGTTCACCGTGGCGCCTTGCTCGACCTTGGCTTTCACCTGCCAGACCTGACCCTCAGTCGCCTTGTCGCGCCGGCCGGCCTTGTAGTCTTCCCAGCGTCGGATTCCGCGGTGCGCCGCCGACGGATCGCAGTCTAGCGCGCGGCCGATTTGCGCTTTGCGGATGCCGTCTTGCGCCATCAGCCAGGCCGCATGGGCGCGGGCAAGGACGACATGCGGGCGCCGAACTAGCTTTCCAGGCGATCGGATCACACTGGCGCGAACTGCGTGAAGATTGCTGACCGTCTCGACGATCTTCGCGATCTTCGCGTTGCGGCTCACCGCTTCGGCCAGCCGCTTGCCCGCCAGGTCATCGGTTTTCAGGTCGATGCTCACGTCAGGATCCAGAACAGCGAATAGACGGCGCCGACCACAATGGCGGCAGCGATGGCAAAGATTGTTCCGACGCGGGCGAAGTCACCGACCGACGGCCGGTTGTGATCCGCGACGATCTGCTGAAAGTCGGGATAGGATTTGTCCGCCATGCGCTCAGCGTCAACCGGCGACGGCCCAATGTGCTGATAATGCCTGTTCACGATTGCACCTCACGAGCCGCACGGATTTCAGCGACGATCGAGGCCAGAGTATCACAGGCCTCAAGCAAGCGGACCATGTTTGGTTCGGATAGAGACGCGACACCTGCAACAGCAAAAGCATCTGTGTGATAAGCCATGCGCGTGACCGATTCCGAAGTCAGCGCCAGCGAGAAAAGATGTTGTGAACCCTTCACGGTGTTCTCCCTCTGCGACCCCACGTCGCTCTGTGCAACAAGATTGACACCCATTTCTTTCGCCTGTCAACACACTATTTTCGTCGGTCATTTCCGCCGCGAAGCACGTTCAGCAAAGGCTCTCCGCGAAGGCGAAGCCTCTCGATCGTCAATATCTCGTCCACATCCCAAACCGCCGACGAAACCAGCATCACGATTTCTGCCTTGTTATCGGCCATCCACCTCTGAATCGGAGAGCCAGACCGTGAAGCCGCCTTGAGGTGATATTTCATCCTCACATCCAGGGCGCACCGAGTTTGGCCGACATACACAATCGCGCCGGTTTCAGAGCGCAAACCATAGACGAAACAGGCCGATTTGCCCCCGCGCCGGATTCTCGCTTTCTGTCGCCTGACTGTTTTCGTCTTGCTCATTTGATTCAGACCCTTTGGTGAAGCCTTCGTTTTCGGACAAAGGACGACACTCCCGAGCTAAAAGCATCGAGAGGCGTCCCGTGACCGAGTGCGATGTTGCCAGACCCTTCGGAGCCAGCCCCCGCCTACGGACAGTTCCTTGGCGGGACCGCCAGAAACCAGACCACTACTATTCGGATCAATCTCCCGATCCGCTGCGCGCCCTTTGGTCATACGGACTAGGCTTGCCTCATGCGCAGACTCCCCCAGCGAGGCCGACTACGATGACGTGCGCTGGCGGACCGCACCGGAAGCCCCGGTTTTACGTCAACGCCGTGTTGCTTTGGGAAAGCGAGCGCGCTACAAAACCGAGCGTTTTCGCGATCCGTGCGGCTACACGGATTTTGAGGGGCGGTCCTTGGCGGGACCGCCCTTCGCTTTTGGTAATGCTCCCTTGCGCGGTGTTTCGTCAAGCGCCACACTCAGATCGTCGCGATCCTGCGACGCCTGAACAGAAGGGCTTTCAAATGGCTAATGTGTTTGAGGGCGAGCCTGACGGCCGCCAATCCGACGACGTGAACGCTGTCGTCTCGCGTTTTCGTCCCAAGTACCGCGCTCTCACTGACGAAGAGAAGGCGCTGCACGACGAAATCAAGGCAAAGGCTTCCGAACTGGAAGCACTCTTCGAAAAAGTGAAGCCTGGGCGTTATCGCTCACTCGGTTTCACGGCTCTTGAGGAATCGGTCATGTGGACCGTGAAAGAGCTGACCAGCTGATAGACCGAGGGCGGCGCTATTTTTCGCCGCCCTCACCCTTCAACCGCATTCCAAATATCCCCGCCGCCTTCAGAGCGCCCTTCGCCTCTTCCAGCTTGCGGCGCCCATAGTCGGTCGCTGGCGTGATGAGGATGCGATCACCATCCGAAAACATGCGAGCCGGATCCACATAGGATCGAACGAACGGCTCACCCAGACGGTCGATCAGCGCTGAACGCACATGCGGGAACGGATGCTTTTCCTCGACCGACGCGCGCTTGACCTCTTTCTCAACAGCTTCCAGCCAGTGATCGCATCGCTGCTGATTGAGCCACACGGAAAGGCCTGGATGCGTGTAGCCGTCCTTCTCAGGCTTCTCGCGCAGGAAGCGCTTGAGCGCCGCCAGCAGCATATCGTGACCCCCGACCCGCTTGGCTTCCTTGTTCCAAATGTCGCGCGTCTTGTCGTAGCCATAGCCGCGCGTCTTCATGGCCCCTTGCCTGGCCTTCCACGCCTCGTCGAATGTACTGACGACAGCCACAGGAAACTCAAAAAGTTGAGCGCCCATCCTACACCCTCGCTCTCAGATTAAAGCCCCACCCTAGAAGAGCGTCCTGAACCTCGACCACCGATCGAGCAAAGCAGGCTCGACCAGGGCCAAGCGCCTCGACGATCTTCGTCTGTTCTGGCGTTGGACGCCCGGTGGCGGTCTTCAGCTCGATCCAGAAGGTCAGGCCTTTCAGCGGCCCTTCCAGCGGAATGAACACCAGATCCAGAACGCCGCGTCGCAGACCCAGCTTTGTCAGGCGCCCGACGCTTTTCTTCGTCACGCGGACGCCATTGAGAGTCGCAGACCAGAACACGCCAGCTTGCGCCGGAAGCGCCAGGTCAAGGAACGCGACGACGGATTCCTGCAGGTCGTCTTCGTCGTGCGCGCGGTGTTTCTTCGGCGCCGACGGTGCGCGGGGTTTCGGAGGCCAGGTCACAACAGTTCGCCTTGCCGCGCATCCTTGCGATCCAGCATCCGAAGGATCGTTTCGCCTTCATGCGCCTTGTCCCAGATGAACCATGCGTTGAGCATGGGCGGGGGGTTTGTGACGATAGCCTTCGCTAAGGCGGTGTCCGACGTGAAATCGTAAAAGCTAGAAATCGTCGCACCACAACCACGGTCAACAAGATCCGAAGCTACTACGGTCAAGCCGTAGTCCCGCATTTGTCGAACCATTGCCCCGTCACCAGCAGCCGCCTCCCACACAACCGGAAAATCAAGCATACGATTGCCCTCGACAGAAAGCAGCGCGAGTGTGGGTTCAGGTGGCGTCGGATAGAAGTCGTCCGCTTCACGCTCCAAGAAGTCAGATTTTTCGTATGTGCCATCAAGCCGACGGACAGGAACCGCTTTCGCTTTCTTGCCGGTCGCTCGGAATAGGCCACGAGCTGATGCTGTCATGGGTTAGTCGGCCGCGTCGTCTGAGGGTGCAAGCGACGCGGCCTGTTCCGGTTCGAACGTGGGGAACGGCACCGGCGTGTTCGCTAGATGCCGCTCTCCGATCATGTCGTCAATAGCTGTTCGCATCTTGGCGATGGTGCTGTTGCGAACGTCGCCGCCATGTGACCACCTGTGCCATGATGAACGGTGAACGCCAGCGCGCTTCAGCACGGCGGGAAGCTTCAGTCGGTGCGCGAAAATCCTCGCTTGTAACTCGACCACTTCGGGGCATACGATTTGTTCCATGCCGCATTGATGGTGAAACCAGCTAGTCGTGTCAACGGTGATATTTGTTTCGTTTTCATGCTTGACGCGCCTTTCTGGATGGTGTCAATGTGATTGCACAAACGGCGTGGGGCCGTTGAGGGAATGAACGATATGACCGCTTCAGAAGCCGACGACCTGCTCTCTGAGCTGGGAACGCGAGGCGTCGCGCGGCGCATGGGATGGGGACACTTGAGCAATCCGAAACCCTACGGCCCGCCCGCGCCCCGAGTCGTCAAGCCTTTCTCCCCCGCCAAGCAAGCAGCGCTGGATGAGGCGATGGCGCAGATCAACCGAGTTTTTGGAGCCCGAAAATGACCGACACCCACATTCACCTTTCGAACAACCCGCCCCTGGTCGATGTAGAGGCCATCGCGAACAAGCACAAGGAAGCGTTCGTAACCGCGACCGAAGTCCTGAACGCTGAAGCCGCGCTTCCGGCGCCGCTCCCGGCCGACAGCGACAAGACGTATGACCCGGCTGACCTTGAGCGGCTGGCGAAGCACGTCAAGGACGCGCGAACGGCCAAGGCTGGCCTGGAGACAGCGCGCACGACCGAGAAAAAGCGCTACGACGAGGCCGCCAAGCAAGTCCAGGGCCTGTTCACCCCCCGCCAAACGAAGCTCGACGCCACGTCCAAGGTCGCGCTCGACCGGATCAACGCTCACAATCGCCGCGTTGAAGAGGCCGAACGGCTGAAGGCCGCCCAGGCCGCGAAGCTGGAACGTGAGGAAGCTGACCGCCGCATGGCTGCAGCAGCCGCAATCGAAACGGGCATGGCCGATGTCGCTGAGACGATCATGGAAAGCGCGCTCGACAGCCAGGCCGTAGCCGACAAGCTGGATCGCGTCTCGACCGGATCGGCCGCGGACTTGGTTCGGACGCAAACGAGCGGCGGAACCGTTACCAGCGCGACGACACTGTCATTTGAAGTGACCGACAACGACGCCATGCGCGCCGCGATGGGTGATCTTGGACCCTACTTCGGCCAGGCTGAGATCGAGAAAGCCATTCGCGCGTATGTCGCCGCAGCAAAGCGCATGGGTAAGGATGCCGGAACGATCAAGCCGATCGCCGGGGTCCGCTTCTATGCTGACCGTTCGGCCCGCGTTCGGTAATCGCACGACCGATTTCGACGCATCGACAGGACAAGATTATGACCGAACAACAGGAAGATCCAATGACCAAGACCGCAGAGATCGTTCAGTTCGAACCCGTGGCCAGCACCGCCATGACACCTATGGCGATGGTCGCCCAAGCCGTGGCGAGCGGCGCCAGCATCGAAACGCTGGAGAAGCTGATGGGGCTTCAGGAGCGATGGGAAGCCACACAGGCGCGAAAAGCGTTCGACAGTGCCGTATCGCTCGCCAAAGGCGAGATCCCGCCGATCTCCAAGAACAAGCAGGTTGGGTTCGATTCTAAGCGGACAGGCGAAACCACGAGCTATTCGCATGAGACGCTTGGCGAGATCGCCCGCGTCGTCGACCCCATTCTGAACAAGCACGGCCTGTCCTACCGCTACAAGGCGACACAGGAGAACGGCCGCATCACCGTCACCTGCGTGCTTTCTCACCGTGACGGATTCTCTGAAGAGACATCACTGAACGCCGGCGCCGACGATAGCGGCAAGAAGAACAGCATTCAGGCCATCGGGTCGACGACCACCTATCTGCAGCGATACACCCTGAAGCTGGCGCTCGGACTGGCAACCACAGACAGAGACGACGACGGCGAAACCAGCGAAGCCCCGGCCAGCACAATGATCGTGCAAGGCTCCCCCGAGTGGCGGCAGATGCGGTGCGGCAAGGTGACGGCCAGCCGCATATCGGATGTCATGGCCCAAGGACAAGGAAAGTCCCGCGCCTCATACGCTCGACAGCTTGTCGCTGAACGTCTGACTGGCGTTCCAACGGAAGGGTTCAAGAGCGCGTCTATGGAAAGAGGCAACGAGGTCGAGGCGAGCGCGCGCGAGGCCTACGAATACCACACCGGAACCTTCGTCGATCAGGTCGCCTTCATCGACCACCCCACCATTGACATGTCGGGCGCAAGCCCTGACGGCCTGGTCGGAGAAGATGGAGGGGTCGAGATCAAATGTCCCGACTCGACCACCCACATCGACACACTTCAGGGCAAGGCGATCGACGCCGGCTATTTGAAGCAGATTCAGTGGAACATGGCCTGCACCGGCCGCGCCTGGTGGGATTATGTCTCGTACGATTCCCGCATGAAGGATGCGGCAATGCGCCTGTTCATCAAACGGGTTCACCGAGACGACGCCATGATCGAAATGATCGAATGCGCGGTGAAGGATTTTCTGATCGACGTGCGCGGGACCGTCGGCCAGCTTCGCAACGCCTACGTCAACCGTAACGCCGCGGATCTCCCCTGATGGCCCACGGAACACTCTTCACATGGGACGAAGCCACCGGCGCCATGATCGCCAAATGGCCCAAGCTGGCCGCGTCCCGCTTCGACAATGGCGCTGACTATCTTCTGGCGCCGGTTGAGCACCGATCCGACCAGACGCACAAGCATGAGTTCGCTTGGGTCCGCGAGGCATGGCTCAACCTGCCCGAAGAGCTGGCCGACGAATACCCGTCGCCCGAGCACCTTCGCAAGCGCGCCCTCATCATGGCCGGGTTCTATCACGAGGTGATCCTTGATGTCGGATCACACGCCGCCGCGCTTCGCGTCGCGCACTTCGCCAAGGGCGAAGACGAGTTTGCCGTCGCCGTCGTCCGCGGTGGCGTGGTCGTCGTCCGCAAGGCCAAGAGCCAGTCGCGGCGGTCGATGCAGAAAAGTGAGTTTCAAGCATCGAAGTCTGCTATTTTGGAGACAATAGCAGGGATGATCGGTGTCGCTCCCGGCACTCTTTTGCAGCAAGAAGGGAAACCGTAATGGCAAAGCCTGACGATTTGGTCGGAAAACGCTTTGGCCGATTGGTCGTCATATCACGCAGCGAAAGCCCTGATTTTCACACCAGATGGCTTTGTGTTTGCGACTGTGGAACACAAAAAATCGCGCGCGGAGCAACTCTAAAAAACGGAAGAACATCAAGTTGCGGATGCTATCGAAGAGAACATTCATCTCTTTCTAACAAGACGCATGGCGCAACTTCTGGCGGTAAGTTTACTCCTGAATATGTAAGCTACAGCAGAATGAAGGACAGATGCCTCAATCCAAATCACCGTCAGTTTAGGGATTACGGAGGTAGAGGGATAAAGATCTGCGACCAATGGACCGCCGACTTTTCCGTGTTCCTAAAGGATATGGGAGAAAAGCCGACGCAAAAGCACACCATAGAACGGATTGATAACGATCTCGGCTACGAGCCGAACAACTGCAAATGGGCCACAAGACAAGAGCAGAGCGGCACGACCTACGACAACCCTGAGCGCGAGGCCGAGATCGACGCCCTAGCCGCCGAGATCGCCAGACCTAGAGGGTGCTAGGTCCGACCCCGTTCACGAGAGCGCCCGACTCAAGAACAATGTCGCGCAAATGGTGGCTCGCGGTGGCGAGATCATAGTTCCCAACAGCGTTTCCAAACGTAGCGCCGCCCTTGTTTACAAAGATGCTGACGTTCGATGTCGTGCGGATGCCACGCTTCGTGTTCGACTTGCCGACGTATTCGCTCATCAAAACAACCGAGCCGCCATCGATCAATGCGCCGTGGCCGGTTGCCTCCTGCGACACAACTCCTGAGGGGAACGTCATGAAGCCAGACCCAGCCCCCTGAATGACCAGATTGTCGACATCTGCAGTTTTGGTGGTCTGATCGTTTCGGCCGCGTAGAGCGATCATTCCACTACCGAAAATGAATGAGCTGTCTTTGATCCGCAACTGAGTTCCATCGTTAAGAGCGGCCTCAAAGCTCTCGAAATGGACATTGTTGCAAGTGTCAATCAAGCAGCCTTCGCCCCCAAGGGTATCGGCCCTCGCCCCACGGAACCACACGCCTCCGGTATTTTTGATGATAAAGCCCTTCTGAGCCGAAGTGGCAGAAATCGCTTTGGAGCCGCCGATTTGAAGGCCGAGGTGAAGACCGCCTCCAGCCCCCATGAGGCCAGGAATCGCACCGTCGTAATAGAACGCGGTATGGTTCGGGCTGGCGCCGTTCAGGTATTCAACAAGGCAAAGCTCATCCAGATACGTGAAGGCAAATTCATGCTCCATCACATACCCAGGTCCACGCTGCTTCAAGGCCTTGACGTTGGAAAGGTAGGTTCTGAAAGACTTTCCACTGGAGAACGTCTCTTTCCAGATTTGATACGCACCCTCAATCAGCACGTCGCTAACGCGGGTCTCTACCATGTCACCGGAAATCTGATGCTCAAACACAGCACCGGCCGTATTCAGCGTGGCGTCGATGCCGATGGCCTTAATCGTGGTGTGAGCGCCTTGACGCTGGAAGATACTGTAGTTCCCAGCCTCACAGACAATCTTGGCCTGAGAGTTGCCCGTAGGGTCGATTAGAGCGGCCCCCGCCGATACAGGGATGGGTCCGTTAATGGGGAACGACACGCCCCCCGCACCGTCAGTGTGAACCAACTTGCCCGAGGCGAGGGCCGCCGTCAGTCCAGCCGTGTTCTGAGCGCCCGTTCGTGACGGGGATGCGAAGTCGAAAATAGACCTTTGCTCTTGCCCAGCCTTCGCGCCTAGAGACCGGACAAGCCCCCCAGCCGCCTGATATGGAATGTTGTCGGGCGCCTCCAGGGTCGCACCCGAAGCGTCCAGAGGCAGACCGCTTATTGCGGCAAGGAATGAAGCAGCCTGAAACGGCGACATGCCGCTTCCGTCTTTGTTCGCCTTCAGCGCAACGGCCTGGGCCGCATCGATCACGTCTTGAGCAGACGGAGCCACAGAACCGGGCGCCACGATCAGAGCGCGGCCGATCAATTCAGCCAGGACCAACGCGCGGAGAGTCTGACGATCAGCCTCCTCGTTCAGGTTCTTGAGCCGTGACCCCGTATCACTCCAAACGATGTCGCGATCACCGCGAGGATTGGCCCGCAGAAACACCGTTGACGCCGCCGGCGCAGAACCGACTTGAAGCACGACAGACCCGCCCTCCTTAGCGGATCCGTCTACGTTTTTGTTTCGGTTGACGGTGTAGAGCGCCTGGTCAATCTCAACCCGACCGTCGCCAGCATCATAGAAGACCGAGATTTCCTCATCGGTCAGCGTCATGAAGGTGTAGCCCACCGTTTGGGCCAGGCCCGTAGCGGTGAACGGTCCTTGGTCGATCGTGGTCACAGTCACGGTCATCGGTAGGCTCCCAGCGTCATCGCGACGTGCTGCTTCGCTTATAGCGCAGGTTCACCATAGACGCCAGAACGGCCGGTTCAGCTTGGCGACGATCTCAGCGTCTCGCTTCTCGCACCCGTTGATGATGGCGAAACCCGTCCGCTTGTCGTCGTTCGCTTTCGTCAGGGCGCCGGTTGCCTCGGCCCCATAAACCAGAGGATCGGTCTCAGCGTTCAGCGCGGGATAGGGCGTCGGTGTCGTGAGGACACCACGAGCAAGCTCAGAGCAGCCCGTCACAGTCGGTGCGGTGCTGCAGGAGGCAGACGCGATGGCGGAATACGCGATCGCGGTCAGCAGGATCGGCTTGACGTATGGCATTGGTCGCGCTCTCCACTTCGGCGTCGGTCGCGTTCGATCGCTCGCCCAGGTCATTGATTTGTTCGATCGCCTCGACGGCCGAGACGGTGCGGCCTTCTGCTTTCGTCGTCGCCGCGCGCTCTTCGTTCACAGCGTCTCGCGACCGGCAGAAGCCGACCGTCAGGAGGATCACCAGCAGCAGGCAGATCAGCGCGCCCAGCACCACCACGCGGCGCACGACCGTATCCAGACCCAGCAACCACCTCATGACCAGACTCCAGCGTTCAGGGCGACTTCGAACTTAACCGCATGGTCAGCGATCAGATCGTCCTTGTCGGTCCCGTTGATGATCTTCCGCATCCACTTGTAGTCGCGAGGCGCGAAGTCGGCCAGCTTGCGCGTCGTGAACCATCCCTCTTCCATGCCGCGCACCATTGTCGGCGCCGCGACTTCAGCCGTCAGCATCAGGTCAGGGTTCTTCAGCAGCTTCCCGCCCAAGCCCAGCG
>Ga0056909_1001700_pt1 | contig 12691 bp, 10 predicted proteins | sample EBPBio102011_DNA_FD_62115 | JGI IMG/M metagenome (GOLD analysis project Ga0056909, IMG submission 62115) | Wastewater treatment Type I Accumulibacter community from EBPR Bioreactor in Madison, WI, USA - Reactor 1_1/10/2011_ DNA | ecosystem: Engineered > Bioreactor > EBPR > Anaerobic-Aerobic >...
CGGCCTTGGGCTGCTCTGGGGTGGCCGCGGGATCGCCGAGCAGCGTGATCCGGTTGCCGGGCACCGGCCGGAAACCATTGATCGACTGGGCGAGGTCAAACAAGGGCTTGGCCTGCGCGGGGATGGCATCCGGGGCGATGCCGGCCTGCGCGGGCATCGGCATCGTGGATTCGACCTTGTGCAGGTTGCGGATCCGGGTGCGGCCGATGCTGGTTTCGCCAAGGCAGAGGTAGGCGATCATGCCGATCACCGGCAGGAACGTGATCACCGCGACCCAGGCCACGCGCGAGGCCGGCTCGCGGTTGGGCCGGGTGATGGCGCGCGCGATCACCAGCAGATGCGCGATGAACAGCAACACGCCGAGCGGCGATTGCAGGGGATTCAACAGATAGGCCATGGCAGGGTCCGGATCGGCATGCCTGAGAGCCTACCGGAGCGGCGTGACGACAGCGCAAGCGTCGCCACGCCGGGGCGATCAGCCGGCCTTGGACTTCGCCAGCTTCAGCCAGGTATCGACCACGGTATCGGGATTGAGCGAGACCGACTCGATGCCTTCGTCCATCAGCCACTGGGCAAGGTCCGGGTGGTCGCTCGGGCCTTGGCCGCAGATGCCGACGTACTTCTGCTTGCGCTTGGCGGCGGAGATCGCCATCGACAGCATCTTCTTCACCGCCGGATCGCGCTCGTCGAACAGGTTGGCGACGATGGACGAATCGCGGTCCAGGCCCAGGGTGAGCTGGGTCATGTCGTTGGAGCCGATCGAGAAGCCGTCGAAGATGTCGAGGAAGTCGTCGGCGAGCAACGCATTCGACGGCACTTCGCACATCATGATGACCTTGAGGCCGTTGTCGCCCTGCTTGAGACCGTTCTTCGCCAGCACGTCGATGACCTTGCGGCCTTCGTCCAGCGTGCGCACGAACGGGATCATCACCCACAGGTTGTCGAGGCCCATCTCCTCGCGCACGCGCTTGACCGCGCGGCACTCCAGCGCGAAGGCCTCGCTGAAGGAGGGATCGATGTAGCGGCTGGCGCCACGGAAGCCGATCATCGGGTTTTCTTCGTGCGGCTCGTAGCGCGCGCCGCCGATGAGGTTGGCGTATTCGTTGGACTTGAAGTCCGACAGGCGCACGATCACCGGATTCGGCGCCACCGAAGCCGTGATGGTGGCGATGCCTTCGGCGAGGCGATCCACGTAGAAATCCACCGGCGACTTGTAGCCGGCGATCTTCGCGTCGATCTTGGCCTTGGTCGCCGCATCCTGCTTGGCGTATTCCAGGAGCGCCTTGGGATGCACGCCGATGTGGCTGGCGATGATCATCTCTAGGCGCGCCAGGCCGATGCCCGCGTTCGGCAACTGGCCAAAGTCGAAGGCGCGCTCCGGGTTGGCCACGTTCATCATGATCTTGAGCGGTGCCGGCGGCATGTTGCCGAGGTCGGTCGTCGTGCGCTCGAAGGGCAGGGCGCCCTTGTAGATGAAGCCGGTGTCGCCTTCGGCGCAGCTGACGGTGACTTCCTGGCCGTCGGTGATGGTGTCGAGCGCATTGCCGGTGCCGACCACGGCCGGCACGCCCAGCTCGCGCGCGATGATCGCGGCATGGCAGGTGCGGCCGCCGCGGTTGGTGACGATGGCGGCGGCGCGCTTCATCACCGGCTCCCAGTCGGGATCGGTCATGTCGGCGACCAGCACGTCGCCGGGCTGCACGCGGGCCATGTCGTCGAGCGAGCGCACCACGCGGGCGACGCCTGCGCCGATCTTCTGGCCGATGGCGCGGCCTTCGCAGATGACCTCGCCCCGTTGCAGCAGCGCGTAGCGCTCGATTTGCGTCGCCTTGGCGCGCGACTTCACCGTTTCCGGACGCGCCTGCACGATGAACAGCTTGCCGCTGATGCCGTCCTTCGCCCATTCGATGTCCATCGGGCGGCCGTAGTGCTGCTCGATGACCAGCGCCTGCTTGGACAGCTCCTGCACGTCGGCACCGGAGATGGAGAACGCATTGCGCAGCTCCACCGGCGTGTCCTCGATCCGCACCCGCTCGCCCGGCACGTCCGAATACACCATGCGCAGCTGTTTGCTGCCCAGCGAACGACGCAGGATCGCCGGCTTGCCAGCTTTGAGCGTGGGCTTGTAAACGTAGAACTCGTCCGGGTTCACCGCGCCCTGCACGACCATTTCGCCAAGGCCATAGCTGGAGGTCACGAACACGACATCGCGGAAACCGGACTCGGTATCCAGGGTGAACAGCACGCCTGAGGCGCCGACATCCGAGCGCACCATCTGCTGCACGCCGGCGGACAGGAACACGTCCTCGTGGGCGAAGCCGTGATGCACGCGATAGGCGATGGCGCGGTCGTTGTAGAGCGAGGCGAAGACTTCCTTCACCTTGCGCACCACGTCATCGGCGCCGGTGACGTTGAGGAAGGTTTCCTGCTGGCCGGCGAAGGAGGCATCGGGCAGGTCTTCGGCGGTGGCCGACGAGCGCACGGCCACGGCCATGTCCGGCACCCCGTTGTCATCGCACATTTGCTTGTAGGCGGTGCGGATGTCGGCATCGAGGTCAGGTTGCAGCGGGGCGTCCATCACCCAGCCGCGGATCTCGGCGCCGGCCTGGGTGAGGGCGGCGACATCCTCCACATCGACCGTCGCCAGCTTGTCGTAGATGCGAGCATGCAGGTTGTTGTGGGCGATGAAGGCCTTGAACGCATCGGCGGTGGTGGCGAAGCCGCCGGGCACCGACACACCCAGGTCGGACAGCTGGCCGATCATCTCGCCCAGCGAGGAATTCTTGCCGCCCACCTGGGCGAGGTCGGTCAGGCGAAGGTCTTTCAGCCACAAGATATTGGCGCTCAAGGCAGGCTCCGGGTTGGTCATGGGGGACGGCTGGCCGTCAGCGCGCTATTTTAGCAATCCCTACGCATACGTTTTCATCCCGACGCCCATGTCCGACGCCCGCCCGGTCTTTTACGTCTCCGATGGCACCGGCATCACCGCCGAAACCATTGGTCACAGCCTGTTGACGCAGTTCACCCATCAGCGGTTCGAGACCGACCGCATCCCGTTCGTGGACACGCCCGAGCGCGCCCGCGAGGCGGCGGCGCTCATCCGCGAGGCCGGGGAAACCTCGGGGATTCGTCCGATCGTCGTCAATACCTGCGTGGACGGGGAGCTGAGCGCGATCCTCGCCGAGAGCGGCGCGCTGATGCTGGACGTGTTCGCGCCGTTCATCGCCCCCCTGGAGGATGAGCTTGGCAGCCAGCGGCAGCCGAGGGTAGGGCAGGCGCACGGGATCGTCGATTTCGACACCTACCACCAGCGGATCAACGCGATGAACTATGCGCTGACCCACGACGACGGCATGCGGGTGGACTACAGCGACGCCGATCTGATCCTGATCGGCGTGTCGCGCGCCGGCAAGACGCCGACCTGCGTGTACCTGGCGCTTCACCATGGCGTGCGGGCGGCCAATTACCCGCTCACCGAGGAGGACCTGGAGACCGACCGCTTGCCGGCCAAGCTGCGGCCCTACCGGCACAAGATCTTCGGGCTGACCATCGACCCGGAGCGCCTGCATGAGATCCGGCAGGAGCGCAGGCCCGATTCGCGCTATGCCGAGCTCGCCACCTGCAAGCGGGAAGTGGCCGCCGCCGACGTGATCTTCCGCACGGAAAACATCCCGGTCCTGTCCACCACCCACGCCTCGATCGAGGAAATCTCCAGCCGCGTGCTGGAGACGCTCGGCATCAATCGCGAGATGTATTGACCGCGGATCGGCAGGCTGTAGGATCGGATGCATGAGCACCGTCCTTGCCCCGGTTGTCCGCCTGCCCAAGCTGAGCCGGTTTGCCTGGCTGATGGGCCTGTATGCAGAGAACCATCGCAAGCTGGATCGCCTGTTCGTGCCGGCGACGCTCGCACCCGGGCATTACCTCTCGCGCGGGGCGTCCGGCCTGCCACTGCGGGTGGAGGTGATCGAGCAACACAAGTTCACCACCGAGTTGCGCCTGACCTACGACCTGCGCGATCCGGTCACCGGCGAGCCCGATCCCTCGGCGCATGTGCGCCTGTATCGCGATGCCCGCCAGGCGGAAGCCACGCATTGCTATCTCGGCCGCCGCTGGCAGGACGTGATCGGGATGTACCCGCCGCCGGCGGAACTGGTCGGTCACCGCCTGCAAATGAACACGTTTCTGGGCAAATGGCTGGACTATCTGGCCGGGCAGGGGCATGGCGTGGCGACCCTCGCGCCATCCCCGGCGCAAGCGATTGGCTGAATGTTGTAAACAAGTGTTGACGATGGGCGCGTAGCTCTCTAGAATTTCGCGCTCCACGACGTGGGGCCATAGCTCAGCTGGGAGAGCGCCTGCATGGCATGCAGGAGGTCAGCGGTTCGATCCCGCTTGGCTCCACCACTATTCAAGCGATAACGGATGCCTCTCCGGATTCGCTGCTCCAAATCGACGTCCCCATCGTCTAGAGGCCTAGGACACATCCCTTTCACGGATGCGACCGGGGTTCGAATCCCCGTGGGGACGCCATATGCAAAGCACCAAGGCTCCGGAAACGGGGCCTTGCGTGTTTCTAGGCGTTGCTTTCACCCCTCGTTATCGTGCCCGGGCACAGGCTGTAGCCAGACTTTGGAGGAGGGCAACCCTGATGACGCGCCTGACCGCGAAGGATTTTTCCCCGGAACTGCTGGAGCTCTACGACTTTTACGTCCATGGCCGCATCACCCGGCGCGAATTCCTGGCGAGCGCCGGCAAATGCGCGATCGGCGGGATGACGGCGGCGACCGCGCTGGCGGCCCTGAGCCCAGACTATGCGCTCGCACAGCAGGTCGAGTTTACCGACCCGGACATCAAGCCCGAATACATCCGTTATCCATCGCCCAAGGGCCATGGCGACGTGCGTGGCTACCTGGTGCGCCCAACCAAGGCGAATGGGCCGGTGCCCGGCGTGGTAGTGGTGCATGAGAACCGGGGGCTCAACCCCTATATCGAGGACGTCGCGCGGCGGGTGGCCAAGGCGGGCTTCGTGGCGCTGGCGCCGGATGGGCTGAGCTCGGTCGGGGGTTATCCCGGCAACGACGAGGCAGGCCGGGAGCTGCAGAAGCAGGTCGATCCGCAGAAGCTGATGAACGACTTCTTCGCCGCCATCGATTTCCTGCTGGCCGGCGAGATCGCCACCGACAAGATCGGCATCACCGGCTTTTGCTATGGCGGCGGCGTCTGCCATGCAGCTGCGGTCGCATATCCCGAGTTGGCGGCCGCGGCGCCGTTCTACGGACGGCAAGCCAAGCCGGAGGATGTGCCCAAGATCAGGGCGCCGCTGTTGATGCATTTCGCCGAAACCGATCCTGGCGTCAACGCGACCTGGCCGGCTTACGAGGCTGCGCTGCAGGTTGCGGACAAGACCTATGAGGCCTATGTGTATCCGGGCACCCAGCACGGGTTCCACAATGATTCGACGCCGCGCTATGACGAGGCCGCCGCCAATCTGGCCTGTGTCTGCCGCGGAGAATGTAGTCATCGCTAAATCCTTGACTCATAAGACATGCCTGTCGCCATAAGGTTCCCGTATCCGCGCTTGGGAGCGGGGACAACTCAATGCCACGGCGATCAAGTACAAATATCTCCCCGCCATGGCCGCCAATCCGAGGAAAACGTGCGGCCATGGCGCACTGGTGCGGACAATCAGACGCCATGACCGCATCGTTTACTGATCGTGCTGCCGCGTCCACACAATTCTGGCGGACGCGCACTCGTCTCCGAAGTTCAGGGCCACCCAGGGGAAGCGGCGAACGGGCCGAGTACACCGGCTCCGATACAAGTCGGGGTCAACCTGCCCTAGGACCTGACGACATCCATCCGCATAGCTCCTGCTGAGGAGGCGTCGGAGCGCCTGGGAGATCAGGGTAGGCCCAAGAGGATGCTGTTTTACGATGCGCCGAAAGTCTCGCCGCGCGTGTGCATCACCAATCGATAGCGGTTTCTTGCAGATGCCGTCAGCGAGCGCACCCATGACCTGCAAGGATGCGCCTTCGATGACCCCCGTATGCAAATATGTGGCTTGCGCCACCACCGATGGGCGCAAGCGAAGCAGGCCGTAGCGCGTTCGATCGGGGTCGGTGCGTCCTCCCCCGGGTGGGGAAGGAACGCCAAGCGCCCCCAATTCGACATCGGACAGTAAGCCCTCGGACGGCATCTGAGCCGCGCGTTGCAGTATGGCGCGCAGTGCAGGTTGCCACGTGGCCGGCAGCTTGGCCACCGTGGGCCGAGACTGCTCCAAGCCGCTATCAGGGAGGATTAAGGACTGATGCTCGTCGCTAGTGTTCATGACGCGAATCCGGTCCAATGTGCACCCGCCGCCTGCGTTGCTGGATAGAGGGGCAGGGTGTGCGGTGAGCATCCGCAGTGCCTCCAAGGCGTGCTCGTCCCAGATGCCAGGCCCGATCAGCCACGAGCAACAGCGCTGCGCCTTGAACGTACGACGAAACATCTCCAACGCGTGATGCCGCGCGCTTGTGGCTGATTGATCGCCTGTGATGCAGCGCAAAGTGTCTTGCAGATGATCATGTCCGCAGGAGCATTGCAGCATTTCCAGGCCGAAGTCGAAGCCATCGAGAAGTGGCTTGCCACACCGGTGGCAGCCCTCCAACAATCGCACCCGATGCCAAGGACACACGTCCACGCCTGGCACCTGGAAGAGCATGGTGTGGTACCCGTATTGCGCGCATGCCGGACAAATGCGCAAGCGTGCGGTCATCAGATCTAATTCAGGCTCGGATCCGAACGGCCACCAGGTGCTCAGCTGCCAGTCGGTCACGAACGATTCGTCAAACCCTTGCACGGACGCCAGGGTGGTTTGCCGGTCGGATGCGCACAGTAGTCTCAGCAAGTTGAGTTTGCGACGGATCGTCAAGCCAAGGCTTCTACGGATATCGCCGCTCTCCAGAAAGTTGAGTCGTGCAGCCCTGATCACGACCCCAAGTGCCGAGCATCCTTCGTACCCGCTCCAGTCCTGACCGACCAAACGAGGGCGCAAGGTGGCCAACACATCCATCGATTCGTCCATCACGCCCCCTGCACAGTCGGACGATAGGTCTCGCGCGACAGTTCCAGTTCCACATACCCTGAAGCCAAGATCGCCTCCATGAGCTCGGCATCGGAGAACTCAGTGAAATCGGCATTGCGCGGGGCGATCGTGGTCAGTAGATACGCGATCACACCCTCGAAGGACTTCATGGGCCACGTCCATACCTGTGAGAGGCGATTCTCGGTACGAAGGTTTGCGGCGATCTCCCAGAGCCTTGCGGCGTGTTGGGCCAGGCGCCAGCCCGCCTTGAACGACTTTGGTGCGAAATGCTCACTGAAACTGACGCCGGATCCTGCGGGGTGTTCAGTGAAGACGTCATAACGACCCATGATGTAAGCCGCATCCTCCGGTCCCCGTACGCCGACCATCTCGTGCTTGCGCACGAGAAAACGGCCATGCACGTGAGGCGGGTGCTCGCTGCGCGACGTGGATTCGTTGGTGTATCCAGTCAGGTCACGTTGATTGACGAACACGTAGAAAACGTAATACCGCAGCTGGGTCATCCAGTTGTCGATGGTGACTAGGTGCTCGTGGTCTGCAGGCTTCATCCGCTGAGCCTCGTCGATGAACACGATAACAAGCCGACTATTCGCCAGATGGCAGCATTCAATAAGATGGGAAATCAGCAGATTGAATCGCTCATCGGGTGTGCTCCTTGGAGACACGCGAACTTTGAAGGCATTCAAGAGGGTCGAGATGAAACTGCCATCGGTGCGCTTGTCCGCTTTCGGCATGATCAGGGTGCGGAGCGCAGCTTTCCGCTCGCCAAGCCACTCCTGATTCCTGAAGAGGTAGGTGATTCCCTCGGTCTTGCCAAACCGGGCAAAAGCGAACACCGACAGGCCTCGATAGCTGACATCGAGCGCGGCATTGATGGCATCTGAGAGGCGTTCGATCTCATGAGTCGCGACGATGGGTCTGAAGAGTTCCAGCATCGGATGCAGCGCGGGCTGTTCGGGGGCGTTCATGTGCGGTCCCTCCCGTTACCGAACGAGAAGCGGCCCGCACGGGGCGCGAAGTCTTGCAATGGCATTGATTGCCGTGGTTTGGGGTCGGTGCCACGGACACTGCTGTTCTGTACGTACTTGTCGACCCCAACGCCGTCGCGGTAGGCCATGGTATGAACCATTTCATCGTAGGCTGCGATCGCATCGTCGCTTCCCGCGATTTTTAGCAGCCCACGTTCGCGTGCCGATTGAATTTTTTTGCGGAGGAATACATCGTGCGCCGTGGCGTCATACGGTGGAAGGGCATGCAGCTTTGACCAAGGTCCGCCGTTCACCGGGTCAAGCAGGATCATCGTACGCGCATCTTCGATATTGACGTCTGCCTGTTGGCGGACACCGACTTGACTCCGATCGTTCTCCAGGCGTGTGCTGCGATAGATAGCGTGTTCCCACTGGATGTGGGGGAGCTTGCCGCCCTCCCGGCCTCCACGCACGGTGGGATGAATGCGGATTGTCGTCAGTCGCTCGGCATCGCCCGTCGCATCTGCCGTTTCGAAACACCATCCACCACCCTGCAAGTGTGTGCGCAAGAAGTCGGCCGGAAGGCGTTGCTGCAGTCCCGAGTGCGGCGTGACATTATGCCCTGCAAGGATCACATCAATGAGATCGTGGAAGCCCTCCAAGTGAAGCGGGTGATCCTCTGCACGCAGGAACGTCGTCGGTGTCGGGCCTTCTCCAATCAATGTCGCAGGCTGGAACCCGCCGGCGATCGCGCGCAGCGCACCCTCTTCCAGGCGGCGAAAGAATGCCTCGATGATCGGACGAATTTCGGGCACGTGGGCGGGCCCGAAATTCAGGATGCCGCGATGGTGATGGCGCATATTGCCAAGTGTGGTGGCTGCTTGATGCGCAAACGCGTTGTCACCGGCCAGCATCATGCCGCGCGCGGACTGTCCTGGCACCAAGGCTTGCAAGCCAATGACGGCCCCTGGCGGATAGTGCATGTTGGGTACGATGAGACGCCGTGGCGCCCATGGGTGCAGTACCCGATGAAACAAGCGCAGGACATCCAACTGGTTGTATTGACCGAACCGCAGCAGATAGCCCAGCACATACCGGGTCACCGCGCAGATCGCCACTAGCAAGGTAACCTGCTGCAGACGCCGGAGGACGAAGGTGCCATCCGGGGCCGGCAGGGCCACGTGCAGCTTGGCATCCACGGTGTGCGCGTCGTACTCGATGCGATCCAGCGGTCCTTCCTGAAACAGCCGCTTCAATCCCCGTGAAGGCGGCGCGACGTCCTCGGTCTCCGGACGCGCTGCGGTTTTACGCTGTTGGCGAAGGCGCTTGATGTGGTCTCGTAGTGCCCGGCGGCCCTTATCGGGCACGTCGAAGGGATATCCCGTGGCCCCATGAGCTGTTTTGACCGCTTCCTTGAAGCTGCGGTGTAGGCTGTCAAAGCGCCGACACTTGCGCTTACCGTTCGGCAACGGCCCCGCATAGCCTTCCACGAGCGTCGCAAGTCCATCCGTGGCGGAGATCAGACGCGTCAGGGCGCCTGGGCCTTTTTTCGCAGGTGGCGGGGCGGGTGCGCCCTCATCACGAGGCTGCTTGCGATGGGCATACGGCACGCATGCGCGGAAGCCGAGCAGCCGCCCGTCAGCCCCAGGCTGCAGCGCTTTCTCGGCACTTTCCGCCAAAGCGTCGCGCCCCACGCCGTACGCTTTCGCCGCTGCGCGGATGGACATGCCGCCGACAACTGCGGTGAGGGCCGCGCGACGCTTGAGATACCCCTCACGCTTGGCGGCCGGCAATGTACCGGGGTCTGGGTTGGGCCAAGTACGGATATCCGCTTCCGTGATGGCCTCAAGCAGTAGCGCTCTCATGGCATCACCTCGTGGCCGATAACCGACAGCCGCGACAGCGGGCGTGTGGCATCGATCTGGAGGCGGCCGCGATGCAGCAGACGGCACGCGACTGCGCGCACGTCGGGTGCGGCATGCGCGCTCAATGCCTGCTCGAGTTGCAGAAAGCTCATGCGCGCCTGAATCGCGAATGCCTCCAGTACGAGATGTTCAAGGGCATCAACCTGGGGCAGCGAAGTGGCTGTCTGCACGTAGGGCAGCATCCGGAACCACGTGGTCAACTCGCCCTTGCGTTCGACGAGGTCTGCCTCGAATACGAAGCGCAGGGACAGACCGGCTAGATTTGCGGCCTCGATAAGATCGCGCGCCATTCGGTGCTCGCGTGTGCGCGTGCGGGCATCGATCGTCGTGGCGGCCTCGTCGACAAAGAGCATGAACCCTTCGCGGCCACAGTCCTGCCGCGCCCAAAGGCACAGTTCGACCTCGCGATCCTTGACAGCCAGCAGACGAGGGCGCTCGACCCAGGCTGTAACGTGCGGATCGAACTCGCACTGAAGGGCCATTGCCAGGCGTGCCCGATGGAGAACCTCCACACAGCGACCGAGTTTGGGCGAGTCGAACAGGTACCAGTCCCGACGGCGCCGCTCGGGGCGACTGAGCGGGCGGGGGTCGAATGGGAGGTCGGCCGGCAATGCGGTGGCAAACGGCGCGGGAACCGGCCCGGTCGCGGGCGGTCGGTGGGAGGCAACAGTGTTCATGGGCTTTCCTAGAGTGAAAGCCCGCCCGTCACCCCGGAAGTGGGGCGCTTGTCTTTGCGGCAGTCATGGGTGTACGCTCAGGTTGAGAGTGCTGAGCAGTTCACCTAGACCCCCTTGGGCGCCAACCCTTGGGGGTTTTTCATGGCTGGACGGACGGTGCGGAGCATGGTCAAGCAGGGAGTGGGTCTGTCCTCCTTGGATCAAGAGCCTTGGGTGAGTTGTTCTGATGGCTCACTGGGACTCGGCGATATCGCCAAGCCCAGCAAGCCAGATCGCGACATCCCGGGTGCGCGCAAAGCGCCCGCGCCGACCTGCGATGACGAAGGTGTCGAGCGGCAGGCGCCCGGCAACTGCCGCTTTCTGGAAGGCACGTTGCGTCTTGAAGCCCAGAGTGCGTGCCAACGCGGCACCGCCCAGCAGTTCACCGTGAGTGGTGAGCAAGGCCTCCTGCATTGCGGTTACAGACATTTTCGGGTTCGCCATGCGCCGGGCTGTTTCGCGATAGGGTCGACAACGGCACTCCAACATGGCTTGATGTTGCAGGTCTATGCCACGAAAGCCGAGCAAATCCGCTCAACCAGCACCGGACCGGTCCGCCGCAGCCACCGCTGCGCGCCGTGGCCCTCGGGATCCGGTACATCGGCTGCAAGCTGCGGTTTGGCTGGCCACCGTTGACAATCGGTGTCCGGTCGCGTCCCAGCATGGGAAAGACATCTACTTCTTGGGTGAAGCCGGCGAGGGCACACGGACGTTCTGGCGCATCCAGCGCGACGCCTCCGATCCAGGGCTGCACAGGGCGTCGCTTGGCGGTGGTTCAGTCGTCGGCTTGGTCGGGCGCCGTCCGGGCTACTTCCATACCCGGGCTGTCTATGCGTCGGAACTGTTTCAGCCGGTTCAGTGCCCAGCGGTACTTGGGCCCGACCCCATGTCCGGCGAACAGTGCGATGCACTGATCAAGGACGTCCTGAAGCGGCTCGACCTAGTGGAGGTCACAGGGGAAGATGCATGGTTGGCTAGTGGGAGCGGACGCTTTTTGCCGGAGCTCGCGGCAGGCACGCGCGCCTCACTTCAGCGCTGGCTGCAGGGGTTCACCCGCAAGCGCAACATCGATCACATCTTGCTGCTGTGCCTGCTCTACAAGCGCGCCGTAGGCCGGAGCGCGCTTGACGAGGCAATCGTGTTTCGTAATGCCACTATCGCTGGCATTCAACGTTTTTGTCGACGGCCAGGTTTCAGCGGCGATGTCCAAACGCTTTGGCTGTTCCTGACCCACCGCCGGGTATTCATGGGGCAGCGATCCCTTGAGCACGCTCCGGCTGCTCTGGCTATAGCGGAACAAAGGCTGCCTGCTGCCTTCACGAAAGTGCCCGCCTTGTACCGAAATTTCGCGTGGCACCGATGGTTGATGGCCGGGTTAATCGAATTGGAGACGCAAGCGACTTGGACGCGCCTAGTCACGCGCACACAGGGGTTGGATTCATTTGAGCGCGACCGCGAAGCATTGCTGGACGCGGTGCAACGCGAAAGCCTTGCGCGTCTTGAACGCGATGTGCTTGCCTATTTTGCGCTGCCCGAAGATCGACGTGTATGCGCAGCAACGCGTTTGGCTGAGATGCGCGGCCATGTCGAGTCATGGCGTAAAGGGGACTATTGAAGACGCCAGGCGACTGGTTTCAGCGGGGATCCTTTGCACCCGGCAATGGCGCCAATGGTCTGAAACTACCTAGCCAAATCATGCACAATGGAGATCGTTTTTCACAGGAGCGGTCCGCGCAGTGCAGCGGGAAGCCTTGGGTGCTGTGCCATGTTTCATTTCCCGCACTGTTCTTCGGTCGTATCCGAGTGGGCGGTTGCACGTCGGAGAGATTCCTCCCTATCCTCGCACAAAGGACTTACGGCTGTTCCCGACGTTACCCTCGCACGATTTGCATATGTTTCCAGAAACATCGCGGTGTGAAATCGATACTTACGGGCTTCGCTTGGCAGGGGAATCCCGAGCTGTGTGGCCACGAGTGTCGCGTAGTTGAGTTG
>Ga0056909_1001701_pt1 | contig 12679 bp, 10 predicted proteins | sample EBPBio102011_DNA_FD_62115 | JGI IMG/M metagenome (GOLD analysis project Ga0056909, IMG submission 62115) | Wastewater treatment Type I Accumulibacter community from EBPR Bioreactor in Madison, WI, USA - Reactor 1_1/10/2011_ DNA | ecosystem: Engineered > Bioreactor > EBPR > Anaerobic-Aerobic >...
GGAGGTGGACAACTGGCCGGGCGACGCCCATGGCCTGATGGGCCCGGCCCTGATGGAGCGCATGCAGGCCCATGCCGAGCGTTTCGATACCGAGGTCGTGATCGACCAGATCCACACCGCCGACCTGTCCCGCCGCCCGTTCCGCCTCAAGGGCGATGCCGGCGAATACACCGCCGATGCGCTGGTGATCGCCACCGGCGCGACCGCCAAGTACCTTGGCCTGCCCTCCGAGGAGGCGTTCAAGGGCCGCGGCGTGTCCGCCTGCGCCACCTGCGACGGCTTCTTCTATCGCGGCAAGGACGTGGCGGTGATCGGCGGCGGCAATACCGCCGTCGAGGAAGCGCTGTACCTGTCCAACCTCGCCAGCAAGGTCTATCTGATCCACCGTCGCGACACCCTGCGCGCGGAGAAGATCATGCAGGACAAATTGTTTGCGAAGGTCGAGGCCGGCAAGATCGTGCCGATCTGGCATCACACCGTCGATGAAGTCCTGGGCGATGAGGCCGGCGTCACCGGGCTGCGCCTGAAATCGATGCAGGACGGCGGCACCCAGGACATCGCCGTGCACGGCATGTTCGTCGCCATCGGCCACCATCCCAACACCCAGATCTTCGACGGCCAGCTGGCGATGAACAACGGCTATCTGGAGATCCAGTCGGGCCTCGCCGGCAACGCGACCATGACCTCCACCCCGGGGGTATTCGCGGCAGGCGATGTTGCCGACCAGCACTACCGCCAGGCCATCACCAGCGCCGGCTTCGGCTGCATGGCGGCGCTCGATGCCGAGCGTTGGCTGGAGTCGCAGGGCTGAGGAAAATCGCGATGCTGACCACGCCCCTGATCCAGACCGTGACCCTATCACGCCAGGCCGTTGACAGCCCGGAGCCCTATGACGCGGTCCAGTGCAACATCGATTTCGTCAACCTGCTCATCGGCGAATACTTCAAGGCCGGGGAGCTGCCGGCTGATTCGCTGCTCAGCTATTACGTGGATTACTACCTGTCGCAGGTCAACAATGGCGGCTTCGCCCAGTTCATCTACAACTCTGGCCTGGATGACGAGATCAATGACTGGATCGCCCAGGGGCTGCAGAAGATGGGCGCCGTGCGTCACGCCGCGCTGTTCGCCCAGAGCCTGAAACAGGTGCGGGAGATGCCGGAAGACAGGCTCCAGACTTTCTTCGACAGCGAATTCTTCGGCCAGAATCATGAGCGTGATGCCTTGAACGAAAGCAACGAGGCTTTCTACGCGCTGGAAGACGAAGAGGATCTTGACGAGATCAATGGCCGTTGGCTGCGCAGCCTGCCGAACCTCAAGATCGTGGATGAGGCGGATTTGGAGCGCGAGGCTGCGCGCCTCGGGGCTCTCATTCCCGATCGCGCGGCGCGAATGCAGGCCGCCCAAGCGCAGACCGAGGCCAACAGGTCGGATTACGAGCGGCACATCCTCGCCTTGTGCAGCAAGGCGGGACAGGTGCTCGATCGCATCACCGCAGGCGATCCATCGCACGAGTACGAGGGAAAGCCCGTCGTGGCCTGGCATTTCCTGACCGATCGCGGGCATTTCTATTACGTGGCCCTCGGCGACGAGGCCATCATGTTTGACGGCGATTCCCATGCCGAGATCGCCCGGGTCGCATTGCCACTGGATGCATGAGGGGATCGTGGCGCCTCGCCGCCGCCCTCCCCGCTGACGTAACGCGAGCCTGCCAGTGTCTGCGATGATCCACCGGTGACCTCGGACTCCATCAACCGCGCCCGCCGCCTCGAACGCATGAAAGCCATCGCGCTGGGCTGCCTGCTCGGCGCGATCGCCCTGCTCATTCTCTCGCATGTGATGGGGCGGCAAGGCCTCTGGGGCTGGCTGGGCGCCTTTGCTGAGGCCGCCACCATCGGTGCACTGGCGGACTGGTTCGCGGTGGTCGCCCTGTTCCGCCATCCGCTCGGCCTGCCGATTCCGCACACCGCGATCATCCCGCGCAACAAGCTGCGCATCGCCGATGCGCTGGCGGACTTCCTGGTCGACAACTTCCTCGCCCGCGAACCCTTGCTGCAGCGGCTGGATGCCTGGAACCCGGCGCGCCAGCTCGGCGTGTTCCTCGGCGATCCGGCGCGGCTGGACGCGCTGTCCAGGCAGCTGCAGGGCTGGGCCGCGGAATCGCTCAAATCACTCGACTCCCCGCTGATCGAACGCGAGGTGCTGGGCCTGGTCCATCGCCAACTGCTGGCCTGGGATGCCGCCGGCACTGCCGCCCGCCTGACCCGTGCACTGACCGCCGGGCAGCATCACCAGCACCTGCTCAATGCGGGACTGGCGCAGATCGCCGGCTGGCTGGACAAACCCGAAGTGCGCGGCTTCATCACCGAGAGAATGGTGGCGATGGCGCGACGGGAGTTCCCCAAGCTGACCTGGCTGACCGACAAGCTGGACTACACCGATGCGCTGGGCGAGGCGCTGTCGGAGAAGCTCGCCAACGCGATGGTCGATGAAGTGCAGCTCGTCTTGAACGATGCCGGGCATCCGCTGCGCCAGCGCTATGCCGCCGAGGCCGAACGCCTGCTGGTGAAGCTGGAAGAAGACCCGGATTTCCGCGCCAGGGTCGATGGCTGGAAGCGGAAGCTCGTCGACAGCCCGCTAGTGCAGGACTACGCCCGTGGCCTGTGGGCGCGCCTGCGCCAATGGCTGCATGACGATCTGGCCAGCGAGGATTCGACGAGCCTCGGCCACTTCCGCGCCTACGCCGAGCGCCTCGGGCGTCGCCTGCGCGAGGACCCGGTCTGGCAGGAGGCCGCCAACGCGCAGCTGCGCATCGCTGCCGAGCACATCGCCGACCAGGTCAGGAAAGTGGCGCCCGCCTACATCCGCCAGACCGTGGAGGCCTGGGACACCACCGAGATGGTGGACGAGATCGAGCGCGCCGTCGGCCGCGACCTGCAGTTCATCCGCTTGAACGGCACTCTGATCGGCGGCCTGGCCGGGCTGGTGCTCTATGGGCTTTTCCAGCTGCCGTGGTCGCAGTGGTTCGGGTGAGGCGCCGATGACCTTGACCGCGCGCCTGTTGCCGGGCCTCGCCGGCATCGATCCAGCCTCATGGGATGCCTTGCATGACGGCGACAACCCATTGATTTCACATGCCTTCCTGTCGGCGCTGGAACGCACCGGCTGCCTGCGTCCGGACTGGGGATGGGCGCCACATCACTTGACCCTGTGGGACGGAGAAGCGCTCGTCGCCGCCGCGCCGATGTACCTCAAGTCCAATTCGCATGGCGAGTTCGTGTTCGATCACGCTTGGGCCCATGCCTATGCCGAGCATGGCCTCGACTACTTTCCCAAATGGCTGTGCGCGGTGCCCTACTCGCCGGTCACCGGCCCGCGCCTGTTGGCGCCCACGCCGGCATTGCGCGCCCAGCTGGCCGATGCCATGGCCGCCTTGTGCAGGCAGCAGGGCCTGTCCTCGGTGCACGTCAATTTCCACGTGCATGAGGACGATGCCGGCTTCGGGCCCGACTGGCTGCTGCGCGAGGACATCCAGTACCACTGGCGCAACCAGGCCGGCTGGCGGGACTTCGATGGGTTCCTCGCCGCGATGGACCACAAGCATCGCAAGAACATCCGCCAGGAGCGCCGCAAGGTGCGCGAGGCCGGGGTGACTTTTCGCCATCTCCACGGCGATGAGACCAGCGAGGCGGATCTCCGGGCCATCCACGGCTTCTATCTGCAGACCTTCGCGGAATACGGCAATTCGCCTGCGCTGACGCTGGATTTCATTCGTGAAATAGCACGAGAAATGCCTCGCAACGTATTGATTATATTGGCGGAATTGGAAGGGAACACCATCGCCGGCGCGCTCTGCCTGCGCTCGTCCACCACCTTGTATGGGCGCTACTGGGGGAGTCATCTGCAACTGCCAGGCCTGCACTTCGAGACCTGCTACTACCAAGGCATCGACTACTGCCTGCGCGAGGGCCTGAGCCGGTTCGAGCCCGGTGCGCAGGGCGAGCACAAGCTGGCCCGCGGCTTCCTGCCCACGCCGGTGCGCAGCCGGCATTGGGTGGCCGATGCGCGCTTCCGCCACGCGCTGGATGCCTGGTGCGCGGACGAGGTGGCCTCGGTGCGCCGCTACGCCGGCCAGGCGATGCGGCATTCACCGTTCAAGACCGTGGCACCGGACGCGTGAGCATCGCCCTGCCCTGGCTGGATGCCGACCCCCGCGCGCCGTTCCCGCCGGTTGCATCGGCGATGCGCGAGCCGGACGGCCTTCTTGCGGCCGGGGGCGATCTCAGCCCGACGCGGCTGCTGAGCGCGTATGCGCAAGGCATCTTCCCGTGGTTCTCCGAAGGCGAGCCGATCCTCTGGTGGTCGCCGGACCCGCGCATGGTCTTCCGCGCCGATGGTGTGCGGCTTTCCAGCAAGTTCCGGCGCCAGCTACGGTCCAGCCCCTGGACCCTGCGCGCCGACACCGCCTTCGAGGCCGTGATCGCTGCCTGCGCCACCACGCCCCGCCCCGGCCAGCGCGGCACCTGGATCACCGGTGATATGCAGGCGGCTTACCTCGAACTGCACCGGCAGGGCCACGCGCACTCGGTCGAGGTGTTCGAGGGCAACGGGGCTGATGGAGGGAGGCTCCTCGGCGGGATCTATGGCGTGGCGATCGGCCAGATGTTCTTTGGCGAATCGATGTTCTCGGTGGCCTCCGGCGGCTCCAAGGTCGCGCTCGCCGGGCTGGCCCGCTTCCTGCATCGGCAAGGCTGGCCGTTGATCGATGCTCAGGTCGAGAACCCGCACCTGCGAAGCCTGGGCGCGGTGTCGATGCCGCGCGCCGGTTTCCTCGAGATCGTCCGCCGGCAAGTCGCCCTGCCCAGCCCTGACGGCTCGTGGCAGGCGCGCTTTGGCGAGTGCCCGGCCAGCCGCCTAGCCAACCCCGACTGAACGCAGTGAGGTTTTTTGCTTGATCGTGGCCGAACGTGGCACAATGTCACGTTCTCCGCGCCGGCTCGGCGCATTTTTCATGGATTTATGGCTAAAGACGACGTCATCGAGTTCGAAGGGACCATCAGCGAAACCCTTCCCAACACCATGTTCCGGGTGAAGCTCGAGAATGGGCACGAAATCATCGCCCACATTTCCGGCCGCATGCGCAAGCACTACATCCGCATCCTGACCGGCGACAAGGTGAAGGTCGAAATGACTCCGTACGACCTGACCAAAGGTCGCATCACCTATCGCATGAAGTGATCGCGTGACCTGATCGCGGGCGACAACGCCCGGAAAGAGCGGCCCCAAGGGCCGCTTTTCGTTTTCATCCCCCTAGGCTGTGCCCGGCCCACGCACGCTGATAGTCTGCCGCCATGCACGATGATTCGCCCCCGCCCGCCCCAGCGGCCAACCCCTTGGCTGAGGAGGGGGTCTATACCCGTCTCAATGATGCGGTACAGGGCGGCTCGCGGAGTCTGGCCGACATGATGAGCCTGCTCCAGGGCGAGCTTCGGCAAATCGCCAGGCGTCAACGCCGCAGGGGTGGCATGGGAGAAACGCTGTGCACCACCGCGCTGGTGAACGAGGCCTACCTCAAGTTCGCGGCCTCGCCGGATTTCATCGAGCAGATGGATCCGCACCACTTCCTTGCCGTGGCCGCGAAAGCGATGCGGTACATCGTCATCAACCATGCCAGGGATCGGGTCGCGCTCAAGCGTGGCAGCGGCAGCGTGCACGTGGCCTTGGACGACAGCCTGGTTGACGAGGCGAAATATGCCGAAGCCTTGGAGATGCTGGAGCTCGGCGATGCACTGGAGCGGCTGGAGCAGGTCCGCCCGCGCCTTGCCCAGGTCATACAGCTGCGTTATTTCGCGGGCCTGAGCGAAGACGAAACCGGCGAAGTGCTGGGCATCGATCGCAGCACGGTGCGCCGGGACTGGTTGAAGGCGCGTGGCTGGCTGCATGACCATCTGGGACCGGATGCGCGCTGATCGAGAATGCCGATGAGTGAGACCGGGCCAACGCCAGAAGACTGGGAAAGACGCGAGGCCCTGCTCGATCGCCTGCTTGAGCTCGAAAACGACGCTGCACGATCGGCCTTGTTGGCCGAGATCGAGCGGGATAACGCCGAGGATGCACATGCATTGAGGCGCTGGCTGCAAGCCATTGAGACGGTCGACGAGAGCTGGATCCCCGCCGATACCCCCCCGGATCTGCAGCACGAGGGCGAGGACCTCGGCAATTGGCGCACCCTGCATCTGCTGGGCCGCGGAGGCATGGGGGAAGTCTGGCTGGGAGAACGCGCCGACGGACTGTTCGACAAGCAGGTCGCGATCAAATTCATCCGCGACGACCGCCCTGCCCTGCGCGCAGCCATCGAGTCGGAGCGGCGTTTGCTCGCCAACCTGCGGCATCCGGGAATCGTCTCCCTGCTCGACGCGGGCGCGACCGCCAAAGGCACGCCCTATCTCGTGACCGACTTCATCGACGGGGTTCGCCTGGATGCCTGGCTTGGCCGGACTTCACCGGATCTTGCCGGGCGCATCGCGCTTTTCAATCAGGTCGCCAGGGCCGTCGCCCACGCCCATGAGCAACTGATCGTCCACGGCGACATCAAGCCAGCCAATATCCTCGTGACCGCCGATGGACGCACGCACCTGCTCGATTTCGGCATTTCCCGCGCGGTCAATGCAGAGCCTGCCGATGCGCGCCAGTCCCCGGATACCGTGCTGACGCCGGAATACGCCGCACCTGAACTTGCCTTGGGCACGCCGCCCAGCACGCGCAGCGACATCCACGCACTTGGCGGCCTGCTTCACTTCTTTTTGCATGAGCGTCCGCCGCGCGATTTGCAAGGGTTGTCGATGCCTGAAACCCTCGCAGCGCTTCGGTCTGGACAAGCAGCGGCAGCGGAGCATTCATCCCCTGCCGTGGAAGCGGTACGGACAGCGCCTGCGCATCTGAGGAAGGACATGGCCGCTATTGTCAGGAAGGCATTGGCGCATGAGCCGGAGCAACGCTACGGCACGGTGGATGCGCTCGTGAATGACATCCATGCAGCGCGGGACAACTTGCCAGTCCAAGCGCATCCAGCCAGCCGCAGGGATCGCGCATGGAGGGCACTGAGGCGGCATCGCAACGCCGCGATGGCATCGGCATTGATACTGATCATGCTGCTCGCAGGTTTGGCAGGCATTGCCTGGCAGGCACAGGTCGCCGCGCATCAACGGGATCTTGCGGAAGCCGAGGCGCGGAATGCCAATGCCGTACGCAATTTTGTCGTCGGCGTATTCGCGGCGGCCAACCCCGAGCAGAATCTCGGCAACACGCCTTCTGCACTTGAATTGGTGGATGCCGGCGTACGTCGCATCGACAACGAATTGAAAGGCCAGCCCGCGCTTCAAGCGGAGCTCTATGGCGTCCTGGGCGACACCTATGCTGGCCTTGGCCAATATCAACAAGCGCTGGCATTGCAGGAAAAAGCATTGAGCACCGCGACACGTGCGGTCGGCGCGGATGCGCAGCTGACACGCGAGCTGCTGGTGCGATATGCCCGGACCCAACTGTTGCAGGGCGGCCCGTATGACGACCTGCGCGCGCGATTGCAGCAGACTCTGGCGCGCCCGGCAGGCAGATCCGTGGACGCGCAGGTGACTGTCGCCCAAATGCAGGCGTATTACGCCGGGCTGCTGCATCGCATGGGTGAGTTGAAGCCGGCCGGCAACGTGCTTGCCGAGGCGATCGCCCGTGCACGCGCCCTGGGTCCGGACGGGCAGGAAGCGCTGGCCATCGCCCTGCATCAGCAAGCCCAATTGGAACAGTCGCAGGGGCATCGGGATCGGGCAATCCATGCATTGCGGGAACTCGATGGCTTGCTCGCACAAACGCCCCAGCGCTCGGTCGGTGACAGGCAGCTCATCCAGCAGGAGTTGGCCTCGCTGCTGGGCGAAGCTGGCAAGGGAGACGATGCCGAAGCCCTGCTGCGCGAGGTGGTGGAAGCCAACGAGCAGATCTACGGGCCGAAGCATCCCCTCACCATCAGCAGCAAGGTCGATCAGGGGCGTGCGCTCGCGCGCCATGGCAAGACAGAGTCAGCCCGACGATTGCTCACCGCGATGGTCGATCTGGCCGAGCAGGAATACGGGCCGAATGCCGAGGCCACGGCATTTGCCCTGACCAACCTCGCTGCCATCGAATACGCGGACGGACGCTACGACGCAACGATTGCCTTGCTGGAGCGCACGCTGCGGTCGGTGGCCTCGCGCGATGGTCCGCAAGGGCCGCGCACCTTGCTGATGCTTCAGAACCTGGCGCGCGTGCGCATTGACGCCGGCGATCTGTCAGGCGCCCAACGCGATCTTGAGCAGATATTGTCCCTCATGCGCAGCGCCGGCTCGGGCGCTACGGCCGAGCCGCTGGCTTTGCTGGGCGATATCGCGAGGCAGCAAGGCGACCCGCGTCGTGCCCGCTCATTGCATCAGCGCGCGTTGGACGTGTACGCCGCCGCCGGTGACACCTCCAGTTTCGATGTGCAAGACCATCGTTTGGCATTGGCACTGGACGAACGCGACCTTGGCAACATGCCTGCTGCGCGCCAATACGCGCAGGCCGGTCTGGATGGCCTGTCAAAGCTTGATCAGGCCGCGAATTCCGACATGATCGATTACGCCCGCTACGTGTTGGCGCAACTCGATGTATTGGAGGGGCAATGCAACACCAATACCCGAAAACAACTTGATGCATTTGCTCGTCATCATCGGGATGAGATGGGGACAAGCGCCATCAATGGGCCTGCTGCCTGGCGATACGCACGCATCGAGCTCTACCTCGGGCTATGCGGCATGCAGGTGGATACCCACGATGCGGCGTCCATGCAGTTGACGGAAGACGCTGCCAGGAAAATCCTGGAAGCACCCGAGGCCGATCCGCATAGCCGGCGCCTAGCAAGAGACACGCTGCGGAAACTGAAAAACTAGCCCTAGCTTATGCAGGCTACAGCCCGTGCTTGATCAGGCGGCGGGCGTACCTGTGTGCGACCTGTCACGTCGCAGGCGCCGCCACGAGCTCGCCAAGGCCGATACGTAAAGGCAGTTGTAGCCAATGCGCAGAAAGCAGCCCAAGGCAAACCCCGCCAACAAGATTTCCGGCGGACAGGGCAGCTCTTCTGGTATGGAAAGCATGTATCGCACCCCGGAGAACGTGTTGATTGCACTCACCAGGACAAACAACAGTGCAATGAGGGCCAGCCACAAACCTGCCCGGCGCTGGCGGAGCAGCAGCATGTCCCCGGTGATGCCGAATACCGCAATGCCCAAGCCCGATGCGGCCTCCAGCGCGCGAAGCCTCAACACGGCCGGGTCTTGCATGCCGCCTTGTAACTGGAGGGCGGCGACCAGGGCGTTCAACGCCACGAAACCGCACAAGACCAGGTCCAGCCACAGCACCCACTTCACCCACGAGGGATAAGTCGTGCCTTGGGGGGCGGGAATCGCCCCCTCTTCCATCGCGGTCATGGCCTTCACCACGGGCAGCTCACCAGATCTTGACGGGCAGCCAGCCGTCATCGCCAAGCACCTTCTTCGCGTAGAAATCGCGCGATGCCATCAGGCCAAAGGCAATCGAGCCCAGGTAGCGTGTTGCCCCGGCCAGGGTCTCGCCGCCGATGAAGTACAGGATGGTGGACAGTATCGCGATGAACACGATGACAATCCCGAGCAAGACCAGGCCCTTTTTCCACATGCCTTTTGCCAGGTAGTAGAAAAAGCCGAACACGAACGGCAGGACGAAGCTTCCAATCGACGGGGACGCCCGCTTGAGCGCGGCCTTGCGATCTTCCTTGGGCAGAGTCTTCAGCAATGGCATCGCCGGCCCGCCCAGGTCCCGAATGCCTTTGAAGCACGCCTTCCATTTGTCGGAGACATCCAGTGAATCGATGTCCACCAGTACGGGGGGCGGCGCTATCGTTGCGGAAGGTGAAGCGTTCATGTCCGGATCTCCAGGTGGTTGGGGAGGTGCCTGGCTTCCAAATCCACCCCTTGGTCAGGTTTGGACGGATGGAATTCCAGGCGCCTATCTGTTGAATCCCGGTTTCGATCCCGATTGCGTCATTTTTTTGCAGCCCCGGGTGCAGCGCCCCATCTTGGTGGCGGGTCCATGAGCCGGGTTTTCGTTCGATAAATTTGGCCGGATAAAAAAAGCAGCCCCGAAGGGCCGCTTTTTCATTGCGCGATGTCGCGTCGGAGACGCCCCGGATCAGGCATCGATCGACGCCGCCTCCGGCTGCGGTTTGCGCTCGGCGGCCTGCACGTCCAGCACCAGGGTGTCGTCCTTGACGTCGACATCCACATGACCGCCCTCAATGAGCTTGCCAAACAGCAGCTCGTCGGCCAGCGGGCGCTTGATCTTGTCCTGGATGACGCGTGCCATCGGGCGTGCGCCCATCAGCGGGTCAAAGCCATGCTTGGCCAGCCAGTCGCGTGCTTCCTGGGTGGCGGAGAGCGTCACGTGCTTCTCGTGCAGCTGGGTTTCCAGCTCGATCAGGAACTTGTCCACCACCCGCAGGATGTGGTCGAAGCCGAGCGGCTGGAACTGCACCACCGCGTCCAGGCGGTTGCGGAACTCCGGGGTGAAGCCGCGGCGGATCACTTCCATCGCATCGGTGCTGTGGTCCTGCTGGGTGAAGCCGATGCTGCGACGCGAGGCCTGCGTGGCGCCGGCATTGGTCGTCATCACCAGGATCACGTTGCGGAAATTCGCCTCACGGCCGTTGGTGTCGGTCAGCACGCCGCGGTCCATCACCTGCAACAGGATGTTGAAGATGTCCGGATGCGCCTTCTCCACCTCGTCCAGCAGCAGCACGCAGTGCGGGGTCTTGGTGACCTTCTCGGTCAAGAGCCCGCCCTGGTCGAAGCCGACATAGCCCGGCGGTGCGCCGATCAGGCGGCTGACCGAATGCGGCTCCATGTACTCGCTCATGTCGAAACGCACGAACTCGATCCCGAGCTGCATCGCCAGCTGCTTGGTCACCTCGGTCTTGCCCACGCCCGTCGGGCCGGCGAACAGGAAGCTGCCGATCGGCTTGTCCGGGTTGCCCAGGCCTGAGCGCGAGAGCTTGATCGCGCTGCTGAGGGTCTCGATGGCCGGGTCCTGGCCAAAGATCACCATCTTCAGGTTGCGCTCCAGGTGCTGCAGCACGTCCTTGTCAGAGTTGGAGACCTGCTTGGCCGGGATGCGCGCCATCTTGGCGACGATGGTCTCGATCTCCTCCACGTCGATGTTCTGCTTGCGCGCGGCCTCGTCCAGCAGGCGCTGGCGGGCGCCGGCCTCGTCGATCACGTCGATGGCCTTGTCCGGCAGCAAACGGTCGTGGATGTGCTTGACCGACAGGTCCACCGCGGCCTGGATGGCCTCGTCGTCGTAACGCACGCCGTGGTGTTCCTCGTACTTGGGCTTGAGCCCGCGCAGGATCTCCACTGCCTCACCGACGGTCGGCTCCACCACGTCGATCTTCTGGAAACGACGGGCCAGTGCGCGGTCCTTCTCGAAGATGCCGCGGTATTCCTGGAACGTGGTCGATCCAATGCAGCGCAGCTCACCCGAAGCCAGCATCGGCTTGATCAGATTGCTCGCGTCCATCGCCCCGCCCGAGGCCGAACCGGCGCCGATGATGGTGTGGATCTCGTCGATGAAGAGGATGGAGTGCGGGATTTCCTTCAGGCGCTTGAGCACCGCTTTCAGGCGTTTTTCGAAGTCGCCGCGGTACTTGGTGCCGGCGACCAGGGCGCCGAGGTCCAGCGCGTAGATGGTGGCGTCCTTCAGCACCTCGGGCACGCTGCCTTCGACGATGCGGCGTGCCAGGCCTTCGGCCAGCGCGGTCTTACCCACGCCCGCCTCGCCCACGTACAGCGGGTTGTTCTTGCGGCGGCGGCAGAGCACCTGGATGGTGCGCTCGATTTCCTCGCCACGGCCGACCAGCGGATCGATCCGGCCCTCGCGGGCGGCGGCGTTCAAGTCGCTGGCGAACTCGGCCAGGGCATCGCCCTTGCCTTCGGCGGCCGCCTCGGCCGCGCCGCCTTCGTGCTCGCCCTCGCTGCCGGCGCCGGCGGATTCGCCATCCTCGCCCAGCTTGGAGATGCCATGGGAGATGAAGTTGACGACATCCAGCCGCGTTACATCCTGCTGATTGAGGTAGTACGCCGCCAATGAGTCCTTTTCGCCGAAGATGGCGACCAACACATTGGCGCCAGTCACTTCCTTGCGGCCCGAGGACTGCACATTGTAGACGGCGCGCTGGAGCACACGCTGAAAGCCGATGGTTGGCTGGGTATCGCGGCCGTCATCGCCCGGCAGGACCGAGACCGACTCGCTGATGCCCTGCTCCAGCTCCTGGCGCAGGCGGCCGGTATCGGCGTGGCAGGCGCGCAGCACTTCCTGCGCGGCCGGGTTGTCCAGCAGCGCCAGCAAGAGGTGCTCCACGGTCATGTACTCGTGGCGGGCCTCGCGGGCCAGCTGGTAGGAGCGGTGGATGCTGTGTTCGAGGTCTTTGGAAAACATGGTCTATCCCGAAAACGGTACTGCGACCGTTATGGGGACGACGCTACGCTTTTTCCATCGTGCACAACAGCGGATGCTGGTGCATGCGTGCGAAATCGTTCACCTGCGCCACCTTGGACTCCGCCACCTCGCGGGTGTAAACGCCGCAAAC
>Ga0056909_1001703_pt1 | contig 12673 bp, 16 predicted proteins | sample EBPBio102011_DNA_FD_62115 | JGI IMG/M metagenome (GOLD analysis project Ga0056909, IMG submission 62115) | Wastewater treatment Type I Accumulibacter community from EBPR Bioreactor in Madison, WI, USA - Reactor 1_1/10/2011_ DNA | ecosystem: Engineered > Bioreactor > EBPR > Anaerobic-Aerobic >...
CCGCCACCGACAGATGCACGGTGGTCATCCCCTTGGCGCCGCTGACCGGCGCCTTGGCCGGATCGACGATCATGGCCGCGCCTCCGGGCGGGCATAGCCGCGGTCGGGCCAGGCATCGGCGCGCCAGCCGGTTTCCCCTTGGGCCTTCCAGGCCTCGCGCAGCACCGCTTCGGTCAGCGGCAGACGGTCGGTGCGGAAGGGATAGCTGGATTCGGTGAAAAGCCAGACCCCGCCGCGCAGCACCATGGCGCAGCGCGCGGCAAAGGGTGCGGCGATCCGTTCGCCATGCGAGATGAGATGGGTGTAAGACCAGCCCTCGATCCGGTCGGGCCGCACCATCGCCACATCGCGCGCCAGCCTTTCGTAATGGGTCACCCCATTGCGGCGCAGAATCGCGACGAAGTCGAAAAACAAGGGCCTCACCTCAGCCGCTCTGCGCAGCACGAAATCGGCCTCAAGCGTCGAAAACAGATAGGGCAGGTCCAGGCAGCGCAGATAGGCGTCGAAATCGCCCTCAAGAACGGCCCGCGATGCCGCATCGATCCGGTCCTGAAACAGCGCCGTCGGGATCATTCGCGCACCCCGGTCCAGTCGCTGCCATCGCGATAGGTGAAGCGCGCCTTGCCACCCTCGATCTCGACACGCAAGTCGTGGTCGCTGTAGGTCGCCACTTCGCGCGGGGCCTTGCTGCCGATGACCAGAAAGGTCGCGACGGCATCGGTCCGGTTCAGGAAATGGTGGCCATCGGTCGACCCCGCCGGAAAGCCCGCGCAATCGCCCGGCCGCATCACCGTCTCGCCCGCATCCTGCACCATCACGCATTCGCCCGACAGGACCATGACGAACTCGTCCTCTGCCATGTGCCAATGCCGCAGGCTGGACAGCGCCCCCGGCTCCAGCCGCACCAGATTGACCCCGAACTGCGTCAGCCCCGCCGCATCGCCCAGACGCAGCGACGAACGGCCCTTCATCATCGCGGCATAGGGTTCGGGGTAGATCGAGCCGGTCTTGACCTGCACCTTGTCGAGATCGAGTTTCGGCATGATCTCCCTCAATCGGTATGGGGGGCCGCGCCGCGCGGCCCCTGGCGGCGGGTCCTGTCGACCAGGGTCGTGGTCGGGACCATTCCGGCGATCTCCGATCCCGTCGCGGTCTGCCCCTGTGGCAGCCCGGTCACATGGGTCAGAGCGCTTGGCATGGCCCGGCGCCGCAGAGCCATCGCATGGCGCTTCCGAACGAAGACGGGCGCACCGCCAGATGCGGCATTGCCAGTCACTTGCGCGCGGCTCCGGCGGTCCGGCGGCATCTCGAGGGCCTTCTGCGCCATGGCTCAGACCCTTTCGATGATCGTGGCCGCCCCCATGCCGCTGGCGATGCAAAGCGTCGCAAGCCCGGTGCCCTTGCCGCTGCGCTCCAGCTCATCGAGCAGCGTGCCGATGATGATCGCGCCGGTCGCGCCCAGCGGATGGCCCATGGCGATCGACCCGCCATTGGGGTTGACCAGCGCCGGATCGACATCGAAGGCCTGCATGAAGCGCAGCACGACGCTGGCAAAGGCCTCGTTCACTTCGAAAAGGTCGATGTCCCTGATCGACATGCCGGAATCGCGCAGGATCTTTTCGGTGACGGGAACCGGCCCGGTCAGCATGATCGTCGGATCGGTGCCGATTTTCGCGGTGGCGCGGATGCGGGCGCGCGGCTTCAGCCCGTGGGCCTCGCCAAAGGCTTTCGACCCGATCAGCACCGCCGCCGCGCCATCGACGATACCGCTGGAATTGCCGGCATGGTGGATATGCTCGATCCGCTCGAGATGGGGGTATTTCATCAGGGCGATCTTGTCGAAGCCCGGCATCGCCTCGCCCATGTCCTTGAAGCTGGCTTTCAGCGCGCCCAGCGCCTCGACCGTGGTGTCGGGCCGCATGTATTCGTCGCGGTCGAGAATGGTGATGCCGTTGCGGTCCTTGACCGGAACGATGGATTTCGCAAAGCGACCGCCCTGCCAGGCAGCGGCGGCGCGGCGCTGGCTTTCCACCGCAAGGGCATCGGCCTGGTCGCGGGTGAAACCGTATTCAGTGGCGATGATGTCGGCGCTGATGCCCTGCGGCACGAAATAGGTCTTCATCGCCAGCGTCGGATCGACGGCGATGGCCGCCCCGTCGCTGCCCATGGCGACGCGGCCCATCATCTCGACCCCGCCCGCGATATAGGCCTGCCCGGCCCCGCCCTTCACCTGATTGGCGGCCAGGTTCACCGCCTCCATGCCACTGGCGCAGAAGCGGTTGATCGCCAGACCCGGGATCGACTGGTCCAGATCCGACAAAAGCACCGCCGACCGCGCGAGGCAGCCGCCCTGCTCGCCGACCTGGGTGACATTGCCCCAGATCACATCCTCGACCGCATGGCCTTCCAGCCCGTTGCGGTCCTTCACGGCGTTCAACAGCCCGGCCGAAAGCGCGACCGAGGTGACCTCATGCAGGCTGCCATCGGCGCGCCCCTTTCCGCGCGGCGTGCGGACGGCGTCATAGATATAGGCTTCGGTCATGTCAGGTCTCCTCAGGCGGCGGCAGGCGGGAAGGCCCGCTGCATCAGGTCATAGGGGGGCTTCCAGCCGGGCAGCGCCGAGATGCGGTCAAGCCAGGCGTCGATACTGGGCCAGTCGGCGCGGGAGAAGCCGAAGGGCTCGGGGTAATAAAGATAGGAACAGCAGGACAGATCGGCCAGCGTCGGCCCCTGCCCGACGATCCAGTCGCGCCCTGCAAGATGATCGTTCAACACGCCATAGGCGGCCTTCAGCCGCCCCTGCTGGAACGCGATCACCGCCTCGGGCCGTTTCTCGGGGGGCAGGAAGTTCATCAGGAACCGCGTGGTGCCGACCTGGGTCGACAGTTTGTGATTGTCCCACAGGATCCAGCGCAGCACCTCGCGCGCCTCTTCCGGCCCGGCCCCGCCGAAGCGGCCGGTCTTTTCCGCGATATGCAGAAGGATCACGCCCGATTGCGCCAGTGTCAGATCGCCATCGACCAGAACCGGAACCTCGCCCATCTCGTTGATCGCACGGAAGGCGGGACCGCGCGCTTCGCCATTGAAGAAATCGACATGCCGCGCCTGCCAGGGCGTGCCGGTCAATTCCAGCGCCAGCGCGCATTTATAGGCGTTGCCCGATTCCCCGAAGCAGTAGAGCTGAGCGGTCATAGTGCATCTCCCTTCCGTTCCGCGGTTGGATGCTCCGGGTGCCTTCGCGCCCCTGGACCCCCGCGGAGTATTTCGCCAAGATGAAGCAACCATTCATTGACCGCTTCATCCGATCCTTCGTCTCACGGCACAGGCAGGAGAGCCGATGACCGTCCGAGGTGCAGCCTCACCCCGCCCAACCGGACAGCCAAGCCGGGGGTCCCCAGCCCTGACTGCCCGCCCCGCCCTCAGCCTTTCCGCGCCTCCAGTTCCGAATTGAACAGCCGCAGCCTGTGGGTGAGGTTGTCCTTGTCCGTCACAGAGTCGAAATGCTCGAAGAGGAAAGACAGCGCCTCGCCCTCGTCCAGCCCCGCCTCGGCGGCGAAGCGTTTCAGCCGACGATAGCCGTCCTCGGTCATGGCGGCGGCAAAGCGGCGGGTCAGGCGGAAGCGTTTCGGCATCGGGTTCCTCCGGTCGGAGGGGGCGGAATTTCTCGTGGAAAAATCATCGCCCCCAAAGGCTGTCGCACCAGTCTAGAAGGCCTCGGCCTCCAGCGCCATCACCGGCTCGGCGCCGCTTTCGATCCGCGCCAGATGCATGGCGCAGGCCGGAAGCTGGCGGGTCATGTAGAAGCGCGCGGTCGCCAGTTTGGCGCGCAGGAAGGCTTCGTCGCCGCGCCCCTCGTCCAGCGCGGTCAGCGCGGCGCGGGCGATCCGGGTCCACATCAGGCCAAGGCAGACATGGCCCATCAGATGCATGAAGTCATAGGATCCGGCCAGCGCCGCATTGGGATTCTTCATGCCGTTCTGCATGAAGAACATTCCGGCCGCCTGCATCTGCTTGGACGCGGCTTTCAGGGGCGTGGTGTAATCGGCCATCCGCGGCTCGGCCTCATGCGCCTTGCATTCCGCCTTCACTATCTCGAAGAAGGCCATCACATGCTTGCCGCCATCGGCCGCCAGCTTGCGCCCCACCAGGTCCAGCGCCTGCACGCCATTCGCGCCCTCGTAGATCATCGCGATCCGGGCGTCGCGGGCGAATTGCGACATGCCCGCTTCCTCGATATAGCCATGCCCGCCCCAGACCTGCTGGGCCTGCACCGCCATCTCAAAGCCCTTGTCGGTCTGGAAGCCCTTGATCACCGGGGTCAACAGCCCGACCAGCCCGTCGGCCGCCGCGTCGCCCTTGCGGTGGGCCGCGTCGATCAGGCTTGCCCCCCAGAAGGTCAGCGCCCGCGCCCCTTCGACAAAGCTCTTCTGCTCCATCAGGTTGCGGCGGATATCGGGGTGAACGATCAGCGGATCGGCCGGGCCCTTCGGGTTCTCGGCCCCGGTCACCGCGCGGCCCTGCAGCCGGTCCTTGGCATAGGCCAGCGCGTTCTGATAGGCCGCCTCGGCCACGGCATAGCCCTGAAGGCCCACGCCCAGACGCGCCTCGTTCATCATGGTGAACATGGCCTTCATGCCCTTGTGCAACTCGCCCAGCAACCAGCCGGTCGCCCCGTCATAATTCATGACGCAGGTGGCATTGCCGTGAATGCCCATCTTCTCTTCGACCTTGCCCACGCTCACGCCATTTCGCGCGCCCAGGGAGCCATCCTCGTTCACCAGGAATTTCGGAACGATGAACAGCGACACGCCCCGCGTGCCCTCGCCGCCGCCCGGCGCCTTGGCCAGAACCAGATGGATGATGTTCTCGGCCAGATCATGCTCGCCCGCCGAGATGAAGATCTTCTGCCCGGTGATGCGATAGCTGCCATCCGCCTGCGGCTCCGCCTTCGTCCGCATCAGGCCCAGATCGGTGCCGCAATGCGGCTCGGTCAGGTTCATCGTGCCGGTCCAGTCGCAGGTCACCATCTTCGGCAGGTACTTGGCCTTTTGCTCGGGCGAGCCATGCGTATGTATCGCCGAATAGGCGCCATGGGTCAGGCCCTGATACATGTTGAAGGCCATATTGGCCGAAACGAAGATCTCGCCCACGGCGGTATTGACCAGATAGGGCAGGCCCTGCCCGCCATAGTCGGGGTCGCAATCCAGCGCGGTCCAGCCGCCCTCTTTCATCGCCTTGAAGGCGGCATCGAACCCTGTCGGCGTGCGCACCACGCCGTTTTCCAGCACACAGCCCTCGCGGTCGCCCACCGCGTTCAGGGGCGCGAGCACTTCGGACGCGACCTTGCCCGCCTCGTCCAGCACCGCCGCGGTAAAGCCTTCGTCCAGATCGGCATAACCCGGGATGTCGGAGGCCGAGATCTTCAGCACCTCATGCAGCAGGAACTGCATGTCCTTCACGGGGGCGTTGTAGCTGGTCACCTGATCTTCTCCCTCTGGTCTTGCACGCCGCTTGCGGCGCCTCCGGTTCTTGTCTTTCCGGGCCTCTGCCCCGGCAGCCCCGGCCTGCGCCCCTCATGCGCCGACCGGGCCGCGACCGCGCTATTCGGCCGCCTTGCGGATGTCCGCGATGATCGCGGCCACGCCCTCCAGCTCGTTCTTCAGATCGCCGATCGCCTCGGTCAGCTCGTCGCGCTGTGCTTCCATCGCCACCAGCCTGTCGCGCGCCAGGTCATAGGTGCGCAGAAGCTGCTGCAGATTGCTGCCATCCCTGTCGTAAAGGTCCAGCGTCTGGCGGATATCCTCAAGCGAGAAGCCGAACCGCTTGCCGCGCAGGATCAGCGTCAGACGGGCGCGGTCGCGCCGTGTATAGAGGCGGCGGCTGCCCTGACGGATGGGCTGAAGCAGTTCCTTGGCTTCATAGAATCGCAGGGTGCGCGGCGTGACGTCATAGGCGTCGCACATCGCGCGGATGGACAGAAGGTCATCGCCCGGGGCGGCGGGCTGGATCTGGGTCATGGCGGGCTCGTTGGAATATCCGGGGGGCAGCATCTCCCCCCAAATAGGCATTTGCCGCCTGCATACCAAGCCAGTTGACGTTAACGTAAGCGTAACGTCACGTCACGAAATGCGCGGGATTTGGCCGGACTTTGCCGGCTGCCTGCCCCCCGGCGTCAGCCCAGCTTGTCCATCTCGGCCACGGCCGTCGCGCGCAGGGCACGCAGATCCTCGATCGAGACGTCCAGCTCGCTGCGCTGCCGTTCAAGTTCGGCCAGTTGGCGGTCGGCCAGGCCCAGCCAATGTTCCAACTGCTGCCTCTCGCCCTTCTTGCCGTAGATCAACAGCCATTGCCGTATCTCTTCCAGCGAGAAGCCGAAGCGGCGGCCGCGCAGGATCAGCTTCATCCGCGCCACTTCACGCGGGCCGTAGAACCGGCTGCGGCCCTCGCGGTCGGGGGCGAGCAGCTCGATATATTCGTAATACCGCAGGGTGCGCGGGGTTACGTCGAACCGGGCGCACATTTCCTTGAAGGTCAGACGCGGGTCTTCGGACATCTGGCACCCTTTCCTTGACCGGAGATGGTAAGTCCAGCCCAGCAAAGTCGCAACTCCTTCGCGACCGGCAGGGGCGGTTGCGGTGCGATCCGACCCCTCAGGCGGGGGCTTGCACCCGCCGATGCGGCGGCGTTTGATGCGCGCATGTCAGAGATCCTGTCCCGCGCCCGCCAGTTCATCGCCGCCCTGCCCCACGCCCATGCGCTGGGGCTTGAGATGGAGGAGGTCGGCGCAGGCGTCGCGGTGATCGCCATGCCCTATGATCCACGCCTTGTCGGCGATCCGGCGACCGGGGTGATCGCCGGGGGGGCGGTCTCGACGCTGATGGATACGGCCTCCGGCGCGGCGGTGATGTGCCACCCGTCGGGCACGGGCGTGACCGCTACGCTGGACCTGCGGATCGACTATTTCCGCCCCGCCACCCCCGGCCAGGTCATCCGCGCCCGCGCCGAATGCCATCATGTCACCCGCTCGGTCGCCTTCGTGCGCGTCCTTGCCACGGACGAGGATGAAAGCCGCCCCGTCGCCCAGGGCACCGGCGCCTTCACCGTCACTCTGGCCGGGGCGGCGACGGCATGACCGCCCCCCGCGACGCGCTGCTTGACGCCTTTGTCGCCCGCATTCCCTATCTGCGCTTCCTCGGTCTGCATTTCACGCGCCAGGACGACCAGCTTACCGCCGTCCTGCCCTTCCAGCCCATGCTGATCGGCAATCCGGCCCTGCCTGCCCTGCATGGCGGCGTGACGGCGGCCTTTCTGGAAGTGACGGCCATTGTCGGCCTGGCCTGGCAGGACCTTGCCCCGCAGGACCCGCCCGCCATGCCCGACCGCCCGCTGCCCAAGACCATCGACCTCACCGTCGATTACCTGCGCCCCGGCCTGGCGCGCGACGCCTTCGCCGCCGCGCGGATCGTGCGCTCGGGCCGCCGCTATGCCAGCGTCCATGTCGAGGCCTGGCAGGACGACCGCAGCCGGCTTTTCGCGCAGGGCACCGGGCATTTCCTGATGGGCGGGGCGCATCGCGAATGACCGGACCGGCAAATCGCGCGGCCTTTGATCCGGTTTCCCGGCGCGCATCGCCAATGGGTCCTTGCCCGCGATGAACGCGCCCGGCCCCGACGCGCCCCTGACCCATGCCCGCGTCTGGAAGATCGCCGCGCCGATCGTGCTGTCCAATGCCACCGTGCCGCTGCTTGGCGCGGTCGATACCGGCGTCGTCGGCCAGATGGGCCAGGCCGCCCCCATCGGCGCGGTCGGCCTTGGCGCGGTCATCCTTGCCACGCTTTACTGGATCTTCGGCTTCCTGCGCATGGGCACGTCGGGCCTTGCCGCCCAGGCCCATGGCGCGGGCGATGCCGCCGAACGTTCGGCCATCCTGCTGCGCGCCCTGCTGATCGGCGCGGCGGCCGGACTGGTACTGATCCTGGCGCAGGGCCTGCTGATCCGCGGCGCCTTCGCCCTGGCCCCTGCCACGCCCGAGGTCGAGACGCTGGCGCGCGACTATCTGGCGATCCGCATCTGGGGCGCCCCTGCGACGATCGCGCTTTACGCCGTCTCGGGCTGGCTTCTGGCGATCGAGCGCACACGGGCCATGGTGGCGGTGCAGCTTTGGATCACCGGGCTGAACCTGGTGCTGGACCTGTGGTTCGTCCTTGGCCTGGGCTGGGGCGTCGCGGGCGTCGCCACCGCCACGCTGATCGCCGAATGGACCGGGCTCGCGCTTGGCCTCTGGCTGTGCCGCAGCGCCTTCGGCCCCGGGCTGGCGGCGGCGCGGGCGCGGCTTTGGGACCGCGCCGCGCTGCGGCTTATGCTGGATGTCAATCGCGACATCATGATCCGCTCGGTCCTGCTGCAGCTTTCTTTCACCACCTTCATCTTTCTTGGCGCGCGCGAAGGCGACGTGACACTCGCCGCCAACCAGGTCCTGCTGCAATTCCTTGAGATCACCGCCTATGCGCTTGACGGTTTCGCCTATGCCGCCGAGGCCCTTGTAGGCCAGGCCGTCGGCCAGCGCCGACCCGCCGCCGTGCGACGGGCGGCCTCGCTGACGCTGTTCTGGGGCTTTGCCGGGGCGCTGCTCCTGGGGTTGGCTTTCGCGCTTTTCGGCCCCGCGCTGATCGACCTGATGGCCACCGACCCCGCCGTCCGGGCCGAGGCGCGGCATTTCCTGCCCTGGATCGTCGCCGCCCCCCTGATCGGCTCGGCCGCCTGGACCTATGACGGCATCTATATCGGTGCCACCCTGACCCGCACCATGCGCAACCTGATGATGATCTGCGTCGCGATCTATGTCGTGGCACTGGCGCTGCTGGTGCCCGCTTTCGGCAATCACGGTCTCTGGGCCGCGCTGGCCGTGCTGAACCTGTCGCGCTCTTTCGCGATGTGGCGGCGCGCGCCCGAGGCCGAGGCCAAGGCCGCCACCCTTCCCGCCATGGCCGCCTGACCCCAGCCCCGCCTTGCCTGCGCCCCTTGCCATTCCCCCGCAGCCCGGGCCATGATCCGCCCGCGAAGCCTTGGGGGAACGGGATGCGCAAGTTTCTGGTCGTGCTGGATGACAGCCGCGAATGCCTCAACGCGATGCGGTTCGCCGCCCTGCGCGCGGCCCATACCGGCGGCGGCGTCACCATCCTGTCGATCGTCCCGCCCGAGGAATACCAGCACTGGATGGGCGTGGCCGACCTGATGCGCGCCGAAGCGCGCGAGCGGATCGAGGCGCATTTCGAGGTCTTCGCCAAATGGATGCGCGACAAGCAGGGCGTGAACCCCGAACTGGTGATCCGCGAGGGCGATCCGGTGAACGAGATCCTGGCCCAGGTGAAGGAGGACGAACAGATCGCCGTCCTGGTCCTGGGCGCGGGCACTGACAAGAACGGCCCCGGCCCGCTGGTCACCGCGATGAGCCGCAATTCCGGCAACCTGCCGATCCCGATCACCATCGTCCCTGGCGACATGTCGAAGGAACGGCTGGAAGCAATCACCTGACGCGTCACCCCCGCCGGGGCGGCGCGGCCACCCTCGGGTATCCCCGACCCTGTTTCACGCAAGATTCGCTTGAATCCCGCGGCAAATCCGCGCCACCATGGGCCTTGACCCATTCATGTCCGCACAGGTTTTCGCCATGCGCGCGTTTTCGACCACCTTTCTCTTCCTCGTCGCGCTTTTGCTCGCGCCCCTTTCGGCCGCGGCCCAGGGCTGGCTCGACCAGCAATTCGACCCGTCGGCCCTCAGCCGCGAGGATACGGCGACGATCCAGGCCGCCCTGGCCTTTTCCGGCGATTACTACGGCTTTCTCGACGGGGTCTGGAACGCCGACACCCAGGCCGCGCTGGAAACCTATATGCAGCGCGAGGAATCGACCCGCAGCCCCAGCTTCGGCGATCTCAAGGACCTGATCCTCGATCTCGAGGATGAGCGGGTGAAGAACGGCTGGCAGCTTTTCTATTCGGAAACCAACGGCATTTCCTATCTGCACCCGTTCGAGCTGCTGCAGCAGGTCGACAATGACTCGGTGATCGAATTCCTGTCCAAGGACGAGGGCTTTTCGATGATCGTGCGTTTCGACAGTTTCAACGACATGAAGTCGGTCCATGACTGGTTCATGGGCAAGCAGGCGCCGGGAGCAAAGCCTTTCCAGTACAATGACCAGTCGATGTGGATCACCTCGACCGAGATCAATGACGGCTTCATCGCCTATGCGCGCTCGGACCTCGTCGGCAAGCAATGGTCGACGATCTCGATCGTGATCAGTCCGGAATATTTCAACCAGCTCAATATCCTGGCCAGTTCGATCACCGTGGGCGGCAGCCCCGCCACGCTGATCTGGACCGATGGCGGCGTGATCGACCAGATCGTGAACGGCCAAAGCACCGCCTCGGTCGCGCCCGCCGCACCCTCGGGGCCAAGCGATCCCAAGGATCAGGTCCGCCGCCCGCTGCCGCCCGGCGTAGCGGCAGCCCCCGCCCCTGCCCCGGCGCCCGCCCCGGCGCCCGCGCCCGCCCCGGCCCCGAAGACGGTCGATGTCGGCGCAGCACCCAGCCCCAATCCGCCGGTCCTTGGCACGCCCGCCCCCGGAGCCGCACCCGCCCCCGCACCGGGCGGCGCCGCGCCCGTTCTGGGCACCCCGCCCCCGGCCGATCCCACGATACCCGTCGCCTCTGCCCCCGCGCCGGGCGCGCCCGCCCCCGGCGGCATTGGCGCGGCCCCCGGCCCCGCCCCGATCCTGGCCCCCGGCACTGGCGCGGCCCCTGCCGAACCCGGCGGCGTCGCCGCTGCGCCCGCCGAACCGCCCAAGCCCAAGATCAGCGGCACGATCAAGGGCTCTGGCACCGGCTTCTACATCGCGCCCACGCTTCTGGTCACCGCCGCGCATGTGGTCGAAGGATGCGGCGCCATGGCCATGATCGACGGCACCCCGCTTGAGGTCATCGCCTCGGATTCCAGCCTCGACCTCGCCGTCCTGTCCGGCGCGACCGATGCCGGGGCCTGGCTCAAGCTCTCGGCGCTGGAAGTGCCCAAGCTGGGCGAGGCGGTCACGGCCCTTGGCTATCCCTATTACACCTCGCTCGACCAGGGTCTGACCGTGACCTCCGGCAACGTCAGCGCGCTGCGCGGCATCGACGGTTCGTCCAACCGCGTGATGATCACCGCCCCGGTCCAGCCCGGCAATTCCGGCGGCCCGCTTCTAAACAAGAAGGGCGCGGTGATCGGCGTCGTGGTGGCGCGGGTCGATGATCTGGCCATGCTTGAAGAGACCGGATCGCTGCCGCAGAACATGAATTTCGCCGTGCCGTCCGGCCCGCTTCTCACCTTCCTCGCCCAGAACCGGGTGACCCGCCCGCAGGGCGACGGCACCTCGGGCGAGATGTCGGGCGAAGTGCCGCAGGGCGTCTCGGATGCGGTCGTGCCGCTGCACTGTTACCAGTAAACCGCGCCCGGCCCTGGCAGTATCGGCGGCCCGGACCCTCCCCAAGGTCCGGGCCGCCTGCGTTTCAAGCCATGCCGCCAGCGCAGCCCGGCCTTGCGCTGGTTCGCATTTTCTGCGTCGCAGCATCGACCTATATAGCCGCACGGGGGGAAGAAAGATCAAGGAGAACGGCCATCTCCGTCCAAACGCATCCGCGCGCCGCCGCCCCGGCCCAGCCCAGCGCCCAGATCGGCTTCCATGCCGAAGAACGCGCGATCCTGCGCAACGTCAATCTTCGTGCCCTGACCGCCATCGAGCAGATGTATGCCTATTGGGGCAGCGACCGCGCCTGACCGCCCGATCCCTTTTCCAGGCAATCTGGAATCGTTCCAAACTTGACTTGCGCCCCTGCCGGGCGCATATCCGAGTGGAACGGTCGGAGATATCAGATGTTCATCCAGACGGAATCCACGCCCAACCCGGCAACGCTGAAATTCCTGCCCGGCCAGACCGTGCTTGATCTTGGCACTGCCGATTTCCCCAATGCCGAGGCGGCCGCCGCCTCGCCGCTCGCCCGCCGCGTCTTCGCCGTGGCCGGGGTGACGGGCGTGTTCCTCGGTTCGGATTTCGTCACCGTGACCAAGGCCGAAAGCACCGACTGGCAGCATATCAAGCCCGCGATCCTGGGCGCGATCATGGAGCATTTCCAGTCGGGCGCCGCCGCCGTCGAAGGCGGCGCTGCCAGCGGCGGCCATGCCGCCCATAGCGGCGAAGATGGCGAAATCGTGCGCCAGATCAAGGAATTGCTCGACACCCGCGTCCGGCCCGCCGTGGCGCAGGATGGCGGCGACATCACCTTCCACGGCTTCGATCGCGGCGTGGTCTACCTGCATATGCAGGGCGCCTGCGCGGGCTGCCCCTCCTCGACCCTGACGCTGAAGATGGGCATCGAGAACCTGCTGCGGCATTACATTCCCGAAGTCACCGAAGTGCGCCCTGTCGCCGCCTGAGGCAAGATGCCTGCGATCCTCGCTTTCGACAGTTCGGCGGCGCATTGCGCCGCCGCGCTGCTTTTGCCCGATGGCACAGTCCTCCAGCGGCTTGAACCGATGGAGAAGGGCCAGGCCGAACGGCTTGTCCCCTTTCTTCAAGAGCTTCTCGCTGCGGGCGGTCTGGACTGGACCGACCTCGCCGCCCTTGCCGTCGGCACCGGCCCCG
>Ga0056909_1001704_pt1 | contig 12673 bp, 8 predicted proteins | sample EBPBio102011_DNA_FD_62115 | JGI IMG/M metagenome (GOLD analysis project Ga0056909, IMG submission 62115) | Wastewater treatment Type I Accumulibacter community from EBPR Bioreactor in Madison, WI, USA - Reactor 1_1/10/2011_ DNA | ecosystem: Engineered > Bioreactor > EBPR > Anaerobic-Aerobic >...
CAGGTGCAGGTGCAGAACAAGCTGCAGTCGGCGATGCCGCTGCTGCCGCAGGAAGTGCAGCGCCAGGGCGTGCGGGTCAACAAGGGCTCCAGCAGCTTCCTGCAGGTGCTGGCCTTCATCTCCACCGACGGCAGCATGACCCGCGACGACCTGTCCGACTACGTCAGCTCCACCATCGTCGATCCGCTCAGCCGCGTGCCGGGCGTGGGCTCTGTGCAGGTGTTCGGCGGCGCCTACGCGATGCGCATCTGGCTGGACCCGGACAAGCTCGACACCTTTGACCTTGCCGTGAGCGATGTCATCGGCGCCCTGCAGGCACAGAACGCGCAGGTCGCGCTGGGCCAGCTGGGCGGCACCCCGGCGGTGCCGGGGCAGGAGCTCAACGCGACGATCAGCGCGCAGGACCGCCTGCAGACGCCGGAGCAGTTCCGCGCGATCGTGGTACGCGCCAACAATGACGGCTCGCTGCTGCGCCTGGGCGACATCGCGCGCGTGGAGATCGGGCCGCAGAGCTATGACGCGGTCAGCCGCTACAACCGCCAGCCGGCCACCGGCGTGGCGGTGTCGCTGGCGACCGGCGCCAACGCGCTGGACACTGCGGACGCAGTGGCCGCGCTGATGGAGCAGCTCAAGCCCAACCTGCCGGCGGGCATGGAGATCAGGGTGCCGTTCGACACCACGCCGTTCGTGCGCGTGTCGATCGAGAGCGTGATGCACACCCTCGTCGAGGCCGTGGTGCTGGTGTTCCTGGTGATGTTCCTGTTCCTGCAGAACATCCGCGCCACCATCATCCCCACCATCGCGGTGCCGGTGGTGTTGCTGGGCACGGTGGCGATGCTGGGCGTGATGGGCTTCTCCATCAACATGCTGACGATGTTCGCGATGGTGCTGGCGATCGGCCTGCTGGTCGATGACGCGATCGTGGTGGTGGAGAACGTCGAGCGCGTGATGGCCGAAGAAGGCCTCTCGCCGGTCGAGGCCACCCGCAAGTCGATGGACCAGATCTCCGGCGCGCTGGTCGGCATCGGCGTGGTGCTGGCCGCGGTGTTCGTGCCGATGGGCTTCATGGGCGGCGCCACCGGCATCATCTACAAGCAGTTCACCGGCACCATCGTGATCGCGATGGCGCTGTCGGTGTTCATCGCGCTGGTCCTGACCCCGGCGCTGTGCGCCACCTTGCTCAAGCCGATGAAGAAGGGCGAGGAGCACAGCCACATGGGCGGGCCGGTCGGCAAGTTCTTCGATTGGTTCAACCGCAAGTTCGATGCGGGCAGCGCGCGTTACCAGCGTGGCGTCAGCGGCATCCTCGGCCGTCCCAAGCGCTTCATGCTGATCTACGCGGTGCTGGTCGCGGTGATGGCGGTGCTGTTCATGCGCCTGCCGACCTCGTTCCTGCCCGACGAAGACCAGGGCGTGCTGATGGCGATGGTCCAGGCCCCGACCGGCGCCACCCAGGAGCGCACACTGAAGTCGATCTACAAGCTGGAGGACTACTTCCTGGAGAAGGAGACCTCGGACGTGGAATCGGTGTTCTCCGTGCAGGGCTTCAGCTTCGCCGGCTCCGGCCAGAACACCGGCATGGCCTTCGTCAAGCTCAAGGACTGGGACGAGCGCACTACCCCGCAATCGCAGGTCAGCGCCATCGTCGGCCGCGCGATGGGCGCGCTCTCGCAGATCCAGGACGCGATGGTCTATGCCTTCGCCCCGCCGCCAATGCCTGAGCTCGGCATCTCCACGGGCTTCACCTTCTTCCTGCAGGACAACACCGGCAAGGGGCATGAGGCCCTGCTGGCGGCGCGCAACCAGTTGCTGGGCGCCGCGGCGCAGAGCAAGTTGCTGGCCCAGGTGCGCCCCAACGGACAGGACGACACCCCGCAGCTGCGCGTGGTGGTCGATCCGGTCAAGGCGCAGACCTTGGGCGTGCCGGTCGCCACCATCAACAATACGCTGGCGGTCGCCTGGGGCGGCGCCTATGTCGATGACTTCATCGACCGTGGCCGCGTCAAGCGCGTGTACATGCAGGCCGATGCGCCGTATCGCATGACGCCCAAGGACTTCGAGCGCTGGTCGGTGCGCGGGGCGGGCGGGCAGATGGTGCCGGTCTCCTCCTTCGCCAGCTGGCACTGGGAATACGGCTCGCCGCGCCTGGAGCGCTACAACGGCGTGGCCGCGGTGGAAATCCAGGGCCAGGGCGCGGAGGGCGTGAGCTCGGGCGATGCGATGGCCGAGATCGAGCGCCTGGTCTCCGAACTGCCGCCCGGCTACACCGCGGCATGGACGGCGATGTCCTACCAGGAGCGCCAGGCGGGCAACCAGTCCACCATGCTCTACATCCTGTCGCTGCTGATCGTGTTCCTGGCGCTGGCGGCGCTCTATGAAAGCTGGAGCGTGCCGACCGCGGTGCTGATGGTCGCGCCGCTCGGCGTGCTGGGCGCGGTGCTTGCGGCGATGATGCGCGGCTACGAGCTCGACGTGTACTTCCAGGTCGGCATGCTGACCACGGTGGGCCTGACCAGCAAGAACGCGGTGCTGATCATCGAGTTCGCCAAGCAGAACTACGAGCAGTACGGGATGAAACTGATCCCCGCGATCATGCAGGCGGTGCGCGATCGCCTGCGCCCGATCATCATGACCTCGCTGGCGTTTGGCCTCGGCGTGCTGCCGCTGGCGATCGCGACCGGCGCCGGCTCCGGCGCGCAGAACGTGATCGGCACCAGCGTGCTCGGCGGCATGATCGTCGGCACCGCGCTCGGCGTGTTCTTCATTCCCTTGTTCTACCTGGTGGTGGTGACCCTGTTCACCCGCAAGAAGAAGGCGCCGGCTCCCAAGGACGAAGCGGCTCCGGCCGGAGGAGATCCCACCCATGGCTAAGTTGCATGGACTTGCCCTCGCCCTGGCGACGGCGCTGGCCACGGCCGGCTGCGCCACCCTGGTGCCGCCGCTGCCCGAAGCCCAGCCGCAGATTCCGCAAGGTTGGCCGATGCCCGACAGCGGCACGCCGGCGGCCGGCATCGCGGTCGAGATCGGTTGGCGTGACGTGCTGGTCGATCCGCGCCTGGAGCGCGTCGTCGCCCAGGCGCTGGAGAACAACCGCGACCTGCGCGTGGCGATGCTCAACGTCGAGCGTGCCCGCGCGCAGTACCGCATCCAGCGCGCCGATCGCGTGCCGGCGCTGGGCGTGAATGGCACGATGGAGCGCACCGGCGGCGATGCCCCGGTCAGCGAGACCTACAGCGCATCGCTTGGCCTCGCCAGTTTCGAGCTGGACCTGTTCGGCCGCGTGCGCAACCTGAGCGAGGCGGCCCTGCAGCAGTATTTCGCCCAGGAGGAAAACCGCCGCGCCGCGCAGATCAGCCTGATCTCCACGGTGACCGGTGCGTGGTTGACGCTGGCTGCCGATGAGAGCTTGCTCGCGATCGCCGGCGACACCCTGACCGCGCAAGAGGAATCGCTGCGCCTGACCGAGCGCCGGCATGCACTCGGCGCAGTCAGCGGGCTGGTGCTGGCCCAGGCCCGTACGCAGGTGGAAAGCGCCCGCGCCGACCAGGCCCGTTATCGCGGCCAGGTGGCACAGGATCGCCATGCGCTCGACCTGCTCGCCGGCGCGCCGGTCGCGGCCGAGGACTTGCCGGTCGCGTTCGAGGACGGCCTGGTGGCGATGACGGCGGCGCCCGAAGGGCTGCCTTCGGACATCCTGCTGCGGCGCCCTGACATCCAGGCCGCCGAGCACGCCCTGCGGTCAGCCAATGCCAACATCGGCGCGGCGCGCGCGGCGTTCTTCCCCTCGATCAGCCTGACCGGCGCCGCCGGTAGCATGAGCGGCGATTTCTCCGGCCTGTTCGATTCCGGCACGCGTTTCTGGCGCTTCGTCCCGCAGATCAACCTGCCGATCTTCCAGGGCGGCGCGCTACGGGCGAACCTCGGCATGGCCAAGGCCAACCGCGACATCGCCCTCGCCAACTACGAGAAGGCGATCCAGACCGGGTTCCGCGAAGTGGCCGATGCAATCAGCCTGAGCCAGACCCTGGCCGAGCAACGCGGCGCCGCCGAGCGCTTGCTGGCCGCAACCATGCAGGCCGAGCGGCTGTCCAAGGCCCGTTACGACGCGGGCTATGACAGCTACCTGACCTTGCTGGACGCGCAGCGCGCCCGTTACGCCGCGCAGCAGGCGCTGGTGGGCGTGCGCCTGGCCGAGCAGGCCAACCGGATTGCGCTCTACAGCGCGGTGGGCGGGGGCTGGGAAGCCGAAGCCACGCCCGACACGCCATGAGCCCCGCCGCGCCCGCGACCGGGGGCGGCAAGCGGGGCGAGCGTGCGCAGGCGCAGCGCGACCGCATCCTGGATGCGGCGCAGCGCTGTTTCGCCGAACGCGGCTTCCACGGCGCCAGCATGGCGATGATCGCCGAGACCGCGCAGATGAGCGCGGGGCTGATCTATCGGTATTTTGCCGGCAAGTCGGAGTTGATCCACGGCATCGTTTCGCGCCAGGCGGCATTGCTGGCAGATGACTTCGCGAAGATGGAATCGGGCGAACGCGCGCCGGTGGACGCCATCGTGGACAACTATGCGTATTGCACGCGGGGCGCCACCGAAGACCTTGCCTCGCCCTGCCACCTCGATGCCACCTTGGTGCTGGAGATCGCCGCGGAATCGCGCCGCGATCCGGTCATCGCCGAGGCGATGGAACTGCTGGACGAGCGCATCGACCATGGACTGGCCCAGTGGCTGCAGCAGTCCTCGGCACAGGCGATGCCGCCGCACCTGCTGCATGCCCGCACGGTGATCCTGCGGGCGCTGCTCGATGGGCTGAAGATGCGCCAGGTGCGCGACCAGGACCTGGACCTTGGGCTGCTGCGCGATGGTTTGCAGGACGTGTTTCCAGGCCTGCAAGGCAAGCCGGGCTGACTCATGCCCCGCCGGCGAATCCGTGCTGGCGCCAGGCCTCGAACACCAGCACTGCGACCGCATTGGACAGGTTGAGGCTGCGGTTGTCCGGGCGCATCGGCAGGCGCAGGCGTTGGGATTCGGGCAAGGCATCCAGCACGTCCTGCGGCAGGCCGGCGGTCTCGCGCCCAAACAGGAACGCATCGCCCGGCTGGTAATCGACGTCGTCAAAACGCTGCCGGCCGCGCGTGGACAGCGCGAACACGCGGCCCGGCGCGACCGCGGCGAGCGCCGCCTCCAGGTTCGGGTGCACCTGCAGCGCGGCGTACTCGTGATAGTCCAGGCCCGCGCGGCGTAGCTGCTTGTCGTCCAGCGAGAACCCGAGCGGCTCGACCAGGTGCAAGGTGGCGCCGGTATTGGCGCACAGGCGGATCACGTTGCCGGTGTTGGGTGGGATTTCGGGCTGGTGCAGGATGACGTGGAACATCGTTACCAGGCGATCTCGTGGCCGCGCCAGTCGAGGAAGCGACCGGAATCGGCGAGCGTCGCCGCATCGATCACGCCGAGCAGCCCCTGCGCGGAGGCTTGCGCCGTCACCGAGGCGCCGGCGCCGCCCATGTCGGTCTGCACCCAGCCCGGATGCAGCGCGAGCACGGTGATGCCGGCTTCCTTCAGCGCCGCTGCCAGCAGGCGCGTCGCCATGTTCTGCGCGGCCTTGGAGATGCGGTAGCTGGGGGTGGAGAACGCGTCGGTATCGGCGATCGAGCCCAGGATCGAGCTGAGGTTGGCGATCTTCCCGCCCTCGGCCAGCCAGGGCGCCAGCGACTGCGCGAGCAGCAGCGGCCCGCTGGCGTTGGTGCGGAAGCTGTCCATCAGCGTCGCTTCCTTGAGCTGGCCGAAGCGCTCGCCCGAATGCAGCACGCCGGCGTTCTGGATGACCAGATCCAGCCTGCCCGCCTCGCCGAGCAGGATCGGCAGCTCACCGACCAGGGCTTTGTGCGATGCGGCATCGGCCACGTCCAGCGGCGCCACCTGCAGGCGGCCGGGATACTCGCCGGCCAAGAGGTCCAGCGCGTGGGCCTGGCCGGGCTTGCGGCAGGCGGCGATGACGTGATCGCCGCGTGCCAGCAGCTGGCGGGTGAATTCCAGGCCAATGCCGCGGTTGGCACCGGTGACCAGGACGTTCTGGGGCATGGGGACCTCATGGGACTTCCGGCACGGGGCGGGCCGGGACATCAAGGCTACCATCGGGGTTTCCCCGTTCACGCAGGAAGCCCGCATGTCCTCGATCCGTGCCCCGCGCGTCGCCGCGCTCGCCTTCGCCCTGTCGGTCGCCCTCGGCGCCCTCGCCCCCGCGTCCGTCCAGGCCGCATCCCCAGCCAAGGCGGCGGTGGACATCCCCTACGAGACCTTCACCCTGCCCAACGGCCTGCGCGTGGTGGTGCACACCGACCGCAAGGCGCCGATCGTCGCGGTCAACGTCTGGTACCACGTGGGCAGCAAGGACGAGCCGGCCGGGCGCAGCGGTTTCGCGCACCTGTTCGAGCACCTGATGTTCAACGGCAGCGAGAACGCGCCGGGCGAATACTTCGGCCCGTTCGAGCAGGCCGGTGCCACCGACATGAACGGCACCACCAACACCGACCGTACCAACTACTTCCAGAACGTGCCGACCACCGCGCTCGACATGGCGCTGTGGATGGAGTCCGATCGCATGGGCCATCTGTTGGGCGCCATCGACCAGAAGACGCTCGATGAGCAGCGCGGCGTGGTCCAGAACGAGAAGCGCCAGGGCGAGAACCAGCCCTACGGCCAGCTGTGGGAAGTGATGGCGCGCACCCGCTATCCGAAGGGGCATCCCTACCACCACACCACGATCGGCTCGATGAACGATCTGAACGCGGCGTCGCTCGATGACGTGAAGAACTGGTTCCGCGCTTGGTACGGCCCGAACAACGCAGTGCTGGTGCTGGCGGGCGACATCGATCTTGCCACCGCCAAGGAGAAGGTGACTAAGTATTTCGGCGACATCCCGGCCGGCCCGACCATGGCCCAGCCGAAGATCGACCCGGCCCAGCTCACGACCGAGGGCCGCACTGAACTGCAGGACAAGGTGCCGCAGGTGATGGTGCGCCGGGTCTGGAACGTGGCGGACGTGGCCAACAACGATGGCGACGTGCTCGACCTGTTCAGCCAGGTACTGGGCGGCAGCGCGACCTCGCGCCTGGACAAGCGCCTGGTCTATCAGGACAAGCTGGTGGACAGCATCGGCTCGGGCAATTACGGCTCGCAGCTGGGTGGCATGTTCTATATCAACGCGATGGTGAAGAAGGGCGTCGATCCCAAGCAGGTCGAGGCCGCCATCGACGATGAGCTCAAGAAGCTGCTCAAGGACGGCCCGACCGCCGAGGAACTGGCCCAAGCCAAGACCAGCTACGACGCGCAGATGGTGCGCGGGGTCGAGCGCATCGGCGGCTTCGGCGGCAAGGCCGACGTGCTGGCCGCCTGCGCCATCTACGAGAACGATCCGGGCTGCTTCCGCGGCGCGCTGAACGCGGTCGCCAACGCGACGCCAGCCAGCGTGCGCGCGGTCGGGCAGAAGTGGCTGGCGGCGCCGAGCCACACCTACGTCGTGTCCCCGGGCGAGCGCAAGCCGCTGGACGAGGAAGCCAGCGCCAAGCCGGCACCCTTCGTGCTGGGCAAGCCCGACGCCAAGTACAAGACCATCGCCAGCGGCGTGGATCGCAGCAAGGGCGTGCCGGCGGTCGATCAGTTCCCGGCGCTGAAGTTCCCGGCGCTGCAGCGCGCGAAGCTCGCCAACGGCACCACCGTGGTGCTGGCCGAGCGCCACGAGGTGCCGGTCGTGCAGATGAGCTACGAGTTCAAGGGCGGCTACGCCTCGGATGCCGGCGGCAAGCTCGGCACCGCCAGCTTCACCATGGGCATGCTGGATGAAGGCGCGGGCGATCTCGACGCGCTGGGCTTCAAGGCCCGCGCGGAAGGCCTCGGCGCCAACCTCGGCTCCGGCGCGGCGCTCGATGGCAGCAACGCCTATCTCTCCGCGCTCAAGCCCAACCTCGATGCCTCGGTGGACCTGTTCGCCGACATGCTGCGCGCGCCGCGCTTCGACCAGAAGGACATCGACCGGGTGAAGGCGCAGTGGATCGCCAACATCGCGCAGGAAAAGGCCCAGCCGCAGGCGGTCGCGCTGCGCGTGCTGCCGCCGCTGCTCTACGGTGAAGGCCATCCGTATGCGATGCCGCTGACCGGCAGCGGCACCGAGCAGGCGATCGCCGGCCTGACCCGCGATGACCTGGTCGCCTACCAGAACACCTGGCTGCGCCCGGAAGACGCGACCATCGTGGTCGTCGGCGACACCACGTTGGACGAGATCGTGCCGGTGCTCAACAAGCACCTGGGCGACTGGAAGGGCCAGGGCCCGGTGGCCAAGCCCGCCGCCCTGCCGAAGGTCGCGCGTCCCGAGAAGGCGCGCGTGTACCTGATCGACCAGCCGGGCGCCGTGCAGGCCAACATCATGGCCGGCGAGGTGATGCCCTCCACGCGCGACCCGGGCGCGGTCAAGCTGGAAATGAGCAACGACGTGCTGGGTGGCAGCTTCACCTCCCGCCTCAACATGAACCTGCGCGAGGACAAGCACTGGTCCTACGGCGCCCGCACGATGCTGCTGGGCGCGCAGGGCCAGCGTCCGTGGATCGCGATGGCGCCGGTGCAGATCGACAAGACCGCCGATTCGATCAAGGAGATGCAGCGCGAGTTCGCCGACTACGGCAGCGGCAAGGTCCCGGCCACGCAGGAAGAAGTCACCAAGGTCATCAACAACGAGGTGCGCAGCCTGCCCGGCGCCTACGAGACCGCTTCCTCGGTGATGAACACCATGGGCGGCATCGTGCGCTATGGCCGCCCGGACAATTGGGTGCAGGTGCGCAATGCCGAGGTGCAGTCCTTCACGCCCGCGCAGGCGGCCGAGGCCGCCAAGGCGATCGATCCCAACCAGCTGGTGTGGGTGGTGGTCGGCGATCTGTCCAAGACCGAGGCCCCGGTGCGCGCCTTGAACCTCGGCGAAGTGATCGTGCTGGATGCCGACGGCAAGCCGGTCGCGAAGAAGTAAGGTTCAGTTTCGCGGTTTCGTTCCACCCCGATGCCCGCCACAATGGCGGGCATCGTCGTTCATCCCCCGGGAGTTCCTGATGCGCCTCCATCCCCTGCTGCCGCTGCCCGTCCTTGCCGCCACGCTGGTACTGGGCGCCTGCACCTGGGTGCCGATCGCGCCGGCTGGCGAGGGCGTGCGGGTGCTGCGCGCGGCGCCGACCACCTGCGAGAAGGTGGGCGAGATCGATGTCGAGGTGACCGACAAGGTGATGGTGTACAAGCGCAATCCGTTGCGCGTCGCGGAAGAGCTTGAGACGCTGGCGCGCAACCAGGCCGCCAGCATTCCCGCTACCGATATCCATGCCCTGGGGCCGCCGGCCGAAGGCACGCAGCGGTTCGCGGCCTGGCGCTGCAAACGCTGAACAAGGCTTTTTGCTGCGATGGGGGCTGTGAACCGGTAATCTAGTCGGTCTTTGCTTCGATTCGAGCCTCCCCCATGCTGTTCAAGAACGTCGCCATCGCGGGCCTGGCCCATATCGATGCCCCGCATTCGCTGACTTCCGACGAAATCAACCAGCGCCTGAAGCCGACCCTGGATCGCCTGGGCATTCGCGTGGATGTGCTCAAGGACATCGCCGGCATCCATGCGCGCCGCCTGTGGGGCAGCGACAAGCTGGCCAGTGACGCCGCGACCGAAGCCGGCATCCTCGCGCTGAAGGATGCAGGCATCCAGTCCGGCCAACTGGGCCTCTTGGTCAGCACCTCGGTCAGCCGGGATTACCTGGAGCCGTCCACCGCCAGCATCGTCGCCGGCAACCTGCAGGTCGGCGATACCTGCCAGAACTACGACGTCGCCAACGCGTGCCTGGCCTTCATCAACGGCATGGACATGGCCGCGCGGATGATCGAGCGCGGCGAGATCGACTACGCGCTGGTGGTGGATGGCGAAACTGCCGACCTCGCCTACGAGAAGACCATCGAGCGCATGCTGCGCCCGGATTCGACCGAGGACGAGTTCCGCAACGAGTTGGCCACGCTGACGCTGGGCTCGGGCGCGGCGGGCATGGTGCTCTCGCGCGCCGACCTGCATCCCGAGGCGCCGCGCTACCGCGGCGGCGTGACGCGCTCGGCCACCGAGTGGAACACGCTCTGCCGCGGCAACCTGGACCGCATGGTCACCGACACCCGCCAGCTGCTGATCCAGGGCATGAATCTGGCGGGCAAGACCTTTGCCGCCGCCAAGCAGGCGATGGGCTGGGCGGCGCACGAGCTGGACCAGTTCGTCGTGCACCAGGTCAGCAAGGTGCACACGCAGACCTTGATCAAGAACTTCGGCATCGACCCGAAGAAGGTCATGACGATTTTCGGCGAGCACGGCAACATCGGTCCGGCCTCGGTGCCGATCGTGTTGTCGAAACTCAAGCAGGCCGGTCGCCTGAAGAAGGGCGATCGCATCGCGCTGCTCGGCATCGGCTCGGGCCTGAACTGCACGATGTCCGAAGTGGTGTGGTGATCGCCGCCTGACCGCTTCGCCTGCATGAACCTGCCCGGTTATCCGTTCAAGCCTGCGCGTTTCGACGTCCGCCCCGGCATCGCGATGTCCTTCCTCGACGAAGGCCCGCGCGATGGCGAGGTCGTGGTGATGCTGCACGGCAATCCGTCGTGGAGCTATTACTGGCGGCATCTGGTGGCCGGGTTGGCGGACAAGTACCGCTGCATCGTTCCCGACCACGTTGGCATGGGCTTGTCGGACAAGCCTGATGACGCCGCGAACGCCGCGCCGCGCTACGACTACACGCTGCAATCGCGCATCGACGATGTGGACGCGCTGCTCGATCACCTCGGCATCGAAGGCCCGGTCACGCTCGCCGTGCACGACTGGGGCGGGATGATCGGCTTTGGCTGGGCGCTGCTCGATCCCACGCGCGTGAAGCGGCTGGTTATCACCAACACGGCCTCGTTCCCGCTGCCGGCGCAGAAGCCGATGCCCTGGCAGATCGCGATGGGGCGACATTCGCGCCTCGGCGGCTGGCTGATCCGCCGCTTCAACCTGTTCGCACGCGGCGCAGCTGCGTTCGGAACGAAGCGAAAGCTGCCGGCCGACGTGAAGCAGGCCTATAGCGGCGTCTATGACGGCTGGGAAAACGCGATCGCCACGCTGCGCTTCATGCAGGACATCCCGCTGGACGCGCAAGATCGCGCCTGGCCGTTGCTCACCGCCGCCGAAGGGCAGTTGCCCGGCTACGCCGACCGGCCCGCCTTCATCGGGTGGGGCCTGCGCGATTTCGTCTTCGACCAGCACTTCCTTGCCGGTTTCACGCGCGCGCTGCCGCAGGCCCAGGTGCGGGCTTTCGACGATGCCGGCCATTACGTGCTGGAAGACAAGCACGAGGTGCTGGTGCCGGAGATCCGCGCCTTCCTCGATGCGCATCCACTTGACTGACATCAAACGCCAGCCGGCATGACGGCGATAGCGTGGGGCGCAATCCAGTGGAGGCGCAGTCATGCAGCACGACATCATCATCATCGGCGCGGGCCCGGTGGGCCTGAGTTTTGCGCGGGCGTTGTCGGGGCTTGGCCTGCGCATCGTGCTTGTCGAGCAGCAGCCCGAAGCCGCGCTGGCCGATCCCGCCGACGATGGCCGCGAGATCGCCCTGACCCATCGCTCGCACCGGCTGATGCACGAGTACGGCCTGTGGCAGCGCCTGCGGCCCGAGGACATCGGCAACCTGCGCGATGCCCAGGTGATCGATGGCGATGATGCGGATGGCTTGCTGTTCTCGCACGCCGAGAGCGGGCAGTCGCAGCTGGGATGGCTGGTGTCCAACCATGCGATCCGCCGCGCCGCCTGGCAGGCCGTGCAGGAGGCGGATGATGTGACCGTGCTGGCCGGGGTCAAGGTGGCCGGCGTGGAGACCGACGCGCAGTCCACGCGCGTGCGCCTGGAGGATGGCCGCGTGCTGCAAGGCGCGCTGATCGTCGCCGCCGACAGCCGCTTCTCGGAAAGCCGGCGCGCCCTCGGCATCCGCGCCGACCTGCACGATTTCGGCCGGACCATGCTGGTGGTGCGGATGCGCCACGAACGCCCGCATGAAGCCACCGCCTGGGAATGGTTCCGCTACGGGCAGACGCTGGCCTTGCTGCCGCTGCATGACGCGCAGACCTCCTCTGCCGTGCTCACCGCGACGCGTCCCGAGATCGACGCGCTGCTGGCGATGTCACCCGCCGATTTCGACATCGCCATGACCGAGCGTTTCGATGGGCGCCTCGGGGCGATGCAACGGGTCGGGCCAGCGGTGGCCTATCCGCTGGTCGGCGTCTATCCCGAACGCTTCCACGCGCGGCGTTATGCGGTGATCGGCGATGCCGCCGTCGGCATGCATCCGGTGACGGCGCACGGCTTCAACTTCGGCCTGCTGTCGGTCGATGCGCTCGCGCGGCGCATCCGCGCGGCCTGCGCGCGTGGCGAGCCGATCCACGCCGAAGGATTGCTGGCCGATTACGACATCGAGCATCGCGCAGCGACGCGGCCGCTTTACCTCGCGACCAAGCTGGTCGCCACGCTCTACACCGATGATCGCGCGCCAGCCCGCATGGCGCGCAAACTGGCGCTCGGGGCGGGGCGTTGGGCGCCGCCGTTCCGCCGCCTGGTCATGCACGGCCTGACCCAGCCGGGCGA
>Ga0056909_1001707_pt1 | contig 12660 bp, 8 predicted proteins | sample EBPBio102011_DNA_FD_62115 | JGI IMG/M metagenome (GOLD analysis project Ga0056909, IMG submission 62115) | Wastewater treatment Type I Accumulibacter community from EBPR Bioreactor in Madison, WI, USA - Reactor 1_1/10/2011_ DNA | ecosystem: Engineered > Bioreactor > EBPR > Anaerobic-Aerobic >...
CCGCGAGCGGGAGAGGGGCAAGGCAGGTCAGAGCGCCTTCGCCGCCGCGACCACGGCGTCGACGGTGATGCCGAAGTGCTTGTACAGGTCGCCGGCCGGGGCGCTGGCGCCGAAGGTGTCGATGCCGATGACCGCGCCGTCGAGGCCCACGTACTGGCGCCAGAAGCCGGTGACGCCGGCTTCGATCGCAACACGCTTGCGCACGGCACGCGGCAGCACCGATTCGCGGTAGGCCGCGTCCTGGCGGTCGAAGACGTTGCTCGACGGCATCGACACCACGCGCACGTGGTCGCCGAGCTGCGCGGCGGCGGCGGTCGCCAGCTCCACTTCCGAACCGGTCGCGATCAGGATGATGTCCGGCGCGCCAGCCGAATCCTTCAGCACGTAGCCGCCGCGCGCGATGTCGGCCACCTGCCGGGCATCGCGCGGCTGGTGCTGCAGGTTCTGGCGCGAGAACACCAGGCAGCTCGGGCCGCCCTTGCGCTCGATCGCGACCTGCCACGACACCGCCGACTCCACCGCGTCGCAGGGGCGCCAGACGTCGTTGTTCGGGATGTAGCGCAGCGACGCCAGGTGCTCGACCGGCTGGTGGGTCGGGCCATCCTCGCCCAGGCCGATCGAGTCGTGCGTGTAGACGTGGATCGCGTGCGCGTGCATCAGCGCGCTCATGCGCACCGCGTTGCGCGCGTAGTCGCTGAAGACGAGGAAGGTGGCGTCGTAGGGAATGAAGCCGCCGTGCAGGGCAAGGCCGTTGCTGATCGCGGTCATCGCGAACTCGCGCACGCCGTAGTTGACGTAGTTCGCGCCGGCATCGCCGCCGGTGACCGGCTTGCTGCCCTTCCACAGGGTGAGGTTGGAGTGGGCGAGGTCGGCCGAACCGCCGATCAGCTCGGGCAGCAACGGCGCGAACGCCTCGATCGCCATCTGCGAGGCCTTGCGCGAAGCCACCACCGGGCCCTCGGCCTGCAGCTTCGCGACGTAGGCATCGGCCGCCGGCGCGAAATCGGCCGGCAGCACCCCGTCGAGGCGACGCTGCAGCTCGGCCGCCTGGTCCGGGTACTGCGCCGCATACGCATCGAACACGGACTGCCACTCGGCCTCGCGCTTCGCGCCTGCGGCGCGCGCGTCCCAGGCGTCGGCGATCGCCTGCGGCACCTCGAAAGGCCCGTGGTCCCAGCCCAGTTTCCCGCGCGTCAGGGCGATCTCGTCCTTGCCCAGCGGCGCGCCGTGCGAGGACTCCTTGCCGGCCTTGTTCGGCGAACCAAAGCCGATCGTGGTCCGGCAGCAGACCAGCGTCGGCTTGTCGTCGTGCTTGAGCGCGGTGTCGATCGCGGTGCGGATCTCGACCGGGTCGTGGCCGTCGACGTTGCGGATCACGCGCCAGCCGTAGGCCTCGAAGCGCGCGGGCGTGTCGTCGGTGAACCAGCCCTTGACCTCGCCGTCGATCGAGATGCCGTTGTCGTCCCAGAACGCGACCAGCTTGCCCAGGCCCCAGGTGCCGGCCAGCGAGGCGGCCTCGTGCGAGATGCCTTCCATCAGGCAGCCGTCGCCCATGAACACCCAGGTGCGATGGTCGACGACGTTGAAGCCTTCGCGGTTGTAGCGCTGCGCCAGCAGCTTCTCGGCCAGCGCGAAGCCGACCGCGTTGGCAAAACCCTGGCCGAGCGGGCCGGTGGTGGTTTCCACGCCCGGGGTCATGAAGTTCTCGGGGTGGCCGGGCGTCATCGAGTCGAGCTGGCGGAAGCGCTTGAGTTCGTCCAGCGGCAGGTCGTAGCCGGCCAGGTGCAGCAGCGCGTACTGCAGCATCGAACCGTGCCCGTTGGACAGCACGAAGCGGTCGCGGTTGGGCCACTTCGGGTTGCCCGGGTTGTGGCGCAGCACCTCGTTCCACAGCACTTCGGCGATGTCGGCCATGCCCATCGGCATGCCCGGATGGCCGGACTTGGCGGCCTCCACGGCGTCGATGGCGAGGAAACGGATGGCGTTGGCGAGGTCGCGGCGGCTGGGCGTCGTCATGGTCTCGGGATCTGGGAGGGGCGGCGGGGGATGCCGGCGCAGCGGCCGGGGCGCGCCGCCATTGTCCCATCCGCGCCGGCGCTTGTCGCGGGCGCGGCCGGTCGCGGCACGCCGCTCAGGCGGACGCGGCGTCCGTGCCCGCGGACGCGGGATCGTCGGATTCACCCCTGGACACCAGCGCGGCGATGGCGAGGTCGCCGGTGACGTTGACCGTGGTCCGGCACATGTCGAGGAAGTGGTTCACGCCCAGCACCAGGCCGATGCCGTGCGGCGGCACGCCGACCATCGCGCAGATCAGCGCGACCACCGGCAGCGACCCCGACGGCACGCCCGCGGTGCCGATGCCGCCGAGGATGCACACCAGCATCACCATGACCTGCTGGCCGAGGGTGAGGTCGACGTTGAAGAACTGCGCGAGGAAGATCACCGTCACGCCCTCGAACAGCGCGGTGCCGTTCTGGTTGGCGGTGGCGCCGATGGTCAGCACGAACCGCGACACCTTCTTCGGCAGGCGCAGGTTCTCGTCGGCCACCTTCAGCGCCGTCGGCAGCGTGGCATTGCTGGAGGCGGTGGAGAAGGCCATCAGCATCGCTTCCTGCACGCCGCGGTAGAACGCCAGCGGCGACCAGCCGCCGACCGCGCGCAGCGCCAGCGAATACACCACCAGCATGTGCAGCGCCAGCGCGCCGGCCACGACCAGCACGTACAGGCCCAGCCGCAGCAGCAGGTCCCAGCCGAACAGCACGGCGAGGTTGAACATGAAGCAGAACACGGCATAGGGCGCGAGCCGGATGACCAGCCCGATCAGGGTCATCGAGATCTGGAACAGCCCCTCGATGCCGCGCTTGAGCACCGAGGTCTCCGGCGTCTGCGTCAGCACCATGCCGATGCCGAACATCAGCGCGAAGAACATCAGCGCGATGATGTTGGCGTTGTTCGCGGCGGCCCCGATGACGTTCTGCGGCACGATCGACAGCAGCATCTCCATCCCGGTCGCGCTGGTCTGGCTGTCGCGGACGATCGTCTGGGCGCGGTCGGCGCCATCGGTGAGCAGTTGCTGCGCCAGCGCCGGGTCGACCCCGGCGCCGGGCTTGAACAGGTTGACCAGCACCAGGCCCAGCAGCACCGCCAGCCCGGACAGCACGATGGTCCAGGCCAGGGTGCGCCAACCGATGCGGCCGAGCGAGCCGATGTCGCCCATCTCGGACACGCCCACCACCAGCGCCGAGAACAGCAGCGGCACGATCAGCATGAAGATCAGGCTCAGGAACAGCTGCGAGAACGGCGTGGTGACGTACTTCGTGAGTTGCCCCACCCACGGCGTGTCGGCGCCGATGCCGTAGTGGACCACGATCCCGAACAGCAGGCCGACGACGAAACCGATCGCGATCTTCCAGTGCAGCGGCATCCGCGCCTTCGCGCCCGGGGTCGTCCCACTCATCGGCTGTCTCTCCGCGGCTGCAATCGCCGAAGCTTAGCAAACCGGTTTCGGCGGCCCGGCGGGCATGGCGACGCGCGCGCCTCCGCCCCGGCCCACCCCTTGCCGGAGGCCCGCGAAGCCGTTGGCCAGGGCCGCGCGCAACCCACCGGCGCCTGAACAGCAAGCGTGATCGCCGTCCGTCACCGGGGGATTTGCGCTTGTCCGCCCCCTGCGGCGGCGGCACTATGCCTCGCCCGACCGCGCCGACTCCCCCATGGCGCCACCCCGCCTGCGAAGGCGGCGGTCCGCCCCCTGCGCTGGCCCGGCCACCTCCGACCCCCGCCGAGGAACGCCGCATGTCCCCCGTTCGAATGCTGTTGCTGCTGGCAGCCCTGGCCCTGCCCTGCGGCACCGCCGCCGCGCAGTCCGCGCCGCAGACCATCACGCTCACGCCCAGTGGCAGCGTCAACAGCAGCGAACTGGTCAACCTCGGCATCCCGTTCCCGCAGGGTGCGCTCACCGACCCCGCACGGGTACGCATCCTCGACGCCAGCGGCGCCGAGGTACCGGCCTTCGTCGCCACCACCCTGCGCTGGCACTGGACCGACAACAGCATCCGCGCCGTGCGCGTGCAGTTCCAGGCCAACCCCAGCGCCAGCTACCGCTTCGACACGACCCAGGCACGCACCCGCTCGATCGCGGCGGTGCCGTACGACACCGGCACCCGCGCCGGCAAGATGGGCGCGCCGGTGCCGCGCGTGGTCGCCACGCTCAATCCGGCCTGGCTGGTGCAATCGAACATCCTGGGCCCGCAGCTGGCCTACTCGGCGGATCGCGCCTATGACCGCTACGTCGACCGGCAGTGGCAATGGGCGAAAGACACCGCGTACAGCGGCGTGCACGGCTTCCTGTTCGACCGCGCCTCGGTGATCGGCTACCAGTACGTGCGCAGCGGGCGTCCCGACGCCTTCCTGGAGTTCTACAACTCGGCCACGTTCTACCTGTCGAAGATCAAGCGCACCGGCAGCGGCGGCGGCTGGCCGGACTGCACCGGCGGTTGGGAGTACGACGGCGTCAATCCCTGCGACGCCAAGTACAGCTACCTCACCCCGCACCTGCTGCTGGTCGCGCTGGCCGGCGACGACACCCGCCTCGATGCCGCGACGGTGCGCAACATGTTCGACAACCAGATGCGCGGCGGCTGGTCCGGCGCACTCGGGCCGTACACCGGCGGCAGCCAGTCGTGGACCGAACGCAACATCGGCCTCGCGCTGGCGCAGCTCGTGTCGGGCTACGAGCTGACCGGCGACGCCACCATGCGCAGCAACATCGTGAGCGTGCTGGGCTGGCTGTACGCGCACCAGCAGACGCCGCCGGCCGGCGACACCTTCACCGGCGCGTGGACGCATTCGTGGCAGGCGCACGAGGGCCTGACCTACAACGCCGCGACCGACGTGCGTGGCGGCTCGCCGTGGATGAGCGCGAACATCATCGGCGGCCTCTGGCACGCCTGGCTGGTGACCAACGACGCGCGCATCCCCACGATGCTGCGCGACTTCGGCCGCTACCTGGAGAACTTCGGCTACGCGCCGGACGCGCAGGCCGGCACCTGGCTGTCGGGCTGCAATCCCGGCGGCACGATCGGCTGGTATTTCTCGTCCGGCATCTCGCCGCAATCACGGGTGCTCGCGATCCAGAACGACCAGGGCTACGGATCGGATTCGCACAATCCCGAACTGCTGATGGCGGTGGCCGCCGCGCGCTATTTCGAGACCGACCCGACGTGGCGCACGCGGTTCGACCAGCGCGCCGCGCGGCTCGGCCAGTACCTCAACCTCAACTGCGCCGCCGCATCGCATACGCCGCGCGCCTTCAACTGGCAGAACCGCAACCCCGAGTTCGCCTGGCTGCTGGCGCAGGGCAGTGCCGCGCCCGCGCGCCGCAACGGCTCGGCGCCGCTGGCGCCGGCTGCGACCGCGGGCGCCGGCGTGGCCGCGACGGCCGCCAGCCAGCGGACCCCGGCGACGGCGACGGGCGGCGCCGCGCCAGCCTCCTCGACCGCCGCCCGCGCGACCGCCGCACCGGCGCGCGCCACGCAGGCGAGCGTCCGCATCACCCCGGCGATCATGGTGGCCTGGCAGCGCCTGCGGACCTGGTTCGACGCCCTGCGCGCGCGCAGCCAGGCGGTCGAGTCCGAACGCTAGGGCCTGTCAACGCCGCCGGTCCGGATACAGCGGCGGCAGCAGCGCGCGGGTCGCGTCCGCCGGCGCGGCAGCGCCCTTCCAGCGCGGCCCCTGGGCAAAGGCGGCCACCAGCGCCGCACGCGCCTGCGCAACGTCGCCGCCCGCCCATCGCGCCTGCTGCAGGCCGGTGATGGCGGCGCGTTGCGCGGCGTCGCCGAGCCTTGCGGCAAGCTCGTCCAGATTCGTCGCCGGGGGCGATGCCAGGCCGCGCAGCGCATGTTCGACCTCGCCAAGGTCACCCGCCTGCAGCACGCGCTGCAGGTCGCGTGGCGATCGCGCAGCGGCAGGCCTGGCCGCCTCGCCGGTCGCGCCGAGCGTCGCGGCACCCGGATCGGACGATCGCGGCCGCCCGTGACGGCGCAACGCCCAGGCCAGCGTGCCAAGCCACAGCACCGCGAAGGCGAGTGCCAGCCAGGGCCACGGCCAGCCACCCGTCGCGGGCGATGCCTGCATCCCGGGCCGTGACGCGACCGGGGCACCCGGAGCCGGTGCCTGCACGCCGCCCGCCGCCGCCGTCCCCGCGGCCACCGTGAACCGCAGGTCCGGCAGCGACGCCGTGCGCGCGCTGCCGGCGGCCACGTCCCACCAGGCCTGTCGCGGACCGCGCACGACCAGCGCACCGGCCTGGCTGGGCAGCAGCGAGAAGCGCCGCGTGACCTTCACGCGCAGGCGCCCGTCGACGAAGGTTTCGTCGACCTGCGGCGGATCGGGGAAGACCTGCACGCCGTCCGTGGCCGGCAACTGCAGCTCCGGCAACTGGCTGGCGGACGCGCCGTCGGCGGTCATCTCCACCACGACGGCAGCGGCCTCGCCCGCGCGCAGCGCCTGCGGTGCATCCACATAGCGCATCGCCAGCGCGTGCAGCGGCAGCCACGGCTGCGGCGCGCCATCCGGCATCGGCCGCACCTGCAGCGTCAGCGCGGGCCCCTCGGCGCTGAGCGCGCGTCGGCCGTCGCCCAGCATGTCGTCGAAGAAGCCGCCCACGCCCTGCCCGGCGAAGCGCGCGCCCGGGATCGTCAGCGTGCCGCTGCGCTCGGGCACGATCTGGAAGCGGCGCTCGACCACGGTGTAGCGGCGGCCGCCGACGTCGCGGCTGTACTGCAGGTCGCTGCCGATGCGCTGGATCGCCGCGCCGGCGGGCTCGGGCTGGTCGAGTTCGCCCGATACCAGCGGCGTGGCGTAGTACAGGCGCAGCACGTAGCCGATCGACTGCTGCACATACACGTCGCGCGCGTCGACTTCGCCTTCGATGAAGACCGGCGCGCCGGCCCGCGCGGGCGCCGCGCTGCGCGGCGCGACGGTCAACGACAGCGGCCGCGTGGCTTCGCCGCCAACGCGCAGGGCCGGGATCGTGGCCACGCCCTCGCGCCGCGGCTGCAGCGCAACCGCGAACAGAACCCGGCTGCGCCGCGCGCCGTTGACCAGCTCGATGCTGCGGCTGCTGCTGCGGTTGCTCACGACGAAATCGGGGACGAGGACGTCGAAATCCGGCGCCTGCGCGGCCGCCTGGTCGGTCTCGATGTTGAGCGTCGCGGTTTCGCCCAGCGCGATGCGATCACGGTCGAGCCAGGCGCGCGTCTGCGCCTGTGCCGGCAACGCGAGCGCGAGGCAGGCCAGCCATGCCAGCACCGTCCATGGCCGGAACCGAAGCCAAGCCGCCTTCATCGTGCGTCCCTCCCGCCCTGCCGGCGTTCGTATTCGAGGCGGAAGCGCGCGCGCAACAGGCCACCCGGATCGTCCGGCACGCGTCGCAGCCAGGCGTCGGTCGCCTGTCGCCGCTCGCGCTCGGCCTCGGTCTCGGCGCGATCGGGCCGCCCTTCCTCGGGCTTTCCATCCGTCGCTTCGCGTTGCGCCGGGTCCTGCAAGGCCTGCTGCATGCGTTCGCGCTGCGCGCGGTCGGCGTCACGCTGCGCGTCGGTGTCGGCCGGCTTGCCATCGGGCGACGGTTGCGGCTCGCGGCCTTCGCTGCGCTCGCCGGCGCGCGAGGTATCGGCATCGCGATCACGCGGCCGCTCGCCGGTGGCGTCCCGCTGCGGCTGCGCCTGCCCCTGGCCCGGCGACTGCTGCGCCTGCGACGACGGCGAGGCATCACCGGCTTCCTTCCCGCTTTGCCGCTGCGGGTCCTGCCCGTCCTTGCGATCCTGCCGGCCCTGGCCGCCGCCCTTGGGCGGCTGGCGTTTCGCGGCTTCGACCGTCGCCCGGTTGGCCACGGCATCGGCCATGCCCGGCTGCAGCCGCAGCGCCTCGTCGTAGGCCTGCAGCGCCTCGTCGTAGCGACCGGCCTTGGCCAGCGCGTTGCCGCGGTTGTACGCGGCATCGGCGCCGGACAGCCCGCGCCAGTCGTCGCCGGCCTGGTCGTACTGCTTCTGGCGGTAGGCCTCGGCGCCCGCGCGCAGGCGCGCGTGCTCCACCTGGTCCGCACGCCGCCACAGCGTGCCCGAAGTGCCGTCGGCGGCCATCGCCGGCGGCAGCGGCAGCATCAGGCACGCCGCGAGCACCGCGAAGGCCGCGCCACGGCGGAACGCGAACACGCCGACCAGCAGCAGCGGCAGCAGCAGCCAGTAGCCCTCGTCGCGCCACAGGCGCGTCGTGGCGCTGCGCGCTTGCGCGGCCGTGTCGAGGCGACCGGGGGACAGCAGGTCGAGGCCGACGAGGTCGGCGTCGGTCGGCGTGAGGTCGCGATAGGTCCCGCCACCGGCGGCGGCCATCCGTCGCAGCGCGCCGGCGTCCAGTTGCGCATGCGCGATGCTGCCGTCGCCGCTGCGATACGCGGCGCCGGCGGCACTGCCAAGGCCCAGCGCCGACACGCGCCAGCCCGCGCCGGCCGCGCGCGCCGCGGCGGCCATCGCGGCCGCATCGGCGCCGTCGGTCAGCAACAGGATGTCGCCCTGCGCGTAGCCCGCCTGCGCCAGCAGTTTCGCCGCGGCGTCGATCGCGCGATCGGGCCGGTGGCCGTCGACGGGCATCACCCCGGGCGACAGCGCGTCGAGGAACAGCGCGACGTTGGCGCCGTCGTCGGTCAGCGGCGCGACGGTGTAGGCATCGTCGGAAAACGCCACCAGCGCGACATCGCCGCCGGTGCGCTCGCGCAGCAGTTGCGCCAGCTTGGCGCGCGCCTGCAGCAGGCGCGACGGCGGCAGGTCGTTGGCCAGCACGGCACTCGACAGGTCCAGCGCGACCACCAGCGGCCGGCCATCGTGCTGCAGCGGCGCGTCGCCCTGGCGCCAGCTCGGCCCGGCGAGCGCCAGCACCGCCAGCGTCCAGCCCAGCAGCCGCAGCGCCAGCCCGGCCAGTCCCTGGCGCGTGGCGCCGGCGTCGACAAGATGCGGCAGCAAGTGCGGGTCGACGTTCGCGCGCCACGCATCGCCACGACGGCGCTGCGCATGCCACCACCACGCCAGCAGCGGCAGGGCCGCCAGCGCCCACAGCCACTGTGGCCTCAGGACATGCAGGCTGGCGAGGGCGTCGATCATGCGCCGACGCCCTGCGCATCGTCGCGGCAACGCGATGCGCGCCACGTCGACCAGCGCGGCAACGGCGCCATCGCCAGCAGCGCGACCAGCATCGCCGCGGCGAGCGGCCAAGGATAGCGTTCGATCCGCGGCCGCAAGGCGGCGCCCGGGCGCTGCACCGGCTCGAGCCGGTCGATCGCGGCATAGATGCCGGCCAGCTCGCTGGTGTCGCGCGCGCGGAACGCCTGTCCGCCGGTGGCGTCGGCGATGCGCTTGAGCGTGGCTTCGTCGATCTCCACCTCGCCGCCCGGCAGGCGGAAGCCGAACAGCGACGCGCCCGCGCCATCGCCACCGAAGGCGATGGTGTAGATGCGCACGTCGTTGTCGCGCGCCAGCTCGGCCGCCTTCAGCGGATCGAGCTGCCCGGCGGTGTTGACCCCGTCGGTCAGCAGCACCAGCACGCGCTGCCCGTCCTGCTGGCTGCGCAGGCGCTTGACCGCGAGCCCGATGGCGTCGCCGATGGCGGTCTCGCGCCCGGCCAGGCCGACCACGCTGTCGAGCAGCTGCTCGCGCACGCTGTCGCGGTCGAGCGTGAGCGGCGCCAGCGCGAACGCGCGCTGGCCGAACACGATCAGGCCGACGCGATCGCCGGCACGACGGTCGAGGAAGTCGGCGATCACCGCCTTGGCCGCGGTGAGCCGGTCGACCACGTCGCGGCCGAGGCGCATGTCCTCCTCGCCCATGCTGCCGGAGAGGTCCACCGCCAGCATCAGGTCGCGCCCGCTCTGCGGCGGCTGCACCACGTCGCCCAGCTGCTGCGGCCGCGCCGCGGCGATGCACAGCAAGGTCCACGCCAGCCAGGCCAGCAGCGGCATGCGGCGCACGTGGCGGGCGCCGCCCTGCTCGGCGATCGACTGCAGGCGTCGCCCCCAGGGCACGCGCAGCGCCATCGCATCGTTGCGCACGGCGGGCAGGGCCCAGCGCGCGAGCCACGGCAATGCGAGGGCCAGCAGCATCCACGGCCAGGCGAAGCCTGCGAACAGCGACGACACCCAGTCCGACGCGGCGGCGATCACCGGTGCGCCTCCATCCAGGCCAGGAAGCGCGCGCGCGCCGCAACGCGCAGGGCTTCGACGGCTGCGTCGTCGACGTGCGCGCGGAACGCGCCATCGCGCAGCAGTTCCCCGGGTCCGCCGAGGAACCGCGGCGGCGCTTCGCCCGCGTCGAGGAAGCGCAGCCAGGCGTCGCCGTCGAGCCGATCGGCCGCCGGATCGCGCAGGCGCGCCGCGCGCCGCAGCAGGTCGGACATCGCGGCCACGCGCGCCGCCGGGGTCGGCGCGGCGGCGACGGCTTCGTCGAAGGTGCGCTCGGCCATGCGCCGTGCATGCACGCGACGCCAGCGGCGCCAGGCCAACCACGCCAGCACCAGCAGCAGCACGCCGGCGACGATCCACCAGCCGGGCGCCGGCGGCCACCACGACGGTGGCGGCGGCTCGTGGATGTCGCGCAGCGGCAGCTCGGCGGCCTGCAGCATCAGGCGCTCCCGGCGTGCCCGAACAGCGGCAGCCAGGACTGGCTGGGCGCTTGGCTCGACAACAGGTCGGCGCGGATGCCGCGCGCGCGCAGGCGCGCCAGCGCCTCGCGTCCGGCCTCGGGAAACGCCTGCTGCCAGCGGCGGCGCGGCGCGGCGGCGGCCAGGTCGAGTTCGACGCGCTGCCCACCGCTGGCGAACGGCAGCGAGGCCCGCGGTGGATCGCGTTCGAGCGGATCGTCGAGCAGCAGCACGACCGCCTCGTTGTGCATCGACAGCGCCGGCCAGCGCGCATCCGGCACCGCGGCGAGGCTGGCCGGATCCGCCAGCACCAGCAGGCGCGAGCCGGGCCGCAGCAGCCGTCGCGCATGATCGAGCGCAACCGCGAGGCCAAGGTCGTCCGCGGGTGGCGCGGTGTACCAGCGCACCAGCGCGTCGAGCACGTGCAGCGCGCCGCGCGCACCGCCCGCCGGTGCCACCGGCGGCTCCACGGCGCTGCCGCGCAGGGCAGCCACGCGGTCGCCGTCGCGCACCGCCGCCCAGGCCGCGATCGCGCCCGCGCGCGCGGCCTGCACCGACTTGAAGCGCACGCGCGTGCCGAAGTACAGCGCCGGCGCGGTGTCGGCCACGATCAGCGTCAACCGTTCGCGTTCGGCCTGGAACAGCTTGGTGTGCGTGCGTCCGCTGCGGGCGGTGAGCCGCCAGTCGATGTGGCGCGCGTCGTCGCCCTGCGCGTACTCGCGCGATTCGGCGTACTCCATCCCCCGCCCGCGCATCGGCGACAGCGCCTGCCCGCTCACGCCGTGCCGTCCGCGCTTCGGCGGTCGCCGGCCCTGCGCAGCGCCGCGCAGCGCCACCAGTTCGGCCAGCGTGGGTGCGACGCCAGAGGGAAAAGCGTGTCCGGAGCCGGCTTCCGTCATGACGCATCCGCCATCAACGGGCACGAGTCCGAACGGCACGTCCTCCCCTTCCCCCGCTTGCGGGGGAAGGATGGGAGGGGGGCAGCCGACGGCTTGCGTGCTCTCATCGTGTCCTGGTCCTCGGCCGGAGCGCTGCAGGAAGGAACCTTCAGGGCAGCGGCACGTGCGCCAGCAGCTCCGCCACCAGGCGCTCGCCGTCCCAGCCTTCGGCGGTCGCTTCGTAGCTGGGCAGCACGCGATGGCGCAGCACGTCCGGCGCCACGGCGCGCACGTCGTCCGGGGTAACGAAGTCGCGCCCGGCCAGCCAGGCGCGCGCGCGCGCGCAGCGCTCCAGCGCGATCGAGCCGCGCGGGCTGGCGCCCCAGGCGATGCGGCGCGCGAGCGCGGCGTCGTAGCGCCCGGCATCGCGCGAGGCGAGCACCAGTTCGACCAGGTAGCGCTCGACCTGCGGCGCGACGTGCAGGTCGAGCACCGCGGCGCGCGCGGCGAACACGTCGGCCTGCGGCAGCTTCGACACCGTGCGCGGCACCGGTTGCAGGGTGTCGCGGGCGCGCTCGCGGGCCAGGCGCAGGATTTCGGCTTCGGTCGCGGCCTCGGGATAGCCGATGCGCACGTGCATCAGGAACCGGTCGAGCTGGGCCTCGGGCAGCGGGAACGTGCCTTCCTGCTCGATCGGGTTCTGCGTCGCCATCACCAGGAACAGCGGCGGCAGCGCGTAGGTCTGGCGGCCGACGGTCACCTGCCGCTCGCCCATCGCCTCCAGCAGCGCCGACTGCACCTTCGCCGGCGCGCGGTTGACCTCGTCCGCCAACAGCAGCGAATGGAAGATCGGGCCGGGCATGAACTCGAAGCGCCCCTCCTGCGGGCGCCAGATCTCGGTGCCGGTCAGGTCGGCGGGCAACAGGTCGGGCGTGAACTGCACGCGCGAGAAATCGGCCTCCAGCCGCGCCGCCAGGGCACGGATGGCGGTGGTCTTGGCCAGCCCCGGCGCGCCTTCGACCAGCAGGTGGCCATCGGCGAGCAGCGCGGTGAGCAGGCGCTCGACCAGGGCGGCCTGGCCGACGATCTCGCGCGACAG
>Ga0056909_1001725_pt1 | contig 12579 bp, 9 predicted proteins | sample EBPBio102011_DNA_FD_62115 | JGI IMG/M metagenome (GOLD analysis project Ga0056909, IMG submission 62115) | Wastewater treatment Type I Accumulibacter community from EBPR Bioreactor in Madison, WI, USA - Reactor 1_1/10/2011_ DNA | ecosystem: Engineered > Bioreactor > EBPR > Anaerobic-Aerobic >...
CAGTAGCGCATCGCGCGCGGGTCGGAAAACAGCCGGTGCACCGCCGCCAGATCGTCCCAGGACGCCCGGCGCAGCACCAGTCGCGCGGTACGGATCATTGCCCCTCCGGCGTCAGAATCATCACCCCTGCGGCCGCCGCATGGGCCAGTTCGGGGTCCAGCGACATCGGGATATATTCGCCGCGCCGCCACAACTCTCCCAGGTCGTCGTAGTGCCGAGACAGCGGATGCCCCGATTGCCCCGTCGCGATGATGAACACCGACGAATCCGGGTCGGCAAAGTCATAGACCCCGCGATATCCCGCCGAATGCACGTTCTGATAGGGCTCCGGCCCCTCGCCGCGCGTGACGCCCCGCATCAATGTGTCGTCGCCGCCCGAGGTCGATTGCCGGATGTTCACGAAATACTTAAGGAAGGGCACATCGCCCAGCACCGGATGGTCATGCGTGGCCTGATGCGCATCGCCCCAGCGCCAGCTTTCCAGGTTGTCGCCGTATTTCTCGGTCAGCTCCAGCAGCGCCTCGTCCAGCGCGATCCGGGCGATGTCGGTGCAGCTTTCCACCGCCGCCGACTGGATCACGTCGCACCAGACCGAGGCCCCGCCGATGTTGCGATAGACCCGCTCGATGAAGACCGGCGAGATATGGGTGAAGCTGTCCGACATCGCGCCCAGTTCGTCCTGGATCAGCCGCTTCATCAGCGCCCGCAGCCAGGCCTCGGCGATCAGGGGTTCCGGGAGATGCTCGTTCATCTCGCCGTTCCATTCGGCCAGCAGCACCAGCGCCCGTTGCCGCAGGCGTTCCGGCGTGCCCTCGGGCGCGGCCTCTCCGGTGAACCACAGGTCCGCCCCGATCAGCGGCAACAGCGACCGCGCCGTCGGGTTTACCGTATCCAGCTGCGCCTCGATGAAGCTTTCCCGTGTATGCACCTCGCGCGCCTTCATCAGCGTCAGCCAGCGCTGGATGCGCTGCGTGTCGCCCCAGTCAAAGCTGACATGGTTCGGGAAGGGCCGGTCCACCGTCTTGTTGTTGGTGTTGCCCAAAAGGCCCGAGGCCGGGTCGCGGAAACTGGGGTTGTCCTCGTAGGGCAGGACCCCCTTGAACCCCACCCGCGGGTCCGAGCCAAGCGCGGGCAGACGCCCCTGCGAGGGATGCCCTGCATCCCGGGCCGGGATCGCCCCCATCACCTGCAGCGCGATCCCCTTGCCATCCGCCAGCATCACGTTCTGCGCCGGGGCCACCACCTTCCGCCCCGCCGCGACCGCCTGGTCCACATCCTGTGCCCGCATCAGGGCCATAGCCCCGCTGATCGAAGTGTCCGCCCCCGACAGCGCCGTCCAGCTGATCGCTGCGACATGGCCCGCGGGCGTGATCGAGGCCAGGTCGTAATGCCCCCCCGGCAGGATCGGCCCGTGCTGCGACCAGCGCAGGGTCAGCGTCACCGGCTCGGCGTCCTTGACCTTGATGATCGACTGGCGGCTCTTGAATTTCGCCCAGCCCTCGGGCGTCTGGTATTCCTCGGGGTTCGCCGGGTTCAGCGCCTCGATCACCACGTCCTGGTCGTCGACATAGGCCGTCGTCAGCCCCCAGCCCAGCTTGTCGCTGCGTCCGACCAGCACCAGCGGCACGCCGGGGATCGTTCCGCCGATCACCCCGCCCGAGGCGAGTTCCAGCCGCGCCAGATACCAGATCGTCGGCGCCGTCAGGTTAAGATGCGGGTCGTTGGCCAGCAGGCTTCCCCCCGCCGCCGAGCGTGCGGGGCTGGCCGCCCAGGAATTCGACGCCCCCGCCATCGCCGGATCCGCCACCGGAGAGAACGGCCCTTCGGCAAACTGCACCGGCTGCGACGATGGCGCCACGCCGGGCACCAGCGAAGCATAATCCGGCAGGGCCGCAATCGCCTGGCCCGGATCGTCCGGCAAGATGTCGGCCAGCCGCTCGGGCGACAACAGCAGCGACACCCGTGCGCGCAGGACCTCGGTCTGCACCGCGCTGGAAAGCTGCAGCGCCATCAGCTTCAGGATCGCGATCGAATCCGCCGGGGCCCAGGCCGAAATCTCGGGCTCGAACAGGAAGAATTCCGGCGCGCCCCGGCCCCGCGCGCCCTTGTTCACCTCCTCGATCCAGGCGTTCACCCCGGCCGAATAGGCCTCCAGCGCCGCCAGAGTCTCCGGGTCCTGCGCCTTCACCGACTCCAGCGCCAGCCCGTAAAGGTCATAGCGCCGCATCAGCTCGTCCACTTTCACCGTCGCCGGGCCGAAGAGTTCCGACAGCCGCCCCTGCGCCGTCCGCCGCAGCATGGTCATCTGCCAGAGCCGGTCCTGCGCATGGGCGAATCCCAGCGCGAAGAACACGTCCCGGTCGGTCTTGCCGAAGATATGCGGCACGTTGTCGTTGTTGCGCACGATCTCGACCGGGGCCGAAATCCCGGCCACGGTGAAATCCTCGTCATAGTCGACCAGCGACCGCGACAGGATGTAATAGGCAAGCGCGGTCAGGATCACCCCCAGGGCGATCAGCCCCGAGACGATCCGGATCAGCCAGCGAAAGGCGGTCAACATGGGGGCTGTCCTTGACGGCAGGAGGCGGATCGGTTCCTAGTCGAAGCGCCGGTGAAGGGCAATGATCGGGGGGCGCTGATGGCGAAAGTGGCATTTCTTGGCTTGGGTGTCATGGGTTTCCCGATGGCCGGGCATCTCGCCGCCAAGGGGCATGAGGTCACGGTCTACAACCGTTCGCCCGCGAAGGCCGAGGCCTGGGTCGCGAAGCACAAGGGCAGGGCGGCGGCCACCCCGCACGAGGCTGCGCAGGGGGCGGAATTCGTGATGGCCTGCGTCGGCAACGACCAGGATCTGGAGCAGGTCTGCACCGGCGCCCAGGGCGCCTTCTCTGGCATGTCGAAGGGCACCGTCTTCGTCGATCACACCACGGTTTCCGCGCAGATCACCCGCAAGCTTGGGGATGTGGCGGCGTCCCGGGGGCTGCATTTCGTCGATGCCCCGGTCTCGGGCGGGCAGGCGGGGGCGGAAAACGGCCAGCTTTCCATCATGTGCGGCGGCGATCCGGCGGATTATGCCCGGGCCGAGCCGGTGATGGCATCCTATGCCCGCATCTGCCGGCTGATCGGCCCGCAGGGCGCGGGGCAGCTTGCCAAGATGATGAACCAGATCTGCATCGCGGGCCTGATGCAGGGCCTGTCCGAGGCGCTGGCTTTCGGCCAGAAGGCGGGGTTGGACGGCGAGAAGGTGGTCGAGGTCATCTCGCAGGGCGCGGCGGGGTCATGGCAGATGGCCAATCGCCACAAGACGATGCTGGCCGACACGTTCGACTTCGGCTTCGCGGTGGACTGGATGAGGAAGGACCTCGGCATCTGCCTTCAGACCGCCGACGAGATCGGCGCCCGCCTGCCGGTCACGGCGCTGGTCGACCAGTTCTACAAGGACGTGCAGCTGATGGGCGGCGGGCGGAACGACACCTCCAGCCTGATCCGGCGTCTCCGATAGGCTGGGCGACGATCCGCACCACCCGTAGGTCGGGGTTCACCCCGACACCCCCCAACCACCGGCTAGCTCAACGGCGGAAAACTGGCCTGCGCGACCGCATAGAGGTTGTCCAGATCCACCCAGCCTTTCAACCGCGCCTTGTTTCCGCGTTCGCCGGTAATCACACCATCTACCTGGAATTGTCGCTTCACAATCCCCGATTGCCAGCCGTTGCCCTGGCCGCCGTCGCAGGTGCTCCATTCGCTGCCCGAGGCATCGAAGATCACGCCGACATGCTGGAACTGGCCCGGCTTGTCGTATTGCGACAGGATGTAGATGTCGCCGGGCAGGGGCCGGTTGCCGCCCGCGAAGGGCACCCAGCATTTCTTTGCGGGGGCATATTGCTTGTCCACCGACTGCGCCAGATTCTCCCACCAGGTCGTGGGCGTGGTGAGGTACAGGTTTCCCGCGCCCTGCACATGCACCTTGAAAGCGCCCGGCTGGCCCGGCGGAATCACCGGCAGTTTGGTGAAGACCCGGCCGGGAAACTCGCCGCAGCCGGTGGGCTTGGGCTTTCCGGCCTCGGTCGTCGGGACGTTGCTGCCTGCGGTCAGCCCGCTCGGCGGCACCAGCGAGCGCGCGGTCTCGATATATTTGCGGCGCACCGGCGAACCTGCCCCTGCGGCCGTCGGCGTGGTTGGGCCAGGGGCGGCGACGGCGACGAAGGCTCCGCCCAGGATCGCGGCCAGCTTGCCCAGCTGGTCCAGCAGCGCCAGCAGGGTCGCTTCGGTCTTGGCCGCCACGTCGATGCGGCCGTCGGCATAGCACTGGTTCATGGACTGGAAGTGCTTGATGGCCCCGTTGGTCATCAGGCCGCAAAGGCCGTCGACCGCCAGCGGCGGGAAGGCCCCGCCCCGGCTTTGCGGAACCGCGTTGAGCATCGCCTGCACCAGCCGGACATCGGGGGCCTGGTTCCTGCCGCCGAAGCCGACCGAGCCCTTCAAGACGGATGACGGAACTGCCATCGCAAGACTCCCTTCTGAAAATGACTTTAAAGCCGCAGGATACTCCCGTTGCGGCTTTCCGTCACGTCAGGAAACCGGACCCGCCGGGGCAGGGGCGGGCAGAGGTTGAGAACCCTGAACGTCCGCAGGCAAGGCATTGATATTTGTAGGGTATCGCGTTTTGTCCCGCGTGGACAGGGTCAGGGAATGATCCTTGTATACTTGACCCCGCTCAGCGTCGCCCCGGCGATCAGACCCTGCTGGCCGAAGACCAGCGCGATCACGTCGTTGATCTCGGTCGATTCCTTGCCGATCGAGGCGCCTTCCTCCGGGCTGGCATAGCGGATGTCCCCGCTGACCGCCCAGCCCGAGGAGCGGCGGAACTTCTCCAATGCGGCCGGGTCCATGAAGAACAGGGCATGGGCATATTGCTGCGCCCCGATCTGGAGCCCGAACGACCCTTTCGCCGCCGAGTAATAGTCGACCGTGACCCCCTGGATCCGCAGCGCGCCGCGTCCGAAGGCCCCGCCGAAGCCCAGCCCCGCCTCGGTCATCAGCGGCATGTAAAGCACCCCCGCTGCGCGCGAGGCGAGGTCCCGCGTGCCGGGATACTGGTTGAAGAGATAGTCCTGCGTCGCGCTGACCCGCGCCTCGATCTGCGAGGCCCCGTTCGAGCCGATCCCGTTGTTGCAGGCCGCCAGGGTAAAGGCCCCCGCGCCGACCATCAGCCCACGCCGCGTCATCATCATTCCGGTCATGTCAACCGCCCTTTCATGCCTCATGGGGTCTCGCGCGCCCCTTGCCCCGCACGGTAGCCGCTTTCGGCCCGCCTGTCATGCCCGGAAACCCCGACCGGCAAGCCCGCGCCTAGGGTGTCAGGCTGGCATGGAGGGCGAAGTCCTCCGCTGCCACCTCGCGCAGCATCGCCTCGGTTTCCGCCGACAGCTCCACAGCGCCGGGGGGCGAGACGTTGAGGCGGGGCAGGATGATCTCGCAGCCCAGCCGATCCTCCAGGAAATGCACGAAGGTCCCGATCTCCTCGTAGCGGAAGAGCCGGTCCACCCCCTGACCCTGCCGCGGCCGCAGGAACCGGGCCTGGCTTCCCACATCCGCGAAATCGGGCCGCGGGTCCCGGCACCAGGCCTGCACGAATGCGTCGAAGCTCATGCCCCTGGTCGACTTCCCCGGCTCGGTCTCCTCGCGCTGGCGAAAGCGGTACCAGGACCCAAGCCAGTCTGTCGGCTCGCGCATCAGGGCGACGAGGGTGAAGCTGTCCTTCGACGCAGCCTCCAGGAAGGGGCCGATGAAGCGGCGATAGCGGTGGACAGTGGTGTGCTTCAGAAGCGGCGGGCGCTGGATCGACACGGCGGCCAACGATTCGAGCGCGGCGGCAATCGCGGTCGACCCGGTCTTCGGCGTGGCCAGAAACGCGAGCCTCTGCTCAAAGAACACCAGCATCTCGGCCCTTCTTTCCTGTAACGCCGCGCTCTTGACCGGCTTTCGTCAACACTCCCTTAACCAAACCGGGCCCAAACTGCCACCACGAGAAAGAGATTGAAATGTTCCCGCTTTGTTTGCATAAGTGCAAGAACACTTGGGGAACACGGGCAAGGATTGCCGCCCCCCGGCGGCTATGAAATAAGGAGAACGACATGGCGGTGGCAAACCTCCTCGATCTTGGTGGGAAGCGGGATATGGACAAGTCGAAGGCGCTGGAATCGGCGCTCGCGCAGATCGAACGGCAGTTCGGCAAGGGCTCGATCATGCGGCTTGGCGCCGACAGCCCGGCGATGGAGATCGAGGCGACCTCGACCGGCTCGCTCGGTCTCGACATCGCGCTTGGCATCGGCGGCTTGCCCAAGGGCCGCATCATCGAGATTTACGGGCCGGAAAGCTCGGGCAAGACCACGCTGACCCTGCATGTGGTTGCCGAGGAACAGAAAAAGGGCGGCGTCTGCGCCTTTGTCGATGCCGAACATGCGCTGGACCCGCAATATGCCAAGAAGCTGGGCGTCAACCTGGACGAGCTGCTGATCTCGCAGCCCGACACCGGCGAACAGGCGCTGGAGATCGTCGATACGCTGGTCCGCTCGGGGGCGGTGAACCTGGTCGTGGTCGACTCGGTCGCGGCGCTGGTTCCGAAGGCCGAGATCGAGGGCGACATGGGCGACATGCAGATGGGCTCGCAGGCCCGGCTGATGAGCCAGGCGATGCGCAAGCTGACCGCCTCGATCGGACGGTCGAACTGCATGGTGATCTTCATCAACCAGATCCGCATGAAGATCGGTGTGATGTTCGGCTCACCTGAGACCACCACCGGCGGCAACGCCTTGAAATTCTACGCTTCCGTCCGTCTGGATATCCGCCGCATCGGCGCGATCAAGGACCGGGACGAGGTGGTCGGCAACACCACCCGGGTCAAGGTGGTGAAGAACAAGGTCGCGCCGCCCTTCAAGCAGGTGGAATTCGACATCATGTATGGCGAGGGCATCTCCAAGACCGGCGAGTTGATCGACATCGGCGTCAAGGCCGGCGTGGTGGAGAAATCGGGCGCCTGGTATTCCTTCAGGGACGAGCGCATCGGCCAGGGGCGCGAGAATGCGAAGTCGTTCCTGAAGCAGAACCCCGGAGTCGCGCTGGAGATCGAGGACAAGATCCGTGCCGCCAACGGGCTTGATTTCACGATGGCGGGCGAGGAAAGCGACGTCCTGGACGAGTGATCCGCCGCCTCCTTTCGACACCGGCCGGAAGCCCCGCTTCCGGCCTTTTTTCGTGGGGTGCCGGGCGGATGGTGGACAGCCCCCGTGCGGGGGGCTAAACGGAAGGCCGACCCGTTTCCGCCCCAAGGACCGCCCCCACGATGGCCTCGCTGAACGATATCCGCTCCACCTACCTCGACTTCTTCCGCCGCAACGATCACCGGGTGGTGGACAGCTCCCCCCTGGTGCCGCGCAACGACCCGACGCTGATGTTCACCAATTCGGGGATGGTGCAGTTCAAGAACCTTTTCACCGGGGTCGAGACGCGGGACTACAAGCGCGCGACGACGGCGCAGAAATGCGTGCGGGCGGGGGGCAAGCACAACGACCTCGACAATGTGGGCTATACCGCCCGGCATCATACCTTCTTTGAAATGCTGGGGAATTTCAGCTTCGGCGATTATTTCAAGGACCAGGCCATCGCTTTCGCCTGGGAGCTGCTGACCAGGGATTTCGGTCTGGCCAAGGACAAGCTGCTTGTCACCGTCTACCACACCGACGATGAGGCGGCCTCGATCTGGAAGAAGGTTTCCGGCCTGACCGACGACCGGATCATCCGCATCGCCAGCGACGACAACTTCTGGCGCATGGGCCCGACCGGCCCCTGCGGCCCCTGCACGGAAATCTTCTATGACCACGGGCCGTCGATCTGGGGCGGCCCGCCCGGCAGCGCCGAGGAGGACGGCGATCGTTTCATCGAGATCTGGAACAACGTCTTCATGCAGAACGAACAGTTCGCCGACGGGCGGCTGGTTCCGCTGGAGATGCAGTCGATCGACACCGGCATGGGGCTGGAACGCATCGGCGCGCTGTTGCAGGGCAAGCATGACAACTACGACACCGACCTGATGCGCAGCCTGATCGAGGCCAGCGCGAATGTCACCAGCCAGGACCCTGACGGGCCTGGGAAAATCCACCACCGGGTCATCGCCGACCACCTGCGCTCCACCTCGTTCCTGATCGCCGACGGGGTGATGCCGTCGAACGAGGGGCGCGGCTATGTCCTGCGCCGGATCATGCGGCGGGCGATGCGGCATGCCCATATGCTGGGGGCGCAGGACCCGGTGATGTACCGGCTGGTCCCGGCGCTGGTGCGGCAGATGGGCGGGGCCTATCCGGAACTGTCGCGCGCCCAGTCGCTGATCGAGGAAACGCTGCGGAGCGAGGAGACCAAGTTCAAGCAGACGCTCGACCGCGGCCTGCGGCTTCTGGACGACGAGCTTTCCGGGCTTGCCGAAGGGGCGGCGCTGCCTGGGGCGGCGGCGTTCAAGCTGTATGACACCTATGGCTTCCCACTTGACCTGACGCAGGACGCGCTGCGCGAGAAGGGCCGCGAGGTCGACGTGCAGGGCTTCGACGCCGCGATGGCCGAACAGAAGGCCAAGGCCCGCGCCGCCTGGTCGGGGACCGGGGCGGCGGGCGATGCGAAGATCTGGTTCGACCTGGCGGAAGAGCATGGGGTGACCGAATTCCTCGGCTATGACACCGAGACGGCCGAAGGCGTGATCACCGCGCTGGTTCGCGACGGGGCGACCATCGGCCAGGCTGCCGAAGGCGAATCCGTGCAGATCGTGGTGAACCAGACCCCGTTCTACGCCGAAAGCGGCGGCCAGGTGGGCGATGCGGGGATTCTTCGCACCGATACCGGCGTGGCGGACATCAGCGATGTGAAGAAAGCCGCCGGGGTCTTCATCCATATCGGGAAGGTCACGCAAGGCACTGTGATCAAAGGACAACCGGCGAAGCTGGAGGTGTCCCACGCCCGCCGCTCGGCGATCCGCGCCAACCATTCGGCGACGCATCTGTTGCACGAGGCGTTGCGGCGGACGCTGGGCGATCACGTTGCACAACGCGGGTCGCTCAATGCGGCGGACCGGCTGCGTTTCGATTTCAGCCACTCGGCGGCGATCGCGAACAATGACCTGCAAGCGATTGAAACGGAAGTGAATTCATTCATCCGGCAGAACGCGCCGGTGGAAACGCGGATCATGACTCCCGACGACGCCCGCGCCATCGGGGCGCAGGCCCTGTTCGGCGAGAAATACGGCGACGAAGTGCGGGTGGTGTCGATGGGCACGCTTGACGGGTCGGGCAAGGGGGCGGACGGCCGGACCTATTCGCTGGAGCTGTGCGGCGGCACGCATGTCGGCCGCACTGGCGATATCGGGGCGATGGTTCTGCTGTCGGAAAGCGCCTCCTCCGCCGGGGTGCGCCGGATCGAGGCGCTGACCGGGCAGGCGGCGCTGGACCACCTGCGCCAGCAGGATGCCCGGCTGAACGACATCGCGGCGATCATCAAGGCCCCGGCGGCCGAGCTTGCCGACCGCATCCGCGCGTTGTTCGACGAACGCAAGGCGCTGGCGAACGAGGTCGCGCAGCTGCGCCGCGAGGTGGCGATGGGCGGCAAGGCATCCGGCCCGGAAGCCAAGGAAATCAACGGGGTGAAGTTCGTTGCTCAAGTGCTTTCGGGCGTGTCGGGCAAGGACCTTCCGGCACTGATCGACGAGATGAAGGCCCGGCTTGGTTCGGGCGCCGTGCTGCTGATTGCCGACACCGGGGCGAAACCGGCGGTGGCGGCGGGTGTGACGCAGGACCTGACGGACAGGCTCTCCGCCGTGACGCTGGTCAAGGCAGCGGCCGAGGCTCTGGGTGGCAAGGGCGGCGGCGGGCGTCCCGACATGGCCCAGGCCGGGGGCGTCGACATCGCCCAGGCCGAGGCGGCAATCAAGGCGGCCGAAGCCGCGATAGGAGCCTAGACCATGCCCAGCGCCCTCTGGATCGCCCATGTCCATGTGACCGACGCCGAGGCCTATGGTCGCTACGCCAAGGGCGCGACCGAGGCCATCGCGGCCCACGGCGGCGTCTTTCTGGCCCGTGGCGGCCGTTATGTGCAACTGGAAGGCAACGACCGCCCGCGCAACGTGGTCGCCCGCTTCCCCAGCCTGGAGAGGGCGGTGGAATGCTACAATTCTCCCGCCTATCAGGCCGCGCTTGCCCATGCGAAAGGGGCGTCCGTCCGCGACCTGATGGTGGTCGAGGAGGCGGAGTAGGGTTTTCCCTTCCAGGTTTTCATCGAGGTGACAGGGTATTTTCTTCAGGTCTGCGCAATCCGTGCTAGTCTGAAAAGAAAACCTCTGAGGCGTGTGATGCAGTTCAGGTTCCGTTCCCGCCCGGCAGGGTGCCGCTGATGTGCCGCTGGGCCGCCTATACCGGCGCGCCGATCTTCCTGGAGGAGATCGTCAGCCGCCCCGGTCACAGCCTGATCCACCAAAGCCATTGCGCCACGCAATGCCATACCGCGATCAATGCCGACGGGTTCGGCATCGCCTGGTACGGCGCCAGGCCGGAACCGGGCCTGTTTCGCGACGTGCTGCCTGCCTGGTCGGATCCGAACCTGAAAAGCCTGACGGCGCAGGTGCAGTCGCATCTGTTCCTCGCCCATGTCAGGGCCTCGACGGGGACGGCGACCAGCCGCAACAATTGCCATCCCTTCACGCATGGCAGGTGGAGCTTCATGCACAACGGCCAGGTCGGCGGCTATGACGCCTTCCGCCGCGATGCAGACATGATGATCCCGGAGGCCTTGTATCCCCACCGCAAGGGCGCCACCGACAGCGAGGCGCTGTTCCTGGTCGCGCTGGCCGAGGGGTTGGACGCCGACCCGCGCGGTGCGCTGGAACGGGCGGCGGCGCGGTTCATCCGGCTGGCGCGGGAGAAGGGGCAGGGGCCGCATTTGCGGATGACGGCGGCCTTGTCGGACGGGCAAAGGCTTTATGCCGTGCGCTATTCCACCGATGACGCCGCGCCAACGCTTTATCACCGCTGGTCGGAGACCCGTCAGGGCAGGGCGGTGGTGTCCGAGCCGCTGGAAGCGGAAGAAGGCGGTTGGGAAGAGGTGCCGCCCTACAGCTTCTGCACCTTCGACGGCGAAACGGCGATGGTCGAGGACTTCCTGCCCTGCCGCCTCGCCGCCGCCGCCTGAGCGGACCCAAATTCCTTGAGCAAGGAATTTGCCAAGAATTTTACCTAAAATTCTTGTTTTTGGCCCGCCTCTTACTCTTTCCGCGACGCCCGCTTGCGCTCGTTCGGATCCAGCTCGCGCTTGCGCAGCCGGATGATCTTCGGCGTCACTTCCACCAGCTCGTCGTCGTCGATATAGGCGATGGCCTCTTCCAGGCTCATCTTGATATGCGGGGTCAGGCGGACGGCTTCGTCGGTTCCGCTCGCCCGGACGTTGGTCAGCTTCTTGCCCTTCAGCGGGTTCACTTCCAGATCGTTGTCGCGCGAATGCTCGCCGATGATCATGCCGGTATAAACCTGCTCCTGCGGGCCGATGAACATCCGGCCCCGGTCTTCCAGGTTCCACAGCGCATAGGCCACCGAAACCCCGGCCTCGGTCGAGATCAGCACGCCCTGGCGGCGGCCCTGGATCGGGCCCTTGTGCGGTGCCCAGCCGTGGAAGATGCGGTTCAAGACGCCGGTGCCGCGCGTGTCGGTCAGGAACTGGCCCTGATAGCCGATCAGCCCGCGTGAGGGGACATGGGCGATGATCCGGGTCTTGCCGACGCCTGCGGGTTTCATCTCGACCAGGTCGCCCTTGCGCTCGCCGGTCAGCTTGTCGATGACCGCGCCGGAATATTCGTCGTCCACGTCGACGATCACTTCCTCGATCGGTTCGTGCCGGGCGCCGTCGATGTCCTGCATGATGACGCGGGGACGGCTGATCGACAGCTCGAACCCTTCGCGGCGCATGTTCTCGATCAGCACGCCCATCTGAAGCTCGCCCCGGCCCGAGACCTCGAAGGCCTCGCCGCCGGGGGTGTCGGCGACCTTGATCGCGACGTTGACCTCGGATTCCTTCATCAGCCGGTCGCGGATGACGCGGGACTGCACCTTGTTGCCGTCCCGGCCCGCAAGCGGCGAATCGTTGATGCCGAAGGTCACGGTGATCGTCGGCGGGTCGATGGGCTGGGCGGGAAGGGCGGTGTCTAGGTCAAGCGCGCAGAGCGTGTCGGCCACGGTGGCCTTGGTCATCCCGGCAAGGGTCACGATGTCGCCCGCGACGGCCTCGTCGATCTGGGTCTGCGACAGGCCGCGGAAGGCGAGGATCTTCGTCACCCGGAACTGCTCGATCCGGTCGCCGTCGCGTGACAGGGCTTTCAGCGAGGTGCCGGTGGTGATCTTGCCGGTCTCGACCCGGCCGGTCAGGATGCGGCCGAGATAGGGGTCGGCGGAAAGCGTGGTCGCCAGCATCGAGAAGGGTTCGTCCTGCCGGGAGAGCTGCTTCGGCGCGGGGACGTGGCGCACGATCAGGTCGAACAGCGCCGACAGGTCC
>Ga0056909_1001726_pt1 | contig 12575 bp, 14 predicted proteins | sample EBPBio102011_DNA_FD_62115 | JGI IMG/M metagenome (GOLD analysis project Ga0056909, IMG submission 62115) | Wastewater treatment Type I Accumulibacter community from EBPR Bioreactor in Madison, WI, USA - Reactor 1_1/10/2011_ DNA | ecosystem: Engineered > Bioreactor > EBPR > Anaerobic-Aerobic >...
ACCCTGGTGCCTGTTTTCAAACAGTTCCGCCGAATTCAAATCGATAAGCATAAGATAATGAAGAGATGAAGTGTCAAAAAAAGTGACGCAAATTTAGTGGTTTTGCGCGGTTGTTTAAATAAAAAGTTTTGAAGTTATTTGCTGTTTAAAAAAATAGTTTAATGAAAAAATTAGTCTGTTCGATGCTGGGGATCCTGGCTTACGCCGTTGTAATGGCGCAGTCGCCCCTGAAAACCTATGAGGCTACCATCACGGAAGCCGACCTCAAAAAATACCTGACCTATATTGCCTCTGATGAGCTGGAAGGACGAGATACCGGGTCAGAAGGGCAAAAGAAAGCCGCCAGATACATTATTCAGCACCTGGAAGAATGGGGCCTTCAGCCCATCGTAAATACGCCTGCCGGTAAAAGCTACCTCCAGACCTTTCCTTTATACAAGGGCGGCTGGGGCGAAGGCTATGTAAACATCGGGAAAAAGAAAATGGAGTTCTTTAAAGACTATATCCCTTCCGGGCTGGTGAATATCCCGGAGGAGAAAGGCCTGGAGACCATTTTTGTAGGATATGGTGTAAAAGACGATAACCGCGATGACTACAAAGGAAAAGACGTCAAAGGAAAGGCCGTGGTATTCCTTTCAGGTGACGGCTCTGCTGACGGACAGGGATGGTCAGGTACGGCCGGCCTGAGACGGAAGAGCCGCATCGCCACTGACCTGGGCGCGGCAGCGATCTTCGAGGTATTTAAGGGCGATGAAAGCGCCTGGAAAACCACGGTAGCAGAAAGGAAGGCGGTATTGAGCCGTTTCAGCCGCATGGACATCGAGAAGGCACCGGCATCGGCTGCCACGGCGGTTCCGGCATTTGTAGCTTCCGGCGCCATGGGGGCTGACCTCTTGGGGGTGAAGTCTTCCGCACTGGAGAAATACAGGAAAGCGGACCTCTCCGCCAAGCTGAAAACCAAGCCTGTAACCATCCGGGTAAAATCAGAAAGAGCGGACACCCCGGTAGAAACCGCTAACGTAATGGGCTTCCTGGAAGGTACGGACCGGAAAGATGAAGTGGTGGTGATCTCGGCCCACTATGATCACGTGGGCATAGATGAAAAAGGACAGATTTATAACGGGGCGGATGACGACGGCTCCGGTACCTGCGCCGTGCTGGAACTGGCCCAGGCTTTTGCCCAGGCTAAAAAAGACGGGCACGGACCGCGCCGCAGTATGCTGTTCCTCTGGGTGACCGGGGAAGAGAAAGGCTTGCTGGGCTCGCTGTACTTTACGGATCATGACCCGGTGATCCCCCTGAAAGACATTGTATGTGACCTGAACATTGATATGATAGGCCGGGTAGATAAAAAGCATGAATCCAACCCGGAGTATACCTATATTATCGGTAGCGACAAGCTTTCTTCGGAGCTGCACGCCATTTCCGAGAAGGCCAATAAGGAAAGCGTAAACCTGGAGCTGGATTATGAATTTAATGATCCCAAAGACCCGAATCGCTTCTATTACCGTTCCGACCATTACAATTTTGCGAAAAACAAAATTCCCATTGCCTTTTACTTTACAGGTGTTCATGAAGATTACCACCGCCCGGGCGATGACGTGGAGAAGATCCTTTTCCCTCGCTACGCCAGGATCGTGAAGCTGGTGTACCATACGGCGTGGGAGCTGGCTAACCGCGACAAGCGGATTGTAGTGGACAGTAACAAACCGTAACTAAAGAGTTAGTAATGAATTATTCCGGCTTAAAATATAACTCTATCGTTATCAATGCTTAATACGTTTGATAGGTTTAAACAGCGGTTAAATGGTTTTTTTCAGGGATTAACGGAGATTAAATTTTAGTAAATTATTTATCAAAATAATTTTTGTTTTAAATGTTTTTCCTTAGAATTGCCAAAGAATTATTTTCAAAATCAGTTAAAAACAATCAAAAAATTTCAGATTAGTTCGGGAGAACTTATTTTAGAGAAACTTTTTTAACCCTAAAAATTTTTTTATCCAAATGGCAAAAACACAAAATGCTCCGGTTGCTAAGGCAGCGAAAAAATCATCAGGCGGAATTAACCCCATCATTGTTATTCCGGTCCTTATCGCGATTGCGGTACTTATTTACATCTTTGTTTTGGGTGATCCAAGCAACTTCAATGACCCCGAAACAAGACACGATCCCAAAGGCACGCTGGGTATCATCTACGCCGGTGGTTTTATCGTACCTATCCTTCTTTCTTTCTTCCTCATGGTGTTAGTGTTCGGTATTGAGCGTTTCGTGACCATCAGCAAAGCCAGTGGTTCAGGCGACCTGGACAGCTTCGTAGCGAAAGTTCGGGGTTACCTGAATAACAATAACATTGCTGACGCTAAGAAAGAATGTGAAAAACAAAAAGGAACAGTAGGAAACGTGATCAAGACTGCGCTGGACAAATACGAGCAGCTTCAGTCTGACGGTGGCCTGAACAAAGAGCAGAAACTGGCTGCGCTTCAGAAAGAAGTGGAAGAAGCTACTTCACTGGAACTGCCTATGCTGGAGAAAAACCTGGCTATCCTTTCTACACTGGGTTCGGTTTCTACACTGGTGGCCCTGTTAGGAACGGTATTAGGTATGATCCGTTCATTCTTCGCCCTGGGTTCAGGTGGTGGCTCTCCGGATGCAGCTGCGCTGTCAAAAGGTATTGCGGAAGCCCTTATTAACACAGGTTTAGGTATCGGTACTTCAGCCATCGCCATTATTGTATATAACTACTTTACAGCATCTATTGATACCCTTACTTATAAGATTGATGAAATCGGATTAAGTCTGCAGCAAAACTTTGCTTCGCATAACTGATCCGGAACTATTATAGTATTTTTTCAATTTATAATATAAAGGAGAATAGATGGCAGCAGTAAAACCAAAACGGCATAGTCCTACCATGGATATGACGGCCATGTGTGATGTAGCATTCCTTTTGCTTACATTCTTCATCATGACCTCATCATTCAGAAGCCAGGAAGCCGTATCGATCAATACGCCATCTTCGGTTTCCAAATTGAAGGTGGAAGAGACAGGCATCGGAACGGTGTCTATCACCCCGGAAGGAAAGTATTACTTCGGTGTAACGGACCCGATTGAAAAACGGAGATTCCTGAACACACTGAATACTAACCTGAAAATGAATCTGAGTGACGCCGAGAAAAAATCTTTTCTTGACGTGGCCGAGATCGGGGTAGGTAAGGACCGGATCAAATCGTATTTATCACTTAACAAAAGTGACAGGGAAAAGGCAGTTCTGCCGGGTATTCCGCTGGATTCAACCAATACAGAGTTGATAGACTGGGTACGGGCATACGCCGAAGCTAACCCGCAGGGCCAGCTGGCTATACGGGGCGATGTGAAAACGCAATATCCCGCAGTGAAAATACTGTTTGATGAGTTGGCGAAAGTGAAATTCTATAAGTTTAGACTTATCACTAAAGGAGAATAACCCTAAATTGATTTTAAGAAATGGCAGAAGTACAGGTAAAAGAATCAGGCGGGAAAAAAGGTGGTAAGGTAAGATCGAAAAAAGGCGGTGGAAAACCCGATATGACACCTATGGTGGACTTAGGGTTCCTTCTCTTAACGTTCTTCATTTTCACGACTACGTTTAGCAAGCCCAATATGATGAAGCTAAACATGCCTGATAAAAGTAATGAAGATGTGAAAGAGCAGCAGAAGCAGGATATCAAATTATCCAATACCATCACCATCGTGATGGGTAAGGATAACCGGATATTCTGGTACCAGCAGGCTCTGGCGGATGTAACTGCAGAGGACCTTCATGAAACGGACTATTCCGCTTCAGGTATCCGGGCAGACATCAATAAAAAGCGTGCAGCTGCTTTGGATACTGCGATATTCACAGTGGTGATCAAGCCGACCAACGAAGCTACCTTTGAAAATACGGTAGACATCCTGGACGAGATGGAGATTACGGGAAATAAGCGTTTTGCAATCGTGGATTTAATGCCCGAGGAGCAGAAAGCTTATCAGGAGAAGATAGCTAGACCCAAAGGACAGTAAACTAAGGAAATAGAAATGGCACAGAAAGTAACCTTAGACGATATAGTATTTGAAAACCGGAATAAAGAGTACGGTGCATACTATCTGAGACAGAACTACAGCAAGTATCTGACCAAAGCTACCATCATCGGAGCTTCCATATTCTGTCTTTTCCTTGGCGGAGCTTTGGCATTCAATAAGATTCAGGCCGCTAATGCAGAAAAAGAGATCATGGTAGATCTCTCGGCTACGAATCTGGATGAAGAGATACCGGAAGAAGAGATTGAAATTCCTGAGGATGTACCGCCTCCGCCTCTGGAGGAGCCGCCTCCGGAAGTAGCGCAGGAGAAATTCTTACCTCCCGAGCCTAAAAAGGATGAGGAAGTGAAGATCGAGGAACCACCACCACCGGCAGAAAAACTGGAAACGGCCGTTATTTCAAATAAGACCGTGGAAGGGGTAGAAGCCAAGGATGTGTTCATCCCACCACCACCGCCAAAAGAAGTAGCCGTGGTGAAAGTGGAAAAAGCAGCGGAGGAAGAGATCTTTGTAGGGGTAGAACAGCAGCCGGAATATCCGGGAGGAGATAAAGCCATGTATGGCTTCCTTAATAAGCACATCAGCTACCCTGCAGCTGCTACGAGAGCTAACATCACCGGACGGGTGACTGTGCAGTTCGTAGTAGAAAGAGATGGATCCATAGGTACCGTGAAAGTTTTGAAGGGAATCGGATTCGGATGTGACGAAGAAGCCGTAAGGGTGATCAAGTCCATGCCGAAATGGAGCCCCGGTAAGCAGAACGGTAGAGCGGTAAGGGTGTATTACACTATACCGGTAATGTTCCAGCTGAGCGAGTAATTCATTTATTCTTTTTGATAGAAGAGCCGAAATTTTTTCGGCTCTTTTTTTTGTACTTTCATTTTTAACTATTAATTTAGTTGTAGAAAACTAATTAATTAGTTTTATGGCTAATATTTTAGGTGCTATTTAAACCCGGATAAAAATGAAAGTGACTTTGGATGACATGGTCTTTGAGACCCGAAACAAGGAGTATGGAGCATACTACCTTCGAAAAAACTACAGGAGCTACCTCACCCGGGCCACGGTGATCGGTACGGCGCTATTTTCCCTGCTCTTTGCCGGTGCCCTGGCCTTTAACAAGATCCAGGCGGCCAATGCCGAGAAGGAGATTATGGTAGACCTTTCAGCTACTAACCTGGATGAGGAAGTGCCGGAAGAGGAAATTGAGATTCCGGAAGATGTAACGCCCCCACCGCTGGAAGAACCCCCTCCGGAAGTAGCCCAGGAGAAATTTCTGCCCCCTGAGCCTAAAAAGGATGAGGAAGTGACCATTGAAGAACCGCCACCATCGGCAGAAAAACTGGAAACGGCGGTTATTTCCAACAAAACCGTGGAAGGGGTAGAGGCTAAGGATGTGTTTATTCCTCCACCACCGCCAAAAGAAGTAGCCGTGGTGAAAGTAGAAAAAGCAGCGGAGGAGGAGATCTTTATGAGTGTGGAGCAGGATGCCCAGTTTCCGGGCGGGATGAGTGAGCTCATGAAATACCTGAATAAAAATGTGAAATACCCGGCGGTAGCACAGCGGGCTAACGTAGGGGGGAAAGTAGTGCTGCGGTTTGTGGTGGAGAAAGATGGCAGTGTAGCGCAGATCTCGGTACTGAAGAGCGTGGGTTTCGGCTGTGATGAAGAGGCCGTAAGGGTGGTGAAATCTATGCCGAAGTGGTCGCCCGGCAAGCAGAACGGCCGGCCGGTACGGGTCTGGTATACGCTTCCGGTGACGTATACGCTTCAGGAATGATCACATTTTTTTTCAAAAGCGGACAAATCTGTTTAATTTGGCATGAAAATGCACCGGGAGGTTCCGGGGAGCTTGTAAAACATGAATATAGAAGAGATTTTAGGTAAGCTGAGGTTTGTATTGGGTCTGGTGGTTCCAGTATGTTATATAGGCATGGGGATCTATGTGATCTCCGAGAAAATATTTATCGTGAAGATTGAACCGGATATGCTGGCCTACTCCATGGGAGGCGTATTAATTATCTACGGAATATTCAGGTTATACAGAGTAGTTAAACAGTAGAGTTATGAGGTGTGAGCTTCAATGGCTCACACCTCATAGCCCAAAGCTAAAAAAATACAGATGAAATTACTATGGAGTACAGCGGTGGTGCTGATGCTGGCGGGATGCCAGTCTAAAAAGAGTGACCGGCCCAGTATTTACGAAGGAAAGATCAATGTGGGGATGGACGAGTCCATTTTCCAGATCATCCAGGCAGAGACGGACGGCTACCGTATGCATTACCCGCGGGCGTCATTTGTGAACTCCGTCATGCCGGAAAACACGGCGGTTAAACTGCTGCTGGAGGATTCCATGGATGTGATTTGCATTACCCGTACGCTGAATGAAGAAGAACTGGAGGTGCTGAAGAAACGGGAGATCCAATATAAACCTGCTCCCATGGCGCTGGACGCCGTAGTGCTGATCGCCCACCCGGAGGCTCCGCGGGCGGATATATCCCCGGAAGAGCTTAAGCGGCTGTTTACCGATGAGGGCTCAGGCATTAAACTGGTGTTTGACAGTGGGAATTCCAGTAACCTGAACCACATGCTGAACCGCCTGGGCATTACTGAATTTAACCGGAAGAACGTAGTGGCGGCCGGCGGGAACCAGAAGGTATTTGACTGGGTGAAGAAGGATAAGAACGCCATCGGCTTTGTGGGCTATAACCTCATCAGTGAGAAAAGCAATGAAGTGACCCGGGAACTGAAAAATTCGGTGAAGATATTGGGAGTGAAAAACGGGGGAGCGGTGGTTCAGCCTTCCGGAGCTACCATCCTGGAGCAGACCTATCCTTTTCACCGTACCATTTACCTGCACACCCTGGGCAGTGCCTGGGGCGTGGAAAACGGGTTTATCCGTTTCTCGTGCAGCAAGCCGGGGCAGCTGATTGCTGAAAAAATGGGATTAGTTCCCTATTATGCTATCCCTAAGGAGTTTGTGATCAGTAAGGAGGATGTTAATTAATATTTCAGCATTTAACATCTTATTAAGAAAATTATGTTTTTAGCTGGAGTCTAATGATTAAATACATTAAAATCATGGAAAAATGACTTTTGTAACCCATAGAATTTGCTTAAATTGCGAACCAATTTCAATTTTAACCGAAAGAGTAACTTTACAGCTTATTTAGAAAATGATGATTAAGAGAACAAAAATTTGGGCGGTAGTTGGATTGCTGCTAACTTTTACCTGGTCTTTTGGGCAGACTGTGGATCAGGTAGTTAAAGACCTGGATGCGGAAAGGTACACGGCGGCCCTTGACGGAGCCAATAAGCTGGTGGTTTCTTCTCCGAGTACAGACACGTATTTTCTGAAAGGATACACTATTCTTTCCAGCCCTGATTACGCCAAACCGGAGAACCTGAAAGCCGCTCAGGAGGCTTTTGAAGCCGGTAATGCCTTAGAAAAGAAAGGAGATCCCCTGAACCAGGTGGGCCTGGGAATGGTGAAGCTGGCCTCCAAAGACCTGGCCGGGGGAAAAGCCATACTGGATCAGGTAAAAAAAGATACCAAATCAAAAAATCCGGATATCCTGTACCGGATTGCCGAGGCCTACGTGATGTTCCCGGAAGCCAATGATCCTGCAGAAGCTATTCTCACGATCGATATGGCCCTGGATAAGCACAAAACCAAAGATAACCCGGAGTATTACTTCGTGAAGGCGGATGCTTACCTGATGAAAGGCGACGGTGGAAATGCCATGAACGCCCTCAGCAATGCGGAGCGGGTAGGCAAAAAGCCGGCTAAAACCTATTCGAAAATGGCCCGGATCTGGTTACAGAGCCGTAACTACCAGGGTGCTCAGGAAGCCATCAATAAAGGTGTGGCTGCTGATCCTTCTCATGCGCCTATCTATAAATACCAGAGCTCTTACTGGCAGACTTTCGGTGATTTCTCGAAATCTGCCGAGGCCGCCTCTAACTACCTTAAAAACTCGGATGGTGACGTGAAAGCTAAGCTGCGTTATGCCAAGCTGGCCTTTATTGCCAAAGATTATGTGAGCCTGAAAAGAGTATTGGGTGAGATCAAAGGTTCTACCACGGATCCTTACATCCACAGAATGGAGGGTATCGTGAACTACGAAGAGGGTAAATATCCTCAGGCTATCCAGGATTTTGAGAAATTTATTAATGCGAAGCCTAAGGATGAAACCTTTGCACTGGACTACGGATACATTGGCCGTTCTTATCTTAAAATGACCGGAGATTCCGCTACTACAGCTCAGAATGAGAAAAAGGGTATTGAGAACATTGATAAAGCGGTGTCTATCAAAGACTCTACCGTAGAAGTGGATCATTACGGTGAGGCAGCGGCCATTATGGCGGAAAAAGGAAACTTTGATAAAGCGGCTCAGTTGACAGAAAAGAGCCTGCAGAACAAGAAAGAACCGAATGCATCTGATTATGCCACCCTGGCCACTACTTTCTTCAGAGGACGTAACTGGGCTAAGGCAAATGAATACCTGGAGAAGGCGCTGGTGGAGTACAAAGACGGCTGGCCAGCAGGTTACGCATTGGCCGGTTTAGCCAAGACTTACCGCGATGCTAACGATACCACTAAAAATCATCTGTACCTGGGTGCACCTGATTTTGAGAAGTACCTGCAGCTGATCGGTGAAGACGGTAAGAAAAACCCGGCTAACGAGACCTATGTGGTATATGCTTTGAAAACACTGGCGGGTAGAGATTTTTCAAGCCAGAATATCCAGGGTGCTAAAACATGGATCGAGGAATTACTGAAGATCAAGCCGAACGATGCTGATGCTCAGGCCATGTTCCACCGCTTCAGTAAAATGCTGGATCCGAATTATGTGATCCCGGAGACACAGAAAGACTCCACGGGGAAGGGAAGATAGTAAAATAAAAAAAGCCTGAGTTTCAGGCTTTTTTTATTGGGCTTATTGCTTATCTTGCGGCCCGATACCATATAGTAACCGAAAATAAATGTTCAATCTTGTGATTTTTGGCCCTCCGGGGGCAGGAAAAGGTACTCAGTCTGAGAAGATTATCGATAAATATAAATTGGTGCATCTGTCTACCGGCGACATGTTTCGTTCGCATATCTCTAACGATACAGAGCTGGGAAAACGGGTAAAAGAAATTTTAGCAGACGGACGCCTGGTGCCTGACTCCATTACCATCGATATGCTGGAAGAGGAGGTAAAAAATAACCCGGAAGCCGAAGGTTTCATTTTTGACGGATTTCCCCGTACCGTTCCCCAGGCCGAAGCACTGGATGCCTTCCTGGAAGGAAAGGGTAGCAAGGTAGACCTGGTTTTACAGCTGGATGTGGACCAGAACGTGATCAAGGAGCGCATTGCCGAACGCCAGAAGGTGAGTGGCCGGGCCGATGATGATGCGGTGAAACTGCTGAAAAGAATTGACGAATACTTCGATAAAACCATTCATGTGCTGCCGTATTACCAGGAGCAGGGGAAGGTAACCACCCTGAACGGTGTGGGAAAAATTGACGATATTTTTGAGGCCATTTGCGGAGCTATAGACGAAAAACACTGAGCACCGGCCGGATGGTAAATACTGAAAACTCCTTGTTAAGAGGAGTTTTTTGTTTTCAAAGAAACTAAACAGGGGCCTGGACAGGTTCTAGTGATATGACTTCGAACTTCATAGATTACGTAAAAATAAACCTGAAATCAGGTAACGGCGGCCGGGGCTTTACGCACTTCCGGCGCGAGAAATTTGTAGATAAGGGTGGTCCTGACGGCGGTGACGGCGGCCGGGGCGGGCATATTATCCTGCGGGGAAATAAGCAGTACTGGACGCTCATCCACCTGAAATACCAGAAACACATCAAGGCAGACCACGGTGAGGGCGGCGGCAAGAGCCGCAGCACGGGTAAGCAGGGCAAGGACGTGGTGCTGGAAGTACCGCTGGGGACCGTGGCCCGCAATGCCGAAACCGGCGAGCGCCTGGCGGAGGTGATTGAAGACGGACAGGAGGTGATCCTGCTGCCCGGTGGGATGGGCGGACTGGGAAACTACCATTTCAAAACCAGTACTAACCAGGCGCCGGATTACTCCCAACCGGGTATCGCGGGGCAGGAGATCTGGGTGATCCTGGAGCTGAAGCTGCTGGCCGATGTGGGGCTTGTGGGCTTCCCGAACGCCGGTAAGTCTACACTGCTGTCCGTGGTGTCAGCCGCCAAACCCGAGATCGGGGATTACCCTTTTACCACCCTGGTGCCTAACCTGGGCGTGGTGCAGTATCATGACTACCAGTCGTTCGTGATGGCCGATATCCCGGGCATCATAGAAGGGGCATCGGAAGGCAAGGGCCTGGGGCTGCGCTTCCTGCGACACATAGAGCGGAACAGTAACCTGCTATTTATGGTAGATGGCAGCGGCGAGGCACCGGCCCGGGAGTATTACACCCTGCTGGATGAGCTGGAGAAATATAACCCCGAGCTGCTGGATAAGAACCGCCTTCTGGCGGTTACCAAGTGTGACCTGATCACGGAAGAAGACCGCAAAACCATCCGGGCCACGCTGCCGCCGGGAATCCCCGCTGTATTCATTTCTTCCCGCACTATGGAGGGCATTCCAGAGCTAAAAGACCTCATCTGGCAGAGCCTGAACGATTATTTAGAATAATTTCAAACTGCATGGCAGGCGGTATTCTCCGCCTGCTTCTGTTTTTTTTATCTTCCACGGGTCGTATTTTTGTTTGTTAAAATATCATTTCATGAACATTAGTGTTCCGCAGGATTATTTACCTCTTTTTATACAGTTAGGCCTGGCTTTGGGCTTTGTGGTAATGACGCTGATTGCCACGCATTACCTGGGGCCGCGTTTGCGCAGCAGAAAGAAGGAACTGCCGTTTGAATGTGGTGTGGAAAGTGTGGGCGATGCCCGTATGCCGTTGAACGTGCGCTATTTCCTGACGGCCATCCTGTTTGTGCTGTTTGATGTGGAAGTAATTTTTATGTACCCCTGGGCCGTGAATTTTAAGGGCCTCGGGTGGCTGGGCTTTTATGAAATGCTACTGTTTGTGGCTTTCCTGATGGCCGGCTTTTATTATGTGATCAGAAAAGGAGTTCTTGACTGGGAAAAAGAATAATTATGACGAAGATGACAGATGCGCCTCCGGGATATGGAGGGCCGGGTTTTTTTGCCACTTCTCTGGATAAAGTGATCGGGATAGCACGGAGTAATTCCCTGTGGCCGCTCCCTTTTGCTACTTCCTGCTGCGGTATAGAATTTATGGCCACCATGGGGGCCCATTACGATATTTCACGGTTTGGTGCTGAAAGGCCCAGCTTTTCCCCGAGGCAGTCGGATGTACTGCTGGTGATGGGGACCATTGCTAAGAAAATGGGGCCTGTGGTGAAGCAGGTGTACCTGCAGATGGCCGAGCCCCGCTGGGTGGTGGCTGTAGGGGCCTGTGCTTCTTCCGGTGGTATTTTTGATACTTATTCGGTGCTGCAGGGCATTGACCGGATCATCCCGGTAGATGTGTATGTGCCGGGCTGCCCGCCGCGGCCGGAGCAGATCCTGGACGGCCTGATGCAGGTACAGGAGCTGGCTAAAGGCGAATCCCTCAGAAGAAGGGAGACGGAGGAGTACCGCGCCCTGTTAGAATCTTATAACATACTGGAGAAAAATGATAGATAATCAGCGCCTGGTAGAAGAGATCGGGGGGCAGTTTGGAGAGAAGGTTCACCGGTTTGAAGAGAATTTTGGTATCCTTGGCTTTTCCACCGCCCCGGAAGACCTGCTTTCGGTAGTGGCTTTTTTAAAGGAGCATCCGGTATTGAAATTTAATTTTCTCACGGATATCACCGGGGTGCATTTCCCGGATAACACAGGTGCGGAGTTTTGCTCGGTGTGCCTGATGCACAGCTGGGAGAACCGGATCCGGGTGCGGATAAAGGTTTTTGTTCCGAAAGAAAATCCTGTAGTACCCTCCCTCACGCCGTTATTTGACGCCGCTAACTGGATGGAGCGGGAGACTTTCGATTTTTACGGTATTCTTTACTCCGGGCATCCTAACCTGAAGCGTATCCTGAACATGGACGATATGGACTATTTCCCGATGCGGAAAGAGTATGCGTTGGAGGATCCTACCCGGAGAGACAAAATAGACGACTTATTTGGAAGATGACAGAGAATAACACCATAGTGGCCAGAACACAGGAGGAGGCTTTGGCGCTGAATGTCCCGCTCCAGGAAGAGAATAATTACACTACGCTGAACCTCGGGCCTACCCACCCGGCCACGCACGGGATTTTTCAGAATATCCTGACCATGGACGGCGAGCGGATCGTTTCCAGTGAAATGACCGTGGGCTATATTCACCGGGCGTTTGAGAAGATTGCGGAAAGGCGGCCGTTTTACCAGATCACCACGCTTACGGACCGGATGAACTACTGTTCTTCTCCCATTAATAATATGGGCTGGCACATGACGGTGGAGAAGCTGCTGGAGGTGACAGTGCCTAAGCGCGCCCAGTACATC
>Ga0056909_1001735_pt1 | contig 12510 bp, 10 predicted proteins | sample EBPBio102011_DNA_FD_62115 | JGI IMG/M metagenome (GOLD analysis project Ga0056909, IMG submission 62115) | Wastewater treatment Type I Accumulibacter community from EBPR Bioreactor in Madison, WI, USA - Reactor 1_1/10/2011_ DNA | ecosystem: Engineered > Bioreactor > EBPR > Anaerobic-Aerobic >...
GCGCACCGGCGCGAGCGTCGCCGACATCTTCGCCTGCGAAGGCGAAGCCGGGTTCCGTCGCCGCGAAACGGCGTTGCTGGTCGAATTGCTGGCCGGCCAGGGCCAGCTCATCGCCACCGGCGGCGGCGTGGTGCTCTCCGCCGACAATCGTGCGCTGCTCGCGCGCGAGGCCTGCGTCATCCACCTCGACGTCAGCGTGGCCGAGCAATTGAGGCGACTGGCGCGTGACCGCACCCGCCCCTTGCTGCAGCGCCCCGACCGTGAAGCCGTGCTGCACGCGATGGCAGCCGAGCGCGCGCCGCTGTATGCCGAGGTGGCCGACGTGCGCCTGGACACCGACGGCTGCACGCCCGAGCAGGCCTGCCGCCTGCTGCTGCCCCGCATCCAGGACGCCTGGCGCGGAGTCGCGGCATGACGCCAACGACCGTGGTGGAGGTGGGCGGCCCCTCGCCGTATCGCATCGACATCCAACCGGGCCTGCTCGACGATGCCGCGTGCATCGCCGCGCGCTGGCGCGGCCGGCATGCGCTCATCGTCAGCGACGATCATGTCGCGCCGCGATACGCCGAGGCATTGCGCCAATCGCTCCACCTGGCCAAGCCCGATGCGGTGATCGCCACCCACGTCATCCCGGCCGGCGAGGCATCGAAGACGTTGGCGGCATTCGCCGCGATCACCGACGCCCTCGCCGAGATGGGGGCCACCCGCGACGCCTGCGTGTATGCGCTGGGCGGCGGCGTGGTCGGCGATCTTGCTGGCTTTGCCGCGGCCTGCTGGATGCGCGGCATCGATTGCGTGCAACTGCCGACCTCGCTACTGGCGATGGTGGATTCGTCAGTCGGCGGCAAGACCGCGGTGGACATCCCGGCCGGCAAGAACCTCATCGGCGCCTTCCACCTGCCGCGCGCGGTGGTCATCGATACCGCGACCCTCGCCACCCTGCCACCGCGGGAGCTGCGCGCGGGGCTGGCCGAAGTGGTGAAGTACGGCGCCATCTTCGACCCCGGCTTCATCGATTGGCTGGAAGACAACGCCGATGCGCTGCTGGCGCTGGAGGAAGCCGCCATCGCCCATGCCATCGCCGCCAGCTGCCGCTACAAGGCGGCGGTGGTCGAGCGCGACCCGTTCGAGCGGGGTGAGCGCGCCCTGCTCAATTTCGGCCACACCTTCGCCCACGCCATCGAGACCGAGCAAGGCTACGGCGGCCTGGTCCACGGCGAGGCCGTCGCCATCGGCATGGTGCTGGCCGCGCATTTGTCGGCTCATCTGGGCATGGCGGGCGATGCCGATGCCGAGCGCCTCGAGGCGCTGCTGACGCGGCTGGGCCTGCCGGTGCGCCTGCCGGAGGGGCTGGACGCCGACGCGCTCATCGCCCGGATGCGCCTGGACAAGAAGAACGATGCCGCCGGGCTGCGCCTGGTCCTGTGGGAAGGCCCGGGCCGGGCAAAAGTGGTGCCGGGCGTGGCCGAAGACGCCATTCGCGCCGTGCTGGCTTGATCCCCGGCAAGCGCCCGCCCCAGGCGTGGACGCTACAATTTCGCCATGCGCCTGCTGCTGCAACAACGGCCTGATGGCCACGAAGCGCCCCGCTTCGTCCAGCTCACCCTGCAACCGGACCTGTTCGGCGGCTGGGTGTTGCTGCGCGAAACCGGGCAGACCGGCAGCCGCAGCACCTTGCGTCGCGAACAATACCTGGACCAGGCCAGCGCCCTCACCGCGCTGGAGAAGGCCCGCGACGCGCAATTGAAGAAAGGCTTCCACCTCATGTTCGCGCAAGGCGCGGACTCGCCCCGCTGACGGACACGACATGAACCTCAAGAACGACCGCTTCCTGCGCGCCCTGCGCCGCGAACCCGTGGACTGCACGCCCGTGTGGCTGATGCGCCAGGCCGGACGCTACCTGCCGGAGTACCGCGCCACGCGCAAGGCGGCTGGCAGTTTCCTCGCCATGGCCAAGAACCCGGAGATCGCCTGCGAAGTGACGCTGCAGCCGCTGCGCCGCTTTCCGCTGGATGCCGCGATCCTGTTCTCCGACATCCTGACCGTGCCGGACGCGATGGGCCTGGGCCTGTATTTCGTCGAAGGCGAGGGGCCGAAGTTCGAGCGCCCGGTGCGCAGCGAAGCCGATATCGCCAAACTCGCGGTGCCCGACATGGAAACGGAGCTCGGCTACGTGATGGACGCGGTGCGTACTATCCGCCGCGAACTTGATGGCGAGGTGCCGCTGATCGGTTTCTCCGGCAGCCCGTGGACACTCGCCTGCTACATGGTGGAAGGCGGCGGCAGCAAGGACTTCGGCCGGATCAAGGCGATGGCCTATAGCGAGCCCGCGCTGCTGCACCGCTTGCTGGAGGTCGTGACCGATGCGGTCATCGCCTACCTGTCGGCGCAGCGCCTGGCCGGCGCGCAGGCCTTGCAGGTCTTCGACACCTGGGGCGGCGTGCTCTCGCCGGCGCTCTACCGCGAGTTTTCGCTGCGTTACCTGCGGCGCATCGCCCAGGAATTGAAGCGCGGCGAAGGCACTGAGCGCACGCCGCTGATCCTGTTCGGCAAGGGCAACGGACCGTACCTCGACCAGTTGGCCAGCAGCGGGACCGAGGGCGTGGGCGTGGATTGGACGGTCTCGCTCGAGGACGCGGTCTGGCGCACCAAGGGCAAGGTCGCGCTACAGGGCAACCTGGACCCGGCCACGCTCTACGCCAGCCCCGAGGCGATCCGCGCGCAGGTGCGCGAGGCGCTGGACAGTTACGCGCACGGCAACGGCGGCTCGCGCGAAGGCCATGTGTTCAACCTTGGCCACGGCATGTCGCCCGACATGAACCCCGAGCACGTCGCGGTGCTGGTGGACGAAGTGCACGCCTACAGCCAGCGCTGACTCACCCACCGCTCTTGCGACGGGCGACGAACGCCTGTCGCAGGCCGCTGGCCAGCATCTCGGCGGTCACGGGCTTGCGCAGGAAGGCATCGAAACCGGCTTGGCGCGACATCGGTTCGGCCTCGGCATCGGCGCGGGCGGTGACCGCCAGCAGCGGCCCATCGAATCCGCCCAGCCGCAATTGCCGCGCCAGGGTGAATCCATCCATGCCGGGCAGGTCCAGATCAAGCAGGGCAGCGTCGAAGCGCATCGAGGCGACTTCCGCCAAGGCGGCCAAGCCGTGCGGCGCATGGCGGACCTCGTGCCCTTGCGTGCGCAGCAGGCCCGCGACAACCTCGGCCACGGTGATGTCATCCTCGACCAGCAGCAGGGACAACGCCTTGGCCGGCTGGGCCGATGCCGCTTCCGCCGCGGACGGCAGCGCATCGCTCGCCTTGAGCGGCAGGTCCACGGTGAAGCAGGCGCCGGCGCCAGGCGTGCTTTGCAGGTCGATACGTCCCCCCATCACCGCCGAGAGCTCCTGGCTGATCGCAAGCCCCAGCCCGCTGCCGCCGTAACGCGCGTTGGTGCGCGCGCCCTCGGCCTGCTCGAAGCGACGGAACAGGCGTTGGCGCTGTTCCTCGTTCAAACCGGGACCGGTGTCGTGGATGACGAAGCGCACGCCTTCGCCGCCGAGCGAGGACACCGCCAAGCCGACTTCGCCCTGATCGGTGAACTTGATCGCGTTGCCCAGCAGGTTCAGCAGGATCTGCTCGATGCGGGTGCGGTCGCCCGCCACGGCGCGCGGCAAATCAGGCGCGCGCTCGAGCACGAAGCGCAGGCGCTTGCGTTCGGCCAGCGGGCCCATCAGGGAGGCCACTTCGTCGATCAGCGCATGCAGGTCGAAGGGCTCTTCCGACAACACCAGCTTGTCGGCCTCGATGCGGGCAAGATCCAGCGCGTCGTTGAGCAGACGCAACAAGTGCTTCCCGGCGCGATGGATCGACTGCACCTGGCCTTGCTGGCGGCCATCCAGCGGCGAGGACTGCAAGAGCTCCGCCATCCCCAGCACGCCCGTCATCGGCGTGCGGATTTCATGGCCCAGGGTGGCGAGGAAGCGCGTCTTGGCTTCCGAGGCCTGCTCCGCCATCGCACGCTGCTGCTCGGCCATCGCCAGCGCATGATTGCGGTTGAGCCGGCGACGGTAATCGAGTGCCAGCAGCGCGAGCAGGCCGGTCAACAGCAGCGCCCCGCCCAACAAAGCAGGCAGCGTCCGCCACCACGGCGGCCTGATGGTGAACTGCAGCACCTGTTCCTTGGCGATGTTGCCCGCCGCGTCCCTCGCGCGCATCCGCAACCGGTAATCCCCAGGACCGAGGCCACTGAACACGCGCTCGCCCTGCGCGCCTTGTTCGACCCAGTCCTTGTCGAATCCTTCCAGCCGGCTCCAGTAGCGGGTGCCCCCCGGATCGTCGAAAGCCAGCAGGTGGCCGGTCAGGCGGAACTCGCGGTCATCGGGGTCGAAGGACAGCCTGTCGGTGACCGGTTGCGGCACCCAGGCCCCGGCGCGACGCACGTCAATGCCATCGATCCGCAGCTCGGGAACGCGCCCCGGCGGATCGGGGAAGCGGGTATCGACCAGTATCACGCTGCCGTCGCGCAAGGCCCCGGCCAGCATGCCGCCACTGGCCAGGCTCATGCCCTGATTCAGGAATTCCTGGCTGGAGAGGCCATGCTGCATGCCGATGTGATCCAGATGCCGGCGCTTGGGATCCCAGCGATACAGGCCGCGCTGGCTGGCCAACCAGACCCGGCCACGTTCATCCACTTCCAGCCCGCTCGGTTGCAGGGAACTCAGTTGTTGGCCCGTCGGCGCGCGCTCGAATTGCCGCCATGTGCCATCACCGCGTCGATACTGGACCAGGCCATCCAATCGATAAAGCCACAGCTCGTTCGCACTTGAGAAATCGAAGACAAATACGCGCTTGCCCGGGCTCGCCAGTCCGGGGGGCACTACCAGCTTGCCACGGGCAAGATCCAGCCAACCCAGGCCGTAACTGCCCGAGACCCAGATCCGTCCGTCCGGCCCGATCTTCATGTCCTCGACGTCGCCATCGGCGATGCCTGCATCCGCCATGCTGATCCGGCGAATCACCTTGCCGGTGACGATGTCGCGCTGCTCGAGCCCCATCTCGGGGATCGCGGCCCAGAGCGTGCCGTCGCCGGCCACCTCCAGGAATGTGTATTGGCCGTCCTGCAGGTCGTCCGGCCGCTCACCCACCTGCCAATCGTCCAGCCGGCCATCGCGCCCGATCCGCCACAGGCCGGTGCGCCCGAAGAAGATCCACAACTGGCCCAACTTGTCCTCGACCATGGTCATCGGCTTGCTGGTCGGCAATTGCAGGCGGATGTCCTCGGCGATGCGCTCGACCACGCCGCTCGCGTCCACTCGCTCGACATGGCCATCGACTGCTGCCAGCCACATGCCGCCTGCGCGCGCCGGCGCAGCCACCCGGTAGGTTCCCCCCGCCAAGCCCTGGCCGTCTTCGCGCTTGCGTAATTGGGCGATGGCCCGCCAATCCGAGCGCAGATACCCTAGCCCCAGCCCCGGCAGGGCCACCCACAGGCCCCCATCGGGCTGGCGCATGAGCGCCTGCACGGTCCCCGGCTGATAGGGCGGATCCGTCATCACGGGCTCGGGGACGGCATTGTCGTCCGCCACGCGCCATACCTGACGCTGGCTGCCGATCCACAAGCTGCCGCCGGCCCCAGGCGAAAGCGAGGTCGCCGCGTTGGGGCGCTCGAACATGTCGGCATACGGCAGGCGCGTCCAGGTGCCGTCAACGGCGCGGCGGAAGATGCCCACCGAGGTGCCGACCCACACGCGCCCGCCATCGACTACCACCGAATACACCATCGGCGCGGGATCATCGCCCGGCAGAGCCTCGGTACGGACCACACCCCTGTCCAGCACCGCAACACCATGCATGGTGGCGATCCACAACCGCCCATGCCCATCCAGATCCAGGTTGATGACGGTATCCGAATGCAGGCCTTCGATCCGCTCGGGCTTCCAGGTGGATGGATCGCCGGCCAAGGACATCCGGTACAGCCCTGCATCGCCGGTGCCCAACCACAACGTGTCGCCGCGGCTGGCGATGGCGAAGATGTCGTCGCTGCCCAATTGCGGCGTGGTCGCGCGACGCCAGTGGCGAAACCCGTCACGGCGAGCGTCGAGCATACTGAGCCCGCCAAACTCGCTGGCCGTCCACACGCGGTCGCGCGCGTCCACGTGCACAGCCTGGACCCAGTTGCCGGTCAGCGAGCGCGGATCGTCCACCTGGTGGCGCCAGATTCGGAAACTGTTGCCGTCGTAGCGCGCAAGGCCGTCAGTGGTCGCGATCCAGAGAAACCCGGCGCTGTCGCGATCGACTGCGTTGGCGCTGCTCGAGGGCAGGCCGTCACGGGGGCCGAGCACACGGAAGTGCGGGCTTTCCGGCACTTGCGCCCGCAGACCCGCCGTTGGCCCCAGTGCCACCAGCACCCACACACAGGCCACGATCCATCGCCGCATCGTCACTCCCCTTCTCCCCTTGCCCGATGCTGGCCCGATGTTTGCGTCAACGCAAGACTTGGCCGTGCGTTGACGCATAGAATCCCGCTGACACCCCTTGCCTGGAGACCGCTCATGAGCATGCGCAACACTGCCACCGACTGGGGCAGCGTCAGCAAGACCTTCCACTGGCTGGTCGTGGTCCTGCTGGTCATCCAGGGCATCCTGGGCCTGACCATGGGCGATTTCGCGCGCGACACGCGGATGGAGTTGACCACGCTGCACAAATCCATCGGCGTCACCATCCTGATGGTGGTGATCCTGCGCCTGCTCTGGAACCTCTACAGCCGCCGCCCCGCCTTCGCGCCGGGCGTGACGCCATTGGAACGCAACCTCGCGATCACCGTCGAAGTGCTGCTGTACGTGCTGATGTTCGCCGTTCCCATCGCCGGTTGGTTGATGAGCGACTACGGCGGACGCCCGGTCTCGTGGTTCGGCGTGTTCAATCTGCCGCAGCTGGTGGCCGAGAACCACGACTTGCACGAGGTGTGGGAACACCGCCACGAGCAGTTGTTCTGGGTGCTGGTCCTGCTCGCGACTGGCCACGCCGGCATGGCGATCTACCACCAAGTGGTCCAGCGCGACGACACTCTCTCGCGGATGATGCCCAAGGGCTGGCTACGCAACCCGAGCGGCAAGAAGGACTGAGCCAGCCTCAGGACAGCGCGCGCACCGCCGCGGCATCGAATGGCCAGTCCAGCTCGATGCCGCGCGTATCGTCGCGCAACACCGGCACGCGCAGGCCGTAACGCGCCTCCAGCGCCGGATCGTCGTCGATGAACACGCTGTCGAATTCCGGCGCCCGCGCTTCGGCCATCACGGCCAATGCCTGGTCGCACAAATGGCAATGATCGCGCTGGAAAAGGATGAGGGCCATGCGCCTGCGTTGGTGGTGGCGGGTGATTGCTGCCTAGAATAGCGGTTCACCCCGCGGGATCCGCACATGGCCGTCAGCGTCTTCGACCTCTACAAGATCGGCATCGGACCGAGCTCCTCGCACACGGTCGGGCCGATGCGTGCGGCGGCGCGCTTCGTCGAGCATCACCTCAAGGAGGCCGACAAGCTTGGGGAGGTCGCCCGCATCCGCGCGGAAGTATTCGGCTCGCTCGCACTCACCGGGCGCGGCCACGGCACCGACAAGGCGGTGCTGATGGGTCTGGAAGGCCATTGGCCCAACCGGATCGATCCCGACATCATCCCCGCCGCGCTCGAGCGCATCCGCAGCGAAAAGAAGATCCGCCTGCATGGCGAGCGGGAGATCGGCTTCAACGAGAAGACCGACCTCATCATGAACAAGCGGCAGAAACTGCCCTTCCACACCAACGGCATGCGCTTTGCCGCGTTCGACGCAGACGGCAACGAGATCGCCAGCCGTGATTACTACTCGGTCGGTGGCGGCTTCGTGGTCAATCAGGACGAGGCGGCGGAAGATCGCATCGTCGCCGACACCACGCCCGTCGCGCATCCCTTCCAGAGCGGCGACGAGCTTCTGGCGCGCTGCAAGGAAACCGGCCTCAGCATCGCCGCTTTGATGCTGGAGAACGAGCGTGCCTGGCGCGACGAGGACGAAACCCTGACCGAGCTGCGCGAGATCTGGTCGGCGATGAGCGGCTGCATCGCGCGCGGCATTCGCGAGGCCGGCACGCTGCCCGGCGGGCTGCACGTGAGCCGTCGCGCGCCGGCGCTGTTCGCCGAGCTCTCCTCGCGACCGGAAGCCGCCATGCATGATCCTCTGACCGTGCTCGATTGGGTCAATCTCTACGCGCTGGCGGTGAACGAAGAAAACGCGGCCGGTGGTCGTGTCGTCACCGCGCCGACCAATGGCGCGGCCGGCATCGTCCCCGCGGTCGGCCGCTACTACGAGCGCTTCATTCCGGGCGCAAACGAGCAAGGCATCTTCAATTACCTGCTGACGGCTGCCGCGGTCGGCATCCTCTACAAGGAGAACGCCTCGATCAGCGGCGCGGAAGTCGGCTGCCAGGGCGAAGTGGGCGTGGCGTGCTCAATGGCGGCGGCGGGGCTGACCGCGGCGCTCGGTGGCACGCCCTCGCAAATCGAGAACGCCGCGGAAATCGGCATGGAGCACAACCTCGGCTTGACCTGCGACCCGATCGGCGGGCTGGTTCAGATCCCCTGCATCGAGCGCAACGCGATGGGCGCGGTCAAGGCGATCAATGCCGCGCGCATGGCGATGCGCGGCGACGGCAAGCACAAGGTGAGCCTGGACAAGGTCATCAAGACGATGCGCGACACCGGCCGCGATATGCAGGACAAGTACAAGGAAACTTCACGCGGCGGCCTGGCGGTGAACGTGATCGAGTGCTGATGGCGCCTGCATCGCGGTGATGCGCAAGACATCGTCAATGAGGGCGGCGGCCGTGACCTCGGCGCCGGCGCCCGGCCCCTGAATCACCAGTGGTTGCTCGCGGTAGCGATCCGACCAGATCGCCACGCGGTTGTCGGTCCCGGCGCCGGCGGCCAGCGGATGATCCGCCGGCAAGGCTTCCAGCCCGACGCTTGCAACGCCGCCTTCGTAGCGCGCGATGAACTTCAGCACCTCGCCATTGCGATAGGCCTCGGCGTAACACAGGCGCATCGGCTCATCCAGCGTGGGCAAGGCCGCGTCCAGCGCCTCGACCGTCAGGCCGGCTAGCGCCTCCGGCACCAGCGACGCCACCTGCACCTCGGCCGCATCCAGCGCCACGCCCGCGGCGCGCGCCAGAATCACGATCTTGCGACGCACGTCCTCGCCCGACAGGTCATCGCGCGGATCGGGCTCGGTGTAACCGGCATCCCGCGCCTCGCGCACGAAGCCCGAAAACGGGCGCTTGCCGTCAAAGTGATTGAACAGCCACGCCAAGGAGCCTGACAACACGCCGGCGATGGCATGGATGCGATCACCCCCGGCCTGCAACTCGCGCAGGCTGCGCAGCACGGGCAGACCCGCGCCGACCGTTGCGCTGTCGCCGTACTGGGCGCGCGATGTCGCCGCGGCCGCGCGAATCGCACGCCAGCGATCCAGCGACGTGCCCTGCCCCAGCTTGCAGGCGGTGACCACGTGGGCGCCATTGCCGAGCCAGTCGGCGTGGCGCGATGCCAACGCTTCACTGGCGCTGGCATCGACCACGATGTCGCCCCGGCCGAAACGCGTGCGCGGCAGCCACGCCGCATCGCGCGACGCGGATGATGTACGCAACGACGCCAGCACGTCGGTCGCCGATGCCGCATCGCAATCGTGCCAGCCGCGCGAATTGGCGATCGCGGCCAAGGCCGGCAGCGCCACGCCGTTCTCGCGCAGGCGCGCGTGCCGATCGACAAAGACACTCCCGACCGTGCCCGTACCGAGCAGGTACAGCCGAGGCGCGGCGAAGCTCATGCCGCCAGCGCCTCGCGTTTACACAGGGCCACGCGATCCAGTGCAGCTTGAAGATCGGCGATGAGGTCATCGACATGCTCAATGCCCACCGACAGCCGCAGCAAACCATCGCCGATGCCCGCCGCGCGACGCGCTTCCGGCGTCATCGCCGCATGCGTCATGGTCGCCGGATGCGCGATCAGGCTTTCCACCCCGCCCAGCGACTCGGCCAGGGTGAAGCACTGCAAGCCTTCGACGAACGCCTGCACCTGCGATTCATCGGCCAGCTCGAACGAGAGCATCGCGCCGAAACCCTGCTGCTGGCGCGCGGCGATCTCGTGACCCGGATGCGAGGCCAGGCCCGGCCAGTACAGGCGACGCACGGCCGGATGGCCGTCCAGCAATTCGGCCACCGCATGCGTGTTTTCCTCGTGCACGCGCAGGCGCGCCGAGAGCGTGCGCACGCCGCGCAAGGTCAGGAAGCTGTCGAACGGTGCGCCGGTGATGCCGAGCGCGTTCGCCCACCAGGTGAACTGCTCGTGCAAGGCGGCGTCACGCGCGACGAGGGCGCCACCGACGACATCGCTATGGCCATTGATGTACTTGGTGGTGGAGTGCAGCACCGCATCGGCGCCGAAATCCAGCGGGCGCTGCCACAGCGGCGAGAGGAAGGTGTTATCGACCAGCACCCGCGCGCCCGCGGCCTTGGCTTCGCCAATCACCTGCGTGAGGTCGGTGACGCGCAGCAACGGGTTGGAGGGCGTCTCGATCCACACGAGCTTCGGGCCGCGCGCGAACACCGCATGGTGGGCCGCGGCATCGGTGAAATCGATGGTGGCAAGCTCGAAGGCGCCTTTCTTCGCCAGCGCATTGAACAGCCGCCAGCTGCCGCCGTAGGCATCGTGTGGCACAACCAGCAGGTCACCGGGCTCCAGCAAGGCATTGAGCGCCAGCGTGATCGCGGCCATGCCGGTCGCGGTGATGACGCCCCCCGCGCCGCCTTCGAGCTGCGCCAGCGCATCACCCAGCAGATCACGCGTCGGGTTGCCGCTGCGGGTGTAGTCGTACTGCCGCTTCTGGTTGAAGCCGGCGAAGCTGAAATTGGAAGACAGCACCAGCGGCGGCGTGACCGCGCCAAAGGCGGTGTCGGTGTCGATGCCGGCGCGCACGGCGCGGGTGGCGATGTTCGATTCAAGGCTCATGTCAGGCATCCAGGGCAGCGGTGAGGGCGGCGGCGATGGCCGCGGTTTCTTTCAGGAAGGCGTCGTGGCCGTAGCGCGAGGCGATCACCTGCAGCCACGCATCGGGTGCGCGTACCGAGAGCTCGGCCAGATCCTCGCGCGGGACCAGCTGGTCGCTATCGATGGCGATCACCGACAGCGGTACGCGCACGGCCTCGGGCTCGACGCGATGCAGGTCGATGGATTCGGACAGGCGGCGATAAGCGGTGGCATCAAAGCGCGTCAGGGCGCGCTGGCCGCAGGCCTCCAGATAGCTTTCCGCAGGGCATACCGCGCGCTCGCCTTCCACGGCGACGGGCTCATTGAAGCGCTCGGAGAATTCCTTCGGCGTGCGGTAGGACAGCATCGCGAGCTGGCGCGCAAGGGCCAAGCCTTGGCCGTCATCGCACTGCAATTCGCCCAACTCGACGATCTTGCGCTGTACCGAGCGCAATGCGCTGGACCAGGGATGCGCGCGATGCGCACCACTGATCGCGACCAGCGCCTGCAGGCGATCCGGGTGGCGCGCGGCGAACTGCAGGCCGACCATCGCCCCGTAGGACGCGCCAACGAAAGCACGCGCCTTGGGCAGATGCAGCGCTTCGAGCACGGCGGCGATCGCATCGGCCTGGTCCGCGCTGTCGATCGGCACATCCAGCCCATCCCCATCGCACAGCCAGTCGATGGCGAGCACGCGATGCCGGCGCAGGAAGCTGGCCTGCGCCTGCCACCAGCCATGGGTGGTGTCGACCTCGTTGGCGCTGACGTGCCGGGTGGCGGAAATGCCGCCGGCCACGATCAAGAGCGGTGCGTGCACGGGCCCGCTGATTTCCCAGCGAATCGCGACATCGCGCAAGCCCGCATGCCGCAGCGCCAACGTGCAACGCAGCACGCCGCGGTCGGCGGACGGCTCATGCGCAGGCGCCTGGCTGAACCGACAGAACGGATCGGCGGCGGATTCTGCGGGGGCTTGGAACGATGCGGCAACCAGACTCATGTGGAACTCCCGGTGCATCGAGTTCCAGGTGGTGCGCTTGTCGGGCAACGCCAGGGCGGCGTGCTCAACCATCTGCGCGGCGGGCTTGCGCCCCCACAGGAATTGGCACCTTGGACGGATGTCCAGGTTGCCTCGGCGTCACAGGGCCTATCCCTCAGCCGATCTCGATGGATGGGGGCAGCTTGCCGGAGCCTTTTCGGAAAGTCAATCGCTTTATTCGGATCAAGCGATGAATATTCCATTTGGTCATGAGCGGGATAATCAGGCGATGCGATCGGCTGGCCTCCCCCTCCTGCTGCTGGCGGCCCTGTCCATCGGGCCCGCCCAAGGCCAGTGGCTGCGCTGGCCGCGGCAGTCGGCCTCGCCCATCAACGCGGCCACCCCGGATGCGCCGGCCGCCGCCGTGCGCCTGCGCTTTGCCCGCCAAGGCGCGATGCGCGAAGTCTGGGCCGACAACGACCTTTCAGGCCC
>Ga0056909_1001758_pt1 | contig 12351 bp, 13 predicted proteins | sample EBPBio102011_DNA_FD_62115 | JGI IMG/M metagenome (GOLD analysis project Ga0056909, IMG submission 62115) | Wastewater treatment Type I Accumulibacter community from EBPR Bioreactor in Madison, WI, USA - Reactor 1_1/10/2011_ DNA | ecosystem: Engineered > Bioreactor > EBPR > Anaerobic-Aerobic >...
CATCCGCGCGCCAACCGCGCCGCGGTGATCGCCCGGCTTGAACAACAAGGCGACGCAGGTGCGCGCCAGATCGCCCACCTGATGCAACACACTCTGGAGGACACCGACGATGCAACTTGACCTGACTGGCCGTCACGCCCTGGTGTGCGGCGCCTCGGAAGGCATCGGCCGCGCCACCGCGCAAGAGCTGGCGCTGCTGGGCGCCAACGTGACCGTGCTGGCCCGCCGCGCGGACGTTCTGCGCGAAGTCGTCGACGGGCTGCCGCGCAAGGCGGACCAGCATCACGATTTCATCGTCACCGACATGGCCGATACCGACGGATTGCGGGATGCCGTGGCAGTCCTGGTCCGCGCAAACCCGGTGCACCTGCTTGTCAACAACACCGGCGGCCCGCCGGGCGGCGCAGCCATCGATGCAGACCTCGATGCCTTCATCGATGCCTACCGCAAGCATCTGCTCGCCAACCAGACCCTGGTCCAGGCCGTGGTGCCGGGGATGCGCGATGCCGGCTACGGCCGCATCGTCAACATCATCTCCACTTCGGTGTACGAGCCGATCCCGAATCTTGGCGTCTCCAATACCACGCGCGGCGCGGTCGCCAGCTGGGCCAAGACGCTCTCGCGCGAGCTGGCCAGCGACGGCATCACCGTCAACAACGTGCTGCCGGGCTTCACCGAGACCGGGCGCATCGCGCAGATCGTGGAAGGCCAGCGCAACCGCACCGGCAAATCCGAAGCCGAAGTGCGCGAGGCGATGTTGGCCCAGGTGCCCGCGCGTCGCTTCGCCGACCCTGCCGAGCCTGCCGCCTTGATCGCCTTCCTGTGCAGCCCGGCGGGCGGCTACATCAACGGGCAGTCCATCGCGGTCGATGGCGGCCGGATGAACTCGATCTAGACCAGACCGCAGCGGCCACACTCAACCCCTGCCGGACGGACGTTTTTCCTGCGGATATAAACATCCACTGACCGCAAACTGTCCGATGCCCGCCTGCGCGGCGGAGCCGCCGCTTCCACGGTTGATCTCCAGTTTCACCAGACTGCCCGCATCGGCATACAACAGCACCACACCACTGGTGAGCCGATCGACAGCTGCGTAACCACGCAGGATCGGCAACGGGTGCCAAGCGAACACGCCATGGGCAGTCGTTCCCACACTGAATGCGGCAATTCCGTCGGCCGTGGACAGGCGGATACCAGCGCTCACATATTCGATCTGCAACCGCTGCCCCGCCGGCACGGTGAATTCCCCGACCGATCCGCTGTTGCCCGCAGCCAGATTCACAGTTCCGGCGTACTGAAAGGGGTGGCCGCACTCCACTCCATGGGCGACTGCCTGCCCTGCCATCGGCAGGAACAGGCAGACCAACAAGCTCCCTTGCCATTTGTGGTGGTTCATCGCTCGACTCCTTGTGATGTCGATGTCCCCCCTGCGCTTCGATCTTAACTTCAATCGCCCATATTTTGTGATTCAAGTCACAATTTCAGATCCGAATCTTCTTGCAAGATCGCCGCCCGGGGGCCGCATGCATCGCATGGGCGCGGTTACCCTAGATGAATGCAACGATTCCCACACTGGATCCATGGACAACCGCGCGATGCCGCCTCGGGCGCGTGGCTGCCGGTGCATGAGCCCGCCACCGGCCGTGTGTATGCCGAGGTCGCCGATGGCGACGCCGCCGATGTCGCCGATGCCATCGCAGCGGCGCAGGCGGCCTTCCCTACCTGGTCAGGCCTGCCTGCGAGCGAACGGGCGCGGTGGCTGGAGAAACTGGCCTCCGCGCTGGAATCGCGCATCGAGGATTTCGCCCGCACCGAAGCGCGCGATGCCGGCAAGCCGCTCACGCTCGCGCAGCAGGCCGAGATCCCGCGCGCGGTCAGCAACCTGCGTTTCTTCGCCCACGCGGCCACCCAATTCGCCAGCGAGTTCCACCATGGCGAGACGGGCATGCACTACACCCTGCGCAAGCCGCTGGGCGTGGTCGGCACGGTGTCGCCATGGAATCTGCCGCTCTACCTCTTCACCTGGAAGATCGCGCCGGCGCTGGCCGCAGGCAACACGGTGGTGGCGAAACCCTCCGAAGTGACGCCCGCCAGCGCGACGATGCTGGCCGAGCTCGCCGCGGAGATCGGATGGCCCCCCGGCGTGTTCAACCTGGTCCACGGGTTGGGGCCCAAGGTGGGCGAAGCCATCGTCACTGCGCCGGAGGTCAAGGCGATCTCATTCACCGGCAGCACGGCGGTCGGCCAGCGCATCCACCAGCTGGCTGCGCCTGCACTCAAGAAGGTTTCGCTTGAGCTCGGCGGCAAGAACCCGACGCTCGTCTTTGCCGATAGCGATTGGCGGCAACACCTCGACACGCTGGTGCGCAGCGCCTTCCAGAACAGCGGGCAGATTTGCCTGTGCGGCTCGCGCATTTTGGTTGAGCGCTCCATTTACGAGGAGGTGCGCGATGCCCTGGTCGATGCCGCGGCGCGCTTGCCGATCGGCGATCCGTTCGATGCCGGCACGCGCATGGGGCCGCTCGTGTCCAAGCCGCACTTCGACAAGGTGATGGCGGCGATCGCCCGCGCCCGCGAAGAAGGCGGCCGCCTCCTGACCGGCGGCGATGCCTTGCCGCGCGAGGGCTGGTACGTCGCGCCCACCCTCATAGAAGGACTGGGCCCGGACGCGACCACCAATCGCGAGGAAATCTTCGGGCCGGTTGTCACCCTGCAACCCTTCGACGACGAGGCCGAGGCGCTCGCGCTCGCCAATGCCAGCGAGTACGGCCTGTCCGCTTCGGTATGGACGCGCGACTTCGCCCGCGCCCACCGCGTGGCGGGCGCCCTGAATGTCGGCATGGTGTGGATCAACAGCTGGCTGGTGCGTGACCTGCGCACGCCATTCGGGGGCGTAGGTCAGTCCGGTTACGGCCGCGAAGGCGGCATGGACGCGATGCGTTTCTATACCGAGGCGCGCAACATCGGCTTTCCTGCGTGACAATACGCGGATGAACCGCATCGACGATCTCATCCGCAAAAACCGCGCCTGGGCCGAACGCGTCCAGGCCGAAGACCCCGGCTTCTTCGAGCGCCTGTCCGCGCAGCAGACGCCCAAATACCTGTGGATCGGCTGCTCGGACTCGCGCGTGCCGGCAAACCAGGTGATCGATCTCGCACCGGGCGAGGTCTTCGTCCATCGCAACATCGCCAATGTCGTGGTCCACACCGATCTCAACTGCCTGTCGGTGATCCAGTTCGCCGTGGACGTGCTCAAGGTGGAACATATCCTGGTCGTCGGCCACTACGGGTGCGGCGGCGTGCATGCGGCGCTCAACAACACGCGCGTCGGGCTCGCCGACAACTGGATCCGCCACGTGGGCGATGTCGCCGACATGCATGCCGGCATCCTGGCGCCCTTGGATGCGGTGCTTGCACACGACCGGCTGTGCGAGCTCAACGCGCTCGAGCAAGCCGTGAACGTCTGCCGCTCCACCATCATCCAGGACGCCTGGGCGCGTGGCCAAAGCGTCGCCGTGCATGGCTGGGTGTACACGCTGCGCGACGGTCTGGCGCACGACCTGGGCCTGAACGTCGCCTCCATGCGCGATCTGGAAGTCCAGTATCCCGAAGCGCTGGCCCGCATCCGCGACGACCGGGAGGACCGCTGATGGCCGAGGTGATCCAGAGCTCCAACGCGCCCCGCCCGGTCGGGCACTACCCGCATGCGCGTCGCGTCGGCAACCAGCTGTTCCTCTCCGGCGTGGGCCCGCGCGATCCACAAAGCAACGGCGTACCCGGCAACGTGCATGGCGAGGATGGCAGCCTGGTCTCCTATGACATCGATGCGCAGGTGCGCTCGGTCTTCGCCAATGTGCGCGCCGTGCTCGAATCCAGTGGTGCGCGCTGGCAGGACCTGGTCGATGTCACCGTGTACTTGACCGACATGGCCCGCGACTTCAAGGCCTACAACGCGATCTGGGCCGAATATTTCCCCGATGCCGCCAACGCGCCCTGCCGTACCACGCTCGGCATCACCGCGTTGCCTACCCCCATCGCCATCGAGCTCAAGTGCATCGCCGTCATCAAGGAGTAAGCGCATGCCCCTGCCCGCCGCCTTCAACCTGCAAGCCTGGATCGATGAGCATCGCCACCTGCTCAAGCCGCCGGTCGGCAACAAGTGCATCGTGCAGGAAGACTTCGTGGTGATGATCGTCGGCGGCCCCAATGCCCGCACCGACTACCACTACGAGGAAGGCGCGGAATGGTTCTACCAGCTCGAAGGCGAGATGGTGCTGAAGATCCAGGAAGACGGCCAGGTCCGCGACATCCCGATCAAGGCCGGCGAGGTCTTCTACCTGCCGCCCCGCATTCCGCACTCGCCGCAACGGATGGCCGATTCCGTGGGCCTGGTGATCGAACGCAAACGTCTGCCGCACGAGCAGGATGCCTTGATGTGGTTCTGCGTGTCGTGCAACCACCAGCTGTTCGAGGAATTCTTCCACCTCAAGGACATCGAGCAGGATTTCTTCCGGATATTCGAGGTGTTCTATCGCAGCGAGGTGCTGCGCACCTGCACGCGTTGCGGCACCCTGAATCCTAGGCCGAGCCGTTACGAGATGCAGGCCGACTCCCGCGCGGACATCACCTGACGCCATGTTGAAGATCGACGTCCACGCCCACTACCTGCCGCGCAACTGGCCTGATCTGGCCAAGAAATACGGCGATGCGCGCTTCCCGGTCATCCATCATGGCGAGGATGGGCGCTCGCGCATCTATCGCGACGGCAAATTCTTCCGCGAGATCTGGCCCAAGACCTGGGACCCGCAAATCCGCATCGACGAATACGCGGGCTTCGGCGTGCAGGTGCAGGTGCTGTCCACCGTGCCGGTGATGTTCAGCTACTGGGCCAAGGCCAACCACGCGCTGGAGCTGCATCAGTCGCTCAATGACGACATGGCCGCGACGGTCCGCGCCTACCCGCGCCACTATGCCGGCATCGGCACCGTGCCCCTGCAATCTCCGCAACTGGCGATCCGCGAACTGGAGCGCTGCATGGACCAGCTGGGCCTACAGGGCGTGCAGATCGGTTCGCACCTGCACCTGGCTGATGGCGGGCACTGGAACCTCGACGCGCCGGAGCTCTTCCCCTTCTTCGAGGCCGCCGCGGATCTTGGCGCCGCCATCCTCGTCCACCCCTGGGACATGATGGGCGCCGAGACGATGCCCAAGTACTGGCTGCCGTGGCTCGTGGGCATGCCGGCCGAGCAATCGCGCGCGGCGTGCTGCCTGGTGTTCGGCGGCGTGCTCGAGCGCCTGCCCAAGCTGCGCGTGTGCATGGCCCATGGCGGCGGCAGCTTCCCTTACACGATCGGGCGGATCGAGCATGGCTTCCGCATGCGGCCGGACCTGGTCGCCACCGACAACTTCCGCAATCCGCGCGACTACCTCAAGCGCCTGTATTTCGACTCCTGGGTGGCCGATGACGCGGCGCTCCGTTACCTGCTTGAAGCCTGTGGCAGTGATCGCGTGATGCTGGGCACCGACTATCCCTTCCCGCTGGGCGAGCAGGTGCCGGGCGAAGGCATCGACCGCCTGGCCTTGAACCAGAAGGAGCAGGCCCGGCTCTACCACGGCACCGCGCTGGAATGGCTGGACCTGCCCGAATCGAGGTTTGCATGAACGACGACATCTTCGACATCGACTACGCGCGTGCACGCGATGCGGCCGATCCACTGCGCGACTTTCGCGACGAATTCCTGATCCCGCTGCACGAAGGCGCCCCGCAGGCTTACTTCTGCGGCAATTCGCTGGGCCTGCAACCCCGCGGCGCGCGCGCGCATGTCGAGGAAGTGCTGGACAAGTGGGCGACCGAGGCGGTTGAAGGCCATTTCACCGGCCAGGCGCAATGGATGCCCTACCACGAACTGGTGCGTGAGCCGCTGGCCGCCATCGTGGGCGCCAAGCCGCACGAGGTGGTGGCGATGAATTCGCTGACCGCCAACCTGCACCTGATGATGGTGAGCTTCTACCAACCGGCCGGTGCGCGCAGCGCGATCCTGATCGAAGCCGGCAGCTTTCCCTCCGACCGCTACGCCGTCGAATCCCAACTCCGCTATCGCGGCCTGGACCCCGAGACGGAGTTGATCGAAGTCCAGCCCGACCTGCCGGGCGGCGTGTTCTCGATGGATGCCATCGCGCGCGCGATCCGCGACAACGCTGCCAGGCTCGCCCTGGTGCTCTGGCCCGGCGTGCAATACCGCACCGGCCAGGCCTTCGACCTGGATGAAATCGCGCGGCTGGTGCACGAGGCCGGCGCCATCGTCGGCTTTGATCTCGCCCATGCCGTCGGCAACCTCGAGCTTGGCCTGCACGCGTCCGGCGCGGATTTCGCCGTCTGGTGCCATTACAAGTACATGAACGCCGGACCGGGCGCGGTCGCCGGCTGTTTCGTGCATGAGCGCCATGCACAGACTTCGCGCCCGCGCTTCGCAGGCTGGTGGGGCAACGACAAGTCGGTGCGTTTCAAGATGGGGCCGGAGTTCAGCGCGACACCCGGCGCCGACGGATGGCAGCTGTCCAACCCGCCGATCCTCGGGCTGGCGCCTTTGCGGGCATCGGTCGAGCTGTTCCAGCGCGCGGGCATGTCGGCGCTGCGCGAAAAATCGCGGATGCTGACCGGCTATCTGGAGCAGTTGATCCAGGCGCGCCTGGCGGATGCCATCGAGATCCTCACCCCCACCGATATTGACCAGCGTGGCGCGCAGCTTTCCTTGCGGGTCAAGGCCGGGCGCGATGCCGGTCGCCAGCTCTTCGAGCACCTGCAATCGCGCGGGGTGCTCGGCGATTGGCGCGAGCCCGACGTGATCCGTATCTCGCCTGCGCCGCTCTACAACCATCATGAAGATGTCTTGCGCTTCGCGCTCGCCACACAGGAGTGGATCGATGCCTGCTGATCGTCACATCACGCTGGTCGGCGCGGGGCTGGCCGGCGCCCTGCTCGCCACCTTGCTGGCCCAGCGCGGCTTCCGGGTCGAGGTCTTCGAGCGCCGCGGCGATCCGCGCATCGACGGCTACGCCGGCGGCCGCTCGATCAACCTTGCCCTCGCCGAGCGCGGCCTGCATGCGCTGCGCCAGGCCGGCGCGGACGATGACGTGCTTCGCCAGGCGGTGATGATGCGCGGCCGGATGGTGCACCCGCTGGGCGGCGAGCCGCAGCTGCAACGCTACGGCCGGGACGACTCCGAGGTGATCTGGTCGATCAGCCGAGGCGAGCTCAACATCACCCTGCTCAATGCCGCCGAAGCCGCGGGCGCCACGCTGCACTTCGACCAGGGGCTTGCCAGCGTCGATTTCGATGCCGGCATCGCCACCTTCCGCGACGAACACGGGCGCGAGCATCGCCATGCGTTCAATGCGCTGGTCGGCTGCGACGGCGCCGGCTCCACCCTGCGCGGGGAGATGGAAAAGGTCACCTCGCTGGGTGAACGCACCCAATGGCTCGGCCATGGCTACAAGGAGCTGGAGATCCCGCCGGGTTTCGATGGCGGGTTCCAGATCGAGCCCAATGCCCTGCACATCTGGCCGCGCGGGCGCTACATGTGCATCGCCCTGCCCAATGACGAGCGCACCTTCACCGTCACCTTGTTCATGCCTAACGAAGGCGATCCGCCCAGTTTCGCCGACGTGCGCGATGGCGAGGACGCAGTGGCCTTGTTCGCACGCGAGTTCCCCGATGCCTTGCCGCTGATCCCCGATCTGGCCCGCGATTACGAGCGCAACCCGGTCGGCACGCTGGCCACGCTCTACCTGGACCGCTGGGGTCTGCATGGCCAGGCGGTGCTGGTGGGCGACGCCGCGCACGCGATGGTGCCCTTTCACGGACAGGGCATGAATTGCGCGTTCGAGGATTGCGTGGCGCTGGCCGATGAACTGGGCCGCGGCGACGATCTTGCATCCGCCTTCATCGCCTATGAAAAGCAGCGTGCGCCCAACGCGCTGGCGATCCAGACGATGGCGCTGGAGAACTACTTGGAAATGCGCGACCGCGTGGACGACGACGACTACCTGCTGCAGCGCAAGCTGGAACTGCAGCTGGCCGAGCGCCATCCGGGGCGCTTCGTGCCGCGCTACAGCATGGTCAGTTTCATGCGCGTTCCCTACGCGACGGCATTCGAGCGCGGACGCGTGCAACGCGAATTGCTCATCGAAGCCACACGCGGCAAATCGACGCTCGACGACATCGATTGGGGCTGGCTGGATGCCGAGGTGACCCGCTGCCTTGCGCCCTTGTCCGTGGAAGCCTGATGGCCGCCAGCTTCCTCTTCTACGACCTGGAAACCTTCGGCAGCGATCCGCGCCGCACCCGCATCGCGCAATTCGCGGCGATCCGCACGGATGCCGAGCTCAACCCCATCGACGAGCCGATCAGTTTCTTCGTGCAGCCGGCCGATGACCTGCTGCCCTCGCCAGCCGCGACGCTCGTGACCGGGATCACCCCGCAACAGGCGCGGCGCGACGGCGTGATCGAGGCCGAGGCGATGGCGCGCATCTTCGACGAGATGTCGCGTCCCGAGACCTGCAGCGTCGGTTACAACTCCCTGCGCTTCGATGACGAGTTCATCCGCTACGGGCTGTGGCGCAACTTCTTCGACCCTTACGAGCGCGAATGGCGCAGCGGCAATTCCCGCTGGGACCTGCTGGACGTGATGCGGCTTGCCCATGCCCTGCGCCCCGAAGGGATCACCTGGCGGCAACGCGAGGATGGCAAGGGCACCAGCTTCAAGCTGGAACACTTGGCCGAAGACAACGGCCTGCGCGAAGGCATGGCCCATGAAGCCCTGTCCGATGTGCGCGCATTGATCGGGCTGGCGCGCCAGTTGCGCGAAGCCCAACCGCGGCTGTGGGATTACGCCCTCACCCTGCGCGACAAGAAGGTCGCGATGGGGATGCTGGACAGTTTCGCGATGGCCCCCGTGCTGCATGTCTCGCAGCGGTTCCCCGCTTCGCGCCTGTGCGCCGCGCCCGTCGTGCCGCTCACCCGTCATCCGCGCATCGACAGCCGGGTCGTCGTGTTCGACCTGATGCAGGATGTCGAGCCACTGCTGTCGCTCGGCGCCGAAGAGATCGCCGGCCGGCTTTACGTCGCCCAAAGCGATCTGCCGGAAGGCGTGCAACGCATCGCCTTGAAAGAGGTCCACGCCAACCGCTGCCCGGCCCTGGTGGATTGGAGCCATTTGCGCGAGACGGATTTCGAGCGCCTCGGCATCGATCCGGCGCTCATCGAGGCTCGCGCCGCGCAACTGCGCAAGGCCGGCCCCGCGCTCGCGGAAAAGATCCGGCAGGTGTACGCGGCCGCACCGGATTTCGCGCCTTCCGATACCGACGGCGCGCTCTACGATGGCTTCATTCCCGAGAGCGACAAACGCCTGGCTGCGCAAGTCCGTGCGACACCGCCCGACAAGATGGCATCGGCAGGTTTTACCTTCCGTGACCCGCGCATGCAGGAGTTGCTCTTCCGCTATCGCGCCCGCAATTGGCCGCGGACGCTGGGCTTCGATGACCAGGCCCGTTGGCGCGATTACCTGCGTCGCCGGCTGCGCGATGAAGAAGGCTTGGGCGAAGTCACCCTGCCGCGCTATCGCCTGCAGATCGAGGCCCTGCGCCAGACCCATGCCGATGACCAGGCCGTACTGGGCCTGCTCGACCAGCTCACCCGCTGGGGCGACGAGCGCGAGGCCGACATCGAATGAGTGCCTATTTCACCGCCGAGAGCCTCAAGTTCCTGCGCGGGCTGGCGCGGCACAACGATCGCACGTGGTTCCTGGCCCACAAGGCCGAATACGACGACTACGTCCGCGCCCCGTTCCAGCGACTGCTGACCGATCTGCAGCCGGTCGTCGCCTCGATCAGCCCCCACTACCGGAGCGACCCGAAGGCCGTGGGCGGATCGATGTTCCGCATCCAGCGCGATACCCGGTTCGCCAGTGACAAGACGCCTTACAAGCCCTGGCAAGGGGCGCGGATCTATCACGAACGCCGCAAGCAGGTGGCTGCGCCCTCCTTCTACCTGCACCTGGAGCCCGGTGCGAGTTTCATTGGCGCCGGACTGTGGCATCCCGAGACACATACCCAGCGCCGGGTGCGCCAGTTCATCTTCGACAACCCCGCGGCCTGGGCGCGCGTCGCGCATGACAAGAAGCTGCGCAAGCACTTCCATCTTGCCTCGAAGGAGATGCTGGTTCGCCCGCCCTCGGGCTTCCCGGCCGATTTCGCCCACATCGACGACCTGCGCCACCGCAACTTCGCGCTGATGACCGATCTTGACGATGCACAGGTCACCTCCAGCCGGCTGTTCAAGCGAGTCGAGACGGACCTGTTGCAACTGGCGCCTTTCGTGGATTATCTGTGCGCGGCACTCGACCTGGAGTTTTGAGATGCACAAGACGGCAAAGCGACTGCTGATCCTCGCGATCATCCTGCTGGTGGCACTGGCAGGCTGGATCGCGGCGGGACCGTACATGGCCATCCACGGCATTCGCCAGGCCATCGAGGCGCAGGACATCCGGCGATTGGAGGGTTACGTCGATTACCCCAAGCTGCGGAGCAACGTGAAGGCGCAGATCGAGGATCGCATCGCACGCGAGATCACCGGCCGTTTCGGCGAACAGGCCGCTGGCGTCGCCGGCATGCTCTCGGAGAGCGCCGTCGATGCGATGGTGTCGCCTGCCGGCATCGCCGTGTTACTGCAAGGGCGTGCGCTAGTCGAGCGCGCTCGGGGCAATGTCGATCCCGCCGCAGGGCCCACCGGCGGCCCCGCCCCCTATGACCCGCTCAAGGGCGCCAAGACACGGTTCCAGTCGCCGTCCCGCTTCATCGCCACGGTGCAGAGCGCCGAAGGCCGCCCGGTGGACTTCGTGTTCGAGCGCCAGGGACTGCGCTGGCGCTTGACCGACATCACCCTGCCAAAATCGCCCTAAGCCGGCGCGTCATCGTTGGCCACGCCATGCGGCACATGCCCTGCCGCGACGTGACGGCGCGCGGAATCGATGTTGTGCAATGAGTCGTCGAAGAAGATGTCGGCGCCGAACGCCGCCAGGAAATCCCCCTTGTCGCGGCCGCCCAGGAACAAGGCCTCGTCCAGCCTGACGCCCCATTCGCGCAGGGTTCGGATCACGCGCTCGTGCGCGGGTGCGGAGCGCGCGGTGACCAGAGCCGTGCGAATCGGTGCGCCCTCGCCCGCCGGGAATGCTTCCTGGAGCTCGTGCAGGGCCTGCAGGAACCCGCGAAACGGGCCGCCCGACAGCGGTTCATGGGCGCGCTGGCGTTCGTGGATACCGAAAGCCTCGATCCCCTGTTCGCGCGACACCCGCTCGCTTTCATCGCCGAAGATGACCGCATCGCCATCGAAGGCGATGCGCAGCTGGTCGTGCCGCGACTCGGCCGCCCCGGCCGGCAGGATGGTCGCCGCGCCCACGCCCGCTTCCAGCGCGCGGCGCACCGATTCGGGATTGGCCGACAGGAACAACTGCGTGCCAAAGGGCTTGATGTAAGGCCATACCGGCGCGCCCGAGGTGAAGGTCGCCCGCCGAATGTCGAGGCCGTGATGCTGGATCGAGTTGAAGATGCGCAGCCCCGTATCGGCCGAATTGCGCGACAGCAGGATCACCTCCACCCGCGGCGCATCCGCCGGGGCCTGTTGGTTCAACGCCAGGAGCTTGCGCACCAGCGGGAAGGCCATGCCGGGCGAAAGCGGCTCGTCCTCGCGCGCGCGCTGGTACGCGCTGAAGGCCTCGACGCCCTCGCGCTCGAACAGGTCGTGGCTGTCCTCCATGTCGAACAGCGCACGGGCGGTGATGGCGATGACCAGGGGCGGATGGGGCTGCATGGCGACAAGGATGCCGCATCCGCGTCGCAATGGGCGAGACGACGCCCGCGGCAGGCTCAACGCTGGAACGCGGCCAGCTCGGGCGCGTGGATGCCGAATCCCTGCGCATAGTCCACGCCGATGTCCGCCAGCACCTGCGCCTGCCTCGCGCTGGCGACCCACTCGGCGATCACCTGCAGCCCGTGCTCGTGGCCGATCTCGGTAATCGCGCGCACGATGGAGAGGGAGACCGCGTCGCTTTCGATGTCGAGCACGAATGCGCCGTCGATCTTGATGGTGTCGATGCCCAAGGTCTTGAGGTAGCCGAACGACGACATCCCGGCGCCGAAGTCATCCAGCGCGATCCGGCACCCGATGGTGCGCAGCTCCGCGACCAGCCGCGAGACACGGCCAAGGTCGCGTACCGCGGTGGTCTCGGTGATTTCGAACATCACCCGGCTTGGATCGACGCCGTGGCGATCGAAGGCACCCAGCACGTAGTCGAT
>Ga0056909_1001761_pt1 | contig 12343 bp, 15 predicted proteins | sample EBPBio102011_DNA_FD_62115 | JGI IMG/M metagenome (GOLD analysis project Ga0056909, IMG submission 62115) | Wastewater treatment Type I Accumulibacter community from EBPR Bioreactor in Madison, WI, USA - Reactor 1_1/10/2011_ DNA | ecosystem: Engineered > Bioreactor > EBPR > Anaerobic-Aerobic >...
GGATGACCTGCCCGGCGCGGACGCCCTTGCGGCGGAACGTGGAGTTCCGCGGCTTGGTTTCAGAGTGTGAGGCGGCGGGGTTCCGGGCCTGCAAGCGGTGCAGGCCTCAGGTGGGGGCACCTTTGGCGGGAAGGTCTTCGATGACGGCCTTGTAGGTCGAGCAGGAGGCGATCAGTCCCATCCTGCCGTCGGGCAGGGTGAGGGTCTCGCGGTTGTCGCATTGCGGGGCGGGCTGGGCGATGCGGGCGGCGGCGAGCATGGCGCCGAGGCCGAGGGAGAGAGCGAACATCTGCCGGGTCATGGCGGGCCTTTCTGGCTGTGGTGCGGGCCGGAGGCTGCCGGGATCCGGCTGACGGGCGGTTAACGAGGCGGGCGGGGGTGCGCTGCGAACGCCAAGGGATTTCTGCGGCGCGGCGAATTTGGGCTTGCCGTTTGTGTCTGATCCATGCTTTCAAGCGCAAGAATGTTGCGCGGAGGTGAGTCGTGACCCGTCCCTATCGCTCTGTCCTGTATATCCCTGCCTCGCGCGAGCGGGCGCTGGAGAAGGCGCGGGAGCTGGCGGCGGATGCGATCATCTTCGACCTGGAGGATGCGGTCTCGCCCGAGGAGAAGGTCCGGGCGCGGGAGCTGCTGGCGGGGGTGCTGTCGCAGGCGGACTACGGTGCGCGGGCGCGGATCGTGCGGGTGAACGGGCTGGGGACCGAATGGGTCGAGGGCGATCTGGCGGCGTTTGGGGCGCATGGCGGCGTGGACGCGGTGCTGCTGCCGAAGGTGAACTCGGGCGCCGATCTGGATGCGGTGGCGGGCAAGGTGCGCGCGCCCTTGTGGGCAATGCTTGAGACGGCGAAGGGCTGCCTGAACGCCGGGGCGATCGCGGCGCATGACCGGCTGGAGGGGATGGTCATGGGGTCCAACGACCTGGCCAAGGAGCTGGGCGCGCGGTTCCGGGCCGACCGGCTGCCGCTGATGGCGGGGCTGGGGGCCTGCGTGCTGGCCGCGCGGGCTGAGAGCAAGGTCATCGTCGACGGGGTGTTCAACGCCTTCAAGGACGAGGCGGGTCTGCGGAGTGAATGCGAGCAGGGGCGCGACATGGGGTTCGACGGCAAGACGCTGATCCACCCGGCGCAGCTGGAGATCGCGAACGAGGTGTTTGCGCCGTCGGAGGAGGAGGTGGCGCTGGCTCGCCGGCAGATCGCGGCCTATGCCGAGGCGCGGGCGCGGGGCGAGGGTGTGGCGGTGGTGGACGGCAGGATCGTCGAGAACCTGCATGTCGCGACCGCCGAGGCGCTGATCGGCAAGGCCGAGGCGATTGCGGCGCTGACGGTTTAGCGGCAGGGTGGCGTCGCGACCGATGGGAGGCAGCGATGACACTGATCGTTCTGGGACTTTTGCTGTGGTGGGGGGCGCATCTGTGGAAGCGCGTGGCCCCTGGGCCGCGGGCCTTGATGGGCGAGCCGGGAAAGGGGCTGGTGACGGTCGGCGTGCTGGCAGGCGTGGTGCTGCTGGTGATCGGCTTTCGCGGCAGCGACTGGCTGGGGATCGAGGCGCCGGACTTCGTCGAGCTGTGGTATCCGCCGCGCTTCCTGGTGCATGTGAACAACCTGCTGATGGCCGTCGCGGTCTATCTGTTCGCGGCGTCGGGGATGAAGACGCGGATCACCCGGGTGATCCGGCATCCGCAGCTGACGGCGGTCAAGACCTGGGCGGTGGCGCATCTGCTGGTCAACGGCGATCTGGCAAGCGTGGTGCTGTTCGGGGGAATGCTGGCCTGGGCGGTGGTGGAGGTGATCCTGATCAACCGGGCCGAGCCACGGGGGCCGCTGCCGGAACCTGCGCCAATGGGGCGCGAAGTGGCGGCGGCTGTGGGGGCTGTGGTCGTTCTGGTGGCGATCATGCTGGTGCACAACTGGTTAGGGGTGCCGCCCTGGGGCTGAGGTCGGAGTGGGGGTTTCACACCCCCACTCCCCCGTGGGATACTTGTCCCAGTATGAAACGCAATTTTAGTCGAATTGTCAGGGTTTTGGTGAGGATATGAAGCTTTATCGGTTCCTGAGTGCCGATGATACGTCGGCCTTTTGTCACAAGGTGACGGCGGCCCTGAACAAGGGGTGGGACCTGCATGGCGGACCGACCTATGCGTTCGACGCGGCCAATGGCGTGATGCGCTGCGGGCAGGCGGTGGTGAAGGAAGTTCCGGGCGAGTATCACCCGGACGTGAAGCTGGGCGAGCAATGAAGACGAATCCGGGGCGGTTTTTCGAGGATTATACTCTGGGCGAGGTGATCGCCCATGCGGTGCCGCGCACGGTGGGGGCGGGCGAGCGGGCGCTGTATCATGCGCTGTATCCGGCGCGGGGGGCGGTCCATTCCTCGGACGAATTCGCGCGGTCGGTTGGGCTGAAGGCCTCGCCGCTGGACGATCTGGTGGCCTTCCACACGGTCTTCGGCAAGACGGTGCCGGATATCTCGCTGAACGCGGTGGCGAACCTGGGCTATGCCGAGGGGCGCTGGCTGAAGCCGGTCTGGCCGGGGGATACCTTGCGGTCTGAGTCCGAGGTGATCGGGCTGAAGGAGACCTCCTCGGGCGCGACGGGGGTGGTCTGGGTCAGGACGCGGGGGCTGAACCAGCACGGAGAGGCGGTGCTGGAGTATGTCCGCTGGGTGATGGTGCGCAAGCGGCGGCGCGAGGTCGAGGTGCCGGTTCATGTGCCGGAGCTTGCGGCTTCGGTCGCGCCCGGGGCGCTGGTGGTGCCGGAGGGGCTGGATTTCAGCCGCTATGACTTCGGGCTGGCGGGCGAGCCGCATCGCTGGGGCGATTATGCGCCGGGCGAGGTGATCGACCATGTCGATGCGGTGACGGTCGAGGAGGCGGAGCACATGCTGGCGACGCGCCTTTGGCAGAACACCTCGAAGGTGCATTTCGACGTGGGCCAGCGCGAGGACGGGCGGCGGCTGATCTATGGCGGCCATGTGATTTCCCTTGCGCGGGCGCTGTCGTTCAACGGGCTGGCCAATGCGCAGATGATGGTGGCGCTGAACGCGGGCGCCCACGCCAACCCCTGTTTCGCGGGCGATACCGTGCGGGCCTGGTCGGAGGTGCTGGACAGGGCGGAGACCGGTGTGCCCGGCGTCGGGGCCTTGCGGCTGCGGCTGGTGGCGACGAAGGGCAGGGCCGGGGAACTGCGCGGCGCGGACGGGAAATATCTGCCGGACGTGTTGCTGGACCTGGATTACTGGGCCTTGATGCCGGTCTGAAGTTTTGACTATCCAGTCAGTGGGAAGCTGTGTCATCCTGCCCTTTGGGGACAGAGAGGGGATCGCATCATGTTTCGCATTGCACTTGCCGCGCTGGCGCTGACGACGGGAAGCGCCGGGGCGCAGGACCTGTCGCTGTATGGCGGCGGGGAACTGGAATTCGCCTTCGAGGAGGACGGGCCGGGCACCGGGACCAACAGCTATCTGAGCGCCTATCTGGAACTGGAGAGCCGGGGTTTCTATGCCGGAATCTGGGGTCAGATCGCGAATGACGACCTGGCGGACGAGGTGGACCTGTATCTGGGCTACCGCAACGAACTGGCGAGCGGGGTCAGCTATGACGTCGGCTATATACGCTACATCTATCCGAATGACGGCGGGGATTGCTGTGGCGAGCTGACGCTTAGCCTGGGGGCGCCGGTCGGGGAAAAACTGTCGCTGTCGCTGGACCTTGCCTATGACCCGGAAAATGAACTGGGCAATGCCTATGTCGGCGCGGCCTTCGCGGCGACCGACAGGCTGGAGGTTTCGGCGAACTACGGGGTCTATGAGGTGGCCGATGCCGGGTCCGAGAGGGAATGGGACCTGGGCGCGACCTGGGCCCTGTCCGACGAGGCAGGGGTGGACCTGCGCTATTATGACGGGTCGGAATACGCGGGCAGCTATATCGGGCTGAGTCTGACCTGGGACACGACGGTATTCAGCCGGTAGGGGCATGGTTGTGATCACGGGTTGAAAAACCGTGATCACAAATCGAAGAAAATCGCCCCGATAGCGGCAACATGTTGCAGTTGCGGCAATCCGGGCGTGACACCGGCGAATTCCGCGCTATTCAGGTAACCGAACGACAGCCTGGCGCTGGCCCGATGGACCTGCGCCGCCAGACGTGAGGACCGATCATGGCAGACGCGAAGCGCATCGAGCGACCTCTGTCCCCCCACCTGCAGATCTATCGCTGGCAAGTGCCGATGCTGACCTCGATCCTGACGCGGATCACCGGGCATGCCCTGGTGGCGGGGGTGCTGCTGGGCGTCTGGTGGCTGCTGGCGGCGGCGACCTCGGAGGATTATTTCGCCACGGCCGATGCGGTGGCGACAAGCTGGTTCGGGGATCTGGTGTTCACGGGGTCGCTCTGGGCGGTGTGGTATCACTACCTCGCCGGGCTGCGGCATCTTTACTACGATTCCGGTCATGGCCTGGATATCCCGACGGCGGAAAAGCTGGGCTGGGCCTGCATCATCGGCTCGGTGGTGCTGACTGTGATCACAATTCTGCTGGTTCAGTGAGGCTGACATGCGCTATCTGACCCCCCGCAAGCGCGCCGAAGGCAAGGGCGCAGGTCACGCCGGGACGGAACACCACTGGTCGATGATGGTTTCGGCCGTGGGCCTGGCCTTTCTGGTTCCGGCCTGGCTGTATGTGTTCGGCAAGGCCCTGGGCGCCCCGCGCGAGGTGGTGCTGGACACTTTCGCCCGCCCCTTCCCCGCGATCCTGACCGCGCTGGTCCTGGTCGTCGGGATGCGCCATTTCGCGATGGGGGCGACCACGATGATCGAGGATTACGCCCGGGGCACGGCGCGCAAGATGCTGGTCATCTTCGTGATCTCGCTGGCCTGGCTGATCGCGGCGACCGGCCTTTTCGCCCTGGCCCGCATTGCGCTTTGAAGGACAGATGATGACCGCCTATCCGTATGAGACGCATGAATATGATGTGGTCGTGGTGGGGGCCGGGGGCGCCGGCCTGCGCGCGACGCTGGGCATGGCCGAGCAGGGGCTGCGCACGGCCTGCGTGACCAAGGTCTTCCCGACGCGCAGCCATACGGTGGCGGCGCAGGGCGGGATCGCGGCATCGCTGGGGAACATGGGGCCGGACCACTGGCAGTGGCACATGTATGACACGGTGAAAGGCTCGGACTGGCTGGGCGACACCGATGCGATGGAATACCTGGCGCGCGAGGCCCCGAAGGCGGTCTACGAGCTGGAGCATTACGGGGTGCCGTTCTCGCGCACCGAAGAGGGCAAGATCTATCAGCGCCCCTTTGGCGGGCATACGACCGAGTTCGGCAACGGCCCGCCGGTGCAGCGGACCTGTGCCGCCGCCGACCGGACGGGGCATGCGATCCTGCATACGCTGTACGGGCAAAGCCTGAAGAACAACGCGGAATTCTACATCGAGTATTTCGCGCTGGACCTGATCATCACCGACGGGGCCTGCACCGGCGTGGTGGCCTGGAAGCTGGACGACGGCACGATCCATGTCTTCAACGCGAAGATGGTGGTCTTGGCGACCGGCGGCTATGGGCGGGCCTATTTCAGCGCGACCTCGGCCCATACCTGCACCGGCGACGGTGGCGGGATGGTGGCGCGGGCGGGCCTGCCGTTGCAGGACATGGAGTTCGTGCAGTTCCACCCGACCGGCATCTATGGCAGTGGCTGCCTGATCACCGAGGGCGCGCGGGGCGAGGGGGGTTACCTGACCAATTCTGCGGGCGAGCGGTTCATGGAGCGCTATGCGCCGCATTACAAGGATCTGGCGCCGCGCGACTATGTCAGCCGTTGCATGACGCTGGAGATCCGCGAGGGGCGGGGTGTGGGTGCGCACAAGGACCACATCCACCTGCACCTGAACCACCTGCCGCGCGAGACGCTGGAGGCGCGACTGCCCGGCATCACCGAAAGCGCCCGCATCTTTGCCGGGGTGGACCTGCACAAGGAGCCGATCCCCGTCCTGCCGACGGTGCATTACAACATGGGCGGCATTCCGACCAACTTCTGGGGCGAGGTGCTGAACCCGACCCATGCGAACCCGGATGCCGTCTTCCCCGGCCTGATGGCGGTGGGCGAGGCGGGGTGCGCCAGCGTTCACGGGGCGAACCGGCTGGGATCGAACAGCCTGATCGACCTGGTGGTCTTTGGCCGGGCGGCGGCGATCCGGGCGGGGCAGGTGGTGGACCGGGAGGCTGCGGTTCCGGCGACGAACAAGGCCGGTGTCGACAAGGCGCTGGACCGGTTTGACGCGCTGCGCAACGCCAATGGCGCTGTGCCGACGGCCGAGCTGCGGCTGGAGATGCAGCGCACCATGCAGGCCGATGCGGCCGTGTTCCGGGCCGAGGAGACGCTGGCCGCGGGCGAGACGAAGATGACGGCGATCGCGGGCAAGATGGGCGACCTGAAGGTCACGGACCGCTCCCTTGTCTGGAACAGCGACCTGATGGAGACTCTGGAGCTGACCAACCTGATGCCGAACGCGCTGGCGACGATCTACGGCGCCCATGCCCGCACCGAAAGCCGGGGCGCCCATGCGCATGAGGACCATCCGCAGCGTGACGATGCCAACTGGCGCAAGCATTCGCTGGCCTGGGTCGATGGCGACAAGGTGAGGCTCGACTACCGGCCGGTGCATGTCGACCCGCTGACCACCGAGGCGCAGGGCGGGATTGCGCTGGCGAAGATCGCCCCGGCAGAGAGGAAGTTCTGATGCGACTGGCGGCCCTTCCCCTTGTGGCGGTGACGATGCTGGCCGCCTGCGATCCGGCGGAAGTCGTGAACGACGCCCTGAAGCGGACGGCGCATACGGTGGTGTTCCCGGTCGTCAGTATCGACATGCCGGCCGAACCGGCGCGGCTTGCGACGAAATGCATCCTGGATGCCGCGACCCAGAGCGAGCTGGAACTGCTGGCCCGCGACGTGGGGGTGGAGGCCGGGACCTCGACCAAGGCCACCATTCGCCAGATCGCGGTCAGGCCCGCGGCTCAGGCCTGTTTCGCCTCGAACGGCGTTCCTCCTGTCCGGTGATGCGATGAAGATCCTGGCCCCCATCGCCCTGCTGTCCCTGCTTGCCGCCTGCGGCCCGATGAGCATGGCCGAGGCCGAGCGCCAGTGTTTCGAGCGCGCCCGGCTGGCCAGCAAGCCGCGGGGCGAGGTCGGGTTCGGCGTTGCGAGCGGCGGGCGCAAGGCGGCGGGGATCGAGCTGGAAATCAGCTCGGACTATCTGTTGGGCAAGGATCCCTCGGCGGTCTACGAAAGCTGCGTCATGTCCAAGACGGGCCAGGCGCCGAGCCGTCCGCTTTACATGCGACCGGACTGGAGGGGCTGATGGCGAAGACCCCGAGGCCCGCTCCGGCCGCAGCAAGGCGCCGGACATATTGCAAGACGAAGACCCGGAAAGGCTGACCAATGGTCCAGTTTACCCTGCCAAAGAATTCCAAGATCCGCACCGGCAAGACCTGGCCGAAGCCCGCGGGCAAGAACGTGCGCAAGTTCCAGATTTACCGCTGGAACCCCGATGACGGCGAGAATCCGCGGGTCGACACCTATTTCATCGACATGGACCAGTGCGGCCCGATGGTTCTGGATGCGCTGATCAAGATCAAGAACGAGATCGACCCGACCCTGACCTTCCGCCGTTCCTGCCGCGAGGGGATCTGCGGGTCCTGCGCGATGAACATCGACGGGATCAACACGCTGGCCTGCATCTACGGGCTGGACGAGATCAAGGGCGACGTGAAGATCTATCCGCTGCCGCATATGGCGGTGATCAAGGACCTGATCCCGGATCTGACGCATTTCTACGCCCAGCATGCCAGCATCATGCCCTGGCTGGAGACGAAGACCAACCGCCCGGCCAAGGAATGGCGGCAGTCGATCGAGGACCGCAAGAAGCTGGACGGTCTTTACGAATGCGTGATGTGCGCCTCGTGTTCGACGGCCTGCCCGAGCTACTGGTGGAACTCGGACCGCTATTTGGGTCCGGCGGCGCTGCTGCATGCCTATCGCTGGATCATCGACAGCCGGGACGAGGCGACGGGCGAGCGGCTGGACATGCTGGAAGATCCGTTCAAGCTGTATCGCTGCCACACGATCATGAACTGCGCCAAGACCTGTCCGAAGGGGCTGAACCCGGCGAAGGCGATTGCCGAAATCAAGAAGCAGATGCTGGACCGGGTGGTGTAAGCCGCCCGTGCCGCTGCTTCTGCTGCTGCTGGGCGTTTCGGTCTTCGTCTATCTCTGGATCGCCCGGCGCAATTCGACGCTGACCCGCAACTGCCGCTGGCGGCTGGACCGCAGCGTCGCGCCGGACTTCTGGCGCTGCGTGGCCTGCGGGGCGACGGCGCGGGGCCGCGAGCCGAGGGATTGCCTGCGGGAAGACCGATAGCGCCCGGCGCGGAGCCTTCGAAGGCTCCGGTCCGATTTCTTCGAAGAAATCGGCGCTTGCAGGGGGCGTGGGTTCCGGCAAGTCTGCGGGCATGAAGCTGGATCGTCCCGAACACCCCGCCCCCGCCGATGCTGCCGCCCGCAAGGCGGTGCGCCCGGTGATCTGCTATCCGGTCGAGGGCCTGCCCCGCCCCGACCTGTCCGCCTACCGTGCCGCGCGGGACGGGTGGAGCCTGGAGGCCGAGGTGCTGGTGCCCCCGCGCGAGGCCCGCAGCTTCGAGGTTCCGGCGGGCTGGTTCTTCCGTATTCTCAGCGTCGAGGGCCCGCAGGTGGGTGACCTGAACCTCTTCGCGGCGGGGAACCTGGGGGAGCGGTTCTTTTCCGGCAAGACCCGGGCCCTGCATGGCACGCATCTGTCGACCGGGGACCGGATGTGGTCCTGCCTGCCATACCTGCGCCCGATGGCGACGATCACCGACGACACGCTGGACTGGTATGGGTTCGATGCCTTCGGCGGATCGGTGCATGACGTGATCGGCACGCGCTGCGATCCCTATACCCATGCGCTGCTGTCGCGGGGCGCGCAATACCACCATTGCTGCCATTCCAACCTGACCCGCGCGATCGCGGACCATTGGGGCCTGCCCGCGAAAGCAGCGGAGCTGCATATCCATGATGTGCTGAACGTCTTCATGTGCACCGGGTTCACCCGCGACACCGGTCAGTATTTCATGAAGGCCTCGCCCGTGCGGCCCGGCGACTATCTGGAGTTCATGGCTGAGATCGACCTTCTGGGCGCACTCTCGGCCTGTCCGGGCGGGGATTGCTCGGCAGAGCATTCCTCGGATGCCGCGACCTGCCATCCGCTGCTGGTGCAGGTGTTCCGACCCAAGGCGCCTGTGGTCGGGTGGGCGCCTGCCGGGCCGAACCTCTACGACCGCAGCCACGGTGTGGATCAGCAATAACGCTCGATTGCCAGAAGCTGGTGGTCGCCGTAGCGGTCGCCCTCGGCCCAGCCGGGGGGCAGGAGGCGGTTTATCTCCGCCAGGTCGTCCGGGGTGAAGCGGATGTCGGTCGCCTGCGCCCATTGCCGCAGATGTGCGGCGTGGCGGGTGCCGGGGATCGGGATCAGGTGGTCGCCCTGATGCAGGATCCAGGCCAGTGCCGTGGCGGGGGTCGACCAGCCGCGTTCGGCGGCGAAGGCGCGGAAGGGGGCGATTTTGGCGAGGTTGGCCGAGAAGTTCGGCTCGGTGAAGCGGGGGTTGGTGCCGCGGAACCCGTCCTCGGGCCGGGCAATCGGGGTGTCGCCCAGCATGCCGCGCGCGAGGGGCGAGAACGGGACGAAGGCGATTCCCAGCGCCTTGCAGGCCTGGATGACGCCCAGTTCCGGCGCGCGGGTCCAAAGCGAGTATTCGTTCTGCACCGCCGTCACCGGATGCAGGGAATGGGCGGCGCGGATCGTGTAGGGGGCGACTTCGGACAGGCCGTAGCCACCGATCTTGCCCTCTTCGATCAGGCGGGAGAGGGTGCCGACGACTTCCTCCAGCGGGCGGGCGTGTTCGCGGCGGTGGATGTAGAACAGGTCCACATGGTCGCGGCCGAGGCGTTTCAGGGACTTCTCCAGTTCGGCGCGGAGGTGGGATTCGGAGTTGTCGATCCGCCGCTCGGGGTCGGCGACGAAGCTGGCCTTGGTGGCGAGGGCGACCTGCGGCTTGCGGCTGGCGAGCCATTTGCCCAGCACGGTTTCACTGACGCCCATGCCGTAGATGTTAGCGGTGTCGATGAAAGTGATGCCGGTGTCCAGCATGGCGTCGAGGCAGGCGAAGCTGTCCGCCTCGTTCGTTGCGCCGAAGATGCCGCCGAAGGACATGGCGCCAAGGCCGATGGCGGAAACCATCGGGCCGGAGGCGCCGAGTTTGCGCTGCTGCATGATCTGTCCTTTCGCGGGGATTTCGTTGGGGGATCGCATCAAACCCCCGCGAATCGGATCGTTCAAGGGTTCATGTAGTGGAAGCCCTGAAATTTTTTCCGCAGCGCGGCGGTGCGAGGCGCCACGGTTTCCGGCGCGTTTGACCGCAGCCCCTCGGCGATCAGGGCGGCCAGCGCCGGGGCATCGGCGGGGGTGACACCGCGACGGACGAGTTCGGGCGTGCCGATGCGCAGGCCGTTGAGGTCGCCGGGGACATCCGGGATGGGCAGGCCGATGCCGCAGGCCAGGAAACCGGCCTTGCGCAGGGTCTTCGAGGCCGCCTGTCCGCCACCGAAGGCCGCGGCCTCGATGGCGAACTGGTGCGAGGTGGTGGCGCCCCGGTCGGCGGCGAATACGGGAAGGCCCAGTTTGTCGAGCTCGGCCGCGAGCGCGCGGGAGAGGTCGACCATCGCTTTCGCATACCCCGCGCCGTGGTCGCGCCAGTCGAGAAGCGTATAGGCCAGCGCGGCGGATTTCGCAGCGTCGAAGTTGGCGGTCAGGCCGGGGAAGGCGATGGTGTCCAGCCGCTGCGCGATTTCGGCGTCGTTGGTGACGATCAGGCCACCGGCGGGGCCGCCGAGGGACTTGTAGGTGCTCATCGTCATCAGATGCGCGCCTTCGGTCAGGGGGTTGGCCCAGACGCCCCCGGCGATGATGCCGCATTGATGGGCGGCGTCGAACAGGACCTTGGCGCCGACCTGATCGGCGATCTTGCGGACCTCGGCCACCGGATGGGGGAAGAGGTTGAGGCTGCCGCCGACGGTGATGATCTTCGGGCGGACGGCATGGGCGAGGTCATGCAGCGCCGCGAGGTCAATGGTATAGCTGTCGGCGTCGATGGGGGCGTTGTGGGTGGTCAGCCCGTAAAGGCCCGCGCAGCCACCGGCGTGATGGGTAACATGGCCGCCGATGGTGGCAGGCGGCGCGATGATGCTGTCGCCGGGTTTCGCAAGGGCCATGAAGCCGTAGAGGTTGGCCAGCGCGCCAGAAGCGACGCGGATTTCGGCGTATTTCGCGTTGAAGATCTCGGAGGCGAGTTCGGCGGCGATGACCTCGATCTCCTCGATCGCCTCCAGCCCCATCTCGTACTTGTCGCCGGGATAGCCGAGCGAGGGGCGCGAGCCGATGCCGGAGGCCAGCGCGGCCTCGGCCCGGGGGTTCATCACGTTCGTCGCGGGGTTCAGGTTGAAGCAGTCCTGATCGTGGATATCGCGGTTCTTCGCGATGAGGTGGTCGAGGCGGGCGGAGACGGTGGCGGAGGGTTTGCCTGCGTCCGTGGCGAGGCGCTGGATGTAGGTCTCGCAAGCGGCAGGGACCCAGGGGCGGGGAGAAAGATGGGGCATGGCGGTCTCCTTTCGAGGGGAGGCTAAAGGCGGGGGGGCTTGCGGGCAAATCAGTTCTGCGGAAAATTAGGGTCAGGAAAGTTAAGCCATGCCCGTCGCCCCGCCACCCCTGACCCGTTTGCCGCTGAATGCGCTGCGTGCCTTCGAGGCGGCGGCGCGGACGGGGGCGTTCACGCTGGCGGCCGCCGAGCTGGGCGTGACACCCGGCGCGGTGACGGCGCATGTGAAGGCGCTGGAAGATCGGCTGGGGGCGGCACTGTTCGAGAGGCAGGCGCGGGGGGTGCGGCTGACGGCGCTGGGGCTGGCGGCGGTGGAGGAGCTGACGGGGGCCTTCGATGCGCTGGCCGGAGCCGAGGCGCGGCTGCGGGCGCTGGCGCTGCCGAGGGAGGTGCATATCGCCACGCTGCCCGCGATTGCGCAGTTGTGGCTGTCGCCGCGGTTGCCCGCGCTCAGGGCCGCCGCGCCGGAGATTTCGGTGTCGATCACCGCGCTGGAGGCACCGCCGAACCTGAAGCGCAGCCTGCATGACCTGAGCCTGTTTCCGGCGGAAGGCGGGGGGCGGCTGGCGGTGGCGGATGAGCTTTTTCCCGTGTGTTCCCCGGCGCTTGCGGCGCGGCTGGGGC
>Ga0056909_1001762_pt1 | contig 12327 bp, 10 predicted proteins | sample EBPBio102011_DNA_FD_62115 | JGI IMG/M metagenome (GOLD analysis project Ga0056909, IMG submission 62115) | Wastewater treatment Type I Accumulibacter community from EBPR Bioreactor in Madison, WI, USA - Reactor 1_1/10/2011_ DNA | ecosystem: Engineered > Bioreactor > EBPR > Anaerobic-Aerobic >...
AGACGGTGATGCTGCAGAACATCGCGAAGTCGATCACCGCGAACAATCCCGACGTCTTCCTGATGGTGCTGCTGATCGACGAGCGGCCCGAGGAAGTGACCGACATGGCCCGCACCGTGCGCGGGGAAGTCGTCGCCTCCACCTTCGACGAGCCGGCGACGCGCCACGTCCAGGTGACGGAGATGGTGCTGGAGAAGGCCAAGCGCCTGGTCGAGCACAAGCGCGACGTCGTCATCCTGCTGGATTCCATCACCCGCCTCGGCCGCGCCTACAACTCGGTCGTGCCGTCCTCGGGCAAGGTGCTGACCGGCGGTGTCGATGCCAACGCCCTGCAGCGCCCGAAGCGCTTCTTCGGCGCGGCGCGCAACATCGAGGAAGGTGGGTCGCTGACCATCATCGCCACCGCGCTGATCGACACCGGCAGCCGCATGGACGAAGTCATCTTCGAAGAGTTCAAGGGCACCGGTAACAGCGAAATCGTCCTCGACCGCAAGCTGTCCGACAAGCGCACCTTCCCGGCCATCGACATCACCAAGTCGGGCACCCGCAAGGAGGAGCTGCTGGTGGATCGCGCCACCCTGTCGAAGATGTGGGTCCTGCGCCGCATCCTGAACCCGATGGGCACGCAGGACGCGATGGAATTCCTGATCGACAAGCTGAAGTACAGCAAGACGAACCAGGACTTCTTTGATGCGATGAATACCTGACGGTATTCGTCGCATCCGCTTGGCCTTCGCACGCCTTCGGCGTGACGCGATGAACACCTGACGGTGTTCGTCGCATCCGCTTGACCGGCGCACGCCTTCGGCATGACGCGATGAACGCCTGACGGTGTTCGTCGCATCCACTCGACCTTCGCACGCCTTCGGCGTGACGCGATGAACGCCTGACCGGCGCCCCTGCCGCCACGCTTCCCCGCCGTGGCGGCCGCAGCGTATCCTGCCCGGCACGACAGAGGCCGCTGGCCAGGGGGACACCGTCGATGAGCCGCCGCACGAAACTCATCCTCGGCGTGCTGCTGGCGGTGCCGCTGCTCGGGCTGGCCGCCATCTTCGTCATCCTGCCGCAGATCGACCTCGCCAGCCGCGTGGCGGCCCGCGGCACGGCGGCGCTGGGGCGCAGCCTGACGATCGACTCCCTGCGCCTGTCGCCCGGCCTTCGGACCACCGTCGAGATCCGCGGCGCCCGCCTGGCCAACATCGAAGGCGGCAGCGCGCCGCACATGGCGACGCTGGCCTCCGCCACCGCCACGCTCGACCTGCTGCCACTGCTGCGCGGCCAGGTGGTGCTGCACGAGGTGCGGGCGGAAGGCTTCACCCTGCTGCTGGAACGCGACGCGCAGCGGCGGCGCAACTGGCGCTTCCATGGCGACCCCGCCGGCCCCTCGGCGCCCTTTGCGTCGGAAGCGCCCGACCGTTCCGGCCTGCCGGTCCTGCTCGACATCCGCCTCGCGCGCAGCGAGATCGTCTTCCGCACCAGCAGCGGCACGCCCCTGCGCAGCGAGATCACCTCGGCCACCATCGCGGCACCCGCCGCCGACCAGCCGCTGCGCCTGCGCGTCGCCGGTACCTACAACGCGGTGCCGGTGACGCTGGAAGGCACCCTGGGCACGCCGGCGCAGCTTCGCGACGGCCGCACGCCCTTCCCGATGGCCCTGGTCGCCATCGCGCCCGAGACGAACCTGGCCTTTGACGGCACCGCCGCCGACCCGCTGAACGTCGACCGCATGGAAGGCCGGCTGAACCTGGTCGCGGGGTCGCCGGGCGCCGTCCTGACCATGGCGGGCGCCGGCCCCGGCCCGGCCTTCCCGGTCCGGCTCGCCGGCGCGTTCCGGCGCGAGGGCGATGTGTGGAGCCTGACCGGCGCGCGCGGCGAGATCGATGGCGAGGCCCTGGCCGCGCCGCGGCTGCAGATCACCGAAGGTGCCTCGGGCCAGCCGGACACGGTGGTGGCGGAGATCGACTTCACCCGGCTCGACATCAATGCGCTGTTCGGCGCCCCGCCCGAGCGGCCGGGCGAGGGGCGCGGCGACGCCGATATCCCGTTGACCTTCGCCGTTGCGCCGGACCCGCGGCTGCAGGTGAAGGCAACGGCGCGCGAACTCGCCTATGCCGATCTCGACGCCACCGATGTCCGCCTCGTCGCCTCGGCGGAGCCCGGCCGCATCGCGGTCGAGGCCTTCGCCCTGCGGACCTACGGCGCGCTGATCGAGGCGTCGGGCACGCTGGAACCTTCCCCGCGCGGCGGCCGGGTGAGCGCCGAGGTCGCGATGCGCGAAGGCGACCTCGACACGCTCCGCCGCGCCTTCGGCATGCGATCCCTGCCGGCGCAGGGGCCGATGGAGGCGCGCGTCGCCGTCTCCGCCGAAGGTGCGACGATGAATGCGGCGACGCGGCGGGCGAATGTCTCGGCCGTCATCTCGATGCGCAGCGGCACCATCGCGCGGGAGGTGATCGAGATGGCCTCGACCGACCTGCGCGCCCTGTTCCGCACCGCGCGGGGCAATACGCCGCTGACCTGCCTGCTGGCCGTGGTCGATGTGCGCGCCGGGCGCGGGGAGGCGGCGCCGCTGCGCATCCGCGCCGCGACCGGGACCATCAGCGGTCTGGCGACCTTCGACCTCAATCGCAAGCGGATGGACCTGGTGATCGGCAGCCAGCGGGACACCACGGATTTCTTCGCCCTCGACATCCCGGTGCGGGTCAGCGGGACCTTCGCCGATCCGTCCATCGCGCCGGCGAGCTGGTCGCGCGACGGCCGCGCGCGGCTGTCGGCGGGTGACCGCGTCGCACCGCTGCCGCCGGCGCTGCGCGACTTCGCCCGGCAGAATCCCTGCTTCCGGGCTGGCGCGCGACGGTAGCCGGGCGCCTCGTCCGGGCCAGCGCCGCCGGGCGCGACTGCGCCCTTGCGCCACAGCCCATCGCACCCCCATTGGAGGAGCCATGAAACCCAGCATGGACCCCGGCGCCGAGATCCTGCGCGCCACCCTGTTCGCCGCCCGCGCCCATGCCGGGCAGGCGCGCAAGGGTGCGGCCGCCGAGCCCTATGTGAACCACGTCATCGAGGTCGCCTCGATCCTCGCCACGCATGGCGCGCCCTTGCCGGTGATCCTCGCCGGGTTGCTGCACGACACGGTGGAGGACACCGACGTGGCTCCGGCCGACCTTGCGGCCGCCTTCGGGGCCGAGGTCGCCGGCCTGGTCGCCGAGGCGACCGACGACAAGGAGCTGCCCAAGGAAACCCGCAAGGCGTTGCAGGTCAGCCAGGCGCCGAAGAAATCGGATGGCGCGAAGCAGCTCAAGCTCGCGGACAAGATCTCGAACCTGCGGGCCATCGCCGACAGCCCGCCGGCCAACTGGATCCATGCGCGGCGCGTCGAATATGTCGGCTGGGCCGGGCGCGTCGCGGCGGGTCTGCGCGGCGTGAACCCGGCGCTGGATGCGCTGTTCGACAGCACCTATCGCGCCGCGGTGGCGAAGTTGTCGGCCGAGGAAGGCTGACGCCGCCACAATCCGTCACGCGCCGCCGCGGCGACGCCATGATCGCGCCGCGCCGTTGCCGGACGACCATGGTCTGCTCTCCCCACCTGAGGGAGATGCGCCATGTTCCGCCTGCTTCCCGCCGCCACCCTGATCCTCGCCGCCGTGGCCGCCGGGCCGGCCTGCGCCTATGAACCCTACGCGTACCAGCCGGGCTGGGGGCCGGGGCCGGCGCCGGCGCAGGTCTGGTATCACCGCCCGGCGCCGCCCCCGCGTTGGGGCTGGCAGCCCCCGCCGCCGCGCTGGGGTTGGCAGGCGCCGCCTGCCCGTTGGGCCGGGCCGCCCGCGCAGGGCTGGGGTGGACCGCCGCGCGACCGCGGCTGGGATGGGCCGCGGCATACGCGTTATGAGGCGCGCCGCTACGAGGGACATCGCGACCATCGGCGCGACGACCGTCGCTGGTAGCGCGGCCGTCCTGCGCGGTGCCGCCGCGGGGCGATGGCGCGGCGGTCGATCCGGCCGCGCCTTGCCGCGGGTCGCCCGGCGGCCTACGTGAAGGGTCTCCCGCGGCCCTTCGCCGCGCCCGCGATATGAGACGCCAATCCCGAATGAGCAACGACAAGGATACCCCCGCGCCCGAGACCGGGGCGGTGCACCCCTCGCCTGAGACCGAAGCCCCGCCCGCCGAGCTGACGCCCGAGGAGCGGATCGTTGCGCTCGAGGCCGAGGTCGCCGAGTTCAAGGACAAGTGGCTGCGCGCCGAGGCGGAGATGCAGAACCTGCGCGCCCGCACCCAGCGCGAGGTGCAGGAAGCCCGCGCATACGCGACGCAGAAATTCGCCCGCGACGTCGTGGAAGCGGCGGAGAACCTGCGTCGCGGCATCGACGCCCTGCCCGCCAAGGCGGCCAATGAGCCCGAGGTGCTGACCAAGATCCGCGACGGGATCGAAGGGGTGGAACGCTCCTTCCTCAGCATCCTGGAGCGCAACGGGGTGCGGCGTGACGACCCGACCGGCAAGCCCTTCGACCCGGAACTGCACCAGGCGATGGCCGAGCAGCCGGCGCCGGACGGCGTGGCGCCGGGGTCGGTGATGGCGGTCTGGACGCCCGCCTGGACGCTGAACGGACGGCTGCTGAAGCCGGCGATGGTGGTGGTGGCGGCCGGCGGCAGCCGGTAGCCGCCACGCCGCGGGCGTCAGCCTGCGATCCCCGCGGTTTCCAGCACCTCCCGCGCTGCGCGCCGCCCGCCCAGCAGGGCCCCGTGCGCATAGGACGGGGCCTCGGTCGTCGCGGCCTCCCCGGCGAAGAAGATCCGCCCCGCGATGGGCCGCGACAGGGCGGCGTGGTCGTCCAGCGACGCGCCCACCGGGAGGAAGGAATAGGACCCGCGCGCGTGGATGTCGCGCGACCAGCGGGTGACGCGGGTTTCGACCGGGCGGGGGATGCCGCTGCCGAACATCCGGCGCAGCGCGTCCATCACCAGTTCCACCTGCGCGGCGTCGGGCAGCATCTCGATCCGCTGCGCCGCCGACCCACCGATCAGCGCGACCAGCACCGGGACGTTCAGGTGCGGCTGCAGGGACACCAGCTCGGGCGCCGCATTGTCGCGCGTGGCCGACAGGCTGCGCAGGTAATGCGTCTCGGCCGGCCAGAAGGGCCGGTTGAAGGCGAGGATGATCTTGTTGAGCAACCCGTTCCCGATGCGCGCGATGGCGCCGAGATGCGCCGCCGGCAGTGGCGGGTCGAAGCCGACATCGCCCCGCTTCAGCACGCCGAGCGGCAGCGTCACCACCACCCGGTCGGCGAAATAGGCCTGCTCGGCGGTGGCGACGACGACGCCGGATCCGGTCAGCCGCACCTCCCGCACCACCTGGCGGAGCTGGATGTCGAGCCCCCGCCCCAGCAGGTCGGTGATGGCGTTGTAGCCCTGGGCGAGCAGGTGGTTCTCCTCGGGGATCTCGCCCTCGCCGCCGAACCAGCCCTGGGCGGAGACCTCCGCGGCATCGCCGCCGGCATAGCCGGCGACGTAGGAGGACAGCCAGGCGGCGACGCGGCGGTCATAGGGGGTCGCGCGCGTATTGGGGTCGAGGATCGGCACGGCTTCGGCCAGCGAGACATCCCGCGTGCCGCGATACGCGTAGGGGCTGTCATGGGCGATCAGCTTGCCGACCGTGTCGAAGATGGCGCCGGTCTCGGCCTCGGTCAGCCGGCGGCCATCGGCGTCGAACATGACGCTGCGCGCGTCATAGGTCGGCATGCGCCGGATGCCCGCGGCGTCCGCGAGCGGCGAGAGCGGATTGCCCTCCGGCCCATGGATCCAGGCGCCGCCGAGGTCGAGCCGCTGGCCGCGGAAGGTCACGGTATGCAGGCGCCCGCCGCTGCGGGCACGGGCTTCGAGCACGGTGACGCGATGCCCGGCATCGGCCAGCGCCCGCGCGCAGCCAAGGCCTGAAAGCCCCGCGCCGACGACGATGACATGGAGCGGCCGCGTCGGCGGCTGGCCCTGTGCGGCGCCCGGCAACGCGGGCGAGGCGGCAAGCAGGGCCAGAAGGCCGCGCCGGCCCAGGATCGGCTGGAAGGTCATCAATGGCATCCCGGTCTGTCCGGAACGATACCGGACCGGACCGGAGCCTGCGAGGCACGAAGCGTCCCGTCTGTGCGCTGGAGCAGTGACCCGCCGATCATTCAGATCCAGCCTGCCGCCCCGTCCGTGAACCGCCTTGGATATTCAGCAAACGGCCCGGACGGGCAGGCCACCGACACCGGAGCGCGGTGGCCCGGGGACGAAGTCCGGAGACTCCGGCCTCAGGGTATCAGCTTACCCAAGCGCCCGACCCTGCATTCCAGGCGGGGTCATCATCCTCGTAATCGTCATCCACGCGACAGAAGAGGCAATTGAACTTGGTAATATTGGGCGCGACCTTGCGGATCGCCTTGATGGTTTCCTGAAGCGTCACATGGGAACTGTACCAGCGGTTCCGGATCGTGACGACGACGACCTTGCCCTCGTCGCAGATCGACTGGAGGGCTTCGTAGGTGTAGCCGCGCTCGGCCTTCGCATCGTCCGGCGCCTGATTATGGCGCCCCTCGAACTTGTTGAGGATGTAGTTGGTGCACCTCTCGCCCGGGCCGAAGGCGGTGTCGTTGTGCTGGTTGTCGACGATCGGCTTGCCGGTCCGCAGGTTGTTGGTCCGGTAGATCAGGCAATAACCATGCGGCTGGAAGAATTGTACCGAGCATCCGCTCGGGACGGTGAATGTCTCATTGTCGATCAGGTAGTCGCCGGAATCGGATCCGCCGTGACCGCTGATCCAACATTCGGTTGCCGTCTTGGTGTTGCCGATGATGTAGTGTTCCGACAGCTTGACGACCCAGGCACCCTCGCCGAACTTCATGCTCGACTTGCGGTTGGTCGATAGCGCATGATCAAGCCAATTGGCGAAATACTGTCCCGCACTCATGGATATGTCCCCGTTGCCCCGCAGGTGGGAAGCCTAGGCGCATGCCCGGGCACGGGTCCAGATGCATCAGGAAGCTTGGGCCGACAATTGCCGCGCCGCATGGCGGCGGGACTTGTCCGCCGCCTCGCCAATCAATACATCCGGTCCGTTACGACGCCCCGCCTCGCGCGGGGACCCCAACCACCCCATCCGCGGCGGCGCGCGCCGCCGGTTCAGCACAGGGGGCGGGCATGGCGCCACTCTCGGGCCGTCCCCGCCTGCCGCAGAGGAGAGTATCGGATGAGCAAGGTCATCGGCATCGACCTCGGCACCACCAACTCGTGCGTCGCCATCATGGAAGGCAAGGACGTCCGGGTCATCGAGAACGCCGAGGGTGCCCGTACCACCCCCTCGATGGTCGCCTTCGCCAAGAATGGCGAGCGCCTGGTCGGCCAGTCCGCCAAGCGCCAGGCGGTCACCAATCCCATGGGCACGGTCTATGCGGTGAAGCGCCTGATCGGCCGCCGCTTCGACGACCCGATGGTGCAGAAGGACATCGGTCTCGCGCCCTTCCACATCACCAAGGCCGCCAATGGCGATGCCTGGGTGGAAGTGGACGGCCAGTCCTACGCGCCGCAGCAGATCAGCGCCATGGTGCTGACCAAGATGAAGGAGACCGCCGAGGCCTATCTCGGCGAGAGCGTCTCGCAGGCCGTCATCACCGTCCCGGCCTACTTCAACGACGCCCAGCGCCAGGCCACCAAGGAAGCCGGCGCGATCGCCGGGCTCGAGGTGCTGCGCATCATCAACGAGCCGACGGCCGCCGCGCTGGCCTATGGCATGGACCAGAAGAAGGGCGGCACCATCGCGGTCTATGACCTCGGCGGCGGCACCTTCGACGTGTCGATCCTCGAGATCGGCGACGGCGTCTTCGAGGTGAAGTCCACCAACGGCGACACCTTCCTCGGCGGCGAGGATTTCGACCAGCGCGTCATCGACTACCTGGCCGACGAGTTCCGCAAGGAGCAGGGCATCGACCTGCGCGGCGACAAGCTCGCCCTGCAGCGCCTGAAGGAAGCGGCCGAGAAGGCGAAGATCGAGCTGTCGTCGGCCAAGGAGACCGAGGTCAACCTGCCCTTCATCACCGCCGACGCCTCCGGGCCGAAGCACCTGGTGATGAAGCTGACGCGGGCGAAGCTCGAAGCCCTGGTGGATGACCTGATCCAGCGCACCCTCGAACCCTGCAAGCAGGCGCTGAAGGATGCCGGGCTGACGGCCGGCGAGATCGACGAGGTGATCCTGGTCGGCGGCATGACCCGCATGCCCAAGGTCATCGAGGTGGTGAAGTCCTTCTTCGGCAAGGAACCCGCCCGCAACGTCAACCCGGATGAGGTCGTGGCCATCGGCGCGGCGATCCAGGGCGGCGTGCTGAAGGGCGACGTGAAGGACGTCCTGCTGCTCGACGTCACCCCGCTGAGCCTCGGCATCGAGACGCTGGGCGGCGTGTTCACGCGCCTGATCGACCGCAACACCACCATCCCGACCAAGAAGTCGCAGGTCTTCTCGACGGCCGACGACAACCAGACCGCGGTGACCATCAAGGTCTACCAGGGCGAGCGGGAGATGGCGGCCGACAACAAGCAGCTCGGCACCTTCGACCTGACCGGCATCCCGCCGGCGCCGCGCGGCGTGCCGCAGGTGGAAGTGACCTTCGACATCGACGCGAACGGCATCGTCTCCGTCAGCGCGAAGGACAAGGCCACCGGCAAGGAGCAGCAGATCCGCATCCAGGCCAAGTCCGGCCTGTCGGACGCCGACATCGAGCGGATGGTGAAGGACGCCGAGGCGAATGCCGACGCGGACAAGAAGCGCCGCGAGCAGGTCGAGGCGCGCAACCAGCTCGAAGCCCTGGTGCACCAGACCGAGCGCACCCTGCGCGAGAGCGGCGACAAGGTCCCGCCGGTCGAGAAGGCCGATGTCGAGGCCGCCGTCGCCGAGGCGAAGTCCGCGATGGAGAAGCAGGACGCCGAGGCGATGACCCGCGCCAATGAGCGGCTGGGCCAGGCCGCGATGAAGATGGGCGAGGCGCTGTACAAGGCGCAGGCCGAGGAGAAGCCGGCCGAGGGCGGCGCGGCCCCGGGCGGTGCCTCGGGTGCGGCGGGCAACGACAAGGTCGTGGACGCCGAGTTCGAGGAAGTGGACCCGAACAAGCGTAAGCCGTCCTGACGGGCGGATAGCGTCGCCATGAATCGCGCCGCCCGGATCCGACGAGGACCGGGCGGCGCACCTTTCGGGCCAGCGCGCCACCCTCTTCGGATCGCGGCGAGCCGCGATCCGGGAGCGCACGGCGCGACCGCGCCAGGACCAACCGCCGACCCAGGCGGACCAGTGCAGGGCGCGAAGGCAAGCCGGCCGGATGGCCGGCGCCCGCCGTCTGAGGGCGAGACGAATGTCAAAGCGTGACTACTACGAGGTCCTCGGCGTCGGCCGCGATGCGGATGAGGACGCGCTCAAGAAGGCCTATCGCAAGCTCGCGATGAAGTTCCACCCTGACCGCAACCAGGGGAACAAGGATGCCGAGGTCAAGTTCAAGGAACTGAACGAGGCCTATGACGCCCTCAAGGACGGCGAGAAGCGCGCCGCCTATGACCGCTTCGGCCATGCCGCCTTCGAACAGGGCGGCCCGGGCGGCGGTGGCGGCTTCCACGGCGGCGGCCCCTTCGGCGGCGGCTTCGAGGACATCTTCGAGGAGATGTTCGGTCGCTTCGGCGGCGGCGGCCGCGGTGGCCGCGGGGCGGCGACCGGCCGCGGCGCGGACCTTCGCACGCAGGTCGAGATCACGCTCGAAGACGCCTTCGCCGGCACCAAGACCAATATCCGCATCCCCACCTCGGTTTCCTGCGAGGCGTGCAAGGGCACGGGCGCGGAGGATGGCTCGACATCCGGCGTGCAGACCTGCGGCACCTGCAACGGCCAGGGCAAGGTGCGCGCGCAGCAGGGCTTCTTCCTGATCGAGCGCACCTGCCCGACCTGCGGCGGGTCCGGGCGCACCATCAAGAACCCCTGCAAGATCTGTCACGGCGCGGGGCGCGTGCAGCGCGACCGCTCGCTGAACGTCACCATCCCGCCGGGGGTGGAGGACGGCACGCGCATCCGCCTGGCGGGTGAAGGCGAAGCCGGGCTGCGCGGCGCGCCGTCCGGTGATCTCTATGTCGACATCGCGGTGAAGCCGCACCCGATCTTCCAGCGCGATGGGGCGAACATCTTCATCCGCGTGCCGCTGCGCATGACCCAGGCCGCACTCGGCGGGCATGTCGAGGTGCCGAGCAGCGACGGCGGCCGCGCCCGCGTGACGATCCCGGCGGGGAGCCAGACGGGCGATCAGTTCCGGTTGCGCGGCAAGGGCTTCTCGGTGCTGCGGTCCGCCGCGCGCGGGGACATGTATGTGCAGGTCAGCGTCGAGACGCCGCAGAACCTGACGGCGAAGCAGCGCGAATTGCTCGAGCAGTTCGAGGCGGAGGCGGGGAGCGGCGACAAGACGCACCCCGAGAGCGAAGGCTTCTTCGCCAAGGTGAAGGAGTTCTGGGACGGGCTGGGGCGCTGAACCCTGCCGGGGAGGGCATCGCCCTCCCCGAACCCATCGACCCCGTGCGCGGTATCGGTGAGGCCCGCCGCAGCCTCATGCCGTCGGCATCGCCCAGTAGTCGTCGATCGAGCCGCGCCGGTCCTGCCAGCCTTCTTCCGCGACCGGCGCGCGGTCCAGCCGCGCCTTGTTCAACTTCACGACGTAGCCGCCGAGCGTCGTATTGTAGCGCAGCATGTCCCACGGCAGCGGGTAGTGCTTCGACCCCAGCCCCATGAAGCCGCCGAAGGACAGCACCGCGTAGACGACGCGCCCGGTGGCCTTGTCCAGCATCACATCCTCGATGCGGCCGATATGCTCGTCCTCCAGCGAGTACACCTCGGTGCCCGAAACCTTGCCGCCGGCGATCAGATGGCCGGTGGTCGGCGCCGTCAGGTCCTTCGTGGTGGGCTGGGCATTGTTGCGCGGGTTGACCTGCGTCATGCGCTTTCTCCTTGCTGTCGTCGCTGCCGGGGGAACGTGCGCGGCCGGGGCGGGTTGTCGCCTCCGCGACGGCGGCCCATGACATTGGCGAGAGGTGCCGGGACGTCGCGCCACCTTTGCGGCCCCCGCCGGCCGCGCGATGATCCGGCCGAACGTCGCCCGGCACCGGCGCGAGACGAAAGGAACATGCCTTGACCATCCGCATCGGCATCGCCGGCATCGCCGGCCGCATGGGCCGCCTTCTCGCCGAGGAAACCGCCGCGGCCGGCGCCAGCCTGGCCGGGGGCACGCTGCGCCCGGGCGCCTCGCTCGACACGCTGCCGCCGGGGCTGCCGGTGGTGCCCGACATCGTCGCGCTGTGCGCCGCTTCCGACGTGGTGATCGACTTCACCCATGCGCATGCCGCCCGCGCCCATGCGCTGGCGGCGGCCGAGACCGGCACGCCGCTGATCCTCGGTTCCTCCGGCCTGTCCGCCACGGACGAAGCCGCGGTGGCCGAGGCGGCACAGCGCACGGCGATCGTCTATGCGGCGAATTTCGCGCCGGGCGTGAACCTGTTCCTCGCCATCGCCGAGCGCATGGCCGCCGCACTGCCGCCGGCGCAATACGATGCCGAGATCGTCGAGATGCATCACCGGCAGAAGGTGGATGCACCGTCGGGCACGGCGATCGCGCTGGGCCGCGCCGTGGCGGCCGGCCGTGGCACGACGCTCGAAGCCGCGGGCAAGGAAAGCGGGCGGGACGGGCATACCGGGGCGCGCGGCACCGGGACGATCGGCTTCGCCGCGCTGCGTGGCGGCCAGGTGGTGGGCGAGCACACGCTGCTGTTCGCCGCGGCTTCCGAGCATATCAGCCTGACGCACAAATCCTTCGACCGGCGCGTCTATGCGAGCGGCGCGGTGCGGGCGGCGCTGTGGGCGGCGGGCCGGGCGCCCGGGCTGTACAGCATGCGGGACGTGCTCGGCATGACCTGACCGGCGGGCTGGCGGCGGCTTCCACGGTCCGGCTGCCTTGACCCCGCCACACCCCCTTGCGATACGCCCCCAAATCCCGGATTCCCCGGGGCCCAGCCCGCCGGGGCTTCCCGCCGGCGATACCCCCGCGACAAGAGGCCGAACCAAGCCATGCGCGATACCGGCGAATACCTTTTCACGTCCGAATCCGTTTCCGAGGGCCATCCCGACAAGGTGGCCGACCGCATCTCGGATACGGTGCTGGACGCCTTCCTGACGGCTGACCCCTACTCGCGGGTGGCTTGCGAGACGCTCGTGACGACGAACCGCGTCGTCCTCGCCGGCGAGGTGCGCGGCCCCGGTAGCGTGACGCCCGAATACCTCATGCA
>Ga0056909_1001770_pt1 | contig 12278 bp, 14 predicted proteins | sample EBPBio102011_DNA_FD_62115 | JGI IMG/M metagenome (GOLD analysis project Ga0056909, IMG submission 62115) | Wastewater treatment Type I Accumulibacter community from EBPR Bioreactor in Madison, WI, USA - Reactor 1_1/10/2011_ DNA | ecosystem: Engineered > Bioreactor > EBPR > Anaerobic-Aerobic >...
TCCGCGCCTGGACGCCCGCGGATGCGGAGCGCCCGCGAGGCGTCACCTACCGGCTCTACCTGGACGAGGTCACGCGGCTGCGCTGACGCTCGCGTCGCGGCGATGGACGACGCGACCGCCGACGATGGTGATCTCCGCCTCGATGGCGGCGATCGCCTCGGCCGGCACGGTCATGGGGTCCGCGGTCAGCACGGCGAAATCGGCCAGCTTGCCGGGCTCGATGGAGCCCTTGCGGTCCTCCTCCATGGTCAGGAAGGCGCCGTGGTTGGTGACGGCGCGGATCGCCTCCTCCCGGCTCAGCGCCTGGTTCTGCGCGATGGGGCGGCGCTCGGCGGTGCTCATGCGCGTGACCGCCTGCATGACCGGATGCCACAGGGAGATCGGCACATTGTCGGTGGCGAGGCTGACCGGCACGCCGGCATCGCGCAGCGATCGCAGCGGCACGATCGCATCCTCGTCGGGCAGGTTGTGGCGTGCCCGCAGCAGATGCCCTTCCTTGGCGATGTAGCGGTTGGTGTGGGTGGTCACCACCAGCCCGAGGTCGCGAATCAGGCCCACCTGATCGCGGTTCAGCACCGCGATATGACCGAGCACCCAGCGCAGGCCACGGATCGGCGCGATGCGGTCCACCTCGGCGAAAAGGTCCAGCATGTCCGGCCAGATGCCGGTGACGCGGATGCCGTTCCGGGCGCAGGCGACCAGCAGGTCCTTCGCGCGGTCGCGCGGCAGCCCCATGTCGTAGTTGAAGCCGGCCCAGCCGGTGGTCGGCGCCGCCGCACGGATCGCATTGTCCGGGTTGCGCCCGATCTCGGTGATCAGCCCGCCCACGCGCAGCATGTCGTCGCCGAGGCCACGCCCGGCCAGCCAATGCGCCCAGCCTTCCACGAGACGCGCCGGTTCCGCGTCCTCCAGCCCGCGCCAATCGGGGCAGAAGACGAGGTTGGAACGCATGGTCAGCCGCCCGGCCTCATGCACCTGGCGATAGGCGCGCAGCACCTCCGCGGCGACGCCATGGCCTTCATAGACGCTGGTCGTGCCATAGGCGTGATAGGCGGCCGCCGCCGCGGGCAGCGTCGCGGCGCGCTCGGCGACGGTGAAGCCGGGTGCCATGCGCAGCAGCGACAACTCGACCATCGGCATGAAGTGGTTTTCGCGGAAGATGCCGGTGGGCTCGCCCCTGGCATCCGTATCGATCTCGATATTCGGCGATGGCGGGACCGTGTCGCCGCGAATCCCCGCCAGCGCCAGCGCGCGCGAATTCGCCACCGAGACCAGCGGCAGGGTGTGCCGCCAATAGCCCCAGATCGGCTTGATATAGACCGGGTTGTGCGGCGCCGCCTCGTCGAGGTCATGGCGTGTCGGCCAGCGGCCTTCGGCGAGGCCCTTCTCGGGGTCGCGATAGAATGGCGGTTCGCCGAGCGGCATGGTGACGATCCACTCACCGGGCGGCCTGCCGTGCGCGAGTTCAGCGATGCGCGCCTGCACGTCCGCGATGGAACGGCAACCGGCGAGCGAGGGCAGGACCTGCCGCAGCCCCGCGCGGTCCATATGCGCGTGGCCGTCGATCAGCCCCGGCAGCATCGTGCGTCCGGCCAGCGCGATCTCCTGCGTACGCGGGCCGCGATGGCGTTCGATCGCGGCATCGCTGCCGACGGCGAGGATGCGGCCGTCCCGCACGGCGACGGCCTCGGCGATGGAGAAGCGCCCATCCACGGTCAGCACCTTGCCGCCGGTCAGGATCAGGTCGGCGGCGATGGCATCCATGCGAGGCTGGTCCCGGAAGGCGAAAGGCCAAGGTCCCGCCCTGGCGTCGCGCGGTCAAGCGCGGGGCGGCGCTCGACAAAGTCGGCGAAGCCTCCATGCTGGCGGCAACGCCCGCATGCGGGCCAGCGGAGGAGACCGGGAATGGCAGTTGTCGAGACGGAGCGTCATGGTCAGGTGCTCGTGGTGCGGATGAACCGCCCCGAACGGCTGAACGCGCTGAACCAGGAGTTGCGCATCGCGCTGGCCGAGACCTGGATCGACTTCCGCCGCGACGATGGGCTCGAGGTCGCGATCCTGACCGGCACCGGCCGGGCCTTCTGCGCCGGCGAGGACATGAAGGAGACGCTCGCCAACAAGACGCCCGGCGGGAAGAAGCTCGACATCGAGGACCCCTTCGCGACCGGCGCGCTGGAGAAGCCCGTGATCGCAGCCGTGAACGGCTTCGCCATGGGCGGTGGCTTCATGCTGGTGGAACGCACCGACCTGCGCGTCGCCGCGACCACCGCGATCTTCGAGGTGTCGGAGGCGAAGCGCTGGCTGCTCGGCGGCTACAACCACGGCCACCTCGCCAACCTGCCCTATCCGGTGGCGATGGAGATGGCGCTCGGCTTCCGCTTCACCGCCGAGCGCTTCCATCAGCTCGGCTTCGTCAACCGGCTGGTGGAACCCGACCAGGTCGTGCCGGCGGCGATCGAGATGGCGAACCACCTGCTGACCCTGCCGCCGGCGGCGCGCGTCAACACGGTGCACATGATGCGGCGGATGCGCCCGAAGCCGACCGCCGCACAGCGCGACCTCGCCGCCGCGCTGCACGAGCATGGCGCGAAGAGCGACCTGCTCGAAAGCCGCGCCGCCTTCGCGGAGAAGCGGCCGCCGAACTTCAAGGGCTGGAACGATCCGCAGGACCGCTACCGCATGCCGGCGCTGCGCGAGGAATGACCGCCCCGCCGCGCTTCGGCATCTGGGCGCTGGTCCACGGCAGCCGCGCCGCGCGACAGGACCCGGAGGAACCCTTCGATGCATCCTGGGCCCGCAACCGCGCCCTGGTGCTGGAGGCGGAGGCGCTGGGCTACGACAGCACGCTCGTCGCCCAGCACACCTTCAACCCCTATGATCCCGAACGCGGCCAGCTGGAGGCCTGGACGGCGTCTGCCGCGCTGGCGGCGGTCACCAGCCGGATCGAGATCATCACCGCCATCAAGCCGCTGCTCTACAACCCCGTGGTGCTCGCCAAGATGGCGCTGCAGATCGAGGAGATCAGCGAGGGCCGCAGCGCGATCAACCTGGTGAATGCCTGGAACCGCGCCGAGATGGACAAGGCCGGGCTGCCCTTCCCCGAGCATGACGCGCGGTATTCGCTCGGCGAGGAATGGCTGTCGGTGGTCGAGCCGCTGCTGCGCGGCGAGCGCGTCAACCACAACGGCGCGCATTTCCAGGTGCAGGATGCGGTGATCGTGCCGCGCGCGGCGACCCGGGCGCGGCCGCGCATCTATATCGGCGGCGAGTCCGAGCCGGCACGCGCGCTGGCGGCCGCACAAGGCGATGTCTGGTTCATCAACGGCCAGCCGATCGAGGATGTGGCGGCGCTGATCGCCGATGTGGCGCGGCGCCCGCGCGCCGATGCGCCGCTGCGCTACGGCCTGTCCGCCTTCGTCATCGCCCGCGCCAGCGAGGCGGAGGCGATCGCGGCCTATGGGCGTCTCGCGACGCTGGCCGAGTTGGACAAGCCGACCCTCGCGCGCCAGGCGATCCACATCGATCCGGCCACGGTGATGCACCGGACCATGGCGAAGTCGCCGCGCGTCGGCACCAATGGCGGCACGGCGGCGGGGCTGGTCGGCACCTATGATCAGGTGGCCGGGCGGATCATCGCCTTCCACGCGGCCGGCATCGAGACCTTCATGCTGCAGTTCCAGCCCTTCGAGGCGGAGATGCGCCGCTTCGCCGCCGAGGTGATGCCGCGGGTGAGGCGCGGGCTCGGCGGCTGACGGGCCGCGTCAGCCGAGGCCGCCACCGGGTTCGCCGCGCATCTGGGCGAAGACGGTCTTGGCGGTGATCGTCGCCTCGCGCACCGCGGGCAGGCCGATATAGCCGCTGAGGTGCAGCAGCGCCTCGGCGAGTTCCTGTTCGGTCCAGCCGGCGCGGCGCGCCATGCGCAGATGGATGGCGAGCTCCGGCCAGGCATGGGTGGCGGTGTCCGAGACGACGCAGATCAGTGTCCGCGTCCTGGTATCGAGGCCCGGCCGTGCCCAGAGCTGCGCGAAAACGGCCTCCCGCGCATAGTCGCTGAAGGCGTCCATGATCGGATCGTCATAGACGGTCTTCATGCCTTCGAGGCCCGTCTCGCCGATCAGTTCCCGGCGCACCGCGTCGCCCTTGCGCCAGAGTTCGCTCTTGGCCATGTCGTCCCCTTCCCTGCGTCATGCGTGCCCGAGGCCGGGCCGCAGGGGGAAGGTAGCACGGTGGTCAGCCCGGCTTGCCGTCCGGGCGCGAGAGCAGCAGCACCGGCGCATAGACCAGCAGGAAGCAGGCGAAGCCCAGCACCCACAGCACCCCGGCGAGCATGAGCGGTTCGAGCGAGGGGCCGCAGATCGCCGGACCGAAGGCCCTGACGAGGGCGGCCAGCGGTATCAGCACATAGGCCGCGACGGTCGCCGGCGCGGCGACCAGGTCGCGTCCGGTGTGGCCCAGCGCGGCGCGCGTCATCACCGCCACGATCATCAGCGCAAGCGCGCCCGCGCCCTGAAGGTGCAGCCAATGCATCGCGAAGGGCGCGCCTGTCAGCAGGAACACGGCCTTGGTGGCGAGCGCGAGCGGCACGAAGGCATAGGCGAGGTGCAGCACCCACACGATGGGCAGGCGAAGCGTCCGCAGCCCATGCCAACGCGACAGGCGCAGCCCGACCAGCAGCGCCGCCACCGCGGCGACGGCGCCGGCCGCCATGGTATCCGGCGCGGCCAGGTCGACCAGCACGACGCCCAGCAGCGACAGCACCGCCCCACGATCCACCCCCGGCAGGGGATGCGGTTCCGCCGGGCGGCCGGTCTTGCGCAGGGCGTTCAGCGTGAATGACGGCACGATGCGTCCGCCGATCAGCCCGACCAGCGCGAGCGCAGCATTCGCCGACAGCAATTGCCCGAGGCGCCAGGTCTCGGCCTGCCACCAACCCGCCTCGCCGCCTAGCATCAGGAGGTCGCCCATCCAGAAGACCAGCACGATGAGCGGTGGGCCGAACAGCCGCGGCAGCGCCGCCTTCACCAGCGACGGCAGCACCAGCAGCAGCAACGTCGGCAGGCCGAGCAGGGCAATCGGCGCCGCGATGCCGATCGGCAGCGGCGATCCCGGCAGCAGCGCGATCCGCCCGGCGAGGAACGCCGTCACGGCGATGACCAGCGGCGCGCCCGCATAGCCGCGCCGCCCCGTCCAGTTGGGCACGGCGGTCAGCAGGAATCCGGCGATGGCGGCGCCGACGAAGCCCGTCAGCATCTCATGGCCATGCCAGCGGACGAGGGCGAGCGGGCCATCCGGCACGCTCAACCCTGACAGCGCGCCCGCCCACAGCGTCACGCCGAGCAAGGCCCAGATCCCCGCCAGCAGGAAGAAGGGCCGGAACCCCTGGGCGAGGAGGGCGAAGTGTCGCCCGCGTTGCGCGTCGCCCATGCGCTCCGCGCGGCGATCGGGTCGGCTCGAAGTCGCACTCATGGTCATGCCTGCTTTGCGGCGGCCAGGCGCCACCGCTGAAATGTGGATCAGATGAAGGGAAGCACCGCCATGACGCCGACGAAGTTCCACACCAGCATGTTCACCAGCGTGCGCAGCATGCTGCGGCTGTCGGGATCCGCGACATGCAGCGCGTCGCTGACGAGGTCGCCGGGCAGCAGGAAAAGGCGAAGGGGAGTCATGATGGCCCCATAAGATCGATGGTCGATCCACCTTATGGGGGCCGCGGGCTTGAAAAGCAATATCATCCGTGTATCTTTTCCGCATGCGCCTGACCGTGCTCACCGACTATTCGCTCCGCATGCTGATCCACCTCGCGGTGAAGCCCGGCGGACGGGCCACCATCGCCGAGGTGGCGGGCGCCTACGGCATCTCGCAGGCGCATCTGATGAAGGTCGCGCATCTGCTCGGACAGGCGGGCCATGTGACGACGCTGCGCGGCCGCGGCGGCGGGCTGACGCTGGCGCGCCCCGCGGACCGGATCACGGTCGGCGAGGTGGTCCGCTGCATGGAGCCAGACATGGATGTCGTCCCCTGCCTCGCGGGCGGGTCCTGCGCCATCCTGCCGGCCTGCCGGCTGAAGCGGACGATGCACGAAGCGCGCGCCGCCTTCCTCGCGGTGCTGGATGGCACCACCATCGCGGAACTGGCCGCACCCGAGGCCAGGTTGCAGGCATTGCTCGGGATCGCCGCCTGACGCCGCCTTGACGCACCACCGCGCGCTTCTAGGCTCGCCCTGCATTCAGGACATCAGGCGCGCGACATGACACTGGCGATGAGCTGGGACGAATGGGCGAAGCACGACGCGGTGGCGCTGGCGGAGCGCCTGCGCAGGCGCGAGGTGACGCCCGCCGAGCTCGCCGCGCAGACCGCTGCGGGCATCGCCATGACCAACCCCGCGGTCAGCGCGGTCGTCGAGCTGTTCGACGATGTCGTGGCCGACCCGCTGAAGGACGGGATGGATCCCGGCGGCCCCTTCGCCGGCGTGCCGTATCTGATGAAGGATCTCGGCCCGACGCTGAAGGGCCGGCTGCAGGAGATGGGCTCGCTGCTGATGCGCGGCAACCGCGCGACGGCGGACAGCTACCTGGCCGGGCGCATCCGCCAGGCCGGGCTGAACATCCTGGGCCGCACCACGACGCCGGAGTTCGGCTGCTGCAGTTCGGCCGAGAATCCGGCCGTCTATGTCACGCGCAATCCGTGGAACCTCGACTACACGACCTGCGGGTCGTCGGCCGGCAGCGCGGCGATGGTCGCGGCGGGCGTGCTGCCGATCGCCCATGCCACCGATGGCGGCGGGTCCATCCGCATCCCCGCCGGCGTCAACGGCCTGATCGGGCTGAAGCCGTCGCGCGGCGTCTTCTCCATCGCGCCCGGCGCGTCGGACCTGACGGGGCTGGTGTCGATCCAGGGCTGCGTGACGCGCAGCGTGCGCGATACGGCGCTGTTCGTGGACGCGTGCCGCGGCGGTGCGCCGGGCGAATTCATGCCGTTCTGGACCACGCCCGAGCCCTATGCCGAGCTGGTCCGGCGTGATCCCGCCCGGCTGCGCATCGCGCTGTCGCATGAATGGGGCGACTACCGCGCGACGCCGCAGCGCGTGGCGGAACTGGAACGCGTAGGGCGCTTCCTTGAAGGGCTTGGCCATCACGTGGAATGGGCGTTGCCGGCGGTGGATTTCCGCGCGGCCTTCGCAGCGCAGACCACCTGCTACATCAGCAACTTCGCGCAGGTGATCGCCAATATGCTGGCGCAGCGCGGGCTCGACCGCCCGCCTGCAGAGCTGGTCGAGCCCATCAACATCCGTATCTGGGAAGCGGGCCGCGACACCTCCTATGCCGAGCGCGCGCGGATGCAGGCGGTGTTCAACACCACCTCACGCGCCTTCGGCGCCTTCTTCGAGGATTGGGACGTCATCCTGACGCCGATCACCGCCCTGCCGACGCCGCGCATCGGCACGACGGAATACCTGACGATCAGCGACAATCCCGATGTGCTCGACTGGTTCGGCAATCTGTGGCGCAACTTTGCCTATACGCCGCTCGCCAACCTCTGCGGCATCCCGGCCATGTCGCTGCCGCTCGCGATGCAGGACAATGGCCTGCCGCTCGGCATCCAGGCGCTCGCGCGCCAGGCCAATGACGGCCTGCTGCTGCAACTCGCCGCGCAGATCGAACGCGCGATCGGCGGCCGCTGGAACGACGGAAAGCGCCCCGGCGTGCATGTCGCCGGCGCATGACGCCGGCCACACCGATAGGAGACCCCCCATGACCCGCCACACCCTTCGCGCCACGCCGGAGACCGTGCGCGCCGGCGTATTCTGCGCCTCCTTCCCGCCCGTGCTGCGCATCGCATCCGGCGACACGGTGGAGATGCAGACGGTGACAGGCCGGCCCGCCGTGATGCCGCCGGCCGGCAGCGGCATGACGATCCCGCCGGAACTGCCCGCCATCTTCGCGGCCAATCCGGGCATGAGGAGCGGCCACATCCTCACCGGCCCCATCGCCATCGACGGCGCGGAACCCGGCGACACGCTCGAAGTGCGGATCGAGCGCATCGAGCCGGGATCGGACTGGGGCTACAACATGATCCTGCCGCTGGCCGGAACGCTGCCGGAGGATTTCCCGGACTTCCACCTGATGCACATCCCGGTCGATCGCGCCCGGCGCATCTGCCGCATGCCCTGGGGCAGCGAGTTGCCGCTCGCACCCTTCTTCGGGGTGATGGGCGTCGCACCGCCGCCGCGCTTCGGCACGGTGACGTCGAAGGAACCGCGCATCCATGGCGGCAACCTCGACAACAGGGACCTGCAGGCGGGCAGCACGCTGTTCCTGCCGGTGCATGTGCCGGGCGCCAATTTCTCGGCGGGCGACGGGCATGGCGTGCAGGGCCATGGCGAGGTCTGCGTCACCGCGCTGGAGACCTGCCTCGACGGCACCTTCACCTTCATCCTGCACAAGCGCGACGGCGCGCCGCTTGCGATGCCGAGGGCGGAGACGCCGACGCACTACATCTCGATGGGTCTCAACGAGGACCTCGACCAGGCGATGAAGCAGGCATTGCGCGAGATGATCGCCTTCATCTGCGCGCGCACCAACCTGACCCGCGAACAGGCCTATGGCTTCTGTTCCATGGCCGTGGACTTCCACGTGACGCAGAGCGTGAACGGCGAGAAGGGCGTGCACGGCATGCTGCGCAAGGGGCTGCTGTTCTGACGCGGCCTACCGCCACAGCCCGCGTGCCGCCAGCCAGTCCTGCACCAGCGACGCCACCACGTCGCTGTTGCGATCCATCTGGATCATGTGGCTGTTGCCGGTGATGCCGCGCTCGGGCAGGTCCACCACCTCGACGCTGCCGCCGGCCGCGCGCACGGTATCGGCGAAGGCGAGGCCCTTGGCGCGGATCTCCGGCCAGCGGGCATCGCCTTCGATGTAGTCGCCGAAGATCATCAGCACGGGAATGTCGCGCAGTGCCGCGACCTTCTCCGCCAGCCCGATCGAGGCCGGTTCCACCAGCACCAGCGCGCGTACCTTCCCCGGCCATTCCTGCGCCGCGCGCCAGGCGAAGAAGCCGCCCTGGCTGTGCGCGACGACGACGGACGGCCCGACGCGGTCCAGCAGCGCGCCGTAGGCTGCGATGGTCAGGTCGTCGGTCGTGGTGAAGCGCGGCACGCATTGCCGGATGAAGTTCCGCCAGGATGCGATGTCGGCGGGGAATTGCTGGCCCGGGAAGACGCGCCCGTCCTGCGGCGTGCCGGGGCCGATGCGGAAGCGCTCCCAGGGGTTTTCCATCGTGAGCGTGACGGCCGTGCCACCCGTCTCGTCAGGGATGCGCATCCACCCTGAACGGCCACGCTCCACCGCATCGGTGACGAAGACCTCCCAGCCGCGGCGGAGGAAGAAGTGCTGCCAGCCCTCGCGGCCATCCGGCGTCGTCTCCCAGCAGGCGCCGGTCAGCCCGCCGCCGTGCCACAGCATCAGCGGCACGGCGCCACGGCGGGGTTCCGGGCGCATGAACTGCGCATACATCCCGCCCACCAGATAGGTGCCGTTGGGATCGTGCCGGATCATCGCGCTGCCGGGGGTGAACAGCACATCGCGCACCGGCTGGCCCGACAGCGTCACCTCCCGCCCGCCGAGGTGGAAGGAGCCCCATTCGGCCAGGGTGATCGCGGGCTTGGCGTCGGTCATGCTGGCTCCGGTCGCGTCGTTGCGGCCGCGAGGCTAGCGGCGGCGGGGCGGGGTTGCACCCCCTGCCCCGCCGCGCGGTTCAATCCTTGAAGGGATCGGACTTGCCGGGCCCGGCCATCGCCGCATCGCGCCGCGCGGTGCGCGCGACGTCGCGGAACGGCGTCCAGGCCGCCATGGCCAGTTCGCGCGCAGGCGCCTGCAGCGGGTCGGAGCGACGCATGGGCGTACTCCAGGTTCTCGTAGCCTACGGGAGGAGAAGCGGCGCGCGATGTGTCAGGCGAGGACGGGTTGCAGCCGCGTCGCTGTGCCGAACAGGCCCGCGCGCAGCCGCAGCACCCGGCGGGTAATGAACTTGGCGGCGTTGCTGGCGGCGGCGATGCGATGCGCGATCGGCGACATGGGTGACACACGAATGCCCGGCGCCCGCTCCGTTGCAAGGGCATGGTGCGGCGTGGCCGCGGGCGTCACGCCTCGGCGCGCCACCACAACGCGCCGTCATGCGTCGCCCGGGGATCGAAGCCGGCAGCGCCGGTATCCATCGCGCGCGCCTGGAATTTCGCGAAGGCGGCATCCTGCATCTCGGGCGGCTGCAGGTACTGGGCGCCCCATCCATTGGCGCGGTCGATGGTGCCCAGGCCCTGCGCCAGGAAGGCGTGCCGCTCCCGCGCATAGGCGCGGCCGAGATACTTGTAGTGCAGCAGCACCAGCTCGTCCCGCTCGGGATAGACCACCTCACCCACCGGCATCGCGGCATGCCGGCCGGGCACGAAGCCGGTCTCGCGGATCGCGTCGGGGCGGAACAGGCTGAGCTTGTTCATCTCGTGCCAGGGGGCGCCCATGGTGACGTCGCGCGCCAGACAGGCGCCGCGCGGCGGAAACGCCTCGGACACCATCTGGTAGCCGATCGCCGGCACGGCGGTGACGCCCGCCGCCGTGCAGCGCCGCAGGTATTGCGGCAGGCGGGGATGATGCAGGTGCTCGTCCACCGCCGTGATCACCACCCAGTCGGCGCGGCCGCGGCTCTCCTTCCAGGCCTCGTCATGCACGCGTTGCGAGGATTGCACGAAGGAGCCCGCCACGGTGCGCGGGAAGGGACCCCACGCCGCGCGCGGATGGGCGTCGATGATCTGCCGCGTGCCGTCGTCGGACCCGTCGTCGAAGAAGATGTAGCGGCTGACCCAGGGATCGTAGTGGCGGAAGAAGAACTCCAGCATCCGCGCCTCGTTCCACAGGATGCTGTAGAGATGCACCTCCGGGCGGCGCCAGCGCACCGGCAGCAGGCGCGCCAGGCTCATGCCATGGTGGCCTCGGCGCGCGGCAGCACGCGCGCGGGATTGCCCACGGCCATGCGGTTCGCCGGCAGGTCGCGCAGCACGACGGCGCCGGGGGCAACCACGCAATCGGCGCCGATGGCGATGCCCGGCGCCACCACGGCGCCCGCGCCGATCATGGCCCCGGGGCCGATCCGCACGTTGCCCGCGACCGTCGCGCCCGGTCCGATGGAGACGAAGTCGCCGATCTCGGCATGATGGCCGATGCCCGCCCCGCGATTGACGATGACGAAGCGCCCGAAGGCGCCGGCGGCGCCGATCATCGCGCCGCCATTCACGTAGCATCCCGGCCCAAGGACGGCCGAGCGCGCGACGATCGCGCCGGGGTCGACCAGCGCCGCCGCGGGTTCGAGGCCGAGGGCCAGCGCCTCCGCCACCGCCATGCGGCGATTGGCCGGCGTGAAAAGCGGGCAGACGAAACCCGCGCCCTGGGCTTCGGGCGGCAAGTCGCCGGCGCGGCACAGCCGCGAGCGATCGAGCACGGCGGCCGGCAGGTCGCGGTTCATCACCAGGGCCAGAACGGTGACGCCGAGCCGGGCGCAGCTTTCCTCCACGTCGGCGGTGAGCCCACCCGAGGCACCGAAGACGAGGATGGACATCCCAGGCCCCATGCGCGACGCGCTCAGATCATCGCCATGCCGCCATTCACGTGAAGGGTCTGGCCGGTGACCCATCCCGCCTCGTTCGACGCCAGATAGACGACCGCCGCGGCGATATCCTCGGGCGCGCCCATGCGCTGCGTCGGGATGCGCGACAGCAGCGCGGTCTTCTGCGCCTCCCCCAGCACATCGGTCATCGCCGTCTTCACGAAGCCCGGGGCGACGACGTTCACCGTCACGCCGCGCGTCGCGACTTCCTGCGCGAGCGACTTCGACATGCCGATCAGCCCGGCCTTGGCCGCGGCGTAGTTCGCCTGGCCCGCATTGCCCGTCACGCCGACGATCGAGGCGATGGAGATGATCCGCCCGCTCCGCTTCTTCATCATCCCGCGCAGGGCGGCGCGCGCCAGGCGGAACGGCGCGGTCAGGTCCACGTCCAGCACCGCGTTCCAGTCGGCATCGCCCATGCGCAGCGCCAACATGTCGCGCGTGAAGCCGGCATTGTTCACCAGGATGTCGAGCCCGCCCGCCTCCGTCTCGATCTTCTCGACCAGCGCGGCGGGAGCGGCCGGATCAGACAGGTCGGCCGGAGCGACGATGACGCGCGCACCGCCCAGGGCTTCGGCGACGCGGGCGAGTTCCGCCTCGCGCCGGCCGGTGATGGCGACCGTCGC
>Ga0056909_1001773_pt1 | contig 12245 bp, 9 predicted proteins | sample EBPBio102011_DNA_FD_62115 | JGI IMG/M metagenome (GOLD analysis project Ga0056909, IMG submission 62115) | Wastewater treatment Type I Accumulibacter community from EBPR Bioreactor in Madison, WI, USA - Reactor 1_1/10/2011_ DNA | ecosystem: Engineered > Bioreactor > EBPR > Anaerobic-Aerobic >...
CAGCGCCAGCCAGTAAGGCCGCAGCGGCGCCAGCGTCTGCGGCAACGGCAGCAACGCCAACAGGATGGCCAGCACGACACTGGCGAACATCCATCCGTAGCCGGTCTGGCCGCGCTTCATCGGGCCGGCTCCACCACCGGCGCCGACGGCGCCTGCGCGGCATCGGCTCGGGGTGCGGGCGATGCGGCGTCATTCGCCCCGTTCGCAGATGGCGATGCAGCCTCGGTGCCGGTCGGGGCAGCCGGGGCTTGGACGCTCACCGCAGGCATGTCCGGCGCGGTGCCCGTGGCGCCCGGAGCGCGCGCGGCTGCGGGCAGCGGGCGGCGCACTTCACGCAGCAACAGCACTTCGCGCCCGCGATCCAGGCCCGCGGCCGGCAGCAAAGCCCCGGTCAGAAACGCGCGGCTGTCGTCAGGCCGCAGCGATTGCACGGTGCCCACCTTGAAGCCGGGCGGGAAGCGCCCGCCAAGCCCGGAGGTCTGGACCACATCGCCCACGCGGATATCGGCCGTGCGGGCGACGTTCGCGAGCGCGATGCCATCACCCCGGCCATAGGCCACCAGTCGCACCCCACTGCGCGCGACCTCCACCGGCACCGCGTGGTCGGGATCGGTCAACAGCAGCACGGTGGATGTCCCGGGCTGCACGGCGATCACCTGGCCCAGCAGGCCGCCGGCATCCAGCACCATCTGCCCCATGCGCACGCCCTGGCGGCTACCTGCGTCCAGCACCAGGCGTTGGCGAGTCGGGTCGAGGTCGATGTCCAGAATTGGGGCCAGCTGCACCTCCAGGCCGCCCTGCTCGGCCACGCCCAGCATCGCCCGCAGCCGCGCGTTCTCGCTGGCGGCCGCCTCCAGCCGGGCGACCCGCGCGCCGGAAACCAGCAATGCGTTGCGCAGGACGCGGTTGTCGTTCGCCAGCTGGCCACGAGTGACCGCATCGCTGCGGACTTTCTCCCCCAGCCGCGCCGGCAGCCCGGCGACCTGCCACAGCGGCTGGACCAGCAACGTCGTGGCCTGCCGGACTTGCCGCAGCCAGCCAAAACGCTGGTCCATGAAGATCAGCGACAGCGCCAGCGCCAGATAACCGAGCAGGCGCAGGCTACCGGCGATGTCTTGCGGGCGGGAAGCGGGGGAACCTGCGTACGGCGGCACGGTCTGGGTCTGGTCCGGTTCGGCGGATGGAAGTCGTTGCTTGCAGCATAACGGCCCTCCCCTGCGGGGCCGCGCGACCCGCTGCGCGCGGGCCGCCTGAGATCAATCGTGAGGGAAGAACTCGTTGCCGTGCTTGTCGAGCAGCTCCAGCGCCCGGCCACCACCGCGCGCCACGCAGGTCAGCGGATCGTCGGCGACCATCACGTGCAGGCCGGTTTCTTCCGACAGCAGGCGGTCCAGGTCGCGCAGCAGCGCGCCGCCGCCCGTCAGCACGATGCCGCGCTCGGCCACGTCCGCGCACAGCTCCGGCGGGGTCTGCTCCAGCGCCTGCTTGACCGAGGCGACGATGCCCGACAGCGGCTCGCGCAGGGCATCGAGCACTTCATTGGAGTTGATCTTGATGACCTTAGGCACGCCTTCGGCGAGGTTGCGACCGGAGATTTCCATCTCGCGCACCTGCTGCTGCGGGTAGGCGCAGCCGATTTCCAGCTTGATCCGCTCGGCGGTGGCTTCGCCGATCAGCATGCCGTGGTGGCGGCGCACGTAATTGATGATGGCCTCGTCGAAGCGATCGCCACCGATGCGCACCGACTGCGAATAGACGATGCCGTTGAGCGCGATCACCGCGACTTCCGTGGTGCCGCCGCCGATGTCGATGACCATCGAGCCATAGGCATCGGTCACCGGCATGCCGGCGCCGATCGCCGCGGCCATCGGCTCCTCGATCAGCGAGACATCGCGCGCGCCGGCCTCGAGCGCCGACTCCTTGATCGCGCGCTGCTCGACCTGGGTCGAGCCGCAGGGCACGCAGATCAGCACGCGCGGGCTGGGCTTGAGGAAACGGCTCTTGTGCACCTTCTTGATGAAGTACTTGAGCATTTCCTCGGTATAGGTGAAATCGGCGATCACCCCGTCCTTCATCGGCCGGATGGTGGTGATGTTGCCGGGGGTGCGGCCCAGCATCTGCTTGGCCTCGGCGCCCACCGCCGCCACCGACCGCGCCGCGCCCGAGAGCCGGTCCTGGCGCACGGCGACCACGGACGGTTCGTTCAGGACGATGCCCTGCCCGCGCACGTAAATCAGCGTATTGGCCGTGCCCAGGTCGATGGACAGGTCATTGGAGAACATGCCGCGCAGCTTTTTGAACATCGGATCGAGGGCTCGTTTGGGGGCGTTGGGAAGCGTGCCAGTCTAGCGAAAATCCGTCGCCACGGCGTTCCGGAATCGTTATTTTTCGCCGCTTTTCGTGGCCCCCGCGCCCCTAAGCCGCTACCCTATGCCGGTCCCCGACGAGCAGCGCCCATGTCCGTACTGATCTGTGGTTCCCTAGCCTACGACACCATCATGGTCTTCCCGGACCAGTTCAAGAACCACATCCTCCCGGACAAGGTGCACATCCTGAACGTGTCGTTCCTGGTCCCGCGCATGCGCCGGGAGTTCGGTGGCTGCGCCGGCAACATCGCCTACAACCTGCACCTGTTGGGCGGCAAACCGATGCCGATGGCGACGGTCGGGCAGGATTTCGGGCCGTACCGGGCCCATTTCGAGTCCCTGGGCATCCCGCTCGACCATGTGAAGGAGCTGCCGGAGAGCTACACGCCGCAGGCCTTCATCACCACCGACCACGACAACAACCAGATCACCGCCTTCCACCCGGGCGCGATGGGCGAGAGCCACCTCAACCACGTGCGCGACGTGCCCGGCGTGACGCTCGGCATCGTGGCCCCGGACGGGCGCGAGGGCATGCTGCAGAACGCGCGCGAGTTCGCCGAGGCCGGCATCCCCTTCATCTTCGATCCGGGCCAGGCGATGCCGTTGTTCAACGGCGAGGAATTCCGCGAATTCGTGCGCCTGGCCGATTACGTCATCACCAATGACTACGAGTCCAACCTGCTGCAGGAGCGCACCGGCTGGAACGAGCGCGAGATCGCCCGCCAGGTGAAGGCCTTCATCGTGACGCGCGGCCCGAAGGGTTGCGACATCTTCCACGACGGCATCAGCGTCAACGTGCCACCAGCGCAGGAAGAGGCGGTGGTCGATCCGACCGGATGCGGCGATGCCTTCCGCGCCGGCCTGATCCACGGCATCGAGAACGGCCACGACTGGCCGACCATCGGCCGCATCGGCAACCTGATGGGCGCACTCAAGGTCTGCCACCACGGCACCCAGAACCAGAAGTTCAGCTGGGATGATTTCTCGGCGGAGTTCCAGCGGCAGTTCGGTTATTCGATCTGACCGATCACGTCGCTGCAACAAAAACGCCGGCATTTCGCCGGCGTTTTTGTTTGCCTTGCCAACAACGGGCCCGGCGCGGCGTCAATTCCACGCAGGCAGGCGGCCGGGGTCAAGGCCACCGGCCTCGAAGGTGGCGATGCGCGTACCCGACGGCTTGACCGGGAACTCGATGGTCACTTCCTTGGCAGATTTGAAGATGCGCCAGAGCGCCTTCTCGTCCTCGATGAACATCGCGATGGCTTCGTCGGTGTCGGGACGCAAACCCGCCAGCGTGCGCGGCTTGCCATCGACGGTGAGCTTCAGGCGGCAACCGCCGTAGCAATTGAAGTCGCCCCGTTGCAGCACCAGATAACTCGAGCGGCCCCATTCGGGATGATCGCGGAAGATCAGCTGCACCGTGCTGCGTCCGTCGGCGATGTCGATGCGGTCCTTGGCCATGATCGACGCGCTGAGCTGGCGGCCCTTACCGGCCGCCACCTCCTGGTAATCCCACAGGTTCTTCAGGCGCCGCTCGGCACGCGCCGCCTTCGCCTTGCCCTCCACCTCCGCAAACTGCGGCTGCACTGCTTGCGCCGCCTGGGTGCCTGGATAGCGCTGGCGCAACTGGTCGGCCTGCGACAGCGCCAGCTCCCAGTTCTGCGCCGCGACCGCCTCGTCAAAGGTCTTCTTGAACGGTGCGGCCGCGGCTTCCTGCGCGGCGGCTTGCGCCGCCGCCATGGCCTGCGGGTCTTCCTTCTTGCAGGCCACCAAGGCGGCGGCCAGCAATGCGAGCGACATCCACCGGCGCATCATTTCGCCGTCGCGTCGCGCTTCTCGGCCTTGGCGATGGTTTCCTCGACCGAGACGGTGGTGATCGGGTGGTAGCCCGGCTTGGCCTTGGCGAATACCTGCTTGGCGAAGGCCAAGCCATCGGGCGTGGCCACCAGCGCGTTGTAGGTCGGCATGATCAGCTTGCGGCGACCCACGCGCTCGAGGAACTTGGCGATCTCCGGGCGTGCCTGCACGTAGCCGCTGCGCACCGTCAGCGGATACCAGCGCATCGCGATCTCGCCATTGGCGGTGCCGGTGAAGTGGTAAGCGTCATCCAGCTGCTTGATGCGATCCTGCGGCAGCGTCTCGGGCAGGCCTTCGACGAAGTGCACCCACTCCTGGGTGGACCATGCATTGGTCAGTTGCGGCGCCGGCAGCTTGCCGTCCTGCAGCCACACCGTGCGCGCGGTATCGACCACGACGAACGGACGCGCCTGCACCTGCGGCGCGAAGCTCGGGATGCCCGGGCTGTAGATCCACGCCTCGATCTGCGCCATCGTCGCCTTGCCCGGATACTTGTCGACCAGGTTGGCCTTGATGTAGTCGAGGAACTGCTGGGTGGTGATCGACTGGAAGGCGAAGTGGTCGAAATAGCCCTTCAGGAAGGGATCGAACACGTCGCGGCCGTAGGTCTGCTCCAGCCACTGCAGCATCCACGCGCCCTTGGTATAGACGGTGGCGGACGAGGAGCCATCCGGATCTGCCAGCTCGCCGGGCTTGAGCGCCATCACCTGCAGCTTCGGATCGAGGGTCGTGTATTCCTTCTTCAGCTCGTCGCGGTCGATGACGTGCTCCATGTCGGCCATGTCCTGGCCGTACATCGCCTCGGTGATGCGGCCCTGCACGTAGGTGGTGAAGCCTTCGTTGAGCCAGGCATCGCGATCGGTGGCGAAGGTGACGAGGTTGCCTGACCAGCTGTGCGCCAGCTCGTGCGCGATGAGCGATACCAGCGACTTGTCGCCGACGATCACGGTGGGCGTGGCAAAGGTCAGGCGCGGGTTCTCCATCCCGCCATACGGGAAGGACGGCGGCAGCACCAGCATGTCGTAGCGATCCCAGCGGTACGGGCCGTACAACGCCTCGGTGGTGGCGATCATCTTCTCGGTGTCCTCGAACTCCTTGGTCGCCTTGTCCACCATCGCAGGCTCGGCCCATACGCCGCTGCGCGCGCTGACCGGCTTGAACACCAGGTCGCCCGCCGCGATCGCCAGCAGATAGGACGGGATCGGCTGCGGCATCTTGAAGCTGTAGTCGCCGTCACGCGCGGCGTTGGGATCGTTGTCGGCGCTCATCAGCACCATGACGTCCTTTGGGCTGGTGACGTGCGCGGTGTAGGTGAAGCGGATCTGCGGCGTGTCCTGCAGCGGCACCCAGCTGCGCGCGTGGATCTGCTGCGACTGGCTGAACATGAAAGGGGCCTGCTTGCCCTCGGTCATCGACGGCTCCAGCCACTGCAGGCCCGAGGCATTGGGCGAGGTGTGGTAGGTCACGCGCACCTTGGCCGGGCGATTGGGCGTGTCGATGGTGAGCTTGGTGCCGAGCACCTTGTCCGCATCGGGCGACAAGGCGAACTTCAGCGGCTGCCACTGGCCGGCGGCGGTTTCGCCCTCGGCCTTCTCGATGGTCAGGTCGCGCGTGTCGAGCACCAGCTGGGTCGCGCTCTTGTCGATCCACTCCAGCGTGTAGGTCGCGGTGCCCGACAACTCCTTCTTGGCGAAATCGACGTTGAGGTCCAGCGCGAGGTCTTTGGTGCGGACCTTGCCGGGCTCGGCATAAGAATGCTCGTCCAGCACCGCCGGCGCCTGGGCTGCCTTCGCCGCGGGCGCGGGTTTGGCGGCGGTGGCCTGGGCCGGGGCGGATTCGGGTTTGTTGCAGCCGGCCATCAGCACGGCGGCCACGGAGAGCATCAATACGGAGTGGCGCATGGAGCGGTCTCGCAAGGGGAAACCCCGAGTTTAGCCGCCATCGCGAGGTGGACGTTAACCGTGCATCACTGCCCCCTTGCTTTCGGCATGGGCGACTTATGGCATGGGACGCCCGAGTGGAGGGTGTCCATCCTATGCATCACTTCGATCTACCGACCTCTCCATGACCGTGCGTCCCGCTCCCAACCTCCTTGCCCTCGCGCTGGCCCTGGCCTGCGCATCGCCCGCCGCATGGGCCAGCCAGGCGCCGGCAACACCGGGCCAGGACTACATCCCGGGTGGGCGCATTCCGCTGCTGCAAGGCGAGATCACCATCGATGGTGAGCTGGACGATGCGGGCTGGGAAGGCGCGCTGGTGCAGGAGATCGCCTACGACATCCAGCCGGGCGACAACACCCCGGCGCCGGTCAAGACCACCGTGCGCATCGGTTACACGAAGGATGCGCTCTACCTCAGTTATCGCGCGCTTGATCCGGACCCCAGCCAGATCCGCGCGCATTTGCGCGATCGCGACTCGGCCTTCAGCGACGACTGGGTCGGCGTGTTCATGGATACCTTCAACGACCAGCGCCGGGGCTACGAGCTCATCGTCAATCCGTTGGGCGTGCAGGCAGACCTCATCAACAACGCCGCCACCGGCAACGAGGACGCCAGCTGGGACGGCCTGTGGACCAGCGCCGGCAAGATCACGCCCGAGGGCTACAACGTGGAGATGCGCATCCCGTTCTCCACCTTGCGATTTCGCAGCGGCAACCAGGACAAGCGCTGGGGCATCTCGCTCTTCCGCAACTACCCGCGCGACAAGCGCCACCAGTTGACCAGCCACAAGGTCCCGCGCGAATCCAACTGCTTCCTGTGCGAGTGGGCCAAGTACGACGGCATGGCCGAAGCGCAGCAGGGCCGCAACATCGAGATCGTGCCGACGCTGACGATGACCAGCGCCGAGCATCGCACCGCCGCCGGCACGCCATGGCAAGACCGCGACAACTCCATCGAGGCCGGCGTGGACGTGAGCTGGGCGCCGTCCCCGGCGATGACGCTCAACGCCACCTTGAACCCGGATTTCTCCCAGGTGGAGACCGACCAACTGCAGCTGGACATCAACAACAGCTTCGCGCTGTTCTACGAGGAAAAACGGCCGTTCTTCCTCGAAGGCGCGGACTACTTCACCAGCCAGTTCAACGTGCTCTACACGCGGCAGATCGCCGATCCCGACTTCGGCCTGCGCACCACGGGCCGCACACAGGCCGGCGCGTATGGCGCGATCATCGCGCGTGACGCCACCACGCTGCTGCTGGTGCCGGGCGTGCTGGGCTCGCGCTTCGAGCAACTCGACCAGCATGCGGATGTGGCCGTCGGTCGTTACCGCCATGACCTCAACGCACACGCCAGCCTGGGCGTGATCGGCACGTTCCGCAGCGGCAATGACTATGCCAACAACGTCGCCGGCGTGGATGCGCGCTGGCAGAAGGATGCCCATACCGCCACCGCGCAGTTCCTGCACAGCCAATCCGAATACCCGACCGAGATCGTCAATGACTATGCCCGCGAGCTGGGCGGTGATGCGACGCCATCGGGCAATGCCTGGCGCATGCAATACAGCTTCGGCAACCGCAACTGGAGCTTCGATACCTGGCACGTGAACATCGACCCCGGCTTCCGTGCCGACCTCGGTTTCATGGGCCAGGTCGGTTATCGCAAGTCACTGATCGGCGGCGGCCACAGCTGGTACCGCGATGGACAGGCATTCAACCGCATCAACGTGTATGCCGACTTCGACATCACCCACCGCTACGACGGCCAGTTGCTCGAGCGCGAGATCGAAGGCCAGGTCAGCGTGCAGGGGCCGAAACAAAGCAGCATGTCGCTGCATGGCATGACGCGTTCGCGCTTCTGGCGCGGGCGGATGTTCGATGAACGCTACACCGACATCAACGCGAACTTCCGCCCCAATGGCAACGTGCAACTGGGCGCCTATGCCAACGTGGGCACGATGCTGGACCTGGCCGCCGAAAAGACCGGCCGGCGCACGATGCTCGAGCTGTGGGGCAACGCCAACATCGGTCGTGGCCTGGCCATGGAATGGGACATCACCCGGCAGTGGATGCGCCGCGATGGAGGCACCGCGTTCGACACCGTGGTGGTGAACACCGGCGGCAGCTGGCAGTTCACCCCGCGCCAGCGCATGCGCCTGACGCTGCAAGGCAGCCGGGTGGAGCGCGACGCCGCGCTTTACACCACGGCCGTCAACCAGAAGGCGCGCGACTGGGCCGCGCAGCTGGTGTATTCGTACAAGATCAATCCTCGCACCGCGTTATACGCAGGCGGCGCGTACGGCGCGTTCATGGATGACGAGAATCCGGACATGTTCGGCAACACGCGCAGCGCGTTCGTGAAGCTCAGCTACGGCTGGCAACCCTGACCGATCATTTCAGCCAAGGTCTCGCCGACTGCAGACCTTGCGCGACCTCAGGCCTTGTAGCCAGTGTGGATGGCAACGATGCCGGCGCTCAGGTTGCGATAGCCCGCGCGCGCGAAACCCGCGGCCTGCATCATCGCCTTGAGTTCTTCCTGCGGCGGGTGCTTGCGGATGGATTCGGCCAGGTACTGGTAGCTGTCGGCATCGTTGGCGAAGAGCTTGCCGAGCCTGGGCAGGATCTTGAAGGAGTGGAAGTCGTAAATGGGCCTGAACCACTCGGCGGTGACTTCGGAGAATTCCAGCACCCGCGCCTGTCCGCCGACCTTCAGCACGCGATGCATCTCGCGTAGCGCCGCATCCTTGTCGGTCACGTTGCGCAGGCCAAAGGCGATGGTGACCAGGTCAAAGCTGGCATCCGGGAAGGGCAACTTCTCGGCATTGCACTGCACGTAATCGAAACCGCGCACGTTGCCGCGATCGGTCATGCGGTCGCGGCCGACCTTCAGCATCGACACGTTGATGTCCCCGAGCACCAGCTCGCCCTTCTCGCCCACGCGGCTCTTGAGCAAGGCGGCAATGTCGCCGGTGCCGCCGGCCAGATCCAGCACGCGATCGCCCGGCTTCACCTGCGCGGTGGCGACGAAATACCGCTTCCACGCGCGATGGATGCCCAGCGACATCAAATCGTTCATCAAGTCATAGCTGGAGGCGACCGACGAGAACACCTCGCCCACCAGTTTCTGCTTGTCGCCCACCGGCACGTCACGAAAGCCGAAGTGGGTGGTGCCGGGCTTGTCGCCGGGATTGCCTGTGCGCTCGTTCATGGGCGGATTATCGCACCCCAAGGGCGGCGACCAAAGCGACTCGCCCATGCACATGGATTTCATAAGCCATCATTACGATATGGCCCATGAGAATTCAGATGGGCGACGATGCGCCCGGCTTCCGTTTGGTGACGGTGGCGCGGCGGCTGCATCAACGATTCGAGGCCGCGCTGACGGCGGCCGGTCTCAACTTGACCCCGGGTGAAGCACAAGGCGGCGAGAACTGACCGCCCGCCATGGATCCCCGCTACATCCCCCGCGAATGGGAGCCGCACGAGAAGCCGACCTTCCCCGGCTCGCCATCCACGCCCCTTCACCCGACCCGGCGACGCATCATCTACGCCGCGATTGGCGTGCTGGTGGCGATGACGGGCGGCCTCAGCAATGCACTGGTCACGGCCAACCTGCCCAACCTGCAAGGCGCGCTAGGCGCGTATGCGTGGCAGATGCAATGGCTGCCTGCGGCATTCGTGATGACCAGCATGTCGGCCAACCTGTTGCTGGTGAAGTTCCGCCAGCAATACGGGCTCCGCCTGTTCACCGAGATCTTCCTGGTGCTGTACGTGCTGATCGCGGCCGCGCACTTGTTCGTGCACGGGCTGGGCTCGGCCATCGCGGTACGCGCCGCGCATGGGCTGTGCGGCGCGGCGCTCAGTTCGCTGGGGATCTATTACATGATCCAGGCCTTTCCGACGAAACACCGGCTGAAGGCGCTGGCGATCGCCCTCGGGCTCACCCAGCTGCCGATTCCGTTGGCGCGGATCTTCTCCACCGAGCTGCTGCAGTTGGCCGAGTGGCGCGGCCTCTACATGTTCGAGCTGGGCCTGGCGCTGATGTCGCTGGCGGCGGTGCTTGCGGTGAAGCTGCCGCCGAGTGATCGCATCAAGGTGTTCGAGCCGCTGGACTTCGTCACCTTCATCACTTTCGCGCTGGGCGCGGGTGGGCTGGCCGTGGTGCTGTCCTTCGGCCGCACGCTGTGGTGGACGCAAACCCCGTGGCTGGGGGCCGTGCTGGCCGTGTCGATCGCACTGCTGTGCATCGCGGGCGCGGTGGAACACGGCCGCCGCAACCCCATGATCAACATGCGCTGGCTGGCCAGTGGCGAGCTCGCCAAGCTGGCGGCCTCGGTCTTACTGATCCGCATCTGCCTGTCGGAGCAGAGCACCGGCGCCGTGGCCTTCTTCCAGCAACTGGGGCTCAGCAACGACCAGATGGGAACGATGTCGATGATGGTGCTGGCTGGTTGCATCAGCGGTATCGTGATCAGCGCGCTCACGCTCAGGCCCACGCATCTGGCGCAGCCGTTGATCGTGTCGGTGGCGCTGATCGCCATCGGCGCGTTCATGGACTCGCGCGCCACCAGCCTGACCCGGCCGCCCCAGATGTATCTCAGCCAGTTCCTGATCGGGCTGGGCAGCACGCTGTTCATCGCGCCCGCCATGATCTCGGGCTTCGGCAAGGTGATCGCGCAACCCAAGAACCTGATCAGCTTCATCGTGCTCTTCGGCATGGCGCAGACCATGGGCGGCTTGCTCGGCAGCGCGATGCTGGGCACGTTCCAGACCGTGCGCGAGAAATTCCACGCCAATCAACTGGCCGAGCACATCAGCCTGCTGGATCCCGAAGTGGCCGCGCGCGTGCAAGCCTATGCCGCGTCGCATGCCCAGGACATCGCCGATCCCGCGCAGCGCCAGCTGATTGCATGGCGCATGCTCGGCCAGGCCGTCACGCGAGAAGCAAACGTGCTGGCCTATAACGACGTATTCCTGCTGATCGGCTGGCTGGCCATCGCCACCCTCGCCTGGCTGCTGGCCGATCTTGTCCTGCAACGCCGTCGCGCAAGACGTGACGGCGCCCTTCCCACCACACCGATTCCCGCCCGACCATGAACAACCCTGCCACGCCCGATACCAGCCCCGACTCCCAAGCCGATCAGGCGCGTCGACGCCGACGCAAACGCACCGTCGCCGGCGCCGTGTTCTTCGGCGTCCTGGCCCTGGCCGGTGTGTCGCTCGTGCTCTACGCCTGGCAGTTGCCGCCCTTCCGCACCCATGTGGAGCACACCGAGGATGCGATGGTGCGCGGCCAGGTCACGCTGGTCGCACCGCAGGTGAGCGGCTACGTCACCGAAGTCGCGGTGCAGGATTTCCAGCCCGTGAAGAAGGGGCAGCTGCTGGTGCGCATCGACGACCGCATCTACGCGCAGCAGCTGCAGCAGGCGAAAGCCAAGCTGATGGCGGCGCACGCGGCGCTGGCCAATGCCGACCAGCAACGTCGCGGGGCCGAGGCGCATATCGCCGAGGCGCGCGCGCAAGTGCAATCGGGCGCGGCCGAGCGTGATCGCACCGCCGCCGCGCTGCAACGCGCCGACCAGCTGGCGGGCCGCAAACTGATTTCGCAACAGGATCGGGAAACCGCCCTCGCCAGCGCGCGGCGCGCCAGCGCGGGCGTGTCCCAGGCGCAGGCCGCCTTGATGGCCGCGAACCAGGCCGAGCGCAGCGTGGAGGTCGGCAAGCAATCGCTGGAGGCGGATGTCTCCGCCGCCGAAGCCGCGGTCGAGCTGGCGCAGATCAACCTCGACAACACTCGCATCCGCGCGCCGCGCGATGGACGCCTCGGCCAGGTCACGGTGCGCGAAGGGGCCTATGTCTCGCCGGGCACACGCCTGATGGGGCTGGTACCCGACGTGCTGTGGGTGATCGCCAACTTCAAGGAAACCCAGATGGCCGATATCCGCATCGGCCAGGCCGTGGTGTTCCGCGTGGATGCACTGAAGGGGGCGAAGCTGCACGGCCACGTCGAGCGCATCGCCCCGGCTACCGGCGCGGAATTCTCGGTGTTGCCGCCGGACAATGCGACCGGCAACTTCGTCAAGATC
>Ga0056909_1001779_pt1 | contig 12225 bp, 13 predicted proteins | sample EBPBio102011_DNA_FD_62115 | JGI IMG/M metagenome (GOLD analysis project Ga0056909, IMG submission 62115) | Wastewater treatment Type I Accumulibacter community from EBPR Bioreactor in Madison, WI, USA - Reactor 1_1/10/2011_ DNA | ecosystem: Engineered > Bioreactor > EBPR > Anaerobic-Aerobic >...
GTGCGGTTGCTCGGGGCCTATCCGGTGGCGATCCCGTGAGCCGCGCGCCCGATTTCGAGACCTTGGCCCAGCCCGGCATCCGCGGCCTGCGCGCTTATGATCCCGGCCACGACCTGGTCGCGCTGCGGCGCGAGGCTCGCGGTGTCTTGACCGAGCTCGGCTCCAACGAAAATAGCCATGGCCCGTCGCCCAAGGCGCTGGCGGCAGCCCGCGCGGCATTGGATGACGCCTTTCGCTATCCCGATCCGCTCGGCGGCGATCTCAAGCGCGCCTTGGCGGCTGCTCACGGTGTGGCGACATCGCAGGTCTTGCTGGGTAACGGCTCGCACGAGTTGCTGATGCAGTTCGCCCAGGTCTTTGCAGGGCCGGGCGATGAAGTGGTGGCCTCCCGATACGGGTTTGCGGTCTATGCACTGGCCGCGCAAGCCGCCGGCGCCACGCTGGTGCTGGCCGAAAGCCTGCCGCGCGATGCGGCGATGCCGCTCGGCCATGACCTTGCGGCCATCGCCGGGGCGATCACCGGGCGCACGCGGCTGGTGTACCTCGCCAATCCCAACAACCCGACCGGCACGTGGTTCGATGCCGCCGAGTTCGATGCGTTCATGGCGGGTGTGCCCGGGAACGTGATCGTGGTGGTGGACGAGGCCTACGCCGAATATGTCGATGCGCCGGGCTGGCGCAGCGCCGTGGATGCGTTGCCGGCGTTTCCGAATCTGATCGTGACCCGGACCTTCAGCAAGGCGCATGCCCTGGCGGGTTTGCGCGTGGGTTATGCGTTGGGCGATGCGGGCGCGATCGCGGTGATGGAACGCGTGCGCGAGAGTTTCAATGTCAACGGCCCCGGACTGGCGGCGGCCGAAGCCTCGTTGCACGACATCGACCATTTGCAGGCGGGCGTGGATGCCACGCGCCACGAACGTGCGGCACTCGGCGCGCAGTTGTCCACGCGCGGCTGGAAGGTCTGGCCCTCGCAGACCAATTTCCTGCTGGTCGAGTTCGGTCCGGCCACCGCGCGCATCGAAGGGGCGCTGCTGGCGCAAGGCGTGGTGCTGCGGCCGATGTCCGGCTATGGTCTGCCCGAATGCCTGCGCATCACGGTCGGCACGGCGCAGGAGAACGCGCGGCTCCTGGCCGCATTGGATCGGGCGATGGAGCAGGCGGATGGCTGACTGGATCGCCCACGCCGGCCAGCCTTTGCAGGGCCGCATCCGCGTGCCGGGAGACAAGTCGATCTCGCATCGCGCGATCATGCTGGCAGCGATCGCCGATGGCACTTCGCGCATCGAGGGATTCCTGGAAGGCGAGGACACGCGGGCGACGGCACGGATTTTCGCCCAGCTGGGCGTGCGCATCGAGGCGCCATCGGGTGGCAAGCGCATCGTGCATGGCGTCGGCATGGAGGGCCTGCAGGCTTCCGGCGACGCGCTTGATTGCGGCAACTCGGGCACGGCGATGCGGCTCCTGGCCGGCTTGCTGGCCGGGCAGTCCTTCGCCTCCACGCTGGTGGGCGATGAATCCCTGTCCAGGCGGCCGATGCGCCGCGTTACTGATCCGTTGCGACGGATGGGCGCTGCGATCGACACCGAACCCGATGGCACGCCGCCGCTCAAGATGCGACCCGCGCCCTCGTTGACGGGCATCGATTACGCCAGCCCGGTGGCGAGCGCGCAGGTGAAATCCGCCGTGTTGCTGGCCGGGTTGTACGCCAGTGGCGTGACCTCCGTGCGTGAGCCGCATCCCACCCGCGACTACACCGAGCGGATGATGCAGGCCTTCGGCATCGACATCGACTTCGCCCCCGGCCATGCACGACTCATCGGCGGCCAGCGGCTGCGGGCGACCGACGTCCAGGTGCCGGGCGATTTTTCCTCGGCGGCCTTTGCCATCGTCGCCGCGACGCTCGTGCCGGGCTCGGCGCTGGTCATCGAGGACGTGGGCATCGATCCGCGACGCACGGGCCTGCTTGAAGCCCTGCGCGCGATGGGCGCCGACATTCGGGTGGAAGCCCTGCGCACGGGTCCGGTCGGCGACATCGCCACCTTGCAGGTGCGGCATGCCCCCCTGCACGGCATCGATGTGGACGCGGCCTGGGTGCCGGACATGATCGATGAATTCCCGGTGCTGTTCGCGGCGGCGGCCTGCGCCAGCGGCGTCACGCGCGTGCGCGGCGCGGCCGAGCTGAGGGTCAAGGAGTCCGACCGCATCGCGGCGATGGCGAACGGCTTGCGCGCGCTCGGCATCCAGGTCGATGAGACCGAGGATGGCGCGGACATCATCGGCGGCGCGGCGCTCGGGGGCGTGGTCGAGAGCCTCGGCGATCACCGCATCGCGATGGCCTTCGCGGTGCTGGGACAACGGGCGCAGGGTGAGGTGCGGATCCGCGACATCGACAACGTCGCGACCTCCTACCCGGGCTTCGATGTGCAGGCGCGCGCGTCGGGGTTCGGGCTAGTCACGCCGACCTAGGCGCTTACTGCAGGTAATTCCACGCCGCCGCCAGCAGCGCCAGCGCCACGATGATCAAGGCCAGCCACACCGCAGGCAGCGCGCTTTTGCGCGGCAGGCCTTCCTCGGAGCGGCGTGGTCCGGACATGTCAGTTGCCCACGGTGAACTTGATCGGCACGGTGACGCGGCCGGTGGTGGGCTGGCCATTGGCCATGGCCGGGGTGAAGCGCCAGCGGCGCACGGCGTCCATCGCGGCGCGGTCGAGTTCCCGGCTGCCGCTTCCCGAAGCCAGCGCCACGGAGGTCGGCACGCCGTCGGGGCCGACATCAACCTGCACCTGCACGGTGCCTTCGATGCCCGAGCGCAGCGCCCCGCGCGGATAACGCGGCGCGGGCTGGCTGGTCGGCACCGGCGCGCTATTGGCGAAGCTGCGCGCAGGCGCGGGGGCTGCAGGGGCCGGGCGTACGGGCTTGGCCGGCGCCGGCGCTGCAGGGGCCGGGCGCGGCGATTCGATGATCCGCGGGGCGTTGCCGCCGTCATCGACATCCGCCATGCCGGGCAGCAGGCTGCCATCGCCCTGTGCCCCCGCCGGCAGCGGCGCGGGCAGGGGCTCGAACACCTGCACCTGGCCGTTTTCATCGACGCTGCCACCGCCCGGCCCGGCGCTGAAGAACGGCTTCGGACCGCGTTGCGAGAACATGAAGACCAGGAACATCAACAGGCCGAACGCGATGGCGGCCACCACGATCCAGATCATGCGCCGGCGGGGCATGGGCGCAGGGGCAGGCGGGCGGGAAGAGGGCGCGGTACTGTTCATGGCATCGATGAGGGGAACCAGGCCCGATTCTGGCATCCGGATCGTGAGCATTCCGCTAAACGCGCAATGCGATAATGTGCGCTGGCCTACACGATTCGATACCCACATGCTGGATCCGCAACTGCTTCGAAATGCCCCGGAAACCGCCCGAGAAGGCTTGGCGCGCCGGGGTTTCGTGCTCGACATCGACACGCTTGCCGCGCTGGAGGCCGAGCGCAAGACGCTGCAGGTGCGTACCCAGGAGCTGCAGAACCTGCGCAACACGCGCAGCAAGGCGATCGGGATGGCCAAGGCCAAGGGCGAGGATGTCGCCCCGCTGCTGGCGGAGGTCGCCGGCCTCGGCGATGAGCTCAAGGCCAGCGAAGCGCGCCTGGATTCGATCAAGGCGGAGCTGGACGCGATCGCGCTGGGCCTGCCCAACATCCCGGATGATTCGGTGCCGGGCGGCAAGGACGAAGGCGACAACGTCGAGGTCTCGCGTTGGGGCATGCCGCGCACCTTCGATTTCGAGGTCAAGGACCATGTCGCGCTCGGCGAGCACAAGGGCTGGCTGGATGGCGAGACGGCGGCGAAGTTGTCCGGTGCGCGTTTCACCGTGCTGCGCGGTAGCCTCGCGCGCCTGCATCGCGCCCTGGCGCAATTCATGCTGGACCTGCACACGGGCGAGCACGGTTATCAGGAAACCAACGTGCCGCTGCTGGTGAACGCCGATTCGATGCGCGGCACCGGCCAGCTGCCGAAGTTCGAGGACGACCTGTTCTCGACCGTGGTGGGCGAGGGGGAAGCCGCCTCCAAGCGCTATCTCATCCCGACCAGCGAAGTGCCGCTGACCAACATCGTGCGCGACGAGATCGTGGATGCGGAATCGCTGCCGCTGCGCATGACCGCGCATTCGATGTGCTTCCGCGCCGAGGCCGGCAGCCATGGCCGCGACACCCGCGGGATGATCCGCCAGCACCAGTTCGAGAAGGTCGAGCTGGTCAGCATCGCCAAGCCCGAGGAATCCGACGCCGAGCACGAGCGCATGACGCGCAGCGCCGAGGTCGTGCTGGAGAAGCTGGGCCTGCCTTACCGCAAGGTGTTGCTGTGCACCGGCGACATGGGGTTTTCCGCCCGCAAGACCTATGACCTGGAAGTCTGGCTGCCTTCGCAGGGCACCTACCGGGAGATTTCCTCGTGCTCGAACTGCGGTGATTTCCAGGCCCGCCGGATGCAGGCGCGTTGGCGCAATCCGGCCAGCGGCAAGCCCGAACTGGTGCATACTTTGAACGGCTCGGGGGTAGCGGTCGGGCGTGCTTTGATCGCGGTGATGGAAAACGGCCAGAATGCCGACGGCAGCATCGATGTGCCGGAGGTGTTGCAGCCGTACATGGGTGGTGCCAAGCGGATTGATTGACGCCTCGGGGATGGGCGATGCAGGACCTCAACGATCTCTACTATTTTTCCGCCGTGGTCGAACATGGCGGATATGCAGCCGCAGAGCGTGCGCTCGGCATCCCGAAGTCGCGCCTGTCGCGCCGCATCGCCCAGCTGGAAAGCGACCTGGGGGTGCGCCTGCTGCAGCGCTCCACCCGCCGTTTCGCCGTCACCGACATCGGCCATAGCGTCTTCCGCCACGCACAGGCGATGCTGGCCTCGGCGCAGGCCGCGCGCGATACGGTTGATCGCGCCTCGTCCACGCCGCGCGGCCAGGTGCGCGTCAGCGTGCCGGTGACCATCGCGCAGGAAATCATGCCCAAGGTCTTGCCGGCGTTCCTCGAGCGCTACCCGGACGTGCGCGTGCAGGTCCATGTCAGCAACCGCCGCATCGATCTCATCAACGAAGGCTTCGATGTCGCGCTGCGCGTGCGCTCGAAGCTGGACGAGGACGGCAACCTGATCCTGCGCGGATTCGGCGAATCGCGCGAATTGCTGCTCGCAAGCCCGGGCTATCTCGCTCGGCACGGGCGTCCGCGCCGGCCGGCGGACCTGAAGGATCATGCGGTGCTGATGGTCAACGAGGACGAATTCCACCAGCGCTGGGAGCTGCATGGGCCGAGCGGCATGGTCGAGAACGTCGACATCAAGCCGCGGTTGGTCGGGTTCGATTTCCCCATGCTCAAGCGCCTGGCGATGAGCGACATGGGCATCACCATGCTGCCTGAAATGGTCTGCGCCGACGCCGTGCGCGATGGCGACCTGGAAGTCGTGCTGCCGGAATGGCAATTGATGCAGGGCATCGTGCACGCGGTGTTCCCTTCGCGCCGCGGCATGTTGCCGGCGGTGCGCGTGTTCATCGACCATCTCGCGCAAACGGTGCCCGCGGCCCTGCTGTCGCTGCAGATCGCGCAACCTCGCGCCGAGGGCGTGTCAGAATAGGCGCCTGACTTCAGGAGAGATGGCCGAGCGGTTTAAGGCACCGGTCTTGAAATTTGATGTAGTTAGCAACGGAAGGGTGGCCGAGCGGTTTAAGGCACTGGTCTTGAAAACCAGCGATGGGCAACCATCCGTGGGTTCGAATCCCACCCCTTCCGCCAATAAAAACAAAAACTTAGATTATTTCGCGATCTCGGGAGGATGCTCGCGAAATGGCATCCCAAATCGGGGAGTATTGAGGTTGTCAGTACCTCACAGATGTCAGAGACGTAAGCAGGGCGTAAGTACATCAGCGAAGGGGGCGTATGGGTACATACCGAGTCGCACAGATTTGCCTCAATGGTCACGTGGCTACAACGGCTGCCGATCAGAATCCTGAACTTCGTGAAGCGTTCTGCTCTCAGTGTGGTGAGGCGACGCTCATGCAGTGCGCAAAATGCAGTGCCCCCATTCGCGGTGACTACCATGTCGAAGGGGTCTTCGGGTTCAGTAACTATGAACCTCCCGCATTCTGCCACAACTGCGGAAACTCCTTCCCCTGGACGGAACGCAAGATCGCGGGAGCTGTCGAGCTGGTTGAAGTCGGTGCGGACCTATCACCTGAAGAGGTTCAGCAATTCCGGTCCGACTTAGCCGAACTGACCAAGAATAGTCCTAAGACACAGGCTGCATCCCTTCGTTTCAGAAAGGTAATGACGAAGGTAGGTGCTTCGGTTGCATCTGGGGTGCGTGACATTGTGGTTGATGTGCTTAGCGAAGCAGCCAAGAAGGCTATCTGGGGCAATTGAATTTCTCTCAAGCTGATGAAATGGAACGTCAAATGACCCTCGACGAAATTAAGGCCTGTCTGCAAGTAGGTGGTTTCCAGATCGCATCCGAGACCGCACTTGCAAACGGCACAGGCACGCAACTTCGCTTACAGGACGGCGCTATCGTCAATAGCTTCAATACCGGCAGCTTCAACGTTCAAGGCAAGAATCAGGAAGCTGTAAAAGAGTGTCTTGGGGTCCCACCTGCTCAACCCGCTGCGGCAGCGCCATACGGGGGCGCCAAGCCTGTTCTTAGCAAAGTGTTTGTTGTGTACGGGCACGATGCAGCGGCACGTAATGAACTTGAAGCGATGCTCCGTCGGTGGAAGCTTGAGCCCCTAATCTTGGATCAGCTTCCATCTGAGGGGCAGACCATTATCGAGAAGTTGGAGAAGTACACCGCTGAGGTGAAATTCGCGGTGGTGCTTGCGACTCCTGATGACGAGGGTCATCGCACTGGTCACGAAGACGAAAAGGCATTCCGAGCGCGGCAAAACGTAGTTATGGAGCTAGGCATGATGTTGGCTAAGCTAGGTCGCAGAAATGTTGCGATCCTAATGAAGCAGCAGGACAACATGGAGCGCCCTTCGGACATTCAGGGGCTGCTGTACATCCCTTTTAAGGATAATCTGCAAAAGGATGCAGGCCTGCTACTAGCCAAGGAGATGCAGGCTCAGGGTTACCCCATTTCACTAGCGAACGTGTGACCGCAATGGTCGCCTTGCAGGGGGAGATGCGGCTTGTCATCTGGGATGTGCAGCACGGTGCTTGCGCAATGATGCAGCATGTCGGCCAATACGCCGGGCGGCTCGCTATGATTGACTCTGGCTCTGCCGACGACTGGCGTCCGAGTACCTACATCACGAAGATTCTTGGACGAAATCGACTCGACTACCTGTTCATCACGAACGCCGACCAAGATCACATGAGCGACCTACAAGGGTTGTGGGGCGCTGGCATCACTGTCCCGGTGCTCTACCGAAACCCGAGCTACACGGGCGAGCAGATGAGGCAAATCAAGCGTCAGAGCGGCCCGCTGAGCACCGATGCCGAGCGGTATGTTTCCTCATGCGCTACGTTCAATCAGCCTGTCGGCGAGCCCTTCAATCAATACATGGGCGGGATAACTGCGACCACGTTCTGGAACCCATACCCGACCTTCACAGATACGAACAACCTCAGTCTGGTGGTCTTCATCAAGTACGCCAACTTCAAGATCCTGTTTCCGGGTGATCTGGAGAAGGCCGGTTGGTACGCGCTATTGCAGCGCGCGGACTTCCGCGCCGAGCTTGTCGGCACCGATGTGCTGGTCGCTTCCCATCATGGGCGCGAAAGCGGCTATTGCGCTGACATTTTCAACTACTTCACGCCGAGCGCTGTGGTCATCTCTGACAAGCCCATTGAGCATGAGACGCAGAAGATGGTGCCGAACTATCGCAACGTCGTGCGCGACCAAGGTGTCCGAGTCCGCACGACTATGAAGGATCGGCATGTCCTGACCACGCGGCGCGACGGATGGATTCAGTTCACCGTTACGAACGACAACTACTTCATCGACACGGAGTGCAAGGGATGAAGGGCAGCGGCGAACGCTCCGTGAAGTCGGTCAACATGAAGTGGCTCGTCATGCTGGCCGTTGCGGACGTGTTGGCCGTTCTGTTTTTTGTCGCGCCGGAACTCGTCAAGGGCGCTTCGCTCACGCAGGTAGGGATCGGGCGCGTGCTAACCACAACGGTGATGCCAGTCGTTGTGCTGCTCATCGTCAACGTGCTGCCGCACGACGTGAAGTCAATGCTCGTCTATTGGAAACCGCTTGGCGTGCTGCCCGGAACCGAAGCGTTCACGAAGCACGGCCCCGCTGATCCGCGTATCGACATGGCGGCGTTGAAGAAGAACGTCGGAGCGCTGCCTGCCAGCCCGACTGAGCAGAATTCAAAGTGGTACAAGCTCTACAAGCAGGTTGTGAACGAACCCGAAGTGGCCGAGGCGCAAAAGCTGTTTCTGATGTACCGCGATATGGCGGTTATGTCGCTGGTGCTGATCGTCCTTGTTCCTGTGGCGTTGCTTGTCGTGGGCGCTGCGTCGCCTGCGCCGTGGCTCGCAGCAGGTCTGTTCTTCCTTCAGTACCTCGTGACCGCGCTCAGCGCCCGATGGAGTGGCATTCGGTTCGTGTGCAACGTCCTCGCCATTCACTCCTCCCGCAAGGTCGCTGTATCCAAGGCAATTGCCGCCGCCAAGTAGCCCAGCGGTTTTGGTGGCCCCAGAATTCTTGGTATATGCGCAACTCGTTAATCGTTTGCATGAAATACTTGATTCATGCGTAAAGGTGACTTATCATGCGATGGTGGGTCGGACACGGAGCGCAGCATGGCATTCAGAGCAGACGAAGCAGCACGAATCGGAGTTGAGGAAGTAGAGGCCTATCTCGTCCCGCGAGCCCGGGACGCTGACGAGGCTCAGCGGGCGCGGAGTAGGGAGGCCTTGTGGGACATCATTGATGAGCTGGGCCCCGTGGTCGATAGCTATCCCACTTGGCACCCGCTGGTCTGCAACCACGACAGCCGCCATCCGACGACTACGCCAAGCGAGCAGTGCGGATACACAGGTCTCGACCACACCAGATTCTTCGCCAAAGGGTTTATCACTTGCCCTTATGGCGACGGTCAGGATGTTCTTGACTCGGTTGCCGCACTTCCCTACCACCCCATCGCTACGATTTCGGCGGAAAAGCTGGATGTGCAGCTATACAACCCGAACGCCACTCCCATACTCGTCAAGTGCAACTGGGAAAAGTCTCTTGGCATGGATGGGATGATTCCGTTGTCCATTGCTATGCCGTTGCTCCTAGATAAAGAGATACCGTGTTGGCAGTGGGCAGAGGTCGCCGAAACGTGGGAGTCGATGCGCCCCTATTTCCTTGGCAGGCCGCACGGCAGTCGGTCGTCACTCTTTGTGAACCAAGAGACCGGGCAGGCGATAAAGAAGATCTGGAATGCCCTGATCTACACAGGGATGTTCGGCCCCATCAAAGTTTGACGGACTGGGGTGTGTGCCGCTGGTTGGCCGCGCGCTTTGCGTGCCGAGCAGGCGGCGCGTACGGCTGCACAAGCTGCGCACTAGCGCCGGGGTTGGCAAGGGTAGCGGCGAGTGCCTAGCAGGGCTGTAGGGCCGCCCCAGCAGGCGTTAGGGGCACGGCGCATTGGTGGGCTCTTGCCACAAGCACAGATATTTAATCAGGGCGAATGCACACATCCACCAAGGTAACCTGACGACTCGCCCAGGATCGATACGTCCGGTTTGGTGACTACTTCCGTGCCTTTCTTGGCTTTGTGCGCAGGTACTCAGCCTCGGTCTCGCGTACAAGATCAGCGGCCGATACGTTTAGCGCTGTGGCCAGTCCGATAAGAGTAGTGATTGTTGGCTGCCGTATCCCTCGTTCCAGACGGGATACGAAGGTGCGGTCAACTTCTGCTCGGAACGCAAGCTCTTCTTGAGTGATACCCACGGCTTGCCGACGGCGCTGCAACACGCCCCCGAAAATCTCTCCAACGTCAGAGCCATCCGCGCTCGCCATTGGATCAATCTCGTTTTCGTGTAGCCTATAGTCCACGGCCTATAGGCACGTCTGCGGGCGGCCCATGGCCACGTGACCACACGGCCTGAGGGGGACTGCATGGCGATCACGAAGTGCAAGAATTGTGGCGGGGAGATGAGTGCCAAGGCGAGCGCGTGTCCGAAATGCGGGGCCAAGGTGAAGAGGTCGTCAGGATGCCTCGTGGTGATAGTGATCGTCTTCCTGGGGTTCGTAGCGTTGGCGCTGGTTGCTCCCCTCATAGGCACGAGAAAGAGTGGGCCGACGAGCAACACTCCTTCGGCTGCCGTGGTTGACCCGAGGACAAAGGTATCGCCGTATGTGTTCGAGGATGACGACAAGAAGGACTTCCCGAAGCTTGCCAAGAAACTTGGCTCTTCGTGGTCGCGCTTACAGTCTGTCCGTGAAGCTGCGGCGCTGCATGCGGCATCGAATGAGAAGTGCGACTACGTCGAGGTGGCGGAGGCATCTGACCGGTCAACCAAGTCTGACATTGTCATCTTTGTGGACTGCCGAAATGGCGAAAGGATGTACGTCAGTGAGTCTTCTCTTGGCGCGGGCGTGGCGAATCGCTTTCAGTCAGAAAAGACTGTTGGCAGGGTGTCCGCAATCAAGGCTTGTAGCGATGCCGCAAAGTCGATGACCACACATCCAGAGCTCGCAGATATGCATGCATGGAGTGGCTCGTCATTCAGCGCGAATAGAACAACTGGAAACGCACAGGTGATGCTCGATTTTGACGCCAAGAATTCTTTCGGTGTTAAAGGCAAGTTCACTGCTAGATGCATATTCCCAGCTAACGGCCAACCTCCCGAGATTCAGATCTTGCCGAGGTGAGCTAATGGATGGCATGCGAAATTTTTGGCGGATGTGGGGGAGAGGCAATGAGACTTGCACTTGTGTTTCTATTTGGGCTGTGGGCTACAGCGGCCACGGCTGGTGATCTTGAGTTCAAGGGCCTTGCTCTAGATGCGAATGTGACGCCTGGGCAGGTTGAGGAAGCGTTGAAGGTGCCGTGTGAGCAGTTCGGGAAGGTCTGTGACGAGTCCTGGCAAAGGATTCATGAGCGGATGGCTGTTTCGTGCGGGAATGGCCACGCGGGAGCGCAGATATGCAACGGTCAGACCACCATCGCGGGGGCGCAAGCTGAGGCGAATGTGGTCATCGGAACTGATGGGCGTTTACAGCGCATATGGCTTACGATCAGCGAGTACAGCTACGAAGATGTCCTTTCGGAACTGAAAAAGAAGTACGGCAAGCCTTCGTCGGTGCGACGTTACGGAGTGCAGAACGGCTTCGGTGCCTCATTCGCCCAAGTGGATACCGTTTGGCAAGGGACGAGCGGACAGAAGCTACGCGTTAGCAGGTATGCCGGGACCTTGGACAAATCGACGGTGTATTTCAGCACGCGGGCGGATGAAGCGATGCTGTCCCATAATGCGGGCGACTCAAATGATTTGTAACCTCGCGTGGCCGGAAGACTGACTCGGCCGGTTAATGCGTTGACAGGTTAAAGCATGCGCGATAGCAAGCCGTTTTCGGCAGGTCATGCGTAAACCGAACCGCGTTAAGTTAACGGCCCTAGTTCGCCGTCAGTTCGATCGTGCCGATAGGAGCTTTGGCCGTGCCGTGCGGCCATGTGAAATACCGCAAGGTGGGGTCGTGGTGGTGATTGGGGCACAGTGCCCACAATCCCCACCTGCCCACACGCTACTGACTTTCCCCACATTGCATAGTTTCTATGCAGGGTTCTTTGGGCGGCACCACCAAATCCCTCCGATATTCTGCTTGTCGAGATAGCTGCCGCTGTGCTGATCCCACCAGCGCGCCGTAACGACGCCTGCCGCCAGCACTGCCGCCTTTACATCGGCGACCCGCTGGCCTTCATTCACAGGTGTGGTCATAAAGTGGGCGCGGAGCCACATGCCGAATGCCGCCTCATATTTGCTGACTGGCCCGCGCTCACCGCCCACCATGCTCTGTGGGGTCAGCCCGCTGTCTAGCTCCGCCCAATGCGGACGCGTAGCGCTGATTGTTTTGTTGTTGCGCGGGTCAATCCCGACATCAACTTTGACCGTGCTGAATTTCCATGGGTTCTACCCCGCTAACACGGACACTTCAGTTAAGCCTCATGATGGGGCAGGAGGAGTGTCATGCAGCAGAGAAAGCGTTATAGCGAGGAGTTCAAGCGCGAGGCGGTCGGTCT
>Ga0056909_1001786_pt1 | contig 12174 bp, 12 predicted proteins | sample EBPBio102011_DNA_FD_62115 | JGI IMG/M metagenome (GOLD analysis project Ga0056909, IMG submission 62115) | Wastewater treatment Type I Accumulibacter community from EBPR Bioreactor in Madison, WI, USA - Reactor 1_1/10/2011_ DNA | ecosystem: Engineered > Bioreactor > EBPR > Anaerobic-Aerobic >...
AGCCGGGAAAGCGCGCTGGTGGCGAACAATATCCTGCTGTCGGTCGCGGCGCTGGTGGTGTTCATCGGGACGATCTGGCCGCTGGTCGGGCAGATGTTGCTCGGGCGCGATCTAAGCGTGGGCGAGCCTTTCTTCAACGCGGCCTTCACGCCCTTCATGGTGGCGCTGGCGCTGATCCTGCCGGTCGGCGCGATGCTGGCCTGGAAGCGCGGCTCGATCGGGCGGAGCCTGCGCGGGCTGCTGCCGGTGGGGGTGCTGGCGGTCGCGCTGGGGCTGCTGGCCTTCGCGATGCAGACCGGGCAATCGGCGCTGGGGCCGGTGGGGCTGGCCCTGGGCGCCTGGGTGGTCTTCGGGGCGCTGGCCGACCTTTGGGCGCGAACCGGGCGCGGAGAGATTTCGGGGCGGCTGGCCCGCCTCGGGCGGCTGCCGCGGGCGGACTGGGGCAAGGCGACGGCGCATATCGGGCTGGGGGTGACGCTTTTCGCCGTCGCCGCGATGCATTCCTGGAAGGTCGAGGACATCCGCGTGGTGCAGCTGGGCGAGACCTTCCCGCTGGGCGCCTATCAGGTGCGGCTGGACCGGATCGACGAGGTGCAGGGGCCGAACTACACCTCGATGATGGGCCAGCTGACGGTGACCAGGGGCGGCGCGCTGGTGGCGGTGCTGAGACCCGAGAAGCGGAATTATCCGGTGGCCGGGATGCCGACGACCGAGGCCGCCATCGACTTCGGCTTCACGCGCGATCTGTATGTGGTTCTGGGCGACCGGCAGAAGAACGGCGGCTGGGCGATCCGGAGCTATATCGAGCCCTTCGCCAACTGGCTTTGGGGCGGTGCGCTGTTGATGGCGCTTGGCGGGGGCCTGAGCCTGTCTGACCGGCGCTACAGGGTGGCGGCCGGGGCGCGGCGGGTTCCGGCCGGGGTGCCGGCGGAATGAGGATGCGTTTCAAAGGGTGGTGGGGGGAAACCCTGTCCTGGGTCGTGGCGCTGTTCCTGATGGCGGCGCCGGTCTGGGCGGTGCAGCCGGATGAAATGCTGGCGGACCCGGTACTGGAGGCGCGGGCGCGGGCGATCAGCCACGACATCCGCTGCCCGGTCTGCCAGGGCGAGACCATTGACGATTCGAACGCCCCCATCGCGCGCGACCTGCGGATCATCATCCGCGAGCGGCTGGTGGCTGGCGACAGCGACGCGCAGGTGGTGGATTACATCGTTGCCCGTTACGGCGAGGGGGTGCTGTTCAATCCGCCCGCCAAGGGGGTGAACCTGGTGCTGTGGCTGGCAGGCCCGGCGCTGCTGCTGGCGGGCATCGCGGTGGCGCTGACGGCGGGGCGGCGGCGGCAGGTCGCCGAGGTCGCGCTGTCGGCGGAGGAAGAGGCGCGGCTGCGGGAAATCCTGAAGGAGTGACGGTGAAGGAGTGGCCGGGGCGATTGCGTGGCACCCGGCCTGCGCCGTCGTGACGTGGCGTTCGCCTTGGCGTCTGCGGCCCGTTGGCTAGGGTGGCCGCAAAGGCGGGAGGGCGGCGCATGGGCGATCTGGTCACGGTCGAGGTCGAGGGCGGTATCCATCGGATCACGATGAACCGCCCCGGGGTGATGAATGCGCTGAACCGCGACTTGCGGGCAGAGCTGACGGCGGCGCTACTGGCCGGGCATGCGGCGCGGGTGATCGTGCTGACCGGCGCGGGGCGCGGCTTCTGCTCGGGGCAGGACCTGTCGGACGCCACCGGGCTGGACGAGGCGGGGTTCGAGGCGACGCTGAACGGTGAATATGTGCCGATGATCCGGGCGATCACCGAGGCCCCGGTGCCGGTCATCGCGGCGGTGAACGGCGTGGCCGCGGGGGCCGGGGCGAACCTTGCGCTGGCCTGCGATCTGGTGATCGCCGCCGAAAGCGCGACCTTTGTCCAGGCTTTCGCGCGGATCGGCCTGATCCCGGATGCGGGCGGCACCAGTTTCCTGCCGCGCCGGGTGGGGTTGCAACGGGCGATGGGGGCGGCGCTTCTGGCCGAGCCGGTCAGTGCGCGGCAGGCCGAAGCCTGGGGCATGATCTGGGAGGCGGTGCCCGACGACCGCTTTGCAGAAATTGTCGCCGCGCGGGCGGCCAAGCTGGCCGCCGGGCCGACCGGGGCCTATGCCGCGCTGAAACAGGCGCTGCGCGGGGCCTTCGACCAGCCGCTGGAGACGCAGCTGGCGGTCGAGGCGCGGTTGCAGGGCCGCTGCGGCGCCTCGGAGGATTTCCGCGAGGGCGTGGCGGCGTTCCTGGAGAAGCGCATGCCGAGGTTCACCGGCGCGTAGGTCGGGGCGTGCCCCGACTCTGGCGCGACGGGAGTCGGGGCACGCCCCGACCTACGCGCCGCGTTTCAACCCTGCCACCCCGGTCCGCGCGATCTCGGTCAGGCCCAGCGGGCGCATCAGTTCGGCGAAGGCGTCGATCTTCTCCGGCGTGCCGGTCATCTCGAAGACGAAGCTTTCCAGCGTGCTGTCGACCACGTTCGCGCGGAAGATCTCGGCCAGGCGCAGCGCCTCGATCCGCTGTTCGCCCTTGCCCTTGACCTTGACCAGCGCCAGTTCGCGCTGGACCGAGGGGCCTTCGGCGGTCAGGTCCTGCACGGCATGGACCGGAACCATGCGGGAAAGCTGCGCCTCGATCTGGTCGATGACGGCCGGGGTCCCGCGGGTGACGATGGTGATGCGCGAGCGGTGGCCGGTGTGGTCGACCTCGGCCACGGTCAGGCTGTCGATGTTGTAGCCCCGGCCAGAGAAGAGCCCGATCACCCGCGCCAGGACGCCGGGCTCGTTCTCGACGATCACGGCGAGGGTGTGGCTCTCCTCGACCTCGGACAAGGCCGAGCGAAGGTCGTAGGCGGAATGGCTGGTCGAGCCCTTCTTGATGTTCAGTGCTGACATGGTTGGTTTCCGTTCATGAGGCCGCAGTCTGCGACGCGCCGCGTCCCGCGGCAAGGAGGTGGGAGAGGAGAAGGGCGAGGCTGGCGACAAGGACCGGCGTGATGATCACTGCGCCCAGATAGCGGCCGTCGCCGAATTTCAGGAAGATGTTGACGGCCTGCGGCGCGGCTCCGAGCCAGAGAAGCAGCAGCAGGCCGAGATGCGGCAGGCTGGTCCCGAGAACTCCGGCCCGCAGAAGGAAGAGACCGACGACCGCCATGAGCGCTGCCTCGTAATACCACAGGTAGGGCGCGGAGAGCAGGATCGCCAGCAGCAGGCCCGCCGCCTTGGCATCGAAGCCGACCGCCCGGTTGCGCCAGAGCAGGAAGACGAAGACCGCACAGAGCGCGGACAATCCGAGCTGGACCCAGAGCGCGGTCTTTGAAGCCAGCCCCAGCACGGTAAGGAGATAATAGGGGCCGACCATCAGCATCAGGGTGTCGATCGAACGGATCAGCCGCTCCGATTGCTCGCCCAGCCGTTCCAGCAGCAACGGCCAGTATTCCGGCCCAAGCGCGAGGGTCGGCAGGGCGGCAAGGACCAGTGCCGTCAGCGAGGCTGCCAGGATGCTGCGCCAGAGCCCGGCCCCGAGCAATGCGACGGCGACCATGATGCCCAGTTGCGGCTTGAGCGTGAGGCAGCCGATGAAGACACCGGCAAGCAGCCAGCGCCCGTCGCGCAGGGCGGCAAGGGCGGCGACAAGCCCGGCGAGCCAGACGATGCTGTTCTGGCCGATCAGGATCGCGGGAATGTAGGCCGGCGCCAGGACAAGAGCGACCCAGACCCCCGGCGCGCCGGGGGTGAAGCTGCGCAGGGACCAGGCGATCAGCGCGAGCGAGGCAAGGGTCGAAAGCAGGAAGGCCCAGGCAAAGGGCAAAGCTCCGAACGGCAGGATCAGAAAGAGATACCCGGGAGGATAGGCCCAGGGCATCCAGGCCTTGACATTGACCCCATGCTCGGCAGCGAGGCGTGCGTTGTCGAAGGCAGCCAGCGGATCGCCCGCGAGGGCCAGCCGGGCGGCCGCCCAGAAGACGCGGAAATCCGAGTCCAGCGCGCGGGTGTCGGTCTCGGAAGTCAGCATGAAGGCTGTCATGTGGACCAGCCCGGCGCAGATCAGCGTCAGGCTGGTTCCGATGAACACGGCCTGCCAGACCCGCTTGCCCGACAGGGCCGCGACCCTGGCATCGGCAGCGCGCCGTGCGCTGGGATCCTGCATCAGACGAGGACCGCCCCCGAGCGGAAGGCCTCGGCATCGGCGGAGAGCAGCATCTCGTTGTGCGGCTTGCCCGAGGGGATCATCGGGAAGCAGTTCTCGTGCTTTTCCACCAGGCAGTCGAAGATCACCGGGCCGTCGTAGCGGATCATCTCCATGATGGCATCGTCGAGATCCTGCGGGCGGTCGACCTTGATCCCCTTGCAGCCGAAGGCCTCGGCCAGCTTGACGAAATCGGGGAGAGATTCCGACCAGGACGAGGAATACCGCTCGCCATGCAGCAGTTCCTGCCACTGGCGGACCATGCCGAGGCGTTCGTTGTTCAGGATGAACTGCTTCACCGGGGCGCGGAACTGCATCGCGGTGCCCATTTCCTGCATGTTCATCAGCCAGCTGGCCTCACCGGCGACGTTGATCACCAGCGCCTCGGGGTGGGCGACCTGCACGCCGATCGAGGCGGGCAGGCCGTAGCCCATCGTTCCGAGGCCGCCCGAGGTCATCCAGCGGTTCGGGTCCTCGAAGCCCAGGAACTGCGCGGCCCACATCTGGTGCTGGCCGACCTCGGTGGTGATGTAGCGGTCCATGCCCTTGGTCAGGGCCTCCAGCCGCTCCAGCGCGTATTGCGGCTTGATCGTGGTGGCGGAGGGTTTGTAGGACAGGCATTGCACCGCCCGCCATTCGTCGATCTGCTTCCACCATTGCGCCAGCCCGCGCTGGTCGGTCTTCGACCCGCGCGCGCGCCATTGGCGGAGGACCTCCTCCAGCACCTTGGTCACGTCGCCCAGGATCGGCACGTCGACATGGATGACCTTGTTGATCGAGGAGGGGTCGATGTCGATATGGGCCTTCTTCGACTTCGGGCTGAAATCCTTCACCCGCCCGGTGATACGGTCGTCGAAGCGCGCGCCGATGTTGATCATCAGGTCGCAGCCGTGCATCGCCAGGTTGGCCTCATACAGCCCGTGCATCCCCAGCATTCCCAGCCAGTTCTTGCCGCTGGCCGGGTAACACCCCAGCCCCATCAGGGTGGAGGTGATGGGGAAATTTGTCTCGGCCACCAGGTCGCGCAGAAGCGCGCTGGCCCGGGGGCCGGAGTTGACCACGCCGCCGCCGGTATAGAAGATCGGACGTTCCGCGCTTTCCATCAGTTCGACCAGCTGCGCAATGCGGTCGGGGTCGCCCTCGGTGCGGGGCTGGTAATGCGCGACCTTGGCCTTTTCCGCCGGAACATAGTCCGAGGTGGCGAATTGCACGTCCTTGGGGATGTCGATCAGCACCGGGCCGGGGCGGCCGTGGGTGGCGACATGGAAGGCCTGGTGGATCGTCTCGGCCAGCTTGGCGGTGTCCTTCACCAGCCAGTTCATCTTGGTGCAGGGCCGAGTGATGCCCACGGTGTCGGCCTCCTGGAAGCCGTCGGTGCCGATCATGAAGGTCGGGACCTGGCCGGTCAGCACCACGATCGGGATCGAATCCATCAGCGCGTCGGTCAGCCCGGTCACGGCGTTCGTCGCGCCGGGGCCGGATGTTACCAGCGCCACGCCGGGCTTGCCGGTGGATCGGGCATAGCCCTCGGCCATATGGACGGCGCCCTGTTCGTGGCGCACCAGCACATGGCGGATGTCGTTCTGCTGGAAGATCTCGTCATAGATCGGAAGCACGGCGCCGCCGGGATAGCCGAAGACGACCTCGACGCCCTGGTCCTTCAGGGCCTGGATCACCATTCTTGCTCCGGTCATCTGCTTCGACATTTCCGCGTCTCCTTGGCGCAACAAAAAGCCCCCGAGGTTTCCTTCGGGGGCGCATGGGAACCACTATGGTCAACCGTTACCGGCCCATGCGCTTCCTTCCTACGATGACAAGAAGTCTGGCCATTGGCCCATCCCTTGACGTTCGGTCGGAACAGTAGGGGCGGATATGCCGGGCGTCAACGGGATTTGCAATACGATAATGTCGCATTTCGGCGCGGATTTTGAACTTTTCTTGCGACACGGTGCCGCGTCGCGCAACTTTCGCAATTTCGCACAGAAAGTTGTGGGGATTGCGCATCATTGGCAGGTGCGGGCAGGGGCTTTCGGCGATAAGACGCGCCCGGACGGCCGGGATGACCCCGCCGGATGGGAGATCGAGATGAAGCTGTACTATTCGCCGGGCGCCTGTTCGCTTGCCTCGCATATCACGCTGAACGAGGCTGGCGTGCCCTATACTGCCGAAAAGGTGGACCTGCGGGCCAAGCGCACGGAAAGCGGCGCGGATTTCGCCGCGATCAACCCGCGCGGTGCGGTTCCGGCGCTGGAACTGGACGATGGCGAAGTGCTGACCGAGGGTGTCGCGATCATGCAGCATGTGATGGACAGCGCCGCACCGGGTGCGCTGCCTGCCCCCGGCACGCTGGCCCGGGCGCGGCTTTCCGAGGCGCTGAACTATGTCTCGACCGAGGTCCACAAGACCTATTCGCCGCTGTTCCGCGGGCTGGAAGGCGATGCGAAGGCCAATCAGCTGGCGCTGCTGGATACGCGCCTGCAGGTGGTCGAGGATCGGTTGGCCAAGAGCGACTGGCTGGCGGGCGACGGCTACAGCCCGGCGGATGCCTATTTCTTCACGGTGACGAACTGGTCGAAGGGCATGGGCCATGACCTGTCGAAATTTCCGCGTGTGACTGCGCTGCGTGCGAAGGTCGCGGCACGGCCGGCGGTGCAGAAGGCGATGCAGGCGGAGGGCCTGATCTGATCCCTGTCGGGGGGCGCCTAGCGCGCCTCCCGTCCGTAGCAGACCGCGTTCAGCTTGTTGCCGTCCGGGTCGCGGACGTAGCCCGCGTAGAAGTCGTCTCCATACTGCGGACGCAGGCCAGGGGCGCCCTCGTCCGTGCCGCCCTGCGCCAGCGCCGCGGCGTGGAAGGCATCCACCGCCGCACGGGTGGCGGCCCGGAAGCTGACCATCGTGCCGTTGCCCGCGCTGGCCGGATTGCCGTCGAAGGGTTCCGTCACCCACAGATGCGGGCCGGGATCGTCCAGCCCCCAGGCGGCGCTGGTCCCATCGGGGTCGTAGCCCGCGATGCGCGCATGGCCGAGAGGGGCAAGCGCCGCGTCGTAGAAGGCGATGGCGCGCGCAAGGTCGCGGGTGCCGAGCGAGACATAGCTGAACATTTCGACTCTTCCTTCTGCCGTCCGGTTTTCCTGCTTTACCGGAACTCGCCCGCCTTGCATGGTAACGTCGGGTAAACCGGGACCGCAACCGGAAGGGGGTTTCCCTGTCGCGCTTGTGCCCCTAGCATACGTTCCAGACGAACCACCGGGCGCACGAGGCAGCCCGGGCAGCAACACCAGTGGAGGATACTGCATGGATCGACGTTCATTTCTGACCAAGGCTTCCGTCGGCGGCGTCGCTGCCGGGGCCGTCGCGCTTGCCGCACCGGCCATCGCGCAGGAGGCACCCACCGTGACCTGGCGGGTCACCTCGTCCTTCCCCAAGTCGCTGGACACGATCTTCGGCGCGGCGGAAGTGATGTCGAAATACGTCTCGGAAGCAACGGACGGCAAGTTCACCCTGCAGGTCTTCCCGGCGGGCGAGCTGGTGCCGGGCCTGGAGGCGGCCGATGCCGTGTCGAACGGCACGGTCGAGGCCTGCCATACCGTGCCCTACTACTTCTGGGGCAAGGATCCGACCTACGCGCTTGGCGCGGCGGTGCCCTTCGGGCTGAACGCCCGGATGATGAACGCCTGGTTCTACCACGGCGGCGGCATCGACATGATGAACGAGTTCTATGCCACCCAGAACCTCATCGCCTTCCCGGCGGGCAACACCGGCGTGCAGATGGCGGGCTGGTACCGCAAGGAGATCAACTCGGTCGCCGATCTTCAGGGTCTGAAGATGCGGATCGGCGGCTTTGCGGGCAAGGTGATCGAGAAGCTGGGCGTCGTGCCGCAGCAGATCGCGGGCGGCGACATCTATCCCTCGCTGGAAAAGGGCACCATCGACGCGGCCGAATGGGTCGGGCCGTATGACGACGAAAAGCTCGGCTTCTACAAGGTCGCGCCCTATTACTACTACCCCGGCTGGTGGGAAGGTGGCCCGGCCATCGCCACGATGATCAACCTGGCGAAATGGGGCGAGCTGACCCCGGCCTATCAGGCGATCCTCAAGGCGGGCTGTTCGATGGCCAATGCCGACATGCTGTCGAACTATGACTGGAAGAACCCGACGGCGCTGAAATCGCTGGTGGCCAATGGGGCGCAGCTGCGGCCCCTGCCGCAGGACGTGCTGTCGGCGGCCTTCGACGCGGCCCAGGCGACCTATGACGAGGTTTCGGCCACCAACGCGACCTTCAAGAAGATCAAGGAGTCTCAGGATGCGTTCCGTCGCGACGCCTACCTGAACGCCCAGATCGCCGAATACAACTACGACGTCTTCATGATGGCGCAGCAGCAGGCCGGCAAGCTGTAAGCCCGTCCGACGAAGCAGAAAGGCCCCGGGGGAAACCTCGGGGCCTTTTCCGTTTCACGGATCGACGACCGGGGCACCCAGTGTCGGGGCGCCCAGAGTGGGGGCGCCCAGAGTCGGCGCCCCAAGGGCCGGGGCGGACAGGGCAGGGGCCGCTGATCCGCCCGGCGACAGGGTTTGCAGGGTCGGCACCTTGATCTCGATGCTGGAGGGGTCCACCACCGTGCCCTTGTAGTGCATGACCATTGACGGGAAGGCGATGGTCAGCCCGATCATCACCACCTGGATCACCACGAAGGGCACCGCCCCCCAGTAGATCTGCCCGGTCGAGATCCCAGCCAGCCGCGCGCCCGTCACCTTGTCGGCATAGGGCGTGCGCGGCGCGACCGAGCGCAGGTAGAAGAGCGCGAAGCCGAAGGGCGGGTGCATGAACGAGGTCTGCATGTTCACCGCAAGGATCACCCCGAACCAGATCAGGTCGATCCCCAGCGCCTCGGCAGGGGCGACAAGCAGGGGGACGATGATGAACGCCAGTTCGAAGAAATCCAGGAAGAAGGCCAGCAGGAACACAAGGATCGAGACAACGATCAGGAAGCCCGTCTCGCCCCCCGGCAGGCTGACCAGCAGATGCTCGACCCAGACATGGCCGTTCACCCCGTAGAAGGTCAGCGAGAACATCCGCGCGCCGAGCAGGATGAAGATCACGAAGGACGACAGCCGCGTGGTCGAGGCCAGCGCCTGGCTGATCACCCCATAGTTCAGCCGCCCCTTCATCGCCGCCAGCACCATCGCGCCAAGCGCGCCCATCGCGCCGCCCTCGGTGGGCGTGGCGATGCCGAGGAAGATCGTCCCGAGGACCAGGAAGACCAGCGCCAGCGGCGGGATCAGCACGATGATGACCTGCTGCGCCAGACGCGACAGGCTGTTCAGCTTCAGCCCCTTGTCCATCACCGCATAGGCATAGATCACCAGCACCCCCACCGTCGCGCCCAGGATGTCGGCATTCGCCCCTTGCGTGGGCGACAGCCAGACATGCGCGCCGTAGCCGATACCGATGCAGGCCAGGATCGCGACCAGAAGCGAGGTCACGCCATGCCCCAGCGTCCGCGCCTCGGGCGGCAGGGCGGGCACCCAATCCGGCCGCCACATCGAGATGGCGAAGACATAGGCCATGTAAAGCCCGGTCAGCACCAGCCCCGGGATGATCGCCCCGGCATACATGTCGCCGACAGACCGGCCCAGCTGGTCGGCCAGCACGATCAGCACCAGGCTGGGCGGAATGATCTGCGCCAGTGTCCCCGAGGCGGCGATGACGCCCGAGGCGACCCGCCGGTCATAGCCATAGCGCAGCATGATCGGCAGCGAGATCAGCCCCATCGCGATGACGCTGGCCGCGACGACGCCCGTCGTTGCCGCCAGAAGCGCGCCGACGATGATCACCGCATAGGCGAGCCCGCCGCGGATCGGCCCGAACAGCTGGCCCACGGTGTCCAGAAGGTCCTCGGCCATCCCGCTTCGTTCCAGGATGATGCCCATGAAGGTGAAGAACGGTATGGCGAGCAACGTGTCGTTCGACATCGTCCCCCAGACCCGTTGCGGCATCGTCCCGATCAACGCCCAGTCGAGCGTGATGCTCCCCGCCGAATAGGGCGCCAGCCAGACGCCGATGGCGAAGAACAGCAAGCCGTTGGCCGCCAGCGAGAAGGCCACCGGATAGCCGAGCAGCAGGAAGACGATCAGGCTGCCGAACATGATCGGCGCCATGTTGATGGCGATGAACTCCAGCATCAGCGCTTCTCCTCGGTGGCGTCGTCGGCAGCGAGCTTCGCGACCGTCTCGGCCAGTTGCGCGCCTTCCAGCTCGGCCGCCTCATGGGCCGAGACGAAGGGATGCGGATCCTCGATCAACCCGCGCATGATGGCGATCTTCTTGACGATCTCGGACAGCGCCTGCGCGATGAGCAGCGCGAAGCCCGCCGCCAGAATCGCCCGGGCGGGCCAGATGATCAGCCCGCCCGCGTTGGTGGAGATCTGGCCCGAGCGCCAGGCTTGCAGCGCATAGGGCACCAGAAGCCAGGTCATCAGCACCACGAAGGGCAGGGTGAAGAAGATATGCCCCAGAAGGTCGATCCAGTGCTGCGTCCGTCGCGTCCGGGTGCCGTAGAACACGTCGATGCGGATATGCTCGTTCTGTTGCAAGGTATAGGCGGCCGCCCCCATGAAGGCCGCGCCGAAGAGATACCACTGCATCTCCAGCAGGGAATTCGACGACCAGTTGAACAGCTTCCGCACGATGGCATTGCCCGAGCTGACGAGCACCGCCAGCAGGATCAGCCACATCACCGATTTCCCGATCACCCCGTTGACGCGGTCTATCCCGCGCGCGAGGCCAAGCAAGGCCTGCATTTCGAACCCCCCTCTGTTGAGGACCGCCCTTGGTTCGGCGTGTCCGTGGCGAACGCTAAGCCATCGCGCGGCATCCGCCAAGAACTCAACAAACGGCCGGAAGAATTGCCGTAGCGTCAGGCGGTGGCGGTCCTGTCCTTCAGCCGCTGGCCCACTTCGGCGATGGCGCGGATCACCGGCATGAATTCCAGCCCCAGCGCGGTCAGCGCATATTCGACCGAAGGGGGCGAGGTTTCCAGCACCGAGCGCGACAGGATCCCGCGTTCCTCCAGCTCGCGCAGGCGTTCGGTCAGCACCTTGGCCGAGACGAGCGGGATGTCGGCGCGCAGTTCCGAGAAGCGCCGGGGGCCGGGGGCGAGATACCACAGGATCATCGGCGTCCAGGCCCCGCCGATGAAGGCCATGCAGTCCGACAGGGGACACATCGGATGCGGCATGCGGTTCTTGCGGATCACGGTCATCGCGGGCCTCGGAGGATGGTTCCGAGATAGTGCTTTCCCCGCGTTACCGCAAGTTACCACGAGGTTTCGGCCATGAGGCTAGGCGACTGTCGCCGGATAGCCCGCCTGATCCAGCGCCTGGATCAGCGCGGCGGCGGGGGCGGGGCCTGCGATCTCGACCTTGCGGGCGGTCAGGTCGACGGTGACAGCGCCTGCCCCGGGCACCGCGCCCAGGGCGGCCTCGACCGTGGCCTTGCAGTGGTTGCAGCTCATGTCGGGAACGGAGAGAATGGTCATGACGGGTCCTTTCTGTCTCCCCGGATGTGTCCCCGGCGCGCGCCCGCGTCAAGGCCCCGGCGTCAGGCGGGACGGGCCTTCGCGAAAACGCGCAGAATCCCTCTGACAGCCAATTCCCAAATCGCTTTAAATCACCTAGAAGAAAGTGATGTTTGCGGTAACATATGCAGGGATGACTCGTGTGGCGCGCGAAACCCGGATATCTGCGCCGCCATCGAAAGCCAGCTTGACCGCCATCCCCCGGCGCTTAGGCTTTCTCAGGAGAAGACTTTGCTGGACAAGCCCGTGACCGATCTGAGCGTGACCCCGAACATCCTGCAGGCCAGCATCCTGCGCCACCTGACCTTTACCGTCGGCAAGGACGCCCCGCATGCCAGCGCGCATGACTGGCGGATGGCGCTGTCCCACGCGATCCGCGACCAGATCGTCGAACCC
>Ga0056909_1001793_pt1 | contig 12123 bp, 17 predicted proteins | sample EBPBio102011_DNA_FD_62115 | JGI IMG/M metagenome (GOLD analysis project Ga0056909, IMG submission 62115) | Wastewater treatment Type I Accumulibacter community from EBPR Bioreactor in Madison, WI, USA - Reactor 1_1/10/2011_ DNA | ecosystem: Engineered > Bioreactor > EBPR > Anaerobic-Aerobic >...
ATCAGGCAGCGACGGCGCGAAATTCGGCGGCGATTTCGTGGATTTCTTGGCGCGCCCGCCCTGCCGACCGTAGTTGTGGTTGTGGTCGACGGGAAGCAGGCCGCAACTGGTTGAGGGTCGACGGGTCATTTTCTGTGAAGAGGCTCATTTGACCGTCGCCATGCGCGGATCAGTATTCTACAGTGCGGGAACACAGTCGTCGCTGCGACAGACGGAGGACGCGATGCAGCAGGATACGGGACCCGCACCGAAAGGCGAGGCAGAGATTGCCGCAGCGGCCCGCCGCCTGCTGGACGACGTGACGGCCGAACCCGTTCCGGACAGGATCCTTGATCTGGCGCGGAACCTTGACGAGGCGCTGGCCGAACAGCGCAAGGCGTCGGTCGCAAAGCGGCGCTGACCGCGCCCCCGGTGACCGCGCACCGGGGGGTTGATCCGCCCGGGGGGCGGCAGCTGCGGATCCTGCGGGGGGACCGGCTGTGGATCCGGCATCGGATCGGGATAGGTGTCAGGCTCGACCGGATCGCCCGGGACCGGAAGGTCCGGTTCCGACGGCGGCAAGTCGGGACGGCCTGCGAAAATCGCCTTCATTTCGTGACCTCCTCTCTGGTGGTCGGCGTCGGTGACCCGGCTTTCGCCGGGCCCGACGCGATCAATCCACGACGCGATCAATCCCTGTGCTCGGGCAGGGCCTTCAGCTGGTCCTTGGTCCAGGACGTCATCCCGTGGATGTCGCCGTTCTGGTCGCGCATCATGTTCAGCTCGCCCAGGCTGACCAGGACCGGCTTCGACCCGATCCCCAGGAAACCGCCGACATCCACGACCGCCTGACTGGCGCTTCCGCTGTTGTGCAGATGCGAGATGGTGCCGATCTTGCTGTCATCCGCCCCGTAGATCGGTGCGCCGACCAGGTTCGATTCCGTCTCTTCGGCCGCGCTCAGCCGGGTGTGATTGCTGTGGTCCATTGCCAGTCTCTCCTTGGTCTTGCGGCCAGAGCCATTCCGGCCGCCCTGACACTCAACCTGCGACGGCGTCCATTGTTCCGGCGGATCTGCGGGCGGGTCAGTCCTTCTTCTCGGGCAGGCCCTTGTGGGGTGTGGCGGCAAGCTCCTCCAGCTCGCGCTCCGTCATCGTGCGGGCCATGTCCTTCGAGGCGCCATAAAGATCCTTCTTGTCGGCCTCGCCCCGTTTTGCCGCCAGGGCCGCCCCGGCCGCCTTCTGCTGTGCCTTCGATCTTGCGGGCATGGGTATCTCCTTTGTTCAATCCCGGCCGGCGGCTTCCTCGTCCGACCGGCATCCGGGATCGAAATCGGCGAAGGGGCCGGATTGTTCCATCGGCTCCTGCGGCGGGAAGGCGCGGCTCAGCCCGGACGCTCCCGCAAGCCCGAAGCGCCAGGGCAGAGCGGCCGCGCGGGTGATCCCGATGCGGGGTCCGACCAGCAGCCTTTCCGCTTCCCGGCGGGGCTTCAGCGTGAACTCCGCATCGCCGAAGCGCTTGCCGCTGTCGGCCAGCGCGATCCCCAGTGCCTGCCCGGTCCGCCCGGGCCCGGCAAGCAACAGCCCCTCGCGGCCCCGCCTTTCCTGCATCCGGGCAAGACCCAGTTCAGGCCGCATGGCCCGGATCAGGACGGCCTCTCCCGCCCGGCCCACCACGTTCAGGCACAGGTGGCAGCCATAGGACAGGTAGACATAGACGCTGCCCGGCGGGCCGAACATCGCCGCATTCCGGGCAGTCGGGCCACGAAAACTGTGCGAAGCCGGGTCGTCGCGACCATAGGCTTCGGTCTCCAGCACCATTCCGCCGACGCCGCGCACCAGAAGCCGGGCGCCGATCAGGTCGCGGGCCAGACCGGTGATCTCCTGGTCATAGGTCAGCATCGCTTCATATCCGGGATCGAATTCCTGCGGGCGAAGGGAACACAGTCGACCGCATCGGCGTTGCTGTCCAGAACCAGGAGGTCCGTCATGACCCCGAACGATCCCGCACCCCCCGCCGCGGCACTGTCGCTGGAAGGCCGCCTCCTCGCGCACCGGCGGCTGCTTGCCGAACTGTTGCGCCACCTGCCCGAGGCTCGGCGGGCCGGACTTGCCGACTGGCTTGACCAGCAGGCGTTGTATCAGGACGGACAGGAGGACCCGGGCGCGGTTCCCGGCGAAGCGGTTGCGCTTGAACTGGCCCGCGCCGATGAGTTCCGGGCGCTGGGGGCCTTGCTGAAGGCCGCAAGCGGGGGCGCCTGAAGCAACCCCTGCCCCCGGAAGTCGATCACCCGGACCAGGCCTGGATTTCAGCGGTCAGGCGGCTTCCAGCGCCGCCTGGTTGACCGAACCGTCGGCAATCCCGGTCAGCGTCTGGTCGGTCGCGCCTTCCTCCTGGAGCGTCTGATCCAGCAGCTTGGCCACGTCGGCCCGCCCCATCACCTGCGCCCAGCGATGCAGGGTGCCGTAGCGCGCCATCTCGTAATGCTCCACCGCCTGCGCGGCCGAGATCAGGCCTGCGTCCAGGGCCGGGCTGTCGGCAAGGGCCTGCATGGTCTCCTCGCCTTCCTCGATGATTCCGTCGATTGCGGGGCAGGTCTTGCCCCTTGCGGCCTTGCCCAGGATTTCGAACACCTGCTGCAGACGCTCGACATGGGTCTGGGTTTCCTCTTCGTGCTTCTCGAAAGCGGCCCGCAGTTCGGGCGACTGCGCGGCGCGCGCCATTTTCGGCAGCGCGCGGACGATCTTCCGTTCGGCGTAATAGATGTCCTTCAGCGTATCGAGGAACAGGTCCTCAAGCGTCTTCGTCGGCATTTCGGGCTCCTGGGTTGGGGTCTGTCTCAGGGCTCCAACCCGCCGGTCTGCCGATTGTTCCCGGGCGGTCAGACCTCTTCCCCAAGCGCTGCCTGCAAGAGCCGCCGCCCGCGGTTGATCCGGCTTTTGATCGTACCGATGTCGACCCCGAGAATCTCGCCCGCGGCCTGATAGCTTTCGCCGGTCACCAGCACCAGCATCACCGCCTCGCGGTAGACCTGAGGCAGGCCCATCAGCGCGGCCTCGATCTCGCGGCCGCGGACGTGCCAGTACTGGCCGTCGGGGGACGAGGGCTGGCCCGAGACGCAATCCTCGGCGCCGGGGCGTTCGCGGGCGCGCTTGATCCGGTCGTTGTAGAAGCGGTTGCGCATGATGGTGAAAAGCCAGGCGCGCATGTTGGTGCCCGGCGTGTAGGAGGCCGCGCTGGAGATCGCGCGGACCAGGGTGTCCTGCACCAGATCGTCCGCTTCGCCGTACCGCCCGGTAAGCGAGCGGGCGAACAGCCTAAGGGCGGGGATGTGGCTCAGCACGTCGTCGGACATTGTCTCCCTGTCTCCCTCCATCGGACAGTGGGTCAATGCAGCGCGGGGGGCGCGGTTCCGCCGGGCGCGATCACGATCCCTGCGGCGGCGGCAATCTGCCGAGGCCCGCGGCAAGGCGATCGCGTAGGTGTCCACGGTGGACATTTCCTGATTTACGCATGGAATCAATACCATGACTGCGGACGTTTACGGTTTCTCAACCTTTGGATCAGGCCCGCCCCAAAGCAAAAGCCCGGCCAGAGGGCCGGGCTTGCAGTCGATCGGACAATCCCGACGATCAGCGGCGGTGATTGTCGTCCTCGTCCTCGTCGTCGTGACCACCGGCGGGCAGGTTGAAGAAGCTGTCGGCATCCGAGAAATCCGAAGCCGGGCTTTCGTCCTTCTCCTCGTCGCCGAAGACTTCCAGCCCCGACAGGCCGGACGGCATCCGCGCGTCGGGCGCCATGCCCAGAGACTGTTCGGTCGAGACCAGCTTGCGACGCTCGTCATCCGACATCACCGTGCCCTCGGCAGCCTTCTTGCGGGCAGCGATCTGCACGGCGGCGTCCAGTTCGGACTGCTTGCACAGGCCCAGGGCCACCGGGTCGATCGGCTGGATGCCCGTGATGTTCCAGTGCGTGCGTTCCCGGATCGACTGGATCGTGGGCTTCGTGGTGCCGACCAGCTTGCCGATGGCCCCGTCCGACAGCTCGGGGTGGAACTTCACCAGCCACAGGATCGCGGCCGGGCGGTCCTGGCGTTTGGAAAGCGGCGTATAGCGCGGCCCGCGGCGCTTTTCCTCGCCCACGGCGGCGGCGTTGAACTTGAGCTTCATCCGATACAGCGGATCGGCCTGCGCGCGGTCGATCTCGATCGGGTCGAGCTGGTTGTTGGCAACCGGATCGAACCCCTTGACCCCGGTGGCGACGTCGCCGTCGGCGATGCCCTGCACTTCCAGTTCATGCATCCCGCAGAAGTCGGCGATCTGGGCAAAGCTCAGCGTCGTGTTGTCCACCAGCCAGACGGCAGTGGCCTTGGCCATAAGCGGTTTCGACATCGGATCTCTCCTTTACAAAGCTTCCCCGGGCCGGGAAAACGGCGGCGGGCTTTCGCCCGCGAGTTCCACGTTTTCAGGGAATTCACGCGCCCATATAGGGCCGAATTGCACGAAGGGGAAGCGGAAATGCGCCTGTTCCTGTTGGCTATCGCAGCTTTCTGCTGGGCGCTCGCCGCAAGGGCCGAGGGCGAGCGGGCAGGCGATTTCGACTATTATGTCCTGTCGCTGTCCTGGTCCGCCGCCTGGTGCGCGCTGGAGGGTGATTCCCGCGACGATCCGCAATGCGATGCCGGGCGCGGCCTGACCTTCGTTCTGCACGGCCTCTGGCCGCAGAACGAGTCTGGCTGGCCATCCTTCTGCCGCACGGGGGAACGCGACCCGACCCGGGCCGAAACCGCCGCGATGGCCGATATCATGGGGGGCTCCGGCCTGGCCTTCTACCAGTGGAAGAAGCATGGCCGCTGCTCGGGCCTGTCGGCGCCGGACTATTACCGCACGGCGCGCGAGGCCTTTGGCCGTGTCGAGGTGCCGAAGGTTTTCCGGGACGTCTCGCGCCCGCTGACGCTGCCCGCCAGCGTGATCGAGGATGCTTTCCTCGAAGCCAATCCGGGCCTTGCCCGCGACCAGATCACCATCACCTGCGCCGAGGGGCTGATCCAGGAAGTCCGCCTCTGCCTGACGCCCGATCTCGGCTTCCGCCGCTGCGGGGCCGACGCGATCCGCGACTGCCGCCTGAAGGACGCCGTGCTGGAGCCGGTTCGATAGGGGTTGTGGGCGGGACCGGACCTTGGGGAAAAGCAACTGCTGAGGGGAAGTCTTGGGAAAAGTGCTTTCTCAAATCGCCGGTGCCCGTGGCAGCTGGGGAACCGCTTTCGGGCCAAGTCCTGAGATCGAAACATCCGATCCCGCCTGAACCCGGTTTACCCTAGATCAGCGGTCGATGCGCGTGAAGAAAGCGTCAAACGGCCTTCGCCCCCCTGAAGGTAAGGAATTCCCTACGGGTTCACCTTCAGGACGATCTTGCCGACATGCCCGCCGGATTCGATCCGCCAATGCGCCGCCGGGGCATCGTGCAGCGCATGTTCGCTGTCCATCACCACGCGGAACGCCCCGCGGTCGATCATCGGCCAGACGTTTTCCTCCACCGCTCTGGCGATCCGCGCCTTGGCAAGGTCGGACTGCGGACGCAGGGTCGAGCCGGTCAGCACCAGCCGCCGTGTCATCAGTTCGGCAAGGTTCAGCGTAACCTTGGCGCCTTGCAGGAAAGCGATCTGCACCAGCCGCCCACCATCGGCCAAGGCCTTGAGATTGCGCTGGATATAGGGTCCGCCGACCATGTCGAGGATCAGGTTCGCGCCGCCCAGCGCCTGCATCTCTGCCACGAAATCGCTGCTGTTGTAGTTGAAGGCGGCCTCGGCCCCCAGATCGCGGCAGACCTGGCATTTCTCGTCCGAACCGGCGGTTGCGAAGACCCGCGCGCCAAGGGCCCTGGCGATCTGGATCGCGGTGGTGCCGATGCCGCTGGTGCCGCCGTGGACGAGAAAGCGTTCGCCGGCCTTGAGGCCGCCGCGCATCACCACGTTGGACCAGACCGTGAAGCAGGTCTCGGGCAGGCAGGCGGCGTCCCGCAACGACAGGCCCTGCGGGATCGGCAGGGCATGATCGCCTTGCGTCACCACATATTCGGCATAGCCCCCGCCGGGCAGAAGCGCGCAGACCTGATCGCCGATCTGCCAGCGGGTGACGCCCGGCCCGACCTCGACCACCGTGCCGGAACATTCCAGCCCCGGCAGCGGCGAGGCCGAGGGCGGTGGCGCATAGGCCCCGGCGCGTTGCAGGGCATCGGGGCGGTTCACCCCCGCCCAGGCCACCCGGATGATGATCTGGCCGTGGCCGGGAACCGGAACCGGGACCGAGACCGGCTTCAGGACATCCGGTCCGCCCGGTTCGGAAATCTCGACGGCAAGCATGCTGTGGGAAAGGGTCATCTGTCTCTCGCTTCACTCAGGTCCGGTGGCGGCCGGGCAGGTCATCGCGCAGTCTTGGCGCACGAATGCTTTCCAGAATCTTGCCGGGGCCCGACATCCAGGCCTTGCCCAGCGGATTTTCCCGGAAACCGGCCTTCAGCTTCTCGATCTGCATGACCTCGTCGATCCGGCGGTCCAGGAAATCCCAAGTCGCCTGATGGCCGGAGGAATCGTCGCCCAGCCAGTAGAGGACGGTCGCGCCATAGACGCCGGACAGGGTCGCGCGTTTGGTATACCAGTTCAGGTCGCTGGAGCTGTCGCCCAGTGCGGTCCAGATCCGGTCGGCGGTGCCCCAGAGCGCCCGCGCGCCGTCGGCGGCATGAAGCGGCAGGGAGAACAGCGTCGTCCCCCGGCGCACCAGCTCGCGGTCGGCGAGGTCCAGCCTTGTCCGGACGGCAAAGGCGATCCGGTCGCGGAAGCGCAGCGCGGTCAGGTCCGCCGCCGCGAGACGGGCCGCCATCTCGGCGTCGCCCGCGGCGTGATAAGCCAGCGCCAGGTCCAGGCCCCCGCGCGGGAAGAGCGCGTGCGCCAGCCCCGCGGGCACCCCGGCTTCGGCAATCGCGGCGGTCAGCGTACGCCCCGACCAGCCGTCGAAGGGCACATGGGCCAGCGCCGCCGCCAGAACCCGTGCCTTCATATCCGCCTCGATCATCGCGCGCTCCTTCCGGTAGACAAGCCAGCCTCCCTTTGTTATAGGGCGCCCGCCTGCACAAGTCAGTGCAACTCTAGCTTAGGAAGGTGGTGACAACCACATGCAGGTCAGCGTCCGCGACAACAACGTCGAACAAGCTCTCCGTGCCCTGAAGAAGAAACTTCAGCGCGAAGGGGTGTTTCGGGAAATGAAGCTCAAGCAGCATTTCGAGAAACCCTCGGTCAAGAAAGCACGCGAACAGGCCGAAGCCGTGCGTCGGGCAAGGAAACTCGCCCGGAAGAAGCTTCAGCGCGAAGGCGGTCTTTAAGACGTCAAGGCGACACTGGGGAAGCGATTCCCGCCCGATCAACCCCCGTCCGCGAGGCCGGGGGTTTTTCATTTGCCCCCGACACCACCCCGACTGCAACGTCAGATTGTGTGGCGACATTGTGGCAGAGCCGTGGTGCAACTTGGGCGGGTATCAACAATCAATTTCCAATTTGCGCCACATTTTCCTGTTTTCCGCCGCAATTCGCCCGCCTACCGTTGCGGCATGATCGAGCTTCGCAAACATCCCCGCCAGGACCGCTCCCGCGCCAAAGTCGACGGGATCCTGGCCGCTGCGGCGGACCTGTGTTCGGGTCGCGGCCTTGACGCGCTGACGACCAATGCGGTCGCGGCGCGGGCCGGGGTGTCGATCGGATCGCTGTACCAGTATTTCCCCGGCAAGGCCGCGCTGCTGGCGGCGCTGATCCGGGCCGAACGGGCGAACCTGCTGGAGGCGGTGGAACGCATCGTCAGCTCGGACACCGCCCACAGCCTCAAGCATCTGGTCGACGACCTGATCGAGGCGACCGTCGCGCATTACCTTGCCCGACCCTCGCTGTCGCGGACGCTGAACCTGGCGCGAAGCCAGCTGCCGCCGGACCCGGAAGCCGCCGAGTTCTCCACCCGGATCACCGTGCTGATCGCCGCACGGCTGGACGAATTGAAGATCCAGCGCCCGGAGACCACGGCGCAGGACGTGCTTGCCATCCTGCGCGGCATGATCGACGCCGCCAGCGAGGCGCATGAGGCCGACCGCGCCGCGCTGACCGACCGCACCCGGCGCGCGGTGCTGGGTTACCTTCAGGCCGCCTAGACCGCGAGCGCCGTCGTCTTCACCACCGTCCGCAGCGCGAAGCTGGACTGCATCTGCCGCACGCCCGGCAGGCGCGACAGGAACTGGCGGTGGATGCGGGCGAAGTCCTCGGTATCCTCGGCCATCAGCTTCAGAAGATAATCCGCCGTCCCGGCCATCAGGTGGCATTCGAGGAGGTCTGGCACCTTCGCCACCTCGCGCTCGAAGGCGTCCAGCAGGTCCTCGGCCTGGCTTTGCAGGGTGATCTCGACGAAGACCGTGGTCATCCGCCCCATCCGCCGCGCGTCCAGCAGGGCCACATAACCGGCGATGAACCCGTCCTCCTCCAGCCGTTGCACCCGGCGGTGGCAGGCCGAGGGCGACAGGTTCACCGCCTCAGACAGTTCGGCATTGGTGATCCGTCCGCTTTTCTGCAACACGGTCAGGATACGGCGGTCGGTGGCGTCAAGGTCAAGGGCCATGAAAGATTCTTCGATCCGGCAGGACATTTTCGGAGGAAGTTACGCAGGAACGCCGCTCGGGCCAACCAGAATTCAAAGCATCTTCACAAAATCGGATCAGGATTGCGATCACAGGGGCCGCAGTGCCCAAGGGAGAGACATATGAAAATCGGATGCCCGAAAGAAATCAAACCGCAGGAATTCCGCGTGGGGATGACCCCGGACGCCGCACGCGAAGCCGTCACCAACGGCCATGAGGTGATCATCGAGACCAAGGCCGGGCTTGGCGCAGGCTTCACGGATGCCGACTATGTCGCGGCCGGAGCCAAGATCGTCGACACGGCGGAGGAGATCTTCGCCAAGGCCGACATGATCGTCAAGGTCAAGGAACCCCAGGCGGTGGAGCGCAAGCGCCTGCGCTCCGGACAGGTGCTGTTCACCTACCTGCACCTTGCGCCCGACCCGGAGCAGACCAGGGATCTCATCGCCTCGGGCGCGACCTGCATCGCCTATGAAACCGTGACCGATGCCCGTGGCGGCCTGCCCCTGCTGGCGCCGATGTCCGAGGTGGCCGGGCGGCTGGCGCCGCAGGTCGGGGCCTGGACGCTGCAAAAGGCCAATGGCGGGTCGGGGGTGCTGCTGGGCGGCGTGCCCGGCGTGGCGCCGGCCAATGTGGTGATCGTGGGCGGCGGCGTGGTGGGCACGGCGGCGGCGCGGGTCGCCGTGGGCATGGGCGCGCGGGTGACGGTGCTTGACCGGTCGGTCCCGCGTCTCAGCTATCTGGACGACATCTTCCACGGCAAGCTGGTCACGCAATATTCCAGCGCAGGTGCGCTGGCCGAGCTGATCCGCACCGCCGACATGGTGGTGGGCGCGGTGCTGATCCCCGGCGCGGCGGCGCCCAAGCTGATCTCGAAAGCGCAGCTGAAGACCATGAAGCCCGGCTCGGTCCTTGTCGATGTGGCGATCGACCAGGGCGGCTGTTTCGAGACCAGCCGCGCCACCACCCACCAGGACCCGATCTACGAGGTCGAAGGGGTGATGCACTACTGCGTGGCCAACATGCCGGGCGCGGTGGCCCGCACCTCGACGCAAGCCCTTGGCAATGCGACGATGCCCTTCATGCTGGCGCTGGCGAACAAGGGCTGGAAACAGGCCTGCGCCGACGACAGGCACCTGCTGAACGGGCTGAACGTCCATGCCGGCAAGCTGACCTATGAGGCGGTCGGCGTGGCGCTGGGTCTGCCGGTGATCCCGGCGGCAGAGGCGCTGAAGATCTGAGACAGATCGGCCCGCGAGAGAGATCCCGCGGGCCGTCAGTCCGGAACGGTTCAGGTCTTACTTGGCCTTCAGCGTGGCCAGGATTTCCTTCAGCAGGTCGTTGTCCGACGGGCCTGCCGGGGCGGCCGGGGCCTCTTCCTTCTTCGGCATCATCCTGTTGACGGCCTTCACGATCAGGAAGACCACCCAGGCCACGATCAGGAACTTGATGACCGCAGTGATGAAGTTGCCGATGGCGAACTTGGCGTCGCCGACCGAGAAACCCCAGGACGAGAAGTCGATCCCGCCGATGATCAGGCCGATCAGCGGCTGGATCAGGTCATCGACAAGCGAAGTGACGATGGCGGTGAAGGCCGCGCCGATGATGATACCAACGGCGAGGTCGAGCACATTTCCCTTCGCAATGAAGGCCTTGAATTCGTTAAGCATTCCACGGTTCCCTTTGTGTCCTGCCTTGACTGGCAGGCGTTCTGATTGCGCAGGCGTCTCTGCCCGGCGCGACTATCGCACAGGTTGGCGCGGGGCAGAACGGGGAATTTCCATGAAAAAGCCACAATTCAGCGCGGATCGGCAGGAAACCAACAGCTCTGGTGTCTGGGGCCGGGTCAGTCGCGGGGCGCCGCTGCCCGGCGCAGGCGGTCGTTGATCGCCCGGCCAAGACCGGCCTGGGGCACCGGGGCAAAGGCGATGCGGCCGCCCGGTCCGGCCAGCCGGTCGGCCTCGCGCAGGGTGTCGAAAAGGGCCGCCGCAGCCTCGACCAGATCGCCGGTCGCGGAGAGGGTCAACCTGCCCTGCACCGCGCCAAAGCCGACCAGAAGCTCTCCGGCCTGCGCCTCGGTCGCCTCCAGCCGCACCGAAGCCCCGGGCGCGTAGTGCGAGGCGAGCTGACCGGGAGAGGTCGGCCTGCCCGCATCGCCGCCAGCCGCGACGGCTTCGCCCAGCAGCGCCTGTATCGCCTCGGAAGGAACCCCGCCGGGGCGCAGCATCACAGGTTCGGGATCGGCGAGGAGGATGGTGGATTCCAGCCCCACCGCGGAGGGCCCGCCATCCAGCACCGCGGCGATCCGGCCGGAAAGACCTTCCAGCACATGCGCGGCACGGGTCGGCGACACCCGGCCGGAAGGGTTGGCCGAAGGCGCGGCCAGCGGGCCGTCGAAGGCCCTCAGCAGCTGCTGCGCCAGCGGGTGCGCCGGGACGCGGACCGCCACCGTGTCGAGGCCTGCCGTGACCAGCGGGGATATTCCCGCGCCGTCCCGCAGCGGCAGGACCAGCGTCAGCGGCCCCGGCCAGAACGCCGCTGCCAGCTTGCGGGCCTTGGGGCCAAGGTGGGCGATCTGCTCCACCGCGGCCAGATCGGGCAGGTGGACGATCAGCGGGTTGAAGCTGGGCCTGCCTTTGGCCTCATATATCCGCGCCACCGCCCGGTCGTCCCGCGCGTCGCCGCCGAGGCCGTAGACCGTCTCGGTCGGGAAGGCCGCAAGCTCGCCCGCCGCCAGCAGGCGCGCGGCTTCGGCGATGCCAGAGTCATCAGGGGCAAGGGTGACGGTCATGACGACTGACGCAGCGTCCGGCTTGAAGGGCAACGCGAAAACGGTAGCGTTCGATGCGGCTGTCCTTACGGCAGCCCCCCCGTCTTGCCAAGCCGGCTTCAAGGAGAAACCCATGCCCTACCGCGCGCCGGTGAAGGATATCCGCTTCATCCTGGATCATGTGGTGGGCTTCGCCGAGGTCGCGGCCACCCCCCGCTTCGCCGAAGCCACCCCTGACCTTGCTGAGGCGATCCTGACCGAGGCCGGGCGGCTGTCGACCGATATCCTGGCGCCGCTGAACACGGGGGCCGACCGCAATCCGGCCAGGCTGGAGAATGGCGCGGTTGTCTCCTCTCCCGGTTTCGCCGAGGGCTACCGGGCGATTGCCGAGGGCGGCTGGGTCGGCATGGCCGCCAGCCCCGCGCATGGCGGGATGGGGCTGCCGATCTCGCTGGCGCTGGGGGTGGACGACATGATGTCGGGGGCCTGCCTGGCGTTGCAGCTGAAGCCGCTACTGTCCAAGGGCCAGATCGAGGCGCTGGAGCATCATGCCAGCGATGCGATCAAGGCGCTTTACCTGCCGAAGCTGACCTCGGGCGAATGGTCGGGCACGATGAACCTGACCGAGCCGCAGGCGGGATCGGACGTGGGCGCCTTGCGGACGAAGGCGGTGCCGAACGGCGACGGGGCCTATGCAATCAGCGGG
>Ga0056909_1001803_pt1 | contig 12040 bp, 11 predicted proteins | sample EBPBio102011_DNA_FD_62115 | JGI IMG/M metagenome (GOLD analysis project Ga0056909, IMG submission 62115) | Wastewater treatment Type I Accumulibacter community from EBPR Bioreactor in Madison, WI, USA - Reactor 1_1/10/2011_ DNA | ecosystem: Engineered > Bioreactor > EBPR > Anaerobic-Aerobic >...
CGCAGGCGATGGCGGCAAGGCCTATGACACGCTGCTTGCCGCGGGCAATGCCGAAGGCGAGGCGCTGATCATGGGTGCCGTGAACGCGCTGGTCACGCAGACCGCCTCGGTCGACCGGGCGGTGACTGCGCTTGGCCTGTCGAAGATCGAATTCGAAGGCTCCGACAGCCTGGACAACCCGAACGCCGTCTTCCAGTGATGCCATGATCATCTGCCACTGCCAGTCCATCACCGACCATGACATCCGCGCGGCGGTGGACTGGATGCGCGCCTCGGACGCAGATACCGTGATCACCCCCGGCAAGATCTACCACGCGCTTGGCAAGCGCGCGGATTGCGGGGGATGCATGCCCTTGTTTCTGAACACGATGCGCGCGAACGAGAACTTCCAGGTGCCGGGCCGGGGCGAGGTTCCGATCCTGCGCCGCACGAGGATCGTCGCCGCCGAATAGCCGAGAGTTTCTGTAAACTTTTGGAAATATTGGGAAATTTTCACCGCGCTCTGGACACCGGGGCGCGGTCGGCCTATTTTGCCTGCGACTCCAGCAAGGCTTACCCAGCCAGGGTCACTCCGCGCAGTGCGAAAGGAACGGGCCATGAAGGGCGACGCGAAAGTCATCGAATATCTCAACGCCGGCCTTCGGTCGGAATTGACCGCCGTCAGCCAGTACTGGCTTCACTATCGGTTGCAGGAAGACTGGGGCCTTGGTCATCTGGCCGACAAGTCCCGCGCCGAGTCGATCGAGGAAATGCACCACGCCGACCGCTTCATTGCCCGGATCATCTTCCTGGAAGGACATCCGAACCTGCAGAAGCTGGATAGCCTGCGCATCGGCCAGACCGTGCGCGAGACGCTGGAAGCCGACCTCGCCGCCGAGGTCGACGCCCGCAAGCTGTATATCGAGGCGCGGCAGTATTGCGACAAGGTCGGCGACTACGTCAGCCGCGCGCTTTTCGACGAGACGCTTGCCGACGAGGAAGGCCATATCGACTTTCTGGAAACGCAGCTTGGTCTTTTCGACACGCTGGGCGCGGAACGCTATGCGCTTCTGAACGCCAAGCCGGCCAGCAAGGCCGAATAGGCCGCGACCGGCGCCCGAACGCGATGCGCGGCGGGTGCCCGGCCCGCCGCGTTGTCTTAGCCGAAAAGCCACAACGCGCGCCTCAAGCCTCTCTCCGTGAAGGGTTTTTCTGGACCTGGCGCGCGTGACTGGCTATCGTCCGGGAAAACGGGGCGTTACGACCCCGGACTTGAGGCAGCAATGGCGTTTCCAGAGCGGTTTTCGAACCTGCCGGATTATGCGTTTCCGCGTCTGCGGAAACTTCTCGACACGCACGCCCCCGGCGGCGATCCCATCGCCATGACCATCGGCGAGCCACGCCATGCGATGCCCGATTTCGTCGGCCCGATCCTGGCCGCGACCCTGTCGGGCTTCGGGGTCTACCCGCCGAACGACGGCACGCCGGAGCTTCTGGCGGCGATCTCGGGCTGGATCGGGCGGCGCTATGGGGTGGACATCGCGCAGGACCGGCTGATGGTGCTGAACGGCACGCGCGAGGGGCTGTTCAACGCCTGCATCGCGCTGTGCCCCGAGACCAAGGGCGGCAAGCGCCCGGTCGTGCTGATGCCGAACCCGTTCTACCAGGTCTATGCCGTGGCTGCGCTGGCCGTGGGGGCAGAGCCGGTCTATGTGCCAGCCACCGCGGCCAATGGCTTTCTGCCCGACTACGGCAGCTTGCCCAAGGACGTGCTGGACCGGGTGGCGCTGGCCTATATCTGCTCGCCCGCCAATCCGCAGGGGGCTGTGGCGTCGAACGATTATCTGGCGGACCTGCTGGCGCTGGCCGAGAAGCACGATTTCCGCGTGCTTGCCGACGAATGCTATTCCGAAATCTGGCGCGAGACGCCTCCGACCGGGCTGTTGCAGGTCGCCCATCAGCAGGGTTCCGATCCCGAGCGGGCGCTGGTGTTCCATTCGCTGTCGAAACGGTCAAACCTGCCCGGCTTGCGGTCGGGCTTTGTCGCGGGCGGGCCAGCGTGCATGGTCCGCATCCGGCAACTGCGCGCTTTCGCGGGCGCGCCGCTGCCCCTGCCCTTGCAACGGGTGGCCGAGGCCTGCTGGACAGACGAGGCGCATGTTGATGCTTCGCGCGCGCTGTATCAGCAGAAGTTCCGCGATGCGGACGGGATCTTCGCGGGGTTGCAGGGCTATCAGGCGCCGGGCGGCGGGTTCTTCCTGTGGCTGCCGGTCGAGGATGGCGAGGCGGCAGCGCTGAAGCTTTGGCGCGAGACGGGGGTGCGGGTCTTGCCCGGCGGCTACCTGTCACGCGACACCGGGGGGCAGAACCCCGGCAAGGGTTATATCCGCGTGGCCCTGGTGGCCCCGCAAGAAGAAACGCAGCGCGGGCTGACCTTGCTCCGCGACTGTCTTTATCGGTGAGGGACGAATGGCTTCGTATCAGGCACGGCAGCGCGATCCGCTTCTGGATCAGGGCACCCAGGCAATGCTGGAGCGCCGGGGGCGCGAGCTTCTGGGGCTGGTTCTGGTGCTGGTCGCCTTCGGCTTCACGCTGATGCTGTGGAGCTATTCGCCCGAGGACCCCGGCTGGATGGTCGCGACGGAGGAACCGGCGCAGAATATCTTCGGGCGCCTGGGGGCGGCGCTGGCCTCGACCCTGATCATCCTGATCGGCAAGGGCGCCTGGACGATCCCGGTGATCTTCCTCGCCTGGGGCGTCCGCTTCATGATCCACCGCGGCGGCGAGCGCGCCATCGGGCGGGTGGTCTTTGCGGTGATCGCCGTCGCCTTTGCCGCGGTGCATTGTGCGACCCTGGTGCCGGGGGATGCCTGGACGCATACCTTCGGGCTGGGGGGGCTTTTCGGCGATACGGTGACGGGGTCGCTGATCGGGGTCATTCCGGGAAGCGCAGGCTTCGGGCTGAAATTCCTGTCGCTGATGACCTTCGCAGGCCTGATCGCGATGATGCTGTTCGTCACCGGCTTCGACATGGAAGAGTTGAAGGCGATCCAGCGCTTCCTGCTTCTGGGCTCGATCATGGGCTATTCGGCGCTGCGCCAGGGCGTCGGCTATGGCGCGCGCGGCGCGCTGACGGGTGCCGCCGCCTTGCAGGACCGGGCGCGGGCACGATCGGCGAACATGGCGGCCTCGCGCGGATATGAGCCGCCGGTGGCGATGGGGCGCGATGCCCCGGTCTCGCGCCGGGTGATGCCGCCGGTGACCGGCAACATGCCGGAGGCGATGGAACCCGAGCCGCTGCGCGCCGCGCCCGTGCGGGCGATGCCGGCTTCCTTGCGGTCGGAGCCGCGCCATCACGAGCCGGAACCTGCCCCTGCCCCGGTGAAGGAGAAGCTGGGCCTGCTGGAACGCCTGCGCCGCAAGGCGCAGCCGGAACCCGAGTTGATCGAGCTGGAACCGACCTGGGACGAGACCATGCCGCAGGACATGCGGATCAAGGCGCGGATTACCGACGTGATCCGCAGCCGCGTTCAGCGTAGCCCGGACTTCCCGACCGCCCCTCCTGCGCTGCCCGCAGCCGCGCGGGTGGAACCGCCGGTGATGCGTCCGAAAGGGCCGGTCGTGCTGATGGCCGATACCCGCCCCCTGCCCCGGATGGCGGCGCCCGTCGCGCCTTCGTGGGAGCCGGAAGCCGAGGAGGAAGACGAGGCCGTCGCCTTCACCGAACCGAGCTGGGAGGATCAGGACGATCTGGCCGATTATCCGCTGGACGAGCTGGAGGACGAACTGCCCCCCGCCCGCCCGATGGCCTTCACCCCCGACCGCAAGGGCGTGGTGCAGCATGCGGTGAAGAAGCCCGCGCCCTCGCGGCAGGCGATGGCGGAAAGCCAGCCGACGCTGCGCTTCGAGGAAGCCGCGCAGGTCTACGAACTGCCGCCCCTGAGCCTGTTGTCGGCCCCGGTCAAGGTGCAGGGCACCCAGCTTTCGGACGAGGCGCTGGAAGAGAACGCCCGGATGCTGGAAAGCGTTCTCGACGATTATGGCGTGAAGGGTGAGATCACCGCCGTCCGCCCTGGCCCGGTCGTCACCATGTACGAACTGGAACCCGCGCCGGGGCTGAAGGCCAGCCGCGTGATCGGTCTTGCCGATGACATCGCCCGCAGCATGTCGGCGCTGTCGGCCCGAGTCTCTACCGTTCCCGGCCGGTCGGTGATCGGCATCGAACTGCCGAACGCCCACCGCGAGAAAGTGGTGCTGCGCGAGATCCTTGCCGCGCGCGACTTCGGCGACAGCCATCTGCGGCTGCCGCTGGCGCTTGGCAAGGATATCGGCGGCGAGCCGGTGGTGGCGAACCTGGCGAAGATGCCCCACCTGCTGATCGCGGGGACCACGGGATCGGGCAAGTCGGTGGCGATCAACACGATGATCCTGTCGCTGCTTTACAAGCTGACGCCCGAGGAATGCCGGTTGATCATGATCGACCCGAAGATGCTGGAACTTTCCGTCTACGACGGCATCCCGCATCTGCTGTCCCCCGTCGTCACCGACCCGAAAAAGGCGGTCGTCGCCCTGAAATGGGTCGTGGGCGAGATGGAAGAACGGTATCGCAAGATGTCCAAGATGGGCGTCCGCAACATCGAGGGCTACAACGGCCGGGTGCGCGAGGCCCTGTCGAAGAACGAGATGTTCAAGCGCACGATCCAGACCGGCTTTGACGAGGAAACCGGCGATCCGGTCTTCGAGACGGAAGAATTCGCGCCGCAGCCCTTCCCCTATATCGTCGTTATCGTCGACGAGATGGCCGACCTGATGATGGTGGCGGGGAAAGAGATCGAGGCCTGCATCCAGCGTCTGGCGCAGATGGCGCGGGCCTCGGGCATTCACCTGATCATGGCGACGCAGCGGCCTTCGGTCGACGTGATCACCGGCACGATCAAGGCGAACTTCCCGACGCGGATTTCCTTCCAGGTCACGTCCAAGATCGACAGCCGCACCATCCTTGGTGAGCAGGGGGCCGAACAGCTGCTGGGCGCCGGGGACATGCTTTACATGGGCAACGGGGCGAAGATCACCCGTATCCACGGTCCCTTCGTCAGCGACGAGGAAGTGGAAGAGATCGTCAACCACCTGAAGAGCTTCGGGCCGCCGGTCTATATGTCCGGGGTGGTGGAAGGACCGGAGGACGAGGTGGCGGGCGACATCGACATGGTGCTGGGCCTCGGCTCGGGCGAGGCGTCGGATGATGCGCTGTACGACCAGGCGGTGGCCATCGTGGCGCGGGACCGGAAGTGCTCGACCTCCTACATCCAGCGGAAACTGGGCATCGGCTACAACAAGGCTGCAAGGCTGGTTGAGCAGATGGAAGAGGAAGGCGTCGTCACCCGCGCCAACCATGTCGGAAAGCGCGAGATCCTGATCGAGGAACGCTGAGCACAGGCGTCGAACGAAGCAGCGGGCCCCGTCGGAGCAATCCGGCGGGGCCTTGAGCATTTGGGCGATTTCGCCGCAATTGCGTCTCAATCCCGCCAGAATCGAAACACAACCTTAAGTTGTAAATTGTGTCGGGTTTTCGCCACAGAATCGACATGGTACTGGTGCGGAGGCCGACATCTGGGGAAGGGGTCCTGGGGACATGGCTCTTGATACGTCCGAGACGATGACAACCGACACATTCGGCGACGAGCTTCTGCCCGGCACCACACTGTTCCACGGCCAGTACCGGATTACCCGCTTCATCAACAGCGGCGGCTTCGGGATCACCTACCTTGCCAAGGACAGCCTGGACCGCGACGTGGTGATCAAGGAGTGCTTCTCCTCGACCTTCTGCCGCCGCACCGACACCCGGGTCCGGGCGCGGTCGCAAGGCACGCGCGAACATCTGTCGAAGATCGTGAAGGCCTTCCTGAACGAGGCCCGCGCCCTTGCCTCGCTGAAGCATCCGAACATCGTCGGCGTGCATCAGGTGTTCGAGGACAACGACACCGCCTATATGGTGCTGGACTACATCCGCGGCCACGACCTTCTGGACATCATCGAGGACCGGCGGACCGCGCTTGTCCCCGACCAGATCGTCGCCATCGCGTCGAAGCTGGTCTCGGCGATCGACTACATCCATTCCAACGGGCTTCTGCACTGCGACATCTCGCCCGACAACATCTTCATCACCGAGCAGGGCGAGCCGATCCTGATCGACTTCGGGGCGGCCCGCCGCGGCGCTTCGGGAGAGACGCAGAAGGTCTCGGGGCTCAGCGTGGTGAAGGATGGCTATTCCCCGCATGAGCTGTATGCGCCGGGCGGCAACAGCGGGCCGTGGAGCGATATCTATGCGCTGGCGGCCTCGCTGCATCACGCGATCACCGGGGTCGCGCCGGAAAACTGCCAAAGCCGGTTGAGCGCCAAGGCCGAGAAGCGGCCCGATCCGCTGAAGCCGCTGGCCGGGACGGTGCCGGGCTATCCGCGCGGGTTCCTGGAAAGCATCGACACGGCGATGGCGGTCGTGCCCTCGGCCCGGTTCCAGACGGCGCATGCCTGGGGGCAGGCGCTGCCGCAGCCCGCCCAGGGCAGCGACCGGAGGGTCGTCCTGCTGCGCCGGTTGGCCCCGCAGCCTGCACCGCAGCCGACCCCTGCCCCGGTCCGCCCCCGGCGGCCCACGACCCGCGTCGTCGGGCCCGACCTTTCGGGCCTGCGGCGGATCGGCGGCTTCACCGGCGGCTGGCTGGTCGACAGCACGACCGGATCGGTGATGGCCAGCGAGACGGGCCGTGGCGATGCGGACCCGGCGGCGACGATGGCAACGGCTGTCGACATGGCGCGGGCCAACCTGAAGGCCCTGGGGGACGGCAACCGGGAAGACCGGATCGACGACATCCTGATCACGCTGGGCCGCCGGATGCACCTGATCCGGCCGCTGGACGGGGCGACCGGCCTCTGCCTCTGCGTGGCGCTGGACAGCGAAAGCGCGAACCCGCTGCTGGCCCGGATGCAATTGCGCCGCATCGCGCAGGGCCTTCGTCCCTGAGGCCGGTGGCCGTCAGAACCCCAGGCTGCCGCGGCGCGAGGAATGGGCCGCGGTGTCCAGCAGCTGCGCCAGGATCACGCTGCCGACCATCGAGAACAGTCCCAGTTCGACCCAGGAAATCCGCAGCGACTGGCCGATGAAGACGACGAGCGGGTGCGCAAGGTAGATCCAGACCGACATGCGCGCGCACCTTTCGGACAAGGCGCTCGCCGGAAGCCGCCAGGTCAGGCAGGCCAGCGCCAGACCGGATCCGATCAGGATCGTGGTGTTGTCGGGCTGCGGCCTGCCCAGATGCAGGATAAGCCAGCTGCCCAGCAGCGCCACCACCGCCAGCCGCCAGCCCCAGGCGAAATAGGCGATCCCGACGAGCATCGGGATAAGGCCGAAACTCCACTGCTGGAAGGGCATTGTGTCCGGCGCTCCCTTGCTCACGATCACCAGGGCCGCAGCCCAGGCCGCGCCGAGCGACGCGATGGGATGCTGGAGCCAGGGGGCGATGATGGCAGCAAGAAAGGCGAAGGGCAGGATCCACAGGTGGCCCCACGTCCCGATAAGGACCATGTCCCAGCTCCACCACGCGAACGGAGGATTGTTGCCCTTCAGCGTCATCGCGGTGTGCAGGATGCCGAACACGACCGACCAGATCAGGAACGGCAAAAGCAGCCGCCGGGCCTGCCCCGTCAGACCGCCTTTCGAGGGTGCCATCAGCACGACCAGAATGAACGGCAGGGCGAGATAGCCAATCCGCTGGCCGGGCACCTCGATTCCGAACCAGACAATGCCCAAGGCGGCCGCAAAGCGACCATAGTCAATCAGACCGTTCCGTTCCTCGGTCACGACGGCTCTCCAGGCATTCTGGGCGCAGAATGCGCCCAGATGATCTGGTAATCCAGCAGGTTTTGTCGGGGCCGGGTCGCGGTTCGCCGAAGGTCAGGCCGGAACCGCCAACCCGGTGCCGGGCGCACGGCCCTTGCGGCCCTCGCGCAGGTAACGGGCATAGCCGAGGTCCTCGCTCTCGATCCCGGCGCGGCGACCGGAAACAATGTCGGCCAGCACCCGCCCCGAACCCGCGGCCATCGTCCAGCCCAACGTGCCGTGGCCGGTGTTCAGGAACAGGTTCGACAGCGGCGAGCGGCCGACGATCGGCGTCCCGTCGGGCGTCATCGGGCGCAGCCCGCACCAGAAGCTGGCCTGGCTCTGGTCGCCCGCACCGCCGAACAGATCCTCGACCGAATGGGTCAGGGTGGCCTGGCGTTTCGGGTTCAGACTGAAGTCGAAGCCCGCGATTTCCGCCATCCCGCCGACGCGGATGCGGTCGCCAAGGCGCGTGATGGCGATCTTGTGGGTCTCGTCCATCACGGTCGACACCGGGGCACGGGTCTCGTCGACGATCGGTGCGGTGATCGAGTAGCCCTTGACCGGATAGACCGGCAGCTTGATCCCGAACTCGCGGACCAGCATCGGCGAATAGGATCCCAGCGCGACAACGAAGGCATCGGCAGTCACCCGGCCTTCCGAGGTGCGGACGGCGGTGATCCGGCCGATGTCAACTTCCAGCCGCTCGATCGAGACGCCGAGGCGGAAGGTCACCCCCAGCTCTTCGGCCTTGCGGGCAAGTCCCTGGGTGAACTTGAAGCAATCGCCGGTCTCATCACCCGGCAGGCGCAGGCCACCGGCGATCTTGTGCCGGGCCGCGGCAAGGCCGGGCTCGGCGGCGACGCAGGCGTCGGCGTCCAGCACTTCGAACGGAACGCCGTCGGCCTTCAGGACCGCGATGTCCTTTTCCGCCGCCGCCACCTGCTTTTCGGTGCGGAACAGTTGCAGCGTGCCCTGCGTGCGCTCGTCATAGGCGATGCCCGTCTCGGCCCGCAGCTCCATCAGGCAATCGCGGCTGTATTCCGCCAGCCGCACCATGCGCGACTTGTTCACCGCATAGGCCGAAGCCGTGCAGTTCATCAGCATCCGCGCCATCCAGGACAGCTTTGCCCAGTCGGGGCGCGGCTGGACGATCAGGGGCGCATGCTCCATGAACATCCATTTCAGCGCCTTTACCGGAATGCCGGGCGCCGCCCAGGGCGAGGCATAGCCGGGGCTGATCTCGCCCGCATTGGCGAAAGAGGTTTCCAGTGCGGCGGCGGGCTGGCGGTCGATCACCGTGACCTCATGCCCGGCCTTGGCCAGATACCAGGCCGACGTCACCCCGATCACACCCGCGCCCAGCACAACGACTTTCATCCCGCCGCTCCCGATCCGATGAATTCCCTGACGAGGGAAGATACCTGCGCCGCTTCAGGATTTCTTCGTAAAGATCGGAGATCTTCTCGGGTATGTTAGAATAAAAGTTCTCAAATTCTGAAAATTATCGAATATTCCATTGCGGCATCCGAGAGGTGTCGAAGAAATCCGCTTCACGCGAAGTTCACGCCCTCGGCACGTCGCTGCAACAGACTCCGCCGCGGGGGTGCAACCGCACCGGACGGCCGCTATATTGCAACCATGAACCGTCGTCTTGCCCTTCTGGCCCCGCTCCTGCTTCTGTTGCCGCTTCCCGTCGCAGCCGAGAAGCTTTCGCTTGCCACCCTGTCGAAATATCTGAACGGCCTGACAACGGTCGAGGCCGATTTCACCCAGGTGAATTCCGACGGCACGATCTCGACCGGCAAGATCTACATCAAGCGGCCGGGCCGGGTGCGCTTTGAATACGGCCCGCCCGACCGCAGCCTGGTGATTGCCGGAAGCAACACCGTGGCGATCTTCGATTCCAAGTCCAACCAGCCGCCCGAGCAGTATCCGCTGAAGCGCACACCGCTGAACCTGATCCTTGCCCAGAACATCGACCTCGCCCGCGCGAAGATGGTCGTCGGGCATGTCGAGGACGGCACCTCGACCCGCCTCCGCGCGCAAGATCCGGAGCACCCGGAATACGGCTCGATCGAGATGGTCTTCACCGCCGATCCGGTCGAGTTGCGGCAATGGATCATCACCGACGACCTGGGAGCGCAGACCACGGTGATCCTGGGCGAGATGAAGAAGGGCGGCACCCTGGGCGCGCGGCTGTTCGACATCACCGCCGAGGCCGAGAGCCGCAAGAACTGACAACCGGCCGCCGCGACCTCAGCGGCAATAGGCCAGCTGTTCGCGATACATCTCGGACCGCGTGCCGACCTTCGCCGCCACCTCGACCAGCCAGGGCTTGCCCAGGTAGGTCTGGGCGGAATAGCCGGTGCGACCCTCGTGATAGGCCAGATACTGCGCCTCGGCATCGGCCTTGGAAATGCCCAGCTTGCGGGTGCTTTCGTCCATGTACCAGCCCATGAAATCGGTCGCGTCGCCGATGTCGTCGCGCTTGGCCCGGCGGCCGCCCGCGCTGTTCTGGTATTCCTCCCATGTGGCGTTCAGCGCCTGGCTGTAACCATAGGCGGTGCTCTGCCGCCCCATCGGGATCACGCCCAGCGCAAAGGTATGCGGGGTGCGCGCGTTGCCGATGAACTTCGATTCCTGATAGATCGTCGCCATCTGGACATGCACAGGAATGCCCCAGCGCCGCTCGGTCCGCTCCATCGCGTGCCGGTACTGCGGCCGCTCGCGCATGATCGCACATGCGTCGTCCATCTGCCTCGGCGCCGAGTAGTTGCCGCCGCCCCCGCAGGAAGCAAGGCATAGGACCACCAGCGACGCACGGAGAAACCTGCTCATTTGCCCCTCGTGCACTTTTCTTTTGCGGCGAGTTTAGCTTATTCGCAACGGGGATGAAATGGGGAACCCCGGGCCCCGCCATCAGAAACCCGCGAGCGGACGGACTGTCGGGTCAAGGCCCACAGACTGTTTCCCTGACAGAGGTGCGGCAAAGTGGACAGTTTCGTTGCGAAAGCGTAAAGAAAATCCGGGGGATTGTGTGATGCAGACGACGCATGCCAAGTATCATATCGGGCAGGTGCTCCGTCATCGGAAGCATCCGTTCCGCGGTGTGGTCTTCGACGTCGATGCGATGTTCTCCAACACCGACGAATGGTATGACAACATCCCCGAAGACAGCCGCCCTTCGAAGGACCAGCCCTTCTACCACCTGCTCGCCGAAAATGGGCAAAGCTACTATGTGGCCTATGTCTCCGAGCAGAACCTGGTGCCGGATGAAACCGGCGAGCCGGTCGATCACCCCGACCTCGGCGATCTTTTCGGGGATTTCGAGGATGGCCGTTATCCGGTGACCTTCCAGCTCAACTGACGCTTACCAGTTGTTCACCCTTTGCCCCTAGCCTTCTGGCAAACGCAAGCAAAGGGGCGCGACATGCAACTGCAGACTCAGACCAGGCCCAAGGTGATTTCGGTCGCTGTGCTGGAAGACCGGATCGACGCGGCCAGCGCCATCCAGTTCAAGGAAAGGATGCGCGATGCCACCAGGGATGGCCCGGCCCGCGTGGTGCTGGACCTTGCCCGGGTCCAGTTCCTCGATTCGTCCGGCCTCGGCGCCATTGTCGCGGTGAAGAAGCTTCTGGGTCCCGACCGCGCGCTGGAGCTGTCGGGCCTGACGCCCACGGTGGAAAAGGTGTTCCGCCTGACCCGGATGGACAGCATCTTCACGATCCATCCCTCGCTCGAGGTGGCCGTGTCGCATGCCGCCAGCGCCTGACCTGGATCCACGACCGGCCGTCCTGCGCCTGACCTTCCCGGCCAGCCCCTCCGCCGTGCGCGAGAACCTTGCGCGGATGATGGCGGCGATGCCGCTCGCGGGGATTTCGGACAGCGCGCGCGGCACTGCCGAGATCGTCCTGGCGGAAGTGCTGAACAACATCGCCGAGCACGCCTATGCCGAGAAGGCCGGTCCCGTCATCGTGACGCTGCGCGATACCGCCCGGGGCATCGGCTGTCTGGTGGTCGACCAGGGGGAACCGATGCCGGGCGGCTGGTTGCCCGATGGCACCCTGCCGCAGCAGACCGGCCTTGCCCTGGCCGACCTGCCGGAAGGCGGGTTCGGCTGGCACCTGATCCGCAGGCTGACGCAGGACCTGGCCTATACGCGCATTGCCGGGGCGAACCGGCTCA
>Ga0056909_1001810_pt1 | contig 12015 bp, 11 predicted proteins | sample EBPBio102011_DNA_FD_62115 | JGI IMG/M metagenome (GOLD analysis project Ga0056909, IMG submission 62115) | Wastewater treatment Type I Accumulibacter community from EBPR Bioreactor in Madison, WI, USA - Reactor 1_1/10/2011_ DNA | ecosystem: Engineered > Bioreactor > EBPR > Anaerobic-Aerobic >...
TGGGCATCGATCAGCCAGGCGTCGTAATCGCGCTGCGCCGCCATCGGCAGGGCCTCGGCGAGGCTGCCCGCGCAATCCACATGCGCAGGCAGCGCGCGCGCGGCTTCGGCCAGATAGGCCTGGCTGACCGGGTCGTCCTCCACCAGCAGCAGGCGCAGGTTCATTCCATCCTCGCGCATGGTCCTTATCCTGTGGCGCATGTGGTTCCGCATCCTACGCCGGTGGTCGTGGCTCGCGCTGGGCATGCTCGCCTGCGGGCCGGCCTGCGCGCGCGTGGCCGAAGCCCGCATCGCGCGCGTGGTGACGCCGGTGGCGGTGCTTGAAGGCGTGCGGCTGCGGTTGGACTGGCCGGCGGGCGCCAGCCAGGGCCAGTTGACGATGCAGGCGCGCTCGGTGCGGGCGGATGACCTCGGCTACCGCTTCCGGGACTTGCAGTGGCATTGCCCGCTGCGCCGCCTGCCGCGTTCGGGCTGGGCCTGCGATGGCGCGATCAAGGCGCCCGGCGCGGCGCCATTGCGCTTGTCGGTCGCCTTCGATGACGCGCGCACCGATGCCGTGCTGGCGCGCGGGGCATCGCGGCTGGCCTTGCAGCGGCGTAGCGCGATGCCCGACCTGACCCGCATCGACCTGACCCGCGTGCCGGTGCAGTGGGCCGCGGCGCTGGCCGCCCAGGCGTGGCCTGGTGGCCGTTTCAGCCAAGGCCAGATGGAGGGTAGCCTCGCGATCACGACGCCTGCCAACGGCCCGCTTCGCGTGCAAGGGCCGCTCGCCTTGAGCGGTCTGGCATTGGCGTCCGACGACGGACGCATCGCCGCCGAGAACTTTGAGGCGCAGCTCCGGATCGATTACCGCACCCGCCAGGGCGTGACCTCGCTGGGGCTGGACGGCAGCTTGCGCGGCGATGCCCTGTTCGGTGAAACCTATCTCGGCCTGTCCGGCCAACCGGTGCAACTGGCGCTGTGGGGCGAGAAATCCCCGGGGCAGGGCTGGCGCTTTCCGTCGATCCGGTGGCGCGATGGCGCGACGCTGCAGGCGCAAGGCAGCGTAGGGCTCGATCCAGGCAATGGGCTCGGGATGCTGGACCTGACGCTCGACAGCGCGGATGCCTCGGGCCTGGGTGATCGTTACCTCAGTGCGCTGCTTGGCAAGTTCGGCCTCGCTGATGCGCGGATCAGCGGACGCTGGGACGGACGCCTCCGTTTCGCGGACGGGCGCCTGCAACAGGTTTTCGCGAGCTTGCACGATGTCGATCTCGACGATCCGCGCGAGCGTTTCACCCTGCAGGGGCTGGACGGCACCTTGGCGTTCTCGGCGGGTGCGCCGGTGGCTTCGGCGCTCGGTTGGCGGCAGGCGCGGATGTACGGCCTCGACTTCGGCGCGACGCGGCTGCCGTTCAATAGCCGCGATGGCGTGCTGACGCTGGAGCAGGATGCGCGGGTGCCCTTGTTTGGCGGGCGCACCCTCATCCACGACCTGCGCATCACGCCGCCCGGCGGGGACGCTGGCCTGCAGATGGACTTCGGGCTCACCCTCGAGGCCGTGGACGTGGGCGCGATGGCCAAGGCCTTCGGCTTGCCGGCGTTCCGGGGCGAATTGAACGGCGAGATCCCGCATGCGCGCTACGCCGACGACCAGTTGACCTTCGACGGCGGCCTGAGCCTTGGCGTGTTCGATGGCGCCGTGCAGATCACCCAGCTGGCGATGGAGCGCCCGTTCGGCACGGCGCCGACGCTCAGCGCCGACATCGACATCAACGACATCGACCTGCTCAGCCTGACCGAGGTGTTCGATTTCGGCAGCATCAGCGGGCGCCTTGACGGCCATATCCATGATCTGCGGCTGGTGGACTGGACCCCGGTGCAGTTCGACGCCGCGCTGGTCACCGAGCGCAAGCCCGGCGTGCGCCAGCGCATCAGCCAGCGCGCCGTGCAGAACATCTCCAGCGTGGGCGATGCCAGCTTCGTCAGCAGCCTGCAGGGGCGCCTGATCGGCTTGTTCGATGATTTCGGCTATCGCCGCCTCGGCATCCGTTGCCAGCTGAACAACGAGGCATGCCAGATGGGCGGCCTGGAGGACTCGCATACCCCGCGTTCAGATTCCTCCGGCTTTACTATCGTGGAAGGGGCCGGCTTGCCGCGCCTGACCGTCGTCGGTTTCAACCGCCGCGTGGATTGGCCCACGCTGGTGGAACGGCTGAAGGCGATCGGCAAGGGCGAGGTGAAGCCGGTTATCGATTGACCTAGGGAGAAGGCCACATGGCGATCAAACACTGGATGCCGTTGCCCGCCGCGCTGGTGCTGGCGGCCTGCGTCACCATCAACGTCTATTTCCCGGCTGCCGAGGCCAAGGAAGCGGCCAAGGAGTTTGTGGACAAGGTGATCGGCGAGGACGGCCAAACCGCACCGCAAACGGAGAAGTCCGGTGGCGGGATGGCGATGCTGCAACGTCGCGTGGACCTGTGGTCGTTGGTCGGCGTCGGCAGCGCCTACGCGCAGTCCGCGCCCGACATCACCATCAACACGCCGGCCATCCGCGCGATCCAGTCGTCGATGGAGCAGCGTTTCAACAGCACCCTGCGCGCGGGCTTCGATGCCGGTGCGCTGGGTTTCAGCAGCGATGGCCTGGTGGTCGTGCGCGATGCCGCGAAACTGCCGCTCAAGGACCGCGTGGCGATCAACAGCGCCGTGGCCGATGACAACCGCGACCGCAAGGCGCTCTACCGCGAGGTGGCCGTCGCCAACGGGCATCCCGAGTGGGAAGGCCAGATCCGCGACGTGTTTGCCCGCCAGTGGATCGACAGCGCGCGCAGCGGCTGGTGGTACCAGTCCGGCGGCAGCTGGAAACAGAAATGATCAACCAAGGAGTCCCCATGACCCTGACCAAGACCGTGGGCGCCGTCGCGCTCGCCGCCGCGCTGTTGGCGACCGGCGCCGCGCAGGCTGCGCCCGGCATCGGCCAGCAGGCCAGCCAGTGCTTCGTCATCTACAAGATGGCGGCCGCGGCGCCCGCCAACGCCGCGCACAAGGGCGACATCGCCAAACTGGGCGGCCTGATGTCGCGCACCATGCAGGATGCGAAGGTGAGCAAGGCCCAGTTCGATGACTGGACCGGCGATCTGCTGACCCGCATCGGCTCCAAGGACAAGCCGAACAAGGCCGTGCTGGAGAAGGAAATCCAGACTTGCAACGCCTTCGCCAAGCAGCGCTACCAGCACTACGCCGCCAGCGCCAAGAAATAAGCCGCGCTGCAGCAGCCAGGCAAGGGGCGTGCGAAAATGCACGCCCTTTTGCTTTCAGGCCTTCCGTGGCACGCATCGATCAAACGCCTTTCCAGGCCCGCATCCTCGACCTCAGCCACGATGGCCGCGGCGTCGCCCGCCGCGAAGGGGGTGCGCATGAGGGCAAGACCGTGTTCGTTTCCGGCGCGCTGCAGGGCGAGACGGTGATGGTCCAGCAGACCGCGCGCTCGCGCAGTTTCGACGAAGCCAAGACGCTCGAGGTGCTGGAAGCCTCGCCGGATCGCGTCACGCCCCGTTGCCCGCATTTCGGGGTGTGCGGCGGCTGCGTGCTGCAACACCTGGCCGAGGACAAGCAGATCCACGCCAAGCAGCGCGTGCTGATGGAGAACCTGGAGCGCATCGGGCACGTGACGCCGGGCGAGGTGCTTCCGCCGCTGGTAGATGCCTCGTGGGGCTATCGGCGCAAGGGGCGTTTCTCGGTGCGCCGCGTCGAGAAGAAGGACAAGACGCTGGTCGGTTTCCGCGAGCAGGATCCGCGCTTCGTCGCCGACATCGGCGAATGCCACACGGTGGTGCCGGAAATCGGCATGAAGATCGCGGCCCTCTCGAAGCTGGTGGATTCGATGGAGGCGCGACGCGTGCTGCCGCAGATCGAATTCATCGCGGGCGACGAGGCGCGTGCGCTGGTCTTCCGTCATCTCGAGCCGTTGTCGGAAGGCGACCTGCAGAAGCTGCGCGATTTCGCCGCAGCCGAGGATTTCGCCATCTACCTGCAGCCCAAGGGACTGGATTCGGTGCATACGCTGGATGACGTGCCGCCACCGAAGCTCTCCTTCCACCTCGCCCCCTGGGATGTGGAACTGCTGTTCCGGCCGCTCGATTTCATCCAGGTCAATGGCGCCCTCAACGAAAAGATGATCGCGCGCACGCTGGCATTGCTCGACGTGCAGCCCGGCGAGCGCGTGTTGGACCTGTTCTGCGGCCTTGGCAACTTCACCCTGCCACTGGCGCGCACGGCGGCGGAAGTGGTGGGCGTGGAAGGTGATGCCGGGCTGGTCGCGCGTGCGCGGCAAAACGCCGAGCACAACGGTCTCGCCAACGCCGAGTTCCACATGGCCGACCTCACCACCGACCTGCGCCAGGAACGATGGTTCAAGCAGGGCTTCGACAAGCTCTTGCTCGACCCCGCGCGCGCAGGGGCATTGGAAGTGCTCAAGCAAATCCCGCTGGAAGGCATCCAGCGCATCGTCTATGTCAGCTGCCATCCCGGTTCGCTGGCGCGCGATGCCGGCTACCTGGTCAACGAGCGTGGCTGGACACTGAAGCGTGCAGGCGTGATGGACATGTTCCCGCACACCGCGCATGTGGAATCCATTGCGGTATTCGAGCGGAGTTGAACCATGGGCATCGAGATCGAACGGAAATTCCTGGTCGCGGCCGACTCATGGCTCGGGCAGGTGCATCGCACCGTGGAGATGGCGCAGGGCTATCTCAACGATGCCGAATCGGTGGTGGAGGGGCGACAGAACGTGTCGGTGCGCGTGCGGCTGGAGGGCGATGAAGCCAGGCTCAATATCAAGTCGGCCGAGATGGGCGCATCGCGGCAGGAGTTCGACTATCGGATCCCGATCGAAGACGCCCGTGCGCTGATCGCGCTCTGCGTCGGTGGCACGGTGGTCAAGCATCGCCATTACGTGCAACACGAAGGCCACGAATGGGAGATCGATGAATTCCTCGGCGACAACGCCGGCCTGATCGTCGCCGAGGTGGAGCTGGACAGCCTCGATGAGGCCTTCGACCTGCCTTCCTGGGCAGGGCCCGAGGTCACCCACCTGCAGCGTTATTACAACCTCAACCTGGCCTCCCATCCTTTCCTGCGCTGGAGCGCGGCAGAGCGCGAAGCAACTTGATTCCGATGCGGGTTGGCCCCACCTTGGGGGGATGGAAACGAAACCCCAACCCCTGAGAATCGATGTCTGGTCGGACGTGGTCTGCCCGTGGTGCTGGATCGGCAAAGGCCGCCTGCGCCAGGCCCTAGAGGCCCAAGGCGCGCCCGAGGTGGACATCCACTGGCATCCCTTCCTGCTGGATCCGGACATCGCCGCCGATGCCGCGCCGGTGCCGCTGCGCGAGGCCTACGAGAAGAAGTTCGGTGGCGCCGAGAAGGTCGAGCAGATCCTCGCGCATACCCAGCAGACCGCGCAGGCGGAAGGCCTGCCGATGGATTTCGGCCGCGGGCAGGTGCGCGCCAGCACGCGCGATGCGCACCGGTTGATGCTGCTGGCCGCGCATGAAGGCGTGGCCGATGCCGTGGGCGAGGCACTCTTCCGCGCCCATTTCACCGAAGGCCGCAACATCGCCGACCACGAGGTGTTGGCCGATGTCGCAGCATCGGCAGGACTGGCGCGCCAGGATGTGCTGGACTTCCTCGCCTCGGATGCAGGCAAGCAGGAGCTGGAGGCCGAGATCGCGCAGGCGCAGAACCTCGGCATCCGCGCCGTGCCGACCTTCGTCTTCGATGGCCAGTTGGCGGTGCAGGGCGCGCAGCCGCCAGAGCTCTTCGCCGAGGTCTTCGAGAAGCTCGGCCATGCCGCGCCCGGCAAGACCGGGGACGGTTCAGGCGATGCCGCCGCTTGTGGCCCGGAGGGCTGCAGCGTCGATTGACGCCATCCTGTACGTGGCTTCATGCCGCATCCTCCGCTTTGAGCGACAATGCAAGGCCGCGCCCCCGCGCGGCCTTTTCATTGCTAGAGGATTCCCATGCTGGTCATCGGCATCGCTGGACATCAATTGAATGCGCAGGAGCGCGAGTGGCTGCAGCACGATGCCTGCGCCGGCGTCATCCTGTTCAGCCGCAACTTCGCCAGCCGGGCGCAGGTGTCGGAACTTGTGCAATCCATCCGCGACGCCGCGCCGCGCCCGCAGCTGCTGTGCGTGGACCAGGAAGGCGGCCGCGTGCAGCGCTTCCGCGAGGGTTACAGTGACCTGCCGGCGCTGGAAGGCTTCGGCCAGCTCTACGCCCGTGACCGCAACGCGGCGCTTGACCTGGCCCGCGAACACGCTTGGCTGATGGCTAGCGAAATCCGCGCGACTGGCATCGATCTCAGCTTCGCGCCGGTGGTGGACCTCGGGCGTGGCAATCGCGCGATTGGCAACCGCGCGTTCTCGGCCGACCCGAACATCGTGGCGGATTTCACCCGCGCCTATGTGGAAGGGATGCATGATGCGGGGATGGCGTCCACGCTCAAGCATTTCCCCGGCCATGGCTCGGTGCTGGAGGACACGCATTTTGACCAGGCGATCGACGGCCGGTCGCTTGCCGAAATTCGCGCCTCTGACCTCGTCCCGTTCGTGGCCGGCATCGATGCCGGCGCGGACGCGGTGATGATGGCGCACGTGGTGTATCCACAGGTCGCCCCGGAGCCCGCGGGTTATTCCAGGCGCTGGATCCAGGGCATCCTGCGCGAGGAGCTGGGTTTCCGCGGCGTGGTGTTCTCCGACGACATCGGCATGGCGGCAGCGCATTCGGCCGGCGGCGTGAAAGCGCGCATCGACGACCATCTGGACGCCGGTTGCGACGTGGTGCTGGTCAGCCACCCCGAGATGGTGCCGGAGTCGCTGGCTGCGGTCGAAGGACGCAAGAGTGACACCGCCGCGCTCGCCGGGCTGACCGGTCGCGGGCCGATGGGCTGGGATGCGCTCCTGGCCGATGCGCGCCACGGCCGCGTGCAGGATGATCTTGCCCGCGCATTGGGCGGCGTCGCCACCTCCACCGGATATTCCCGGGCCTTTGACGTGGGAGATGCCGCATGACGCCCAGCCTGTCTGCTGCCTTGCTCGATGCCGACGTCGTGCATGACCGCGCCGCCATCCACGCGGCTGTCGAAGCCCTGGCCGACGATATTCGCCTCGATTACGGCAACGACCAACCGCCGCCGCTTTACATCACCGTCATGAACGGCGGGATGCCTTTCGCCAGCGATCTGGCGATGGCGCTGGGCGAGCGCGGCCTGGATCTTGAGTTCGACTACCTCCACGCCACGCGCTATCGCGGCCAGACCAGCGGCTCGGGCTTGGCATGGCTGCATCGCCCGGCGACGCCGATGCGCGGGCGCCGCGTGCTGCTGGCTGACGACATTCTCGACGAGGGCCACACCATGCTGGCGGTGAAACGCTGGTGCGAAGACCAAGGCGCCGAGGACGTGCGCATCGCGGTGATGGCGGTGAAAGTGCATGATCGCTGCGTCGATGGCATCGAGGCCGATTACATCGGGCTTGAAGTGCCGGATCGCTATGTCTTCGGTTACGGCATGGACTATCACGAGCAGGGCCGCAACCTGCCTGCGATCTACGCACTACGGAGCTGAGCATGGCCGACATCGACCTCGCGATCATCGGCGGCACCGGGGTGTATGCCTTGGTGGACCTCGGCGATGTCGAAACGCACCAGCCGGTCACCCATTACGGGCCACCCTCGGGACCGATCCGCATCGGCACGCTGGTCGGCAAGCGCGTCGCCTTCCTGGCGCGTCATGGCGAAGGGCACTCCATTCCGCCGCACCAGATCAACTACCGCGCCAATCTCGCGGCGCTCAAGGCCTTGGGCGCGCAGACCGTGCTTGCCCTCAACACCGTGGGCGGCATCACCGGCCGCTGCGGGCCGCGCGCGCTGGTGATGCCGGATCAACTGATCGATTACACCTGGGGCCGCATCTCTACGCTCAGTGAAGAGCCGGGGACCGAGGTGCTGCACGTGGATTTCGGTGATCCCTACACGCAGAGCCTGCGCGAGCGCGTCATGGCGGCGGCAGGGCGCCTCGGCATCGACCTGGTGGCCAGCGGTTGCTATGGCGCGACCCAGGGCCCGCGCCTGGAAACCAAGGCAGAAATCGCCCGCATGAAACGCGATGGCTGCGACTTGGTCGGCATGACCGGCATGCCCGAGGCCGGGCTCGCGCGAGAGCTGGGGCTGGATTACGCGTGCCTGGGCATCGTCGCCAACTGGGCGGCCGGGGCAGGGCCCGATGCGGACGAGATCATCACCATGGACGAGGTGCTGGCCAACGTGAAGGCGGCGATGGATCAGGTCCCGCGCATCCTCAAGGACATGCTGGCCTGATCCGTGCGGCGTCACGTCGCGATCGTCGGCTACGGGACGGCGGGGCAGGCGTGCGCATTGGCGCTGCTGCAGGCTGGGCATTCGGTCGAAGTCTTCGAGCGCGTGCCTGAGCCGGGCCCGATGGGCGCCGGTTTCCTTCTACAACCCACCGGGCTTCAGGCGCTGTGGCAGCTCGGGCTGCTGGAGGACGTGCGCGCATATGGCGCATCCGTGCAGCGTCTCTTCGGCGACAACGTGCGTGGGCGCGTCGTCATGGACATGCGCTACCGGCAACTGGATGCACGGCTGCATGGTGTCGGCATGCAGCGCGGGGCGCTGTTCTCGATCCTGCATCGCGCCCTCGACGCACGCATGCAGTTGCACGCAGGCTGCGGCATCGATGCGCTGGACGCCGATGCCGGGCGCCTGCGCGACCAGCACGGCCGCTGGCACGGGCCGTTCGATCTGGTCGTCGTCGCCGATGGGGCGGCTTCGGCCCTGCGCGAGCGCGTGGCGACGCCGGCGATCAACCAGCCCTATCCCTGGGGCGCGCTCTGGTGCCTGCTGCCGGCAGGCGAGTGGCCGTGGCAGGACGAATTGCGCCAGCGCTACCTGCTGGCGCGCCACATGATCGGGTTCCTGCCGGTGGGCACCCGGCCCGACGATCCGACTCCGCGCCTCAGCTTCTTCTGGAGCCTGCCGACGGCGCAGTTCGAACAGTGGGGGCGTCAGGGTGCAGCCGCCTGGCGCGAAGCGCTGGCGAAGCTGTGGCCCGAGGCCGATGCCTTGCTGGGCGAGGATTTCGATGTCGCGTGCCTCGCCCGCGCGGCCTATCGCGATGCCGTCATGCCGGACTGGTGGCGCGGGCGTTGCGTGCTGGTGGGCGACGCGGCCCATGCCATGAGCCCGCAACTGGGCCAGGGCGCCAACATGGCCTTGCTGGATGCGGTCACCCTGGCCGAATCGCTGGATGCGAACGCGCCTTTGAGTGATGCCTTGGCCGAGTTCACCCGCTTGCGGCGCCGTCATCTGGCGGCGTATCACCGCTGGAGCCGCTGGCTGACGCCGATGTTCCAGTCCCACCACGACGCGGTGGCCCGTCTGCGCGATCTCACCTTCGCGTCGTCGGGCAAGTTGCCGGGCGCGCGCGGCCACATGTTGCGCGTGCTCTCGGGGACCCAGCAGGGGTGGTTTGGCCGCTTCCCGCTGAAGGAGTCCTTCCTGCGCGCGTGGTCCTAGACCCTCACGCCGGATCAGTCGAGGAACTGCAGCTTCGCCAGCTCCGCATAAAGGCCGCCCTGCGCCAGCAACTGCGCGTGCGTGCCTTCGGCGACGATGCGGCCGCCATCCATCACCACGATGCGGTCGGCCTTGAGGATGGTGGCGAGACGGTGCGCGATGACGAGGGTCGTGCGGCCGGCCATCAGGTGCTCCAGCGCGGTCTGCACGGCGCGCTCGCTTTGTGCATCGAGGGCAGAGGTCGCCTCGTCCAGCAGCAGGATCGGTGCGTCCTTCAGCAACGCGCGCGCGATGGCGATGCGTTGCTGCTGGCCGCCCGACAGGCGTGCGCCGCGCTCGCCCAGCTGCTCGTCAAAGCCTTCGGGCAGGGCGCGGATGAAGTCGTAGGCTTCGGCCGCACGGGCGGCGACCTCGACGGCTTCCTCGTCGGCCTCCAGGCGACCGTAGCGGATGTTGTCGGCGGCGCTGGCGGCAAAGATCGTCGGTGATTGCGGCACCAGCGCGATCGCGCCACGCAGCTCGGCCGGATCGAGCGTGCGGATATCGACGCCATCGATGTCGATAGCGCCGCTGTCTGGATCGTGGAAGCGCAGCAGCATCGAGAACACGGTGCTCTTGCCCGCACCCGAGGGACCGACCAGCGCGACGGTCTCGCCCGGCGACACGCGCAGGCTGAAGTGCTCGAGCGCGGCCATGTCCGGGCGCGCGGGATAGTGGAAGGTGACATCGTCGAAACGCACCTCGCCGCGCAAGGGGCTCGGCAGGGGCGCGGGATGGGCCGGAGCCTGCACGCGCGCCTCCTCCACCAGCAGCTCGTTGATGCGGCCCATGCCACCCGCGGCGCGCTGCAATTCGTTCCAGACTTCGGCCAGCGCACCGACCGAGCCGCCGCCGATCAGTGCGTAGAACACGAACTGGCCGAGCGTGCCTGCGGTCATGCGCCCGGCGATGACATCGTGCGCGCCGGTCCAGAGCACCAGCGTCACCGCGCCGAAGATCAGCACGATGGCGAGCGCGGTCACCAGCGCCTGCCAGCCGATGCGCCGGCGCGCGGTGTCCACCGCGATCGCGATGGCCTGGCTGAAGCGGCTGCGCTCGTAAGGCTCGCGTGCGTGCGCCTGCACGGTCCTGACCGCGCCCAGCGCTTCGGCGGCGTGCGTGTTGGCATCAGCCAGGCGATCCTGCCCCTCGCGCGAGATCTTCTGCAGGCGACGCCCGCCGATCACGATGGGCAGCACGGCGAGTGGAATGCCGAGCATCGCCCAGGCCGCCAGCTTGGGACTGGTCACGAACAGCATCACCAGCGAACCGAGGACCGTCACGGTGCTGCGCAGGGCGACCGACATGCTGGAGCCGACCACGCTGCGCAGCAGCTCCGCATCGGCGGTCAGGCGGGAGATCAACTCGCCGCTGCGGGTGCGGTCGTGGAAGGCGGCGTCCAGCCCGATGAGGTGCGCGTAGAGGCGCTCGCGCAGGTCGGCGACCACGCGCTCGCCCAGCAGCGAGACGAAGAAGAAGCGCGCGGCGGTCGCCAGCGCCAGCACGACGACGACCGTGAAGACGAGGCTAAAGGTGCGGTCGATGTTGCTGCCGCTGGAAAAGCCAAGGTCGATCATCTGCCGGAACGCGACCGGCAAGGTCAGGGTGGCGGCGGAAGAGCAGGCGAGGGCCAGCAGCCAGGCGACGAACAGGCCGCGCTGGCGCATCACGTAAGGCCACAGGGCGCGCAAGGTGCCGACGGGCGTCTTGGCGGTGGGCGCCTGGCTGGCGCCTGGATCAGGATTGGACATCAGTCAGCGGTGGTGGCGATGCGCGGGATTTTCAATCCTCGCACGACATCAGGGCGAGGTCGATGGCGGGGACGCAGCGGTCAGCAGCGGCTTGAGATCGGCGGGGATCTCGGCCTTGGGATTGCGTTTGGCGAAGGCGGCCAGGCTCTGCCGCGCGCCTTCCACATCGCCGGCATCGCGCAACTCACGGATGCGCGCGAGCCAGCTGCGCTGGACATCCGGGGTATCGGCAGTGATGGGCGGACGCGCGTCGAAGCCGGCGCGGTCTTGCCCCGCTGGCGGCGCAGGTTCGACGGTGGTGGCCTCGGCGGCTTGCATCACGGAAGCCGGCGCTGGCAACGCGCGCGAACGCGTGGCGGCGGGGGCCGGCGCTGCGGTGGAGGCATCGGCGGCGACGGGGGCCGGGCGTCGTGGGGCCTCCTGGGCCATGGCGCGGTCGGCGGCCATCGTCTTGGCCGCAGCGGCATCGGCCTGGACCGCGGCATTGGTGGGCGCCGCTGCAGGCTGTGGCGGCGCAGGCGGCGGGTCTGGGGCGGCCATCGCGACCGCGGCCGGCGCTGCGGCGACCGGCTGCATCGCGCGCGCGGCGCGGGGCTCGGGGATGGGCTCTGTCGGCGGCGGCGGGGGTGGCATCGCGGCATCGGCAGCGG
>Ga0056909_1001821_pt1 | contig 11955 bp, 11 predicted proteins | sample EBPBio102011_DNA_FD_62115 | JGI IMG/M metagenome (GOLD analysis project Ga0056909, IMG submission 62115) | Wastewater treatment Type I Accumulibacter community from EBPR Bioreactor in Madison, WI, USA - Reactor 1_1/10/2011_ DNA | ecosystem: Engineered > Bioreactor > EBPR > Anaerobic-Aerobic >...
TGGGCCTGGGCCGCAACACGGTGACGCGCAAGCTTGGTGCATCGCGGCGCAGGCGCGGGCAACGCAGCCCGGATTGAGCGCAGCAACGCGTCAGGCGCTTGCTGCGCGCATCGGTCTTTCATCCTGCGTGAACCGCGCTTTCGTTAGGGTGGTGCAACTTCCCCCATGGAGAAAGCGACATGAACATGCGCCTTCCTTTCATCGCGACCTCGATGACCACGCTCCTCCTGGCGGCCTGCGCCAGTACGCCGACACAAACCGAAAACGCGGCCACGGCCACCTTGGCGGCGCGCTCGAGCAGCAACGTGGCCGGCGTTCTAGAGGTGATGCCGATGGGTGATGGCGTGCATGTGGTCGGCGTGATCAGCGGCTTGACCCCCAACCAGGCGCATGCCTTCCACATCCACGAAAAAGGCGATTGCAGCGCCGATGACGCCAGCAGCGCCGGCGGTCACTTCAACCCGACCAGCCAGCCGCATGGCAATGCGCAAGGCGGCGGCGCGCATCATCTGGGCGATCAAGCCAACCTGCAGGCCGATGCCGGTGGCACGGCGCAAGTCAATGCGCATTTCAGCGGCGTGAGCTTCCGCACGGGCACCGACACCGACGTGATCGGCAAGGCGATCGTCGTGCATGCCGGCGCCGATGACTACACCTCGCAGCCTTCGGGCAATGCAGGCGGGCGGATCGCCTGCGGCGTGATCCGCTGAGTGCGCGCCGCGCGCGTCAGTCCATGCAGGCCTGGCGCGCGTCGTGGCCACGCGGGCAATCGACGAAGGTGACGGGGATGCCGTGCGCTTCCAGCACGGCGGCCAGCTGCCGCGTGCGCGCCTCGAAGAAACCGCGCAGGCGCTCCAGCCGGGTGGTGTCGTTCTCGTTTGGCGCGTAGCGCCCGCGCCAGGCATCGTCGGAGAACAACGCGATACGCGCCTGCCCATCGACCAGGTGGATGAGTGGCTCCGGCGGTGCGTCCAGCCACGCGTCTTCGCCGGGCGCGAGCAACGCGGTTTCGATCAAGGCCCACAGCGGCGCCAGCCCCATGTGCTGGTACTGCAAGGCCGTCATCGCGGCGAGGTCGTGCACGGTCAGGTAACGCGCGTGCTCGATACGCGCGCCGAAGGCATCCTGCGCCTGCAACGCGGTTTCCGCGCGCGCCATGCCGCGATCGACCAGGATCTCCTCCAGCCGCGCGCCGACCGCGGCCGCCTGCTCGCCGGCCAGCAGCAGCGGCAGCACGCGCATCACGCCACCCTGCAGCGCCGCCTCGGACTGCAACGGCTGCGGGACATCGCCGCGCGCATCCGCGCCCAACCCGATGATGCGCGGCCCGGCGTTGCGGCCGGGTGCGCGTTCGCGCAGTTCATGGAGGCGCCGATGCACCGGCCAGCCGGGACGCAGCACCTCGGCGGGATCGAAGTGCGCGCCCATCACGATGAGGTCGAGGCCGGCGACTTCGGGCACCAGGAGCGCCAGGTCGTGGCCGATGCGCTCGGCCAGCTGGCCGGCTTCTTCTTGCGCCAATGCCGGGCGCGGCGCGGGGCCATCGGGCATCCATTCCAGCGCCATCACGGCCAGCACGGAGAGGTCGGAAGCGGCGTGGGTCATGACGTGCGCGTCATCCAGGTGGACGGTAGACTCACATTCTAGCCGTGCGCCACCGCACGGAGCCTTCAGGAGCTTTCGATGTCGCAGTCCCGTCGTGTCGCCGTGCTGGGTGGCGTGCGCATTCCCTTCTGCCGCCAGAACACCGCCTATGCCGATGTCGGCAACATGGGAATGTCGGTGCGCACGCTGGGCGCGCTGGTCGAGAAGTTCGGCCTGCAGGACGAGGAACTGGGCGAAGTGGCGCTGGGCGCGGTCATCAAGCACAGCAGCGACTGGAACCTGGGCCGCGAAGTGACGCTTTCCTCCGGCCTGTCGCCGCTCACGCCCGGCATCACCTTGCAGCGCGCTTGCGGTACCTCGCTCGACACCATCGTGCACATCGGCAACAAGATCGCGGCGGGGCAGATCGAGGCCGGCATCGGCGGCGGCTCGGACACGACCTCCGACGTGCCGATCGTCTATGGCGACAAGTTCCGCAAGCGCTTGTTGAAGGCTGCGCGCGGCAAGACCTTCGGCGAGAAGCTGGCGGCGTTCAAGGGCTTTCGCTTCCGCGAGCTGAAGCCGGAATTCCCGGGTGTGGCCGAGCCGCGCACCGGCAAATCGATGGGCCAGCATTGCGAGGACATGGCCAAGGAATGGGGCATCACCCGCGAGGCGCAGGATGCGCTGGCCGTGTCGTCGCACAAGAAGCTGGCGGCCGCCTACGACCGTGGCTTCTTCGATGACCTGGTGGTGCCGTTCCGCGGCGTGACGCGCGACAACAACCTGCGCCCGGACACCAGCATCGAGAAACTGGCGGCGCTCAAGCCCGCCTTCGACAAGACCTCCGGCCGCGGCACGCTGACCGCCGGCAATTCCACTCCGCTTACCGATGGCGCGGCCGCCTGCCTGCTGGCCAGCGAGGACTGGGCCGCCGAACACGGCATGGAGCCGCTCGCCTGGCTGGTGGATTCGCAAGTGGCGGCGGTGGACTTCGTGCATGGCGAAGGCCTGCTGATGGCGCCGACCGTCGCCGTGCCGCAGATGCTGGCGCGCCATGGCCTGACCCTGCAGGACTTCGATTTCTACGAGATCCACGAGGCCTTCGCCGCGCAGGTGTTGTGCACGTTGAAGGCATGGGAAAGCGACGAATACTGCCGCAATCGCCTGGGCCTGCCCGGCGCGATGGGCAGCATCGATCCGGCCAAGCTCAACCCGAACGGCTCCTCGCTCGCGACTGGTCATCCGTTCGCCGCGACCGGCGCGCGCATCGTCGCGACCGCCGCCAAGGAACTGGCGCAGCGCGGCGGTGGCCGCTGCCTCATCAGCATCTGCACCGCGGGCGGCATGGGCGTGGTGGCGATCCTGGAGCGCTGAGCGCCCGGCAAGGGATCAGGCGGCGTCGATCACCGCGAGTAGATCGGCCGGACGCGCACTGGCCGCGACGGTGACGCGGCGAAACCCCTGTGCGCGCGCCAGCATCGCCAACCGCTCGCTCGCGGCAATGACGCGCAGGTCGCCTAGCGGTCCGGCGAGCGTCGCCGGGGCCTGCGCCAACCACTCGGCCAAGGCCTCGCCGCTGCTGAGCGCGAGATAGGCAGGTGATGCTGCATCGTCCAGGAGGCGCTGCAATGCGCGCCAACGCGCCGAGGAAATGGTCACGGGCACGCGCGCATACACATCGGCGCGTACTACGCGCACGCCGCGCGCCTGCAGCTGGCGGGTAATCTCGCCGCGACCGCCGGGCGCGGTGACCAGGCCCACGAAATCATCGGCCTGCAACGCGGCGAGGCCGGGCAGGGCGAGCAGGCCTTCGCTATCCATCCGGTCGGGCGCCTGCGCATCGGGCACGCCTGCGCGCTGCAGGGCGAGGCGGGTGCCTTCGCCGACCGCGAACCAATGCTGCCCGCGTTCCGCGCGCAAAGGCTGCAACGCGGCGGCGGCGCGCACGGCGGCGGGACTGGTGAACACGATGCACGCACAGGCGAGCGCATCGCGCAGTTCGCGCTGCGCCTGCCCGTCATCGCGCGGGGCGATCGCCCACGGCGACATCGCGAGCACGCGCCCGCCCCGGCGCGCGGCGGCGCGGCGCAGGCCCGCGTGGCCGCCCGTGGGGCGCAGGGAAATCAGCTGGAATCGGGCATCGCGCATGCGGGCATTGTGCCTCGTCGCCCGCACGGGCCGGTTACCATCGCGCCTTTGCCGTCACCGGATCACGCCATGCACGACATCCGCGCGATGCTCGACAGCCACCTCGACACCATCCCGATGGTGCGCGCGATGCAGGTCGCGGTGGGCGATATCGCCCCTGACCGCCTGCAGCTGACCGCGCCGCTGTCGGTCAATCTCAACGACAAGGGCTGCGCGTTCGGCGGATCGCTGGTGTCGTTGATGACGCTCGCGGGCTGGGCACTGGTCACCGCGCGCCTGCACGCAGAGGGGTTCACGCAGACCGAGGTCTTCGTCGCCGACAGCGAGGTGAAGTACCGCGCGCCCTTGTGGGACGACCTGGTCGCCGAGGCAGTGGCCGCCGAGGGCGAGGATTGGGACGCGTTCCTCGCGGCGTTCGCCGGCAAGGGCAAGGCGCGCATCACCATCCATGCCCGCGTGCCGCTGGCAGATGGCGGCATCGCCACGACCCTGATCGCGCGCTACGCCGCCCTCGCCAAACGGTAGGATGGGGCACGCCCCCGTTCCGGAGCCTGTCATGCGCGTGTTGCGATTGCTGATGTCATCGATCCTGGTGCTGGGCCTGTCGGCTTGCGCAAGTTCCGGCGGGCGCCAGATGAGCGCGCTGGAGCAGGCGCAGTACGCGTATTCGGCGGCGATCCGCTGGGGCGACATCGATGGCGCCTGGTCGCAGATCGATCCGGCGTGGAAGGACGCGCACCCGCTGACCGACATCGAGCGCGCGCGCTACAAGCAGATCCAGGTGACCGGCTACAAGCCGGTGGCCAGCGAGCCGCTGGGCGAGGGCATGGCGCTGCGGGTGGTGGAGATCGGCGTGGTCAACCGCAACACCATGGCCGAGCGCAGCATGCGCTACGAGGAGCGCTGGCGCTTCGATGCGCCCAGCAAGACGTGGCTGGTGACCTCCGGTTTGCCGGATTTCTGGTCCGGCCGCTAGCCCGGCCCACGGCCGCGCCAGGCCGCATGTGTCAGGCGCATGTGTCAGAATCGCCGCCCCAGCCTTACGGTTACGCCTCGTGACGTTTCAGGAACTCATCGCCTTTCTCGGCCGCCATCCGCTGCTCTCGCTTGGCCTGGCCGGGTTGACCCTCGCGCTCATCTACACCGAGCTCAGCCGTTTCTGGCAAGGCTACAAGACGCTGAAGCCGGCCGAGCTCACCCCGCTGATGAACCGCGACAACGCGCTGGTGGTGGACATCCGCGCGCAGAATGAATTCCAGCAGGGCCATATCTCCGGCGCCAAGAACGTGCAGCCGAGCCAGTTCGACCCCGAGAACAAGCAGCTGGCCGCGGCCAAGTCGCTACCGGTCGTGGTGGTGTGCAAGGCCGGCATGACCGCCGGCGGCATCGCCAAGCGCCTGTCCAAGGCGGGTTTCGAGAAGGTCTATGTGCTCGATGGCGGCATCGAGGGCTGGCGCGCGGCCGGCTTGCCGCTGGTCAAGGGCCGCTGAGACGCCGCATCCGGGCCTCTTGCATGGCCATGCGATAATCCCCAGTTCGATAGTTCAACCCTCAAATTCCACGGAGTCACCCATGTCCGAAGACATCGCCAACGGCGCTGCCGCCCCCGCCGACGCCCAGCAGGGCGCCAACTTCTCGGTCGAGAAGATCTACACCCGCGATGTCTCGTTCGAGTCGCCGAATGCCCCGATGGTGTTCAACGAACAGGTCCAGCCGGAGCTGTCGATGAACCTCAACCAGCGCGTCAGCCAGCTCAACGACAACGCGTTCGAGGTGGTCCTGGGCGTGACCCTGACCTGCAAGGCCGGTGACAAGACCGCGTACCTGGCCGAAGTGCAACAGGCCGGCGTGTTTGGCCTGGCCGGCTTCGACCCGGCGGGCCTGGACGCGATGCTCGGCGCCCACTGCCCGGCCATCCTGTATCCGTATGCCCGCGCCGCGATCAGCGACCTGGTCTCCAATGGCGGCTTCCCGCCGTTCCAGCTGCAGCCGATCAACTTCGACGCGCTCTACGCCGAAGGCCTGCGCCAGCGCGCCGAGCAGCAGGGCCAGGCCGACGCGCTGCAGCCCGGCAGCGAAACCGCAGGCAACGCCTGATCGCACGCCCACGCCGATGAACACCGGCATGGAACCCGTCGCCGTCCTCGGCGCGGGTTCGTGGGGGACCGCATTGGCGGCCGTGCTGGCCCGTAAGGGCCATCCGGTCACGCTGTGGGGGCGCGATGCCCAAACCATCGCCGCCATCGACACCCGCCACGAGAACCCCCGCTACCTTCCCGGCATCCCGTTGCCGGAAAACCTGCGTGCCACCACCGACCTGCCTGCCGCAATGAAGACGGCTGCCTGGGTGCTGGTGGCGGTGCCTTCGCACGCGTTTGCCGAAACCCTGCACGCCCTCGCGCCGTTACGGCCCAAAGATGCGGGCGTGGCCTGGGCGACCAAGGGCTTTGAGCCCGGCTCGGGCCGCTTTTTGCATGAAGTCGCCGGCGAGATCCTCGGCGATGGCGTGCCGTTGGCTGTCGTGACTGGCCCCTCCTTCGCCAAGGAAGTGGCGCAGGGCCTGCCGACCGCGTTGACCGTGCATGCCGATGATGCGGCCTTCGCCCAGCGCGTGGCCGATGCCATGCACGGGCCGAAGTTCCGCGCCTACACGGGCGACGACATGGTCGGTGCCGAGCTCGGCGGGGCGATGAAGAACGTGCTGGCGGTCGCCACCGGCGTCGCCGACGGCATGCAGCTGGGCCTCAATGCCCGCGCGGGCCTGATTACCCGCGGCCTCAACGAAATGCTGCGCCTGGCCGCCGCGATCGGCGCCAAGCCCGAAACCCTGATGGGGCTGGCGGGCTTGGGGGATCTGGTGCTGACTACGACGGGTGATCTCTCGCGCAACCGGCGCCTCGGCCTCGCGCTGGGACGCGGGCAATCCATCGATGAGGCGGTGCGCGAGATCGGCCAAGTCGTCGAATCGATCCAGACTGCCGATGAAGTGATGCGCCAGGCCGAGCGCCATGGCGTGGAGCTGCCGATCTCCAGCGCGGTGCAGCAGGTGTTGCATGGCGAGTTGACCCCGGTTGAAGGCCTGCACCGTTTGCTGGCGCGCGATCAGAAGGCGGAATACCCCAAGACGCTGTTCACCTGAGACGCCGTCACGCCGCGCCAGTCCGCGCGCCTCGCGTCATCGTCCAAAAAGAAGGCCCGGCATAAGCCGGGCCTTTGTTTGCGATGCGTTGCAGCAGCGCCGGGGATCGCTTACCAGCTGATGCGCGGGCCGATGCTCCAAGTGGTGTCGCCGTCGCTCAGCTTGACGTCGCCGAACACGCCCCAGTTCTGGTTGAACTTCACCTGGCCGCCCAGGCGCGCGTAGCCGCCGCTCGGGCCTTCGTAGCCGTCGTGGTCGCCGTACTTCTCGTAGCCGGCCAGCGCATAGCCTTCAACGCGCGGCGCGAGGTTGCTGCGCACGCCCGCTTCCACGCCATATCCGTCGAGGTCCGCGCCATTGGCGAGCTTCAGGCCGCCGGCATAGATGTCGTCGGACTTCAGCTTCTGGTAGGCGGCGCGGGCGACGAAGTCGGTGTTGGCGGAAACGGCATGGTTGAAGCCGACGCCGAGCTTCCACTCGTCCACGCCGATGTCGAAATCCTTGTCCTTCAGCTGCTGGGTGCTGGCAAACAGGTGCCAGTTCGGCGCCACCGCGATCGAGCCTTCCAGGTTGAAGCCGTCGGCATCGATGTCATCTTCGCCGTTCAAGTTGGTGTAGCCGCCCTGGGCGTAGTTGTAGTTGGGGCGCTCCTGCGCGTTTGCCGCGGCGAAGGGCAGGGCAGCGACCAGGGACAGGGCGAGCAAGGACTTCTTGATGTTCATGGGGGAACCTCTTGTGGTTGTTGTCGTGAACGCCGGCCCCGTGCTTGGCGGCGCCGTGCGTTGGGCCCAGTATCGACAGGGCCGCTAAATCGGCCCTTAATTTTGAACTGACTGGTTCATTAATATTCTTCCGCCATTCAGCAAACGACTTCATCGCCCTTCACTTCCCCGTGGCGGATGAATCGGTTTAGATTGGCCCGACTGCGATCAGGATCACGATCCGACGCAGGTGGGTGAGCACCGAACACCGAACGTTGACGAAATGAGAATGATCGTTCATTCTCTTTCGCCCAAATTCCCCCTGTGGGTCGGGCTGCGTGCCTGGCTTGCGCCAATCGAGTCCGTTCCCATGACCACAACGTCACTCCCCAAGCAGGCCACCCTCGCGGCCCTGATCGCCACCAGCCTGATGCTCGCCGCCTGCGGCAAGGGCGACCCGAATGCCGGTGCCGCGCCGCCGACGCCGGAAGTGACGGTCGTGACCTTGAAGCCGCAGGACGTCGTGCTGACGCGCGAATTGGCCGGTCGCGCGGAGGCCTCGCAGGAGGCCGAAGTGCGCCCGCAGGTCGGCGGCATCGTCGAGCGCCTGCTGTTCACCGAAGGTGGCAGCGTGACCGCCGGGCAGCCGCTGTACCAGCTGGACCAGACCGCGTATCGCGCCGATGCCAACAGCGCGCAGGCTTCTGTGGCGCGCGCGCAGGCGGCGCTGGCGACCGCGCGCCTGACCGCGCGACGCTCGGCGGAACTGGTCAAGATCGATGCCGTCAGCCGGCAGGATAACGACAACGCCCAGGCGGCGCTGAGCCAGGCCGAGGCCGATCTGCGCGCGGCCCAGGCGGCGCTGCAGGGCGCCAACGTGCCGCTCAACTTCGCGCGCGTCACCGCGCCGATCAGCGGCCGCATCGGACGCTCCAGCGTGACCCGCGGGGCCCTGGTGACGGCCAGCCAGCCGACGCCGCTCGCGATCATCCAGAGCATGGACCCGATCTACATCCAGATCAGCCAGTCCAGCACGGAGCTGCTGAAGCTGCGCCAGGAGATCGATGCCGGCACCTTGCAGGGCACGCAGTCGGTGCCGGTGACCATCCAGCTGGAAGACGGCACGCCGTATTCGCACCCCGGGCGCCTCAGCTTCGCCGAAACGATGGTCGATCCGGCCACCGGCGCGGTGGCACTGCGCGTGGTGGTGCCGAACCCGGATGAGCTCCTGCTGCCGGGGATGTTCGTGCGCGCCAAGGTGGCCAACGGCGAGCGCCGCGGCGCCATCCTCGCGCCGCAGCAGGGCATCACCCGCGACCCGCGCGGCCAGGCGACCGCGATGGTGGTCAATGCCGACGGCAAGGTCGAGCAGCGCCAGGTCACGGTCGGCACCACCGTCGGCAGCAGCTGGTTGGTCGATAGCGGCCTGAAGGCCGGCGACAAGGTGATCGTCGAAGGGCTGCAGAAGATCGCCCCGGGCGCGCAGGTGAAGGCGGTCGAACGCGGCAGCCAGCCGGCTACGCCGGCCAAGGCCCCGGCCGCGGCCCAGCCCGCCGCTGGCGGCGCATAAGGAGAGCCGCCCATGTCACGTTTCTTCATTGATCGCCCGATCTTCGCTTGGGTGATCGCGATCCTCATGATGCTGGCCGGCGCGTTGTCCATTAGACAACTGCCGATCGAGCGTTACCCCAGTGTCGCGCCGCCCGCAGTCTCGATCACGGCGATCTATCCGGGCGCCTCGGCCAAGGTGGTCGAAGACTCGGTCACCCAGATCATCGAGCAGCAGATGACCGGCCTCGACGGCCTGATCTACATGTCATCCGACAGTTCCAGCAACGGCATGGCCTCGATCACCCTGACCTTCGAGACCGGCACCGATCCGGACGTGGCGCAGGTGCAGGTACAGAACAAGCTGCAGGCGGCGATGCCGGTCTTGCCGCAGGAAGTGCAGCGCCAGGGCGTCACCGTCAACAAGGGCTCAAGCAGCTTCCTGCAGGTGCTGGCGTTTGTCTCGGCGGACGGCAGCATGGACCGCAACGACATTTCCGACTACGTCAGCGCGAATATCGTCGATCCGCTCAGCCGCGTGCAGGGCGTGGGTTCGGTGCAGGTATTCGGCGCGCAGTACGCGATGCGCATCTGGCTGGATCCGAACAAGCTGGACACTTACAACCTGGCGGTCACCGACGTCACCAACGCACTGACGGCGCAGAACGCCCAGGTCGCATTGGGTCAGTTGGGCGGCGCACCGGCGATCAACGGCCAGCAATTGAACGCGACCATCAGCGGGCAAAGCCGCCTGCAGACGCCGGAGCAGTTCAAGGCCATCATCGTGCGCTCCAATGCCGATGGCTCGCAGTTGACGCTAGGTGATGTCGCGCGGGTGGAGATCGGCCCGCAAAGCTACGACGCGATCAGCCGTTACAACCGCCAGCCGGCGTCCGGCGTGGCGGTGTCGCTGTCCACCGGCGCCAACGCGCTGGATACCGCCGACGCGGTGGCGGCGCTGATGGACAGACTGAAGCCCAACTTTCCGGAAGGTCTGGAAGTGAAGGTGCCGTTCGATACCACGCCATTCGTGCGGGTGTCGATCGAAAGCGTCGTGCACACACTGGTGGAAGCGGTGGTGCTGGTGTTCCTGGTGATGTTCCTGTTCTTGCAGAACATCCGCGCGACGATCATCCCGACCATCGCTGTGCCGGTGGTGTTGTTGGGTACGGTGGCGTTGCTCGGCGTGATGGGCTTCTCCATCAACATGCTGACGATGTTCGCGATGGTCTTGGCGATCGGTCTCTTGGTCGATGACGCGATCGTGGTGGTTGAAAACGTCGAGCGCGTGATGGCCGAGGAAGGACTGGATCCGAAAGAAGCGACCAAGAAGTCGATGGACCAGATCTCCGGCGCGCTGGTCGGCATCGGCGTGGTGCTGGCGGCGGTGTTCGTGCCGATGGGCTTCATGAGTGGTGCGACCGGCATCATCTATCGCCAGTTCACCGGCACGATCGTGATCGCGATGGCGCTGTCGGTGATGATCGCGCTGATCCTCACTCCGGCGCTGTGCGCGACCTTGCTCAAGCCGATGAAGAAGGGCGAGGCGCATGCCCACGTCGCGGGACCGCTGGGCAAGTTCTTCGACTGGTTCAACCGCATCTTCGATGCCGGCAGCACGCGCTACGAGCGCGGCGTCAGCAGCATCCTCGGCCGACCCAAGCGCTTCATGCTGATCTACGCCGCGCTGGTGGTGGTGATGGGGGTGCTGTTCGTGCGCCTGCCGAGCTCGTTCCTTCCGGACGAGGACCAGGGCGTGTTGATGGCGATGGTGCAGGCGCCGGTCGGCGCAACTCAAGAACGCACCTTGAAATCGATCTACGAGCTGGAGGACTACTTCCTCAACAAAGAGTCCAAGGACGTTGACGCGGTGTTCTCGGTGCAGGGCTTCAGCTTTGCAGGCTCGGGCCAGAACACCGGCATGGCCTTCGTCCAACTGAAGGACTGGGACGAGCGCACCACGCCGGAATCACAGGTCAGCGCGATCGTCGGTCGCGCGATGGGCGCGCTCTCGCAGATCCAGGACGCGATGGTGTTTGCCTTCTCCCCGCCGGCAATGCCGGAATTGGGTATCTCCGCAGGCTTCACCTTCTACCTGCAGAGCAATGCCGGGCAGACGCATGAAGAGCTGCTCGCGGCACGCAATCAGTTCCTGGGTGAGGCAGCGAAGAGCAAGCTACTGGCCAACGTGCGCCCGAACGGCATGGAGGACACTCCGGAGCTGAAGGTGGTCGTGGATCCGGTGAAGGCTGAAACCTTGGGCGTGCCGGTGTCCTCGATCAACAACACGCTGTCCGTGGCCTGGGGCGGCGCGTATGTCGACGACTTCATCGATCGTGGTCGCGTCAAGCGCGTGTACGTGCAGGCAGATGCGCCCTTCCGTATGGACCCGAAGGATTTCGAGCGCTGGTCGGTGCGTGGCGCCAATGGGCAGATGGTGCCGGTGTCTTCGTTTGCCAGCTGGCATTGGGAATACGGCTCGCCACGGCTTGAGCGCTACAACGGCGTATCCGCGATGGAAATTCAGGGCCAGGGCGCCGATGGCGTGAGCTCCGGCGATGCGATGAAGGAAGTCGAAAGTCTCGTCGCCAAGCTGCCGCCCGGCTTTAGCGTGGCATGGACCGACATGTCGTATCAGGAGCGTCAGGCCGGCAACCAGTCGACCATGCTCTACATCCTGTCATTGATGATCGTGTTCCTGGCGCTGGCGGCACTGTATGAAAGCTGGAACGTACCGACCGCGGTGCTGATGGTGGCGCCGCTCGGCATCCTGGGCGCGGTGGTGGCGGCGATGATGCGCGGCTACCAGCTGGACGTGTACTTCACGGTCGG
>Ga0056909_1001822_pt1 | contig 11946 bp, 8 predicted proteins | sample EBPBio102011_DNA_FD_62115 | JGI IMG/M metagenome (GOLD analysis project Ga0056909, IMG submission 62115) | Wastewater treatment Type I Accumulibacter community from EBPR Bioreactor in Madison, WI, USA - Reactor 1_1/10/2011_ DNA | ecosystem: Engineered > Bioreactor > EBPR > Anaerobic-Aerobic >...
TGGGAGAGCGCGTCGTTCGCAATGACGAGGTCGGGAGTTCGATCCTCCCTGGCTCCACCATCCAACACGAAAGGCCAGGCGAAAGCCTGGCCTTTTTTCTTTGCGCCACCCACTCCGCTCTTCCAAAGAAAAAGCCCGCCGGCACGAGGCCGACGGGCTGGGAGAACAGGAAATCGCCTGATCAGAACTTGTAGTTGACGCCCAGCAGGTAGGTGCGGCCCCACTCGATGTATTCCAGCGGGCGATCCTTGGTGCCGGCGTAGGTCTGGTAGGCCTCGTCGGTCAGGTTGCTGACCTGGAACAGGACGCTCAGGCCATTCAGCGCGTGGCCTTCGGGGAACGAATAGCTCACCTGGGCGTCGGTGACGTCTTCGCCGACCACGTAACGCAAGGTGCGGTCGCCGTCGAAGTTGCCGATTTCACCGATGAAGTCGGAACGCTTGCGCTGGCTGACGCGCGCTTCGAAGCCGTTGCGCTCGTAGTACGCGGTCAGGTTGAAGGTACGTTCCGACAGGCCCGGCAGCGTGATGTTCTGGCTGCCGACGCTGTTGGTCGAACCCGGCGGCGGCGGGATGGTGATGTCGCTGTCGTTGAAGCTGGCGCTGGCGATCACGCCGAAGCCTTCCAGCGCATCGGTGAACAGGTCCAGCGGCAGCGACGCGGTCAGCTCGATACCCTTCATCTTGCCGCCCTTGCCGTTGTAAGGCGCGGTGAAACGACCGGTGCTCTGCGTCGGCGGCTCGCCCGGGCCGGGCACGTAATCCACCAGGAAATCGCTGAAATCGAATCCGTCACGCGACTCGGTGTAGATGTAGGTACGCAGGTCCTTGTAGAAGAACGCGGCGGCCACGTACGCCTTCGTGCCGAAGTACTTCTCGTAGGAGAGGTCGAACGCATAAGCACGCCAGGGCTCGAGCTCCGGATTGCCGCCACTGCCGCCCGGCTCGCCGGTCGCCGTGTTCACGCCAAATTCCAGCGACGCACGCAGTTCATCCACGCGCGGACGCGCCACCTGCTCCGCAAGACCGATGCGCAGGGTCTGGTCCGCCGGCAGCGAGAACGCCAGGTTCATGCTCGGCAGGACTTCGGTATAGGTCTTGCCGCGGTCGACAGGCTGCACGTTGCTGCCGGCCGGCTGGGTGCTGTCCCAATAGCGCGACTGGGACGACTGGTCCACGTGCTGGACCTGCACGCCGATGTTGCCGCGCACCGGGATGGAGCCCCACTCCGTATCGATGTTGGCGCGGGCGAAACCCGTGCTGATCTTCTCGTTGACGTCCCATGCCTTGGGAATCAGGTACGACAGGTTGTCCACCGGATTGAAGGTCATGTAGCGGGCGACGGCGGCCGGTACGTTCCAGGAAGGGATGTAACCGATGCCGGCGAATCGCAGATCCACCAGGCCGTACTGCAGATCCGAGGCGATGGACGTGACGCCTTGGGCGCCCAGGTTGATGTTGCCTTCGGGCTGGCGCTTCTTCTTCTCGCGGTCGGCGTAGTTCAGGCCGACGTCCAGATCGGTGAACCAGCCCAGCGATTCTGGCAGCGGGAAGGATGCCGCCAGCTTCACGGCGGTCAGTTCGTCCTCGACCTTGGGCGTCTTGCCGTAGCCGGAACCGTAGATGGTGTTGGCGAGGAAAAGCTGCGAGGGATCGGAATAGTCGAAACCCGGATTGATCTGCGAGAAGCCGCCCGAGCGGAAGCTCAGGCCGACCGAATCCAACTGCGGGGCCGGCAGGCGCTGCGTGTTGTTCTCGAGATTGATCTCGTCGCGCTTGGTCTTGGACCAGCTGACATCGGCCACCAGGCGCACCGCACCGACATTGAACTCGTTGTTCCAGCCGAACGCGTTGATCTCGTCCTCGCGGTAGTTGTACATGCCGCGTACGAGCGGATACACGTTGTTGGCCGTGCCGCCGGTGAACGTGTTGTTGCCGTTGATGACGGGGTTGTCGACATCCAGGCGACCATAGCCACCGTTGTAGTCGCCGATATGCACTTCGAATTGGTTCGCAGTGCTGACCTGCTCCGCTTCGGAATGGAACAGGTCCAGCGTGCTGGTCCAGGCATTGGAGGGACGGAACTGCAGGGTCGCCATCACGCCGTCGCGCTTGGTCTCACCCGTGCGGCGGAGCGCCTTGATGCCATCGGAATAGAAGGTGCCGGCCGGCACGCCCGGGCGCCAGTTGTCGCCGATCGCCTGCCAGGGCTCGTACAGGCCCACCTGGTTCTCCTGGATCGGCGTGGTCGCATGTGAATAGCCGATCGAGAAGCCGAACGTGCGCGCTTCGTTCTGGGTGATGTAGCTGGCGTTGATGCGCTCGCCGTACGCGGACGCATCGGCCGCGTTGCCGAGCGAATTGCGCTGGCCGCGGATGCCGACCGCACCGACCGGTGCATCGAAGCTCAGTGGGCGCACGGTCTGCATGTCGACCGTACCGGACAGGCCCTGGCCGACGAGGCCGGCGTCGGGCGTCTTGTACACGGTCACGCCGCTGACCAATTCGGACGGATACTGGTCAAATTCGACGCTGCGGTTGTCGCCGGTGCTGACCATCTCGCGGCCGTTTAGCAGCGTGGTCGAGAAGTCGGGCGACAGGCCGCGTACGCTGATCACCTGCGCACGGCCGGCGACACGCTGCGCGGCCAGGCCCGGCAGGCGGGCGAGCGATTCGGCGATGCTGACGTCGGGCAGTTTGCCGATGTCTTCGGCGGAGATCGCTTCGACGATGGAGGTGGAATCGCGCTTCACCGAAATGGCGCTTTCGATGCCGCGGCGGATGCCGGTCACCACGACGGTATCGAGCTCGGTGGCGTCGGCTTGCTGGTTCTGTTCTGCGGTGGCTTCGGCCGTCTGGGCCTGTACGCCGGTCGCGGTCAGCGCGATGGCGGACGCCAACGCCGCGCTAAGCAGGTTGCGCTTGAGTTGCATGTTCCCCTCTCCAAGGACGTTGTATGCGATGAGCCGGGTGCGTCGCGCGATGCGATCGCCCGGCTCTGCCACGCCGGGGCGGGTGCCCCGGAACGTGCGGCCATGGTAGTGGTGCACGCAGCTGCACAAACCGCGCTGCATACGTATTCATGCATATTCCGCGTCTTCATGTAACGCGCAATCCATGCCTGCACGCAGGCGTGCGAACGCCACCCTCGTCGGATGCGAAGCGCATTCACCTGCGCAGTGGGGCACCGGGATCCGCCAGCGGTTCAGGGACGCAGCAGGAACACCAAGGGCACCTCGATGCGATCGCGCCACGCGGCCTCGTTGTGGGCCGCGCCGAGATAGCGATGACTCACCATGTCCACGCCGGGCCGGTAACCGCGCGCGCGCATCGCCGCGTCGACGCGCTGTTGGTGCGGTTCGTACTGCGCATCGATGGCTTCGGTGCCGTAGTCGAAATAGAAACGATGCCGACCGGGCGCAGGGAGATGCGTCGCCACATAGTCCTCGACGATGCCGCCGGCGATCGGCCAATGCGTGGAAACGCACCCTGCCCCACCGAACACGTGGGGAAACTCCATCACCGCGTACGCGGAGATCAGCCCGCCCATGCTGGACCCCATCACGAACGTGTCCGACGGCCCCGTCAACGTGCGGTACTGCGCATCGATGAATGGCTTCAGTTCGGTGGCCAGGAAGGCCAGGTAGGCGTCGGCGACGATCTCGGCTGTCGGGAACGGCGGATCGCCCGGTGTCGGGATGAAGCTCTCGCCCTGGATGGCCTTGCGCGGCATGTACTCCTGCAGGCGCCTGGGCGTGTTCCACACGGCCACGATGATGGCCGGTCGCACATGGCCGTTGCCGATCAGACGCGTCATCGCCTCATCCACGCCCCAGTCGACGCGGGTGTAGGAGGTGGAAGGATCGAACACGTTCTGGCCATCGTGCATGTAGAGCACCGGATAGCGCGCGTCCTTCGCCTCGTCGTAGCCGGGTGGCAGCCACACATCCACGTTCCGTGCCGCGACACGGCGCGAGGCAAACTGCGTGTGGCGCAGCAACGTACCGGTGACGCCCTTGCCGACAACCCACTGAGCGGGCGGTGAAGGCGACGCGACATCCTGCGCCAGCGCGGCGCACGACGCGACCGAGAGCAGCAGTGCCATGCTGATCCGAACCACTCCGCTGCCCATGTTCACGGCACTCCGATTCAATTGATGACGGCGTAGTACACGCCGCGGGCCGGAAGCGCGAGCGTGCCATCCTGCACGGTGCCGGACGGCAGGCCGTGACTGTCCACCGGATGCGGCGACAGGCTGACGGGCAGCTCCCATGCGACAGGTTGCGAGGACAGATTGAACACCACCAGCATCGCCACGCCTTCGGTCTCGCGCACGAACGCCAGCACCGGCTCCGGCGCATCGAGGAAGCGGATGCGGCCCAGCCGCAGCGCGGGCTGGGTGCGTCGCCAGGCCAGGAAGCGCCGCACCTGGTTGAGGATGGAGCCGGGATCGGCGTCCTGCGCGGCCACGTTGATGACGCGGTGCTCCGCCGGGATCGGCAGCCAGGGCTGACCCTGGCTGAAACCGGCCTGCTCGCCTTCGTGCCACGGCATCGGCGTGCGGCAGCCATCGCGGCCCTTGAAGTTCGGCCAGAACGTCTTGCCGTACGGGTCCTGCAGCGCTTCGTACGGCACGTCGGCCTCGGGCAGGCCCAGTTCCTCGCCCTGATAGAGGCAGACCGAGCCGCGCAGCGAACACACCAGTGCCACCAGTTGCGCCGCCAGCGCCGGCGAGGCATCGCCGCGACCCCAGCGCGTCACGGCACGCTGCACGTCGTGGTTGGAAATGGCCCAGCACGGCCAGCCTTCCACCATCGCCGCTTCCAGGCGCTCGACCGTGTCACGGATGTAGCCGGCCGTGCCGTCGTCGGTCAGCAGCTCAAAGCTGTAGCCCATATGCAGGCGCTGGTCGGTGACATACTCGGCAGTGGTGGCCAGCGAGTCTTCCGACGAGATTTCGCCCAGCGCTCCCGCGTCCGGATACCGGTCGAGCAGCGCGCGCAGGCGCTCCAGGAAGCCGATGTTCTCCGGCTGCGTGTTGTTGTAGTAGTGGTACTGGTACGCGTAGGGATTGTCGGGACTGAAACCGCGACCCACGCGCTTGTCCTTCGGCTTGGGCGGGTTGTCGCGCAGCTGCGCATCGTGGAAACAGAAGTTGATCGCGTCCAGGCGCAGGCCGTCCACGCCGCGGTCCAGCCAGAACTTCACGTTGTCCAGCGTGGCGTCCTGCACGGCCGGATTGTGGAAGTTCAGGTCCGGCTGGCTGGCCAGGAAGTTGTGCAGGTAGTACTGCTCGCGGCGCGGCTCCCAGCGCCAGGCCACGCCGCCGAACAGCGACATCCAGTTGTTGGGCGGCGTGCCGTCTTCCTTCGGATCGGCCCACACGTACCAGTCGGCCTTCGGGTTGTCGCGGCTCTCGCGGCTTTCCTTGAACCAGGCGTGCTCCACCGAACAATGGCTCAGCACCTGGTCGATCATCACCTTGATGCCCAGCGCATGCGCCTTGGCCAGCAGGGCGTCGAAGTCGGCCAGCGTGCCGAACAACGGATCCACGTCGCGGTAGTCGGCGATGTCGTAGCCGAAATCGGCCATCGGCGACTTGAAGAACGGCGAGATCCAGATGGCGTCCACGCCCAGGCCCGCGATGTAGTCCAGCTTCTCGACGATGCCGGGCAGATCGCCCACTCCATCCCCGTTGGTGTCCAGGAAGCTGCGGGGGTAGATCTGGTAGATCACCGCTCCGCGCCACCAATTGTTCTTCTTCATTGCGGCACCGGTCTGCATGCATGGCGCACCCCTCCGGTGCGCACGGCGGGCGCCACTATTCCACGACCCGCCGACATGCGTGAGCGCAAGGCGTCATGGGCGCGCATGAATACGTATGCATGCAACGCGCACGTCGGCGGACGAGCGAAGCGCGTTGGTCGGCATCCGACGTTGGAAGAATCGGCCGAAATCCAAGTGCGGCAAGGGCTTGGGCGGCAACTCGACGCTCAGCGGGCACGATCGGCCGCACCCGGTGCGCTATCCGCATTGTTTGCGGTGCAGCATGGAAACGCACGCGCTTGCCTGCAAGATGCCGCCACGCCCGCGACCTTCGCGTACGCCCTTGTCCACGCTCCGCCAGGAATCCTGCATGACCGCCAAGCCACGCCTGTCCTTCTGGCAGATCTGGAACATGTCCTTCGGCTTCCTCGGCATACAGTTCGGTTTCGCGCTGCAGGGCGGCTTCATGTCGCGCATCTTCCAGACATTGGGCGCGGAAAAGGATGCATTGCCGCTGCTGTGGATCGCCGCGCCGCTGACCGGGCTGCTGGTGCAGCCGATCATCGGCTATCTCAGCGACCGTACCTGGCATCCGCGCCTGGGGCGCCGTCGACCGTTCTTCCTGATCGGCGCCATCCTCAGTTCCATCGCCCTGGTGTTCATGCCGCACTCGCCCACGTTGTGGATCGCGGCAGGCCTGCTGTGGGTGCTGGATGCCAGCATCAACATCAGCATGGAGCCCTTCCGTGCGCTGGTGGCCGACAAGCTGCCCGAGGAACAGCGCTCGTACGGCTTCGTGCTGCAGACGCTGATTATCGGCGTGGGCACGTGGGTGGCGAGCAACCTGCCCTGGTTCATCGCCCAGCTCGGCGTACCGAACGAAGCCGGTCCGGGCGTGGTGCCGCCCTCGGTGAAGGTGGCGTTCGCCATCGGGGCCTTCGTCTTCATGGCGAGCATTTTGGTGACCATCCTCACCACGCCCGAGTATCCGCCGGAGGACCTGCAACGGTTCCGCGACGAACAGAAGCGCCGTGGCAACTTCGCCGGCGAGATCGTCCACCACGTGGTCCACATGCCCGCGCAGATGCGCCGCCTGGGGCTGGTGCAGTTCTTCAGCTGGCTGGCCTTCTTCGCCATGTGGAGCATGGCCACCCCCGGCCTGACCGAACACGTATTCAAGGCGCCCGCGCCGGACCCGGCGGCCTTCGACATGGCGGTCCCGGCACAGGCCGCCGCCTTCCAGTCGGCCAATGCCGCCTTCCAGAATGCGGCCGACCTGGTCGGCTCCTACATGGGCTATTACGGGCTGTCGTCGATGCTGGTCGCCCTGCTGCTGAGCTTCTATGCGGCGCGCTTCCCGCTCAACCGCAAGGCGGTGCATGCCGGCTCGCTGGTGCTGGGCGGCGTCGGCTTCCTGTCGATGTGGCTCGTGCCGCATCCGGCCTGGCTGATCGGCTCGTTCGCTCTGGTCGGCGTGGCGTGGGCCAGCATCCTGTCGATGCCCTACGCCCTGCTGTCCAGCCATGTGCCGGCGGAGAAGATGGGCATCTACATGGGCATCTTCAATATGTTCATCGTGATACCGCAGATCGTCGCCGCCACCCTGCTGGGCCCGGCCCTGCGTGCGTTCTTCGCCAATGAGGCGGTCTTCGCGCTGGTCATCAGCGGCGCCAGCCTGCTGCTGGCGGCGCTGGCACTCGTCCGCGTGCGCGAACCTGCGCACGCGCCCGTCCCCCTCGCTTCGCAGGCCCATTGATGAAGTTTCCACGCCGACCGCTCGCCGCCAGCCTGGCCGCCCTGCTCTGCGCCCCCTTTGCCGCACTTGCCGCGGACGATTTCTACGGCACCACGGAGCCTTTCGCGAAGGAGGCGGTGTACTTCGTGCTGACGGACCGCTTCGTCAACGGCGATCCGTCCAACGACCACCGCGACCAGGGCGGCGCGAACCGCACCTTCGACCGCCCCACTCCCGGCGCGCCGGAGGGCCAGACCGACAACATCGGTTACCTGGGCGGCGACTTCAAGGGCGTGCTGGACAACGCCGGCTACATCCGCGGCCTCGGCTTCACCTCGGTGTGGATCACGCCGATCGTGGACAACCCGGATGAAGCCTTCACCGGCGGCGAAGGAGTGAAGTGGGCCGGGATGTTCACCGACCGTGGCAAGACCGGCTACCACGGCTACTGGGGCATCAACTTCTACAAGCTCGACGAACACCTGCCCAGCGAAGGCCTGGATTTCGCCGGCTTCACCCGCGCCATGAAGGAACAGAAGCTGGACGTGGTGCTGGACATCGTCGGCAACCACGGCTCGCCCGCGTATTCGATGCCGAAGATGCAACCCCAGTACGGCAAGGTCTGGGACAAGGACGGCAGGCTGATCGCCGACCACCAGAACCTGGATCCGGACAGGCTGGACCCGCGCCGCAAGCCGCTGCACGCCTTCTACAACACCGGCGGTGGCCTGGCGCAGCTGTCCGACTTCAACGAGAACAACCCGGCGGTGATGGAGTACCTGGTCGGCGCATACGAGCAGTGGATCGACCAGGGCGCGGCGGCGTTCCGCGTGGACACCATCGCCTGGATGCCACACGCGTTCTGGAAGGAATTCGCCGACCGCATCCGCGCGAAGAAACCGGGCTTCTTCATGTTCGGCGAGAACTTCAACTACGACGCCGCCAGCATCGCCGGCCATACCTGGGCCCGCAACGGCAGCTACAGCGTGCTGGACTTTCCGCTGAAGGCGAAATTGACCGAAGTGTTCGAGAAACCGGGCACCGGCTACGAGGAGATCGGCAAGGCGCTGTATCTGGAAGACGGCCCGTACGCCAACCCGTACGACCTGATGACGTTCTACGACAACCACGACATGGCGCGCATGAAGGCCAGCGACGCGGGCTTCATCGACGCGCACAACTGGCTGTTCACGGCGCGCGGCATTCCGGTGATCTATTACGGCTCCGAGATCGGCTTCGAGCGCGGCAATGCCGAACACGCCGGCAACCGCAACTACTTCGGTCAGGAACGCATCGACGCGGCACCACAGAGCCCGATCTTCGCCCCGCTCAAGCGCATCGCCCAGCTGCGCCGCGATACCCCGGCCCTGCAGCGCGGCCTGCAGCTCAACGTGCGCCTGAAAGGCGACCAGGCGATCTTCTACCGCGTCCTGCAGCACGAAGGCGTCACCCAGACCGCGCTGGTGCTGCTGAACAAGGCGGATGCGCCGGCGAAGCTGTCGGTGTCGGAGCACCTGCAGTCCGGACAATGGCGCGATGCGTTCACCGGCAAGACCCAACGCGTGCGCAACCGCCTGCAGGCCGAGGTACCGGCGCACGGTGTGCGCGTGTTCCTGCTGGACGCGCCGATCACCCGCGCCGATACGCGCGCGCGCCTCGCCGAGCTGATGGCGCGCAAGGCGCCGAAGGCGGATTGAGGGGCCCCACTGTAGGAGCGACGTCAGTCGCGACCGCCCACCATGGGTCCGCATCGGCTCAGGGTCGCGCGATAACCTGTAGGTGCGGAAAGCTGGCGTTATCTGGATTTCCTGACGCGTGTGGGCCGCGGTCGCGACTGACGTCGCTCCTACAACGGCGCCCTCACTTCACCGCGGTAGACCCGCGCAGCGCCAGCTTCACCGGGATGGTCTGGCTTTCGGCGGGCTCGCCGTTGATCAGCGCCAGCAAGGTCTCGACCAGCAACGCACCCGCGCGCTTGGTGTCCTGCTGCACGGTGGACAGGCCGGGATTGATGAAGCTGGCCAGCGGAATGTCGTCGAAGCCGGCCACGGCGACATCGTCGGGCACGCGCAACCCACGCTCCAGCAACGCCTTCATGGCGCCGACGGCGATCAGGTCGCTGGCGGCGAAGATCGCATCGAACGGCGCGCCGCGGGCCAGCAGTTCGGTGGCCGCGTCGTGGCCGGACTGCTCGGTGGTGAGGGCATCGACCTGCAGGGCGGGATCGGCTGAGAGGCCCGCGGTTTCGAGTGCCTGGCGATGGCCGAGGTAGCGCTCGAAGAATTCGGGATAGTGGTTGGATGCATGCCCCAGGAACGCGATGCGCCGCCGTCCTTGCGCGATCAGGTGCGCGGTGATGTCGTGGCCACCCTGGGTGTTGTCGCAACCGATCGACACCCCGGGCGTATCCGGCTGGACGGCGCCCCAGCGCACGAAGTGGGTGCCCTGCTCGACCAGCTTCTCCAGCCGGCCGCGCGACTCCAGGTAGTCGCCATACCCCAGCAGGATGATGCCGTCGGCCTTCTTGCTGTCTTCGTAGTCGGCCTGCCAGTCGTTGGACAGCTGCTGGAACGAGATCAGCAGGTCGTAGCCGCGCAGCGCGCAGGCACGCGTGATGCTGCCCAGCATCGACAGGAAGAAAGGATTGATGGCCGATTCGTCCGGCGTCGGATCTTCGAAGAACAGCAGGGCCAGCGTGCCCGAATGCTGGCGGCGCAGGTTGGAGGCGTTCTTGTCGACCTTGTAGTTCAGCTGCTCGGCGATGGCCAGGATGCGCTTGCGCGTTTCCTCGTTGACCATCGGGCTGCCTCGCAGCGCCCGCGACACGGTGGGCTGGGACACGCCCGCCAGGTGGGCGATGTCCAGCGAGGTGGCCTTTCCCTTGATGGGCGCGATCACGGACGGCTTCGGATACGGACGGCAGAGGACCGGATGATGCCACGCTCGGTGGCCGGCGGCGATCCGGTGGGCGCGGGGCTTACGCGGCCTTTCGGCGCCCCTGTGGGAGCGACGTGAGTCGCGATGGAGCGTTCCCGCGGGCCGTTCGCGACTCACGTCGCTCCCACAAGAGCAGCCACCCCACCTGCAACTCAGGACTCGGCCTGCTCCGTCCGCGCCTTGCCGTGCAGCTGGACGCCGTCGGCGTCGGTGATGCTGACGGAAACCTCGATGCCATGGCGCACGCTCTCGGTCACCACGCAGAAGTTCTCGAACTGGGCCAGGATGCGTTCCAGCGAGGCGTGCGCCGTGCCGGCCTCGGCCAGCTGGATATCGGCATGGATGTGGCCCACGCGCAGCCTGCCCTGCTCGTTGCGCACCAGCTCCGCGGTGGCATGGGTGACCAGCCTGCCCGGCGTGTTCCTGAACTTGCGCAGCGCGAACAGCAGGCTGGCCGACAGGCAGTTGGCGACGGCCGACACCAGCAGCCGCGTCGGGTTCGGGCCCTCACCCTTGCCCAGCGGCTCGGCCTCGTCGGTCATCAGGTCGGCGATGGTGGTGTCGTCGAAGCGGATGCGGAAGCTGTAGTCCTCTTCCTGTTCCAGGGTGATGCGGATTGGCGCGCCGGTGCTCATGGCGTGGCCTCCTGAGGGGTGTGGGCAGCGGTGGCGGGCACTTCGACCCACAGTCCGCCACGCAGGTCGCCCACCGCGAAGCCGGTGGCCGCGTCGTCAGGATAATGCGCCGCGATGGCCGTGCGAAAGGCTGGGGCGACCTGCGCGCCATGGCAGGCCAGGCAGCCGGGTTCGGTGGCGATGCCCCGCATCAGGCGCAGCGCGACGCCCTCGGGCAGGCCTTCGCGGACCACGGATACCTGCTCCGCGGCAGGCGCTCCCTCCAGGACGGCTTGCTGGAAGGCCTCCAGCGTGGCGAGCTGCCAACCCTCGGCGGTCTGTCCGGCGTTGCGGTTGCGGCCGGGCAGCGCGACACGGCCCAGGCGCACGCCGTGCTCGGCCATCACCGAATCTGCGATGGCCGGCGCCTCGGCATGGCAGACCTCCACGGCCGCCGTGGGGCCACCGGCCTGCATCGCCGCCTGCAGGCGACCACGCAGGCGAACGCTGAAGGCCTGTGCGGCCGCCTTCGCGCGATCGAGATCGGGATCCAGCGGGGGTGTGGTCCGTGGCGCTTCGACGCCCTGCTGCGGGCGGGCTTCGGCCACGTTCCGGCCCGCATCGCCGACGGCCCCGGGGGCACACGCCGTGACGGCCCACGCCAGGCAAGCCGACCACAGCAGCCGTTGCGGGTTAGATGGACTCATGCGTCGGATTCCTTGTAAGCGCGGTGTTTCAGCGCGTAGTACAGCAACGGGATCACTACCAGTGTCAGCACCGTGGATACCAGGATGCCGAAGATCAGCGAGATCGCCAGGCCGTTGAAGATGGGGTCGTCGAGGATGAAGAACGCACCCGCCATCGCCGCCAGTGCGGTCAGTGCGATCGGTTGCGC